>Ga0102832_1000911_pt1 | contig 30084 bp, 26 predicted proteins | sample EBPBio282013_DNA_FD_88942 | JGI IMG/M metagenome (GOLD analysis project Ga0102832, IMG submission 88942) | Wastewater treatment Type I Accumulibacter community from EBPR Bioreactor in Madison, WI, USA - Reactor 2_5/28/2013_ DNA (Illumina Assembly) | ecosystem: Engineered > Bioreactor > EBPR >... | reverse complement strand
CGCAGCGGCCCGAGCCGCAGGTATGGCTGTCCGGCCCCGCCGAGCCGCCGGAGGGGCCCGCCCAGCCGGTGGAGTCCTACGACCCGCAGCAGCACCGGCCCCCGCGGCGCACCCGGCTCGAGTGGGACGACATGGATCCGGTGCCGCGGCGGATCCGCAGCAGCCCCACGACGTTCGGGCTGGTCGGCCGTCTCGTGGTGACCGGCGTGATCCTGCTCTACATCGTGATGATGCTGGAGACCGGCCTGTTCGCGTTCTTCCTCGTCGCGGCGGTGCCGGCTCTGGCCTGGGTGCTCAAGGACACCTGGCGCAGGGCCGACGTCGACCGCGCCCCGGCCCCGACGCAGGCGCGCGACCTCGGCGGCCGTGTCGTCGCGCGCGGGCCCGACGACGACCTGCTCCCGAACCGGCTGCACGCGATCGTGCCCGTCCTCGGATGGGACCCGGATGCTCCGGGCTCCGAGGCCCACTTCGCGGCCACCGGCGCCGAGCCCGTCGCATCCGAGCCCGTCGCGTCCCAGCCGTCCTCGGCAGCGACGCCGCAGCAGCCAGCCACGAGCCGGCCCAGCAAGGACGCCGAGTGGCTCGAGCGGCTCATGCTCGACCCCGGTCTCGCCAGCCGGGTGCGCGACAAGCCGAGCGTGGTCCCTCCGCCGTTCCCCGGCGAGGGCGGGCGCGCCGCAGCTCAGGCCGACGGCAGCGCGAGCGGCTCGCCGGCGTAGGTGCCGCGCGCGTCGACGATCGCGAGCCGCGCGAAGAGCTCCTCGGAGTACCAGCCGGTCTCGTGGGTGCGCCGCACGGCCTCGAGGTGCGGGGTGCGCCGCTGCGCGAACTCGGTGATGGCGCGCCCCGACGACCACGCGCTGAAGGTTCCCTGCAGGCCCACGGGCGCCTCGCCGATGCCCATCGAGAACAGCAGACCGTCGACGTCGTGCAGGTCGGTCGACACCGGCGGCACCGCCGACCAGAACGTGCGCCACTGCGATGGCCTGATCCGCGCGCGGGTGATCGCGGCGACGGGGCCGTCCCAGCGGTGGGGCAGCGGGTCGCCGAAGGGCTGGCGCCCGGCCCAGGTGCCGCGCGATGCCAACGGGCGCAGGAGGAACCGGGCGTCCTCGTGCGCGACGCGGGTCCACGACGCGTGCGCCGGCGACTGCTCGTAGCGCTCCGGGCCGCCCTCGTCGGCCCAGCAGGCGAGCACCGCCCAGTGACCGAGGTCGGCGTCGCCCATCGTGAACGTGCGGCCCGAGCCGGTGCCGAGCAGCTTGGCGAACGTCGCGCCCTCCATCCGCCGGACGCGTCCGCGGTCGAGGCCCATGTGCACCAGCGCGCTGCCGATCGCGCGCCCCTGGACGCCGTAGACGTGCAGGCTCACCACGGCCGGCACCGGCTCGCGCGCCTGGTCGCCGTCGCGGACGTGGTAGCCCCGGGAGGTCTGCTGCTCGCTCATCGCGTCCCCATCCTCCCGCTCCCTCCGCGCGGCCGCCCCTAGGGTCGGCGCATGACCCCCGTGACGACCTGCCTGTGGTTCTTCGACGACGACGCCGAGGCCGCGCTCACCCGCTACGTCGAGCTGTTCTCGGCCTACGGGCCGGCGTCGGTGGAGCAGGTGTCGCGCTACGGGCCCGGCTCGCCGCGGCCCGAGGGCACCGTGCTCACGATGACCGTCGACCTGCACGGCCGTCCGCTCATGGCCATCAACGGCGGCCCGGCCGGCTTCGCCCACAGCCCGGCGGCGTCGCTGCTCGTCACGTGCTCGTCGCAGGAGGAGGTCGACCACTACTGGTACGGCCTGCTCGAGGGCGGCGAGGAGAGCCAGTGCGGCTGGCTGGTCGACCGGTGGGGCATCAGCTGGCAGATCGTGCCGTCGCGTCTCGGCGAGCTCGTGGGCGGGCCCGACCCCGAGGGCGCCGCGCGCGCGATGCAGGCGATGCTCGCCATGCGCCGCCTCGACATCGCCGCCCTCGAGGCCGCCTACGCCGGCGGCTGACGTACCGGCTGTCAGCCGGGCTGCTCGCCGACCTCGGCGGCCTCGCCGGCGGTGATGCGCAGGAGCTCGTCGTAGGTGGTGGGGAAGACGTAGTGCGGGTGGCCGCCCGCGGCCCAGACGACGTCGTAGCGGGAGAGCTCGACGTCGACGACCGTGCGCAGCGGCGCCGGGTGGCCGACCGGGGCGACGCCGCCGATGGGCTGGCCCGTGGCGGAGCGGACGAAGTCGGGCGTGGCCCGCGAGACCTTCTGCGCGCCGCAGATCGCGGCCAGCAGGACGGTGTCGGCGCGGTGGGCGCCGGAGGTCAGGACGAGCAGCGGCGCGCCGTCGGCGTCGAAGACCAGCGAGTTGGCGATCGCGCCGACGCCGACGCCGAGCTGCGCGGCGGCGGTGGCCGCGGTGGGGGCGGGCTCGGGCAGGGCGCGCACCTGGCCCGCGACGCCGAGGCCGGCGAGGGCGAGGGCCACCTTCTGCGCGTTGGGGTGCAGGCCCTCGAGCTCGGGCTCGGGCAGCGCGAGGGTGCCGTCGGCGTTGATCGCGGGGTGCTGAGGGGCCGGGCCCTCCGAGCTGCCGGATCCGGCGGCCTGCGGCTGGTCCGGGCTCGGCGCGGGCGCTGCCTGGGGGTCCATGGCGGGCAAGCGTAGGGGAGCCCGGGCGAGGACTTGACGCGCTGTCGGGGGCGGGGTCTACCGTGGGCCCTGTTCGAACAGATGTTCGATCCTCTCCTCCCTGAGGGATCGGTCCTGCCGTTCGGACGCACCGGGCGCCCGTCGCCCGGTGCGGCGGATTCGCGGCCGCCGCACCGGGCGCGGCGGGCCTGCGGGGAGCTCGCGGTCCCCGCAGGCCCGCCGTCGGTCCCGTCCCCGGGTCACGGCGTGGGGAAGCGCCGGGCCCGTGGCGGGGCCGCGGGAGCCCGGGCCGGTCGTCTTCCCCCGGCCGTCGCGCACCCGTCCGGGTGCGTGGACGCAGGTCCCGAGCAGGGACGACGACCGAGGAGGACCTCATGCGCACCTACGGCGACCCCGTCGACGTCCGGGTGGCCCGTCCGGTCCTGCTGCCCGCGGCCGACGCCCTCGAGCCCGACCCGTTCGACGCCGCCCCCGAGCAGTTCCTCTGGCGCGGCCGCCTCTACGTCGTCACCGCCATCCTCGCCCACTGGGTCGAGCTCGGCGCCTGGTGGGTCGGGGCCGCCCGGGCCTCCCGGCCGCGCGCCGAGATCCCTGCTGCTGGCGGCCCTGCCGCCCTCGGCCCTGCGGCCGTCGACCACGCCGCCGTCGACAGCTGGCGCGGCACCCGCGCTGCCGCCGCCCGCGCCGCCGTCGGCGAGCCCGAGCCGGTCAGTGCTCCTGCCGCTGCACCTGCCGCTGCTGCTGCCCGCTCGGTCGCCCTCGACGTCGGCGCGATCGAGCGCGCGGTCTGGCGGGTCGAGGCCCGCGCCGGCCGGGCGCGCGGCACCGGCGTCTACGACCTCGTCCGCGACGTGCCCGCCGCTGCCGCCGGCCGGACGCCGGGTGCGCCCGGCCGCCCCGGCCGGTGGCGCCTCGCCCGGGCCCTGGACTGAGGGGGCCCGGATGCGTCGTCGTCCCGCGCGCCACCTCCAGCTCGTGCTGCTCGAGCCGGAGGCCGCCCCCGGCGCCAGCACCAGCAGCCCCAGCGTCCGTCCTGCCCGTCCTGCCCGTCCTGCCCTGCCGAGAGGAGCCGTCATGCCCGACCTCGATGTCGCCGTCGACCGCGACCACGATCTCGACCGGAGCGGTGCTCCCGTCCCCGCCGCTGCTCCCATCCCTGCTGCCGATCCCGGCCCCGCGGCGTCCCCGTCGGAGCCGGAGCAGCCGCTGGCCGCCTCGCCCGGCCTGCCCGCGCCGAGCCGCGACCTGCTCGCCAGCGCCGCCCGCGAGCTGCTCGCCGCGGCCGGCACCGACGACACCGGCCTGCGCTACGCCCGCGCCCACCTCTCCGCGCTGCGCGCCGCGGCCGCGGTGCTCGCCGCCCGGGCCCGCCCGCGCGGGTCGCGCGCCCGGCTGCGCAGCGCGTGGGTGCTGCTCGCCGAGGTCGCGCCCGAGATGGCCGAGTGGGCGCAGTTCTTCGCCGCCGGCGCCGGCAAGCGGGCCGCCGCCGAGGCGGGGCTGCGCGGTGTGGTCACCGAGCGCGAGGCCGACGACCTCGTCCGCGACGCCGAGGCCTTCCTCGCCCGGGTCGCGCGGATGCTCGGCGTGCCGCACCAGCCCGTGCTCGCCGCGGCCAGCTGACCCGCCGCCCGTCACCCGCCCGCCGACCCCGCCCGCCGACCCCGCCGACCAGCGACCGCAGACCCGTCATGCCCGCCGACCCCTTCGTCCACCTCCACGTGGCCTCCGGCTACTCGCTGCGCCACGGCGCGAGCAGCCCGGCCGCCCTCGTCGCGCGTGCGGCCGACCTCGGGCAGGGCTCCCTCGCCCTCACCGATCGCGACGGCCTCTACGGCGCGGTGCGCTTCGTGCTGGCCTGCCGCGATGCCGGCATCGCCCCGATCCTCGGCGTCGACCTCGCGGTGCGGGGCGGCCTCGAGGTGCCCGAGCTGCCCCTCGGGGGAGCGCGCGGCGGCGGGATCGGGGCGCGGGTGCAGCGCACCGCCGCCGGCCGGCTGGGGTCGGGCCCCACCCTCGCGGAGCGGGTGGGCGCGGGCGAGCCGGCGCCGGCCCGGCGCACCCCGGCGCGCGGCGGGGCCGAGGTCGACCCCCGCCACCCGCGTGCGGTGCTGCTGGCGCGCGGCCGGCAGGGCTGGGCGTCGCTGTGCCGGCTGGTGTCGGCCGGGCACCTCGGCCTGGGCACCGAGCCGTTGGCGGGGGAGCGCGACGACGCCGCGCGGCGCGGGCAGCCGGTCGTCCCGCTCGACGTCGTCGCCCGTCATGCCGAGGGGCTCGTCGTCCTGCTCGGCCCGGAGTCCGAGGTGGGCCGCGCCGTCGCGCGCCGCCGTCCCGACCTCGCGCTCGCCGCGCTGCGGCCCTGGCAGGAGGCCTTCGGCCGCAGCCTCGCGATCGAGATCGTGAGCCACCGCGCCCGCGACGCCGGCCTCGCCGCCACCGACCTCACCGGGGCGCGCACCCGCGGGCTGCCCTACTCCTCGGCCTTCGCCGCCCGGATGCTCGGCTTCGCGCGCGAGCACGGCCTGCCCGCGGTGCTCACCAACGCGGTGCGCCACGCCGACCGCGACCAGGCGCCGGTGGTCGACGTCCTCGACGCGATCCGCCGGCTGGTGCCGCTCGACTCCCGCCACCTCGACCGCGCCAACGGCGAGGGCCACCTCGCCGACGGTGCACGGATGGAGCAGGTGGCCCGCGAGGTGGTGCGGCTGTCGGGCGCTGCCGACGGCTCGACGGAGGACCGCGAGGTCGCCCGCCTGCTCGCCGACACCCGCACCCTCGCCGACGCCTGCCGCCTCGACCCCGTGACCGACCTCGGCATCGGCGAGGTGCACGTGCCCGAGCTCGATCTGCTGCTCCCGGCCGCCACCGCCGGGCGCAGCAGCGCGGTGCGCGACCGCGGGCCCGCGGCGCTGGCCGCCGAGGCGGTCGAGGCCGACCGCCACCTGCGGGCCCGGTGCGACGCCGCCCTCGCCGACTACCTGCGCCGCACCGGCCGGCGCGGGGGCGCGGCGCGCGAGGCGCAGGAGCGGCTCGACGACGAGCTGGCCACCATCGCGGTGCTCGGCTTCGCCGGCTACTTCCTCACCGTCGGCGAGGTCGTCGGGATCATCCAGGGGATGGGTGTGCGCGTCGCCGCGCGCGGCTCCGGCGCGGGCAGCCTGGTCAACCACCTGCTCGGCATCTCCGGCGTCGACCCCCTCGCCCACGGCCTGCTCATGGAGCGGTTCCTCTCGCCGCTGCGCCGCGCGCTGCCCGACATCGACATCGACGTCGAGTCCGCGCGGCGCACCGAGGTCTACGAGCGGATCCTCGAGCGCTTCGGCGGCGAGCGGTGCGCGTGCGTGTCGATGCGCGACACCTACCGCGTCCGGCACGCCGTGCGCGACGTCGGCGCCGCCCTCGGCCTGCCGCGCGGCGAGATCGACGCGTTCGCCACCGCCTTCCCGCACATCCGCGCCCGCGACGCGCGCGCCGCCCTGCAGGAGCTGCCCGAGCTGCGCTCGTCGGGCCTGGGCAGGCTTGCGGCGCGCGGCGAGCTCGACGGCTTCCTCACCCTCGTCGAGGCCCTCGACGGCCTGCCGCGCCACATCGCGCTGCACCCGTGCGGCGTCCTGCTCTCCGACACCACGCTGCTCGACCGCACGCCCGTCGAGGCCAGCTGGATGGGCTTCCCGATGAGCCAGTTCGACAAGGACGACGTCGAGGAGCTCGGCCTGCTCAAGCTCGACGTCCTCGGCATCCGCATGCAGTCGTCGATGGCCTATGCGCTCGACGAGATCGAGCGGGTCGACGGCCAGCGGGTCGACCTCGACGCCGTGCCGCTCGACGACGCCGCCACCTACGCCCTCGTGCAGTCCGCGCACACCCTCGGCTGCTTCCAGATCGAGTCGCCCGGCCAGCGCGAGCTCGTCGGCAAGTTCGCGCCCGAGACCTTCGACGACCTCATCACCGACATCTCCCTGTTCCGCCCCGGACCGGTGAAGTCCGACATGGTCTCGCCGTTCCTGCGCGCCCGGCAGGGCTGGAACGACGCCGTCTACCTGCACCCGTCGCTGCGCCCGGCGCTCGAGGAGACCCACGGCGTCGTGGTGTTCCACGAGCAGGTGCTGCGCATCGTCGCGGTGATGACCGGCGCCACCCTCGCCGAGGCCGACGAGGTGCGCCGCTCGCTCGGCTCGCCCGAGGGGCAGCAGGAGATCCGCGCCTGGTTCTACCCGGCGGCCCGCGCGCAGGGCTACGACCTCGCCACCATCGAGAAGGTGTGGGAGGTGCTGCGCGCCTTCGCGTCCTTCGGCTTCTGCAAGGCCCATGCCGCGGCGTTCGCGCTGCCGACCTATCACTCGGCCTGGCTCAAGGCCCACCACCCGGCGGCCTTCCTCGCCGGCGTCCTCACCCACGACCCCGGCATGTACCCGAAGCGGCTCATCCTCGACGACGCCCGCAACCTCGGCATCGCGGTGCTCGGCCTCGACGTCAACGCCTCCGAGGGCGCCTACCGCGTCGAGCGGGTCTCGCCCTACGACGAGCCGCCGCCGGAGATCCTCGGCGAGCGCCCGCGCCGCGGCCCCGACGTGCCCGGCCTGCCCGACGGCTCGGCCTACGGCATCCGTCTGTCCCTCGCCGACGTCAAGGGCATCACCGACGCCGAGGTGCAGCGGATCGTGGCCGGCCGGCCCTACGGCTCGCTGTCGGACTTCTGGCACCGGGCGGCGGTGTCGCGCCCGGTCGTCGAGCGGCTCGTCGTCGCCGGCGGCTTCGACTCCCTCTACGGCATCGGCCTGGCCAGCCCGGTGCGCCGCCGCGGCCGGGTGACCCGCCGCGACCTCCTGCTCCAGGTCGCCGACCTCGACCGCCACACCCGGGCCGCCGCCCGGGCGGCACGGGCCGCGGCGCCGAAGGGCCGCCGCCGGCGCGACCTCCCGCTCACGTCCACCGGCACGCCGGCGGCCTCCGTGGCCCTGCCCCAGCCCGACCCCGGAGCGGGCCCGGGCTCCTTCGGCACCGGCTCCTTCGACACCGTCGCGGCCGCGCGCCGCCAGGCTCAGGGCCCGGCGGCCGCCGTCCCGGTCGACCAGCTCGACGTCCAGCTCGTCCTCGACCTCGGCGACGCCCCGGGAGAGGTGGCGCCGAGCGGGCTGCCGGAGATGACCGAGGCCGAGCGCGTGCGCGCCGAGCTCGAGGTGCTCGGCCTCGACGCCAGCCGCCACCTCGTCGACTTCTACACCCCGCTCCTGAACGACCTCGGCATCACGTGGTCGCGCGACCTGCTGTCGCGGCGCAGCCGCAGCGAGGTGCTCGTGGCCGGCGTCAAGGTCGCCACCCAGACCCCGCCCGTGCGCTCGGGGCGCCGCGTCGTCTTCCTCACCCTCGACGACTCCACCGGCCCGGTCGACGCCACGTTCTTCGAGGACGTGCAGGGCCCCTACGCCGCCACCGTGTTCGGCTCGTGGCTGCTGCTCGTGCGCGGCGAGGTCCGCCGCACCGGCCCGCGCGGCATCTCGCTGCGCGCCACCGGGGCGTGGGAGCTCGGCGCGGTGCACGAGGCGTGGAAGGCCGGGGGCCTGCCCGCCGTCGCGCTCATGCTCGGCGCCGGCGGCACCCTCGACGACGCCGACGAGGCGGCCGTGGCGGGGCGCGCGGGCAGCCGCTCGACCCGTCCGGTCGTGGCTGCGCTGCCCCCGGCCGCGCAGGGCTTCTCCTACGGCGGGCCCGGCGGGGGCATGGGCGCACCGCCCGGCCCCGGACCGGCCGCGGGCGGGATGGGGCGCCGGGGCAGCGACCTCGCCGCGGCGGCCCGGGCGGCCGGCGCAGGGGAGGGCACCAGCACGACCGACGAGCAGGTGCGCCGGGTGCTCGTCCACGCGAGCGGCTTCCGGCAGTCGCCCTACGCCGACATCAAGCCGCAGGGCGTGTCCGCCGACGAGACCCGTCGCAGCGCGGCCGCCGAGGCGGAGCGCCGGGCCCAGGAGAAGGCGGCGCAGGACAAGGCCGACGCCCCCTCCAAGCTCTGGCACTCCAGCCCCGGCAGCTCGGGATGGTGAGCCCCGTGGGCGGCGGGGCGCATCATGGACCCGTGCAGCGCGGGAGGTGGCGGAGGTGAGCCGCAGCCAGATCACCCGCGGCGCGCGCCTCACCCAGGACGACGTCGGGCGCAGCACCGAGGCGTCGTCGGCCGGCGCCGCCCGCGAGGACGACGGCTGCACGATCCTGCACGTCGACATGGACGCCTTCTACGCGTCCTGCGAGCTGCGCAGCCGGCCCGAGCTGCGCGGGCTGCCGGTCATCGTCGGCGGCGACGGCTCGCGCGGCGTCGTCACCGCCGCCACCTACGAGGCACGCCGCTACGGCATCCACTCGGCGATGCCGATGTCGCGGGCCAAGCGGCTGTGCCCCGACCTCGTCGTGCTCCCGCCGGACTTCGGGCTCTACACCGAGGTCTCGGCCGGGGTCATGGCGGTCTTCCGCGACATCACGCCGCTCGTCGAGCCGCTCAGCCTCGACGAGGCCTTCCTCGACGTCGCCGGGGCCGTCCGGCGGCTCGGCCCGCCCGCCGTCATCGCCGAGCAGATCCGCGCGCGCGTCCACGACGAGCAGGGCATCACCTGCACGGTCGGCGTCGCGGCCACCAAGTTCGTCGCCAAGCTCGCCTCCACCCGTGCCAAGCCCGACGGCCTGCTCGTCGTGCCGCCCGACCGCGTCATCGCCTTCCTGCACCCGCTGCCGGTCAGCCAGCTGTGGGGCGTAGGGGAGAAGACCGAGGAGGTGCTGCTGCGCCTCGGCCTGCGCACCGTCGGCGACATCGCCCACACCCCGGTCGACACCCTCGTGCGCGCCCTCGGCCCTGCGGCGGGCCACCACCTCGCCGACCTCGCCTGGGGCCGCGACCCGCGCCGGGTCGAGGTGCCCGAGGGCGAGAAGAGCGTCGGCCACGAGGAGACCTTCCCCCGCGACATCGACGACCCCGAGGTCATCCGCCGCGAGCTGCTGCGGCTGTCGGAGAAGGTGGCCGCCCGGCTGCGGGCCCAGGGCGTCGCCGGGCGCACGGTCTCGATCAAGGTCCGGTTCGCCGACTTCTCCACCATCACCCGGTCGCGCACCCTGCGCTCGCCCACCGACGTCGCCCGCGAGGTCTACGCCACCGCCCGCGAGCTCTACGACGCCCTGGGCCTGCAGCGGGCCCGGCTGCGCCTGGTCGGGGTGCGCGTCGAGGGCCTCGTCGACGCCGACGAGGCCCCCCGGCAGCTGCTCCTCGACGAGCCGGAGGTGGGCTGGCGCGAGGCCGAGCAGGCCGTCGACCGTGCCGCCGCCCGGTTCGGACGCGGGTCGATCACCCCGGCCCGGCTCGTGGCCGGCCCCGGCCGCGACGACGACGACCACGGCTTCGGGGGACAGCCGGTGGCGCCGCGTCCCCGCTGAGCGGTCGGCGGGCCCCCCGCCCCGGGATGCACGGAACTTCCCAGCGCCCCCGCGCGTCGATCAGGTGGCACCGCACCGACCTGCACCTCCTCGCGCCGCCCCTGGCGGCAGCGGCCCGCGCCGCTGCGCCGTCCGGGCTACCGGCTTCCCCCGCAAGGCATCAGGTCGGCCCCGCGGCAGCCGATGAGACCAGTACGAGACGACGCCGTCGCGACGGCCGGGCACCGACACCCGGTCCGGGTTGGGCGGTCCGGGTTTCCCTGAGGCCCGAGCCTGCTTATCCTCAGACCAGGACACCGGGGCGCGCCCGCGCGCAGGACCCATGAGGAGGAGCCGTGCCGCTCTCCGAGCACGAGCAGCGTCTGCTCGAGCAGATGGAGCGGGCCCTCTATGCCGAGGACCCCAAGTTCGCCTCCAGCCTGCGATCCGCGGCCCCGCGCCCGGGCAGCCGTCGTCGCGCCGCCGCCGGTGTCCTGCTGGCCCTCGTCGGCGCCGGCCTGCTCGTCGCCGGTGCCGCCACCTCGATCATCCCGCTGGGCGTCCTGGGCTTCCTGGTGATGCTGGCCGGCACCTTCCTGGTGATCCGCACCCTGCGCGCACCGGCCGAGACCGCGGCCCCCGCGGCGGCCAAGCCGGGTGCTGCCAAGCCCGCCAAGCAGGCCAAGGCCCCCAAGGGCGGCTTCATGGACAAGATGGACGAGCGCTTCCGCAAGCGCCGCGAGGGCGACGGCGGCGAGTACTGACCGTCCCCACCTGACGACGAGAGGCCCCGGGCGATGCCCGGGGCCTCTCGCTGTCGTGGCGTATCCCCGCCCAGCCGGAGTCAGACGCCGATGTCGTCGCGGCGGCGCAGCGAGGCGGGGGCCAGGGCCGCCTTGAGGCGCGCCCGGGTGCGCCGCCGGTGCAGGACGGCCCGCCGCACGGTGCTGACGTCGTCGGCCACCGGTGCCGCCGAGGGCGCCACGGGCGCGTACCGGGAGCGCTCCACGATGCGGCCGAGGCGGGCCGCCGCAGCGGCCGGCTCGCCGGTGAGGTGCTCGCCCTCGACGAGGGCGGCCACCGCCTGGCGAGGAGTGGCGGAGTCCGACCACGGCGCGCCGAGGTCGAGGGCGGTGTCGCGCAGCTCGGCCCAGGCCTGCTCCGCGCCCGCACCCTTGGCCAGGCGCCGACGGCGGCGCAGCCAGCGCACCGCGGCCGGCACGAGCGCGGCCAGCACCGCCATGACGAGCAGGCCGACGAACGCCAGCTCGCGCAGCCGCTCGCCGAGGCTCACGGCAGACCCGTCGTCGCCGGCGTCCACCGCACCGCCGGTCGGGTCGCCCGCGGCGAGGTCCTGGTCGCGGGGGTTGCCGCCCGGCGCCGCCGTGGGCTCCGATGTCGGCGTCGCGCCCGGCTCCGGCTGGTTGTCCGGGTCGGCGTAGTCCGGCACGGGCAGGGCCGGGCCGTTGGTCGCCGTGCCGGGGGTGGGCTCGAAGGACACCCACCCGACGCCGGCGAACCACAGCTCGGGCCAGGCGTGGGCGTTCTGCGCCGACACGTCGTAGGTGCCGCGCTGGCCGGTGGGGCTGCCCGGCGTGAAGCCGACGACGACGCGCGAGCGGATGCCCAGCGACGTCGCCATCAGCGCCATGCTCGCCGAGAACTGCTCGCAGTAGCCGACCTTGTCCTGCAGGAACTCCTCGAGGTAGTCGCCGGAGGAGGCCGGCCGCACGTCGGTGCTGTAGCGGAACTCGCTGCGGAACCACGTCTGCAGCGCCAGCGCCATGTCGTAGTCGGTGGTGGAGCCCGCGGTCACGTCGCGGGCGAGGTCGCGCACCGACTGCGGGATCTCGACCGAGCTCTGGATAGCGGCGCGGTCCTGGCCCACGGCGGGCGCCGCGTCCTTGAGCTGCTGGGCCGTCGGCTTGACGTCGAGCGACTCGACGTCCCAGCGCTTCTCCCGGGTGGTGTCGCCGCCGTCCGGGCTGAACACGACGTCGGTGAGATCGTCGGCGAACCAGTCGCCGTCGACCGCGACCGCCGTCGGGTGCTCCGGCAGGGGGAGGAAGGAGTCGACGAGCGCGCGGGCGGTGATGGCGTACTCGTGCGGCGTGGCGGGCAGGCCCGACGGGATCGAGGCGAAGCCGCCGTCGGCGACCGGGGTGGCGTCGGACGCGTTGTAGGCCCGGGCCTTCCACGAGTCGCCGTCGAACGTCTCGAGCACGATCGCTCGCAGGTACGACGGGGTGGGGTCGTCGGTCGTGTAGCGCATCATCACGACGTCGGGGTTGTCGAGCAGGTCGCGCCGCAGGTTCACCAGCGGGTCGAGGCCGAGCTCGTCCGGGGCGCCGCCGCCGGGCCCCTCGCCGCCGGAGCCGCTGGCCCGCCGGCCGAGCACGGCGTCGGTGAGGCCGGGGATCACCACGGGGAGCACAAGGGCGATCGCGACGGCCACGGCGCCGAGGCGGAACGCCGAGCCGCCGAGCCCGCGCAGCGTGCTCGAGCCGCCGACGCGGTCGCTGCGCCGCAGCACCCGGCCCCAGGTCACCAGGCTCAGCCGCTCGTCGGTGGCGAGCAGCAGCAGCCAGCCGGCCACGACGAGGACGAAGGCCCACCACGGCGCGCCCTCGGACAGCACGGCGGCGGGGACGACGTACATCGCGACCAGCGGCAGGCCCGCAACGGCGGGGAGCCGCAGCACGACCTGCAGCACCACGACGACGAGCGCCACGCTGCCCACGCCCAGCGCGGTGACGGCGGTGAGCCCCTCGGACGCGGGTACGGGCGGCGCGAAACGGCTGATGTCCGCGCTGCCCTCCGCGAGCACGAGCCGCAGGTCCGAGAGGGCGTCCAAGGTCGGGATGAAGCCCCAGGGCGCGGAGTCGGTGAACCGCTGCACGAGCGCGGCGAACAGGCCGACGGCGCACAGCACCGGCACCAGCACCATGGGGACGCGCAGCCAGGTGGACAGGCCGCCGATGGCGGTGACGACGGTGACGACGAGCAGCGTGGCGCCGAACCAGCCCGAGCCGTCGAACAGCGGGCCGAGGCACAGCGCAGCGAGCAGGACCGCGCCCCACGACGCGAGCGTGGGGGCGAGGACGCCGGGGACGGTGAGCGAGCGCGGCACGTCGGTGCCGGGGCGCACCCCCTGGGGCTCGGGCGCGACCGGCCGCTCGGTGGTCGGGGCGCTCATCGCGCTCCTCCGGCGGTGACGCCCGAGCGCGACAGCGAGCGCCAGGTCTCGCCGAGCTCGGTGCCGGGCCCGCAGATCGCGACCCGCCACCCGGCCGCCGTGAGCAGCGCGGCCGTGCGGGTGGTGCGCCCGTCCTCCGGTGCGGTCGCGCGCGACGCCCAGCCCGACGTGTCGAGCAGGAGGGCCATGGCGCTGGAGTTGCCGTGGCGCAGGGCGGCCACGGACTCGGCGTGCTCGACGTCGAGGTCGCCGAGCACCGCGACGACGAGGCCGTCGCGCACCCGGGCGCGGGCGCGGCTGTCGCCCACGCCGAGGGTGGCGCCCTCGGTCAGCGTCACGAGGGCGAGCGTGTCGAGCAGCGGGCCCTCGGCCTCCGCGCCCGAGATGCCGTCCTCCGCCGCGATGCCGCTGCCGAGGGGGTTGCCGTCGGCGTCGAGGACGCGCACGGCGTAGCCGCGGCGGGCGAGGTGCACCGACACCGACGCCGCGGCCGACACCGCCCACTCGAACGAGCCGGCGGGGCCGTCGCCGCGGTGGGCGACAGCGCGCGTGTCGAGGAAGACCGTCGCGCGCGTGCGCCAGGGCTGCTCCTCGCGGCGCACCATGAGCTCGCCGGCGCGGGCGGTCGACTTCCAGTGCACGCGGCGCAGCTCGTCGCCGGTGCGGTACTCGCGCGGGATGACGTCGTCCTCGCCCGCCGACGCGACGGCGCGGGCGCGCGCCTCGCCGAGGCCCGACCAGTCGCCGCCGAGCGGGATGGCGGGCAGCGGCACGGTGGCGGGCACGACGGTGAGCGTGTCGGTCGTGGCGAAGCGCCGGGTGGTGCGGCACAGCCCGAACGGGTCGACGAGCTGCACGCTCACCGGGCCCACGGTGTAGCGGCCGCGGACGGGGCTGCGCAGCTCGTACCGGACGTCGCGGCGGCCGCCGGACTCGAGGCGGTCGATGACGAAGCGCTGCGATCGGCCGAGCTGCCACGGCACGGCGTCCTCGACGAGCAGCAGCCCGCTGGGCAGCCGCGAGACGTTCTCGATGCGGACGACCGACGTGGCGGGCTGGTCGACCGCGACGCGGGTGGGGCGCATCCCGCGCGCCGACGCCAGCCGGTAGCGGGTGCGCGAGACGAGCGCGGCCGACAGCAGCGGCAGGGCGACGAGCAGGACGCCGAAGCGCAGGAGGTCGCGCTGCCCGAGGAACAGCGAGACGACGACGCCGATCACGCCGAGCGCGAGCAGGAACCGGCCCCGCTTCGTCAGCTGCTTCAGAGCCGTCCGCACACCGATCCCTCCGCCTGGTCGATCCGTCAGACGCGGGCCGACGCCGGCACCGCGACGCGGCGCAGCACGTCGGCGACGACGGAGTCGGTGGTGCGCCCGGCGATCTGCGCGTCGGCGGTGAGGATCAGGCGGTGCGCGAGGACGACGGGCGCGAGCGCCTGGAGGTCGTCGGGCAGCACGTGGTCGCGGTCGTCGAGCGCGGCCGCCGCCTTGGCCGCGCGCACGAGGTGCAGCGTGGCGCGCGGCGAGGCGCCGAGCCGCACGTCGTTGTGGCCGCGCGTCGCGTTGGCGATGTCGACGGCGTACTGGCGGACGGGCGCCGCGACGTGGATGGTGCGCACGACGTCGACGAGGCGGGCCACGAGCGCAGCGTCGGCGACGGGCGAGAGGTCGTCGATCGGGTTGGCGGCGGCATGCTCGGCGAGCATGTCCATCTCGGCGCGGGTGTCCGGGTAGCCCATGGCGACGCGGGCCATGAAGCGGTCGCGCTGCGCCTCGGGCAGCGGGTAGGTGCCCTCCATCTCCACCGGGTTCTGGGTGGCGATGACCATGAACGGCGAGGCCAGCTCGTACGTCGTGCCGTCGACGGTGACCTGCCGCTCCTCCATGCACTCGAGCAGGGCCGACTGAGTCTTGGGGGAGGCGCGGTTGATCTCGTCGCCGAGGACGACGTTGGCGAAGACGGCGCCCGGGCGGAACTCGAAGTCGCGCGCCTCCTGGTTGAACACGCTGACGCCGGTGACGTCGCCGGGCAGGAGGTCGGGTGTGAACTGGATGCGCCGGACGGTGCAGTCGAGCGAGCGCGCGAGGGTCTTGGCCAGCATCGTCTTGCCGACGCCCGGCACGTCCTCGATGAGCAGGTGGCCCTCGGCGAGCATGACGGTGAGGGCGGTCCGGACGACGTCGGCCTTGCCCTCGATGACAGTCTCGACCTGGGAGCGGATCTGCGCGGCGGTGTGGACGAGGTGCGCCAGCTCGTCGGGGTCGGCCAGCGCCGGCGCGGTACCCGTTGCTCCGTCGATGGTCACACGGTCTCCTCGTGCTCTGCCGGCCCCCGCCGGCTCCCGGTCGTGCTGGCTCGTGCCTTGCGCTCGATTGTCACCCGAGGACGCCGTCCGCGCAGCGTCCTGCCGCACTCGGATGTCCGACGAGCGGGGGCGGGGCTGCGTTCCCGCGGCTCCCCAGGGCCGGACGCCGTGCCCAGACCCTCGCACACCTGGCGCCGGGGGCGCGCGGCGCCGTCACACCCGGACGAGCCGCTCCGCGTCGTCGAACAGCCAGCGCTCGGCCGCACGTGCCGTGACCAGGGACGACACAGCCCAGGCCGCGAGCAGCATGTACATGACGATGATCTGGTAGCGGATCGCCTCGAGGGGCTCGACCCCGGCGATGATGAGGCCGGTCATGGTGCCGGGCAGCGAGATGAGCCCGACGATCTTGGTCGAGTCGACCGCCGGCACCAGCGCCGTCCGGACGGCCGAGCGCAGCTGCCGGGCGAAGGCCTCGCGGGGGCCGAGACCCAGGCTCAGCGCCGCCTCGACCGCAGGCCGGTCGTCGACGGCCGACCGGCGCAGCGACGACAGGGTGAGCGACGCGGCCTGCATCGCGCCGCTGACGACCATGCCGCCGATGGGCACGAGCACCTGCGGCTCGGTGGAGATGACGCCGCCGGCCACCAGCACGCCGAGGGTGAGCAGCGTGCCGAGCCCGATGCCCAGCAGCGACGACACGAACGCGCGCGGCATCCCGCGGCCCCGGGTGCGCGACTCGTTGGCCGCGACGACGGTCATGATCGCGATCCAGAGCAGGGCCCCGGCGATCCCGGCGTTGCGGAACAGCCACGCCAGCACGGCGCCCACGGCGAGCAGCTGCACGAACGCCCGCAGCGACGCCACGAGCATGTCCCGCGAGATGCCGAGCCTCTGCCACGACGCGATCGCGACCGCGACGACGACGAGCAGGCCGGACACCGCGACGGCGCCCCAGCTGGGGATCTCGGTCATGGCCGCCCCCTCATCCGTGGTCGAAGGCGGTCGGGTCGGGCATGCCGTCGTGCGGAGGGTGCCGGTGGCCGCGATGGAGGTCGCCGTGGGCGCGCGGGTCGTCGGGCCCGTGCATGTGGCCGTCGTCGGGGGTCGTGGACATCTCGTGCGCCAGGTCGATGGCGCCCGCCGGCCCGCGCGCCGTGACCCGGCCCGCGTGCAGCACCCGCACATCGGTCGCGACCGACTCCGCCCGTGCCACGTCGTGGCTCACCAGCACCACCGACAGCCCGTCGGCGACGAGCGCGCGGATCACGGCGTCGACGGCGTCGGCCGCCCGCGGGTCGAGGGCCGATGTCGGCTCGTCGAGCAGCAGCGCCTCCGGCCCGACAGCCAGCGCGCGGGCCAGGCACAGCCGCTGCAGCTCGCCGCCCGACAGGCTCGACGGCTCCCGGCCCACGACCAGGCCGGGCACCAGCGCGACCCGCTGCAGCAGCTCGTCGACGTCGTCGTCGGACAGCTCGCGCCGGGCGGCGCGGACCTCGGACCGCACGTCGTCGGTGAGCGCCACCGCCCGCTGCGGCACGAGCACCGCTCGGCGCCGCAGCTCGCGGACGTCGAGGCCGCGCACGTCGTCGCCGTGGAACAGCACCCGGCCCGACGTCGGCTCCGAGAGCCGGTTGAGCAGGCGGAGCAGCGTGGACTTGCCGGAGCCGCTCGGGCCGCAGATCGCCGTGACGGCACCGGCATGCAGGTGCTCGTCGAGGCGGTCGAGCAGCAGGCGGCCGCCCTCGACCTCGAGGCTCACGTCCTCGAGGGCGAACAGCTCGGGCAGCACGGGCCGGTCCACAAGGCCGGAGCGTAGGCGCTCGTCACGGCGGGCGCGTCCGGCGCGCACCCGTGGCGGCCCGCTGACAGGATCGGGGGAGGAGGCCGTCATGTCCCGCCAGCACGAGCACGACCGCACCCACCGGCGGATGCTGCGACGCCGCGCGAAGGCCGAGCAGCGGACCGCGTCCCTGCACGGCGAGGCGCCTTCGCTGCTCGACGAGCTCGACGCCGCCGCCCCGTCGGAGGCCCTCGCGCCGGTCGCCGACATCCTCGACCTCGCGCGGCTGCTGCCGCGGCCGCTCGCGTGGGTGCTCGGCGGCGGAGGCTCGTACGGCGCCGTGCAGATGGGGATGGTGCGCGCGCTCGCGGGCACCGACCTCGCGCCCGACCTCGTCGTCGGCACGAGCGTCGGATCGCTCAACGGGGCGGTGATCGCCGGCGACCCCGCGCGAGGTCCGGAGAAGCTCGCCGAGCTGTGGCCGCAGATCGAGCGGCGCGACGTGTTCCCCGGGACCATCTGGGCCAACGCGATCGCGCTGCGGCAGAACCGCACCTACCTGTTCGACTCGGGCCCGCTGTCGGACCTCATCACCGCGCAGATCCCGGCGAGGCGCATCGAGGACCTCGCCGTGCCGTTCGTCGCGGTGGCCACCGACCTCGACACCGGCCAACGGGTCGAGATCGACTCGGGCGAGCTGCGCAGCGCCCTGCTCGCGTCGGCCGCCATCCCCGGCATCTACCCGTGGGTGGAGCGCGACGGGCGGCGCCTGGTCGACGGCGGCCTGGTCGCCAACGTCCCCATCGGCGTGGCCGCCGACCGCGGTGCGAGGTCGATCCTCGTGCTCGACTGCGGCACGTTCGGTGTCCAGGGCCGTTGGGCCGAGAGCCTCGTCGCGGTGGTCTACCAGGCCCTCATCATCGCGGCCCGCCAGCAGGTGGTGCGCGACCTGCAGATCGCGCGCGAGCTGCCGATCGTGTACCTGCCGGCCCCGTCCACGCTCACCACGACGATCCTCGACTTCGGGCACACCCAGGCCCTCGCCGCCGAGGCCTACGACGAGGCGGTCACGATGCTGGCCGCGCTGCACCTCGTCGACGAGCCCCTCGCGCCGGGCCTGTACGGCGTGCCGCCGCTCAAGGAGGACCACCCCGAGGTCGCGCCGCTCATCCGCTGGTAGCCCGCGGCGGCCCCGGTACACCCGCGGTCTACCGTCGGCGGGAGACAGCGACCCCAGGGAGGAACCGCGATGACGGTGCACAAGGCCGAGCTCGGCCGCTTCTTCGACGACTTCGTGGTGGGCGACGTCTACCAGCACCCGTTCGGCCGCACGATCTCCGAGGCCGACTCGACGTGGTTCACGCAGCTGACCTGCAACACCAACCAGAACCACTTCAACGCGCACCTGGCGCAGTCGAACCCGATCACCAACGGCCGGATCATCGTGAACTCCGGCCTCACCGTCGCGCTGGTGCTGGGCCTGTCGGTGATCGACATGAGCCAGAACGCCGTGGCCAACCTGGGCTGGACCGACATCAAACTGACGCACCCGGTCTACATCGGCGACACCATCTACGCCGAGAGCGTCTGCATCGACCTGCGCGAGAGCTCGTCGCGCCCCGGCTTCGGCATCGTCACGATGATCACGCGCGGGCTCAACCAGGACGGCGACGTCATCGTGTCGTGGAAGCGCTCGGTCATGGTGCCCAAGCGCGAGACCGGCATCGGCCAGGACTACTTCCCCGAGGCGAAGGCCGGCCCCCTCACCGCCGAGTAGGCGACCCGCCGCATCGCGGGAACGCGTGACGCGGACCCGTCCGTCCCCCTAGCCTGCGGCGCAAGCAGGCAGCGCCGCCGGCGCCGCCGACCGTGCACGCGCAAGGGGAGTGGGAGCCATGGGCTCGGACAGCAAGCGGCTCGCGGCGGTCCTGACGGACGTCGACCTGTTCCGCGGCCTGTCGTCGCGGGTGATCTCGCGGATCGCGGAGTCCGGCCACGAGCAGCAGTACGCCGAGGGCGCCCAGGTCGTGGCGCAGGGCGACTCGGTCACGGGCTTCAAGGCGTTCTCGCCCGCGGGCGTGGAGATGCACATCGTGCTCGACGGCACCGCGCGCGTCCTCAAGGACGGCGTCGAGGTCAACCGGCTGAGCGAGGGCGAGTACTTCGGCGAGCTGTCGCTCATCGACGGGCAGCCGCGGTCGGCCGACGTCGTCGCGGCCGAGGGCGGGCTCACCACGCTGGCGCTGTCGCGGTGGACGTTCGAGGACCTGCTCGACAAGCACCCCGAGGTCGCCGTGCCGATGCTGCGCGTCCTGTGCTCGCGGCTGCGCGCCGTCGAGGCGGCGCACCGCTGAGCATCCGCCGGTCCCCGGCACGTCGGCGGTCTCGCGCCATATCCCTCGGCGCGGCCGCCGGTAGTCCACACTGGCCCGCGTGACCAGCACCGACGGCACCGCGCCGCAGCAGCCTGCGGCGCTGCCCGTCGTGCGCCGCCGCCAGCCGGCCCTGCCCGCTGCGGTGGAGGCCCCGCTCGACGTCGCGCTCGGCGCGGCCGTCGTCGTCGCCCGACCGGTCGTGGGAGCTGCCGACTCCGTCGTGCGCTCGCTCGCCCCGGTGGCCCAGAGCCTCTGGGCGCTCGCGCTGCGCCCGCCGCTGGTGCCCGAGCAGCTCACGGCCGGCCACGCGCTGGACCGGCTGGGCGAGCGCGGGCGCGCGGTCCGCACGGCCGCGGGCCAGGACGTCGTCGCCATCTCCGACGACACCCTCGACCTGCTCGTGCCCGAGATCCTCGTGCGCGTCCTCGACCGCATCGACCTGACGTCGCTCGTGCTGCAGCGGGTCGACCTCGAGCGCATCGCCAGCGAGCTGCTCGACCAGCTCGACCTCACGACGGTCGTCCTCGAGAAGGTCGACCTGCACGCCATCGTCACCAAGGCCATCGACGAGCTCGACCTCACCGAGGTGGTGCTGCAGAACGTCGACCTCGGATCCGTGGTCGAGGCGGCGCTCGACAGCATGGATCTCAACGAGGTCGTGCGCACGAGGGTCGATGTCGCGGGCCTGGCCGAGGAGGTCATCGACGAGGTCGACCTGCCGGACATCATCCGCGACTCGACCTCCGGCGTCGCCACGGTCGTCGTCGACGGCGCGCGGATCTCGGCGGTGTCGGCGGACGAGCTGGTCAACCGCTGGATCGACCGGATCATGCTGCGACGCAAGGCGCGCCGGACCGACGCGCCCGGCGAGCCGGAGTCGATGCTGCGAGGGGGCGACGATGGCTGACGTGACCGACCTGCCCGAGATGCCCGAGGGGGGAGAGGCTCCCGATCAGGAGACGTCCGGGCGCCGGGTGCCCAAGGCCCACGTGCCCGACCCCATCCCGACCGCCGCGCGCGGCTTCCAGGGCCTGCGTGCCGGGGTGGTCACGCGCACCATCGCCGGCGCGGTCGACTACGCGGTGGTCACCACGCTCACGGTCGGCACGTGGGCGTCGTACGTCGTCGTGCTCTTCCTCATCAAGCCGATCGACTTCACGCTCCCGACATGGCCGCTGTGGGTGTTCCTCGTCCTCGGCTACAGCTACATGACCCTCTACCTCTGGACCGGCTGGGCCTGGACCGGCCGCACCTTCGGTGCCCGCCTCATGGGTCTGCGCGTCGTCGACCACCGCGGCAACCGCCTGCACTGGACCGTCGCGCTACTGCGCGCGGCCTTCTGCGCGCTCGTGCCGCTGCTGCTGTGGTGGTGCGCCATCAGCCGCGAGAACCGCTCGATCCCCGACGTGCTGCTGCGCACCTCGGTGATCCACGACTGGCCGGTGCGCGCCGCCGTGCCGGCCGTGGGGGAGCACCTCGACGCCTGAGGCCCGCTGCCTCCGTCCCCCACATCCCTCCACCCGGGCCCCCGCCGATCGCCGGCGGGGGCCCGTCGGCCCTCTGACCTGCGGTGTCGTCGGCCATGGCGCGATCGCGACACGCCCGGCCCTCCACCGGGCGGGTGCCGCGCGCGGCCCGCAGCGGCTCGCCCCTCCACTCTCCACCACGGCTCTGACCTGCACCGATACCTCGACCCGAGCACGGTCTGACCGCATCTGGGCCGTTCGGGGGAGGCGCGGTGGTTGACGGTGGAGGGAAGTGGAGTATGTTGGCGCCACCAACCTCCGCACGGGGTGGAGGTGGGGCCGTCCAGGGAGGTGGTGGCGGTGTTCCTCGGGACGCACACGCCGCGCCTGGACGACAAGAACCGCGTGATCCTGCCGGCGCGCTACCGGGAGCAGCTCGCGGACGGCCTGGTCATGAGCAAGGGCCAGGACCGCTGCGTCGTGGTCTGGACCAAGCCCGGCTTCGACCAGTACGCGGAGGAGCTCGCGCAGGGCAAGCACACGGTGGCCGACATGCGCCGCTACACCCGCGTGCTGTTCGCGAGCGCCTACGACGACACCCCGGACAAGCAGGGCCGCATCACCATCCCGCAGCCCCTGCGCGAGTACGCCGGCCTGACCCGCGACTGCGTCGTGGTGGGCCAGAACACCCGGATCGAGATCTGGGAGCCCCAGGCCTGGGCCGAGTACATCGGCGAGGCCGAGGACGCGTTCGCCGTCCTGGACTCGGAGGTGATGCCCGCCTCCGGGACCTGACCCTCGTGGCGCGAGGTCTCCGGCCCGTCACCCGGCCTCCTGGCACACCTTCCCCGGTGCCAGGCGGACCCCACCCCGGGTGACGGACGGGGACCTGGCCCCGCGAAGGCCCGGCCCTCCGGCCCGATGAGCTCCCCGCACGCAGCCAGACCCGCCCGACCCGCACCACCCGGACGAGACCCCCACCGCGAGCGCCCACCCGGGCGAGGAGGACACGTCGCATGTCAGCCCTGCTCGACCAGGCACGCGCCCCGCGCGCCGTGCGGGTGCGCCTGCTGCACCCGCCCCGCGCGCTCGCGCCGGTCGGGGCCCTCGTCGGGGCGTGCGCGCTGTCCGCCGGTCTGCTGGTGATCCTGGCCGACGTCGTGGACCGGCTGGGCTGACCCGATGCCGTCCCCCGTCGAGCGCACGCACGTGCCGGTCCTGCTCGACCGCTGCCTCGGCCTGCTCGCCCCCGCGATCGAGCGCCCCGGCGCGGTCGTGGTCGACGCGACCCTCGGCCTCGGAGGCCACAGCGAGGCGATGCTCGAGCGGTTCCCCGGCGTCACGCTGGTGGGCCTCGACCGCGACACGGATGCGCTGGAGCGCTCGGGGCGCCGGCTCGCCGCCTACGAGGGGCGCACGCTGCTGGTCCACGCCGTCTACGACGAGCTGCCCCGGGTGCTCGCGGACGCCGGCCTGCCCAGCATCGACGGCGTCCTGTTCGACCTCGGCGTGAGCTCGATGCAGCTCGACGACGCCGACCGCGGCTTCGCGTACTCGCAGGACGCACCGCTCGACATGCGGATGGACCAGACGCGCGGCATCACGGCCGCCGAGGTGCTCAACACGTACTCGGCGCAGGACATCGCGCGGGTGCTGCGCGAGTACGGCGAGGAGCGCTTCGCCCGCCGCATCGCCGACGCCGTCGTCCGCGAGCGGGCCAAGGAGCCCTTCGACACGAGCGCGCGTCTGGTCGACCTGGTCCGCGAGTCGATCCCCGCCCCCGCGCGCCGCACCGGGGGCAACCCGGCCAAGCGCACGTTCCAGGCGCTGCGCATCGAGGTCAACGGCGAGCTCGAGGTGCTCGAGCGTGCTCTGCCCGCTGCGGTCGACGCGCTCACGGTCGGCGGCCGCATCGTCGTGATGTCCTACCAGTCGCTCGAGGACCGCATCACCAAGCGCGTGCTCGCCGGGTACGCCTCCACCGACGTCCCGCCCGACCTGCCCTTCGTCCCCGAGGGCCACGAGCCGGAGCTGCGCCTGGTCACCCGCGGCTCGGAGAAGGCCTCGGAGCAGGAGATCGCCGAGAACCCGCGCGCCGCCTCGGTGCGGCTGCGCGCGGCCGAGCGCATGCGGGCGGCGGCATGAGCGCCACGGCCCGCAGCGCCCGCACCTCGCGGACGGCGCCGTCGTCGTCGCGCCCGTCGCAGCGCCCCGCGCAGCGCACGCGCCCGCAGCTGCGCGAGGTCCCGGCACCAGCCCCCTCCGTGGCGGGCAACGGCATGTTCGCGCTGGTGGTCACCGGTGTCCTCGTGCTCGGCGCGGTGGTCCTGCTGGTGCTCAACACGGCGCTGGCGCAGGGCGCCTTCGAGCTGTCCGAGCTGTCGAAGACCAAGCGCGACCTCGCGGTGCGGGAGCAGGCGCTGCTGCAGGCGGTGGCCCGCGCGGAGGCGCCGGAGTCGCTGCAGGCCCGCGCCGAGAAGCTCGGCATGGTGCCGGTGGCCGCGCCGGTCTTCCTGCGCCTCGCCGACGGCAAGGTCCTGGGCGTGCCGAGGCCGGCGAAGGCAGCACCGGTGGCCGCCCTCCCGCGTACCGGCGGCACGACGACGGCGACATCGAGCACGGCGTCGGACGCCGCGAAGGCCGCCACCGCCCGCGCCGAGGCGGCCGCGCGCGCGAAGACCTCCGACGCCGCCGCGGCCGACCCGATGCCCCAGAGCGACGCCGCCGTCTCCGACGGCGCGACCACCACGACGTCGGCAGGGAACGGAGCACGTCGGTGAGCACCCTGGCACCCCCGCCCCGCCGTCCCGCCCAGCGCCCGCCGCAGCGCCGGCCCGCGCAGCGGCGCCCTGCCCCGCGCCGCCCGCTGCCGCCGCGCACGTTCCGCCGGGGCGACCACGGCCGCCGTGTCGGCATCTGGCAGATCCTGCTGCTCATGGCCGTCACGGTCGTCGCGGGCCGCATCATCGACCTGCAGGCCATCAAGGGCCCGGCCCTCGCCGCCAGCGCCGAGAAGAGCCGTCAGCGCACCGTGACTCTTCCGGCCCAGCGCGGCGACATCACCGACCGCAACGGCGTCCCGCTGGCCACCACCGTGACCGCCGTCAACATCACGGTCGACCAGACGATGGTCGACGACCCCGCCGCGAACGCCGCCGCGCTCGCCGAGGTGCTCGGCGGCAGCGCCGCCCCGCTCGAGGCGTCGATGGACGGCAAGCGCCGCTTCGCCTACGTCGCCAAGTCGGTCACCCCCGAGACCTGGGCGAAGGTCAAGGCCCTGCGGCTGCCGGGGATCTTCAGCGAGCCCACCACGCAGCGCGTGTACCCCGCAGGCCCTGTGGCCGCCAACGTCATCGGCTTCGTGCGCGCCGACGGCAACGGCGGAGGCGGCCTCGAGTGGGGCCTGCAGAAGACCCTGTCGGGCACCGCGGGCTCGTCGTCGCGCCAGGTCTCGCCGTCCGGCACCGTCATCCCCACCGCGGAGGAGGACGGCGTCGCGCCCGTCCCCGGGCAGAGCGTGAAGCTCACGCTCGACCGCGACATCCAGTGGATGGCGCAGGACACGCTCGCCAAGCAGGTGGCCTACGCGCGCGCTGACAGCGGCACCGTCGTGGTGATGGACCCGAGGACCGGCCACATCCTGGCGCTGGCCACCGTCCCGACCTTCGACCCCAACAGCGCCGCCGAGGCGGCATCGGCCGACCGCGGCAACCGCGCGCTGAGCGACGTGTTCGAGCCCGGGTCGACCAGCAAGGTCATGACGATGGCGGCCGTGCTCGAGGAGGGCGAGGCCACAGCGCTGTCGAAGCTGACGATCCCGCCTGTGCTCAAGCGGCCGGCCAAGACCTGGCACGACCACGACCCGCACGGCACCCTGCGGCTCACCCTCAACGGCGTGCTCGCCAAGTCGAGCAACATCGGCACGATCATGGCGGCGGAGCGCATCGGCGGCGAGAAGCTGTACTCGTACCTGAAGAAGTTCGGTATGGGCTCGCCCACCGGTCTGCAGTTCCCGGGCGAGAGCACCGGTGTCGTGCCGGCGCCGACGAAGTGGTCGGCGACGACGTTCGGCACGCTCGCGTTCGGCCAGGGCCTGTCGGTCAACGCGGTGCAGGCGGCGTCGGTGTACGCGACCCTCGCCAACGGCGGCGTGCGCGTGACCCCGTCGCTCGTCGAGGGCTATACGTCCCCGGAGGGCGACTTCACGCCGGCGGCCGCGCCCGCCGAGACCCGCGTCGTCAGCGAGAAGACGGCGAGCACCGTGATGAAGATGCTCGAGTCGGTCGTGTCCGACGAGGGCACCGCCCCCAAGGCGGCGATCCCCGGCTACCGCGTCGCGGGCAAGACCGGCACCGCCAACCGCATCGACCCTGAGTGCGGCTGCTACCGCGGCTACACGGCGTCGTTCATCGGCGTCGCGCCGGCCGACGACCCGGCCCTCGTCGTCGCCGTGTTCCTGCAGAACCCGCGCAACGGCCACTACGGCGGCGTGCTGGCCGGCCCCGTGTTCAAGCAGGTCATGACCTACGCGCTGCAGCAGCTGCGCGTCGCCCCGACGGGGACCGCGCGCCCGCGCATCCCGGTCGAGTGGTGACGCGGGGCTGACGCAGCGCCGCCGGATAAGGTCGACGACGTGCCCGCCGGACCACGACCGAGCACGCCGCCGGTTCCGCTCTCCCGCCTCGCCGACCTCGCCTCGGCCACGGCGCCGACGGCCGACCCCGACATCACCGGGGTCACCCTCGACTCGCGGGCGGTCGAGCCGGGCGACCTCTACGCGGCGCTGCCGGGCTTCACCACCCACGGGGCGCAGTTCGCCGCGCAGGCCTCGTCGGCCGGCGCCGCGGCCCTGCTGACCGACCAGGCGGGGGAGGAGCGCTGCGCGGCCACCGGCCTGCCCGTCCTCGTCGTCGACGACCCGCGCGGTGTGCTCGGCGCGCTCGCCGACGCCGTGTACGACCACCCCTCGCGCGACCTCGTCGTCGTGGGGATCACGGGCACCAACGGCAAGACCACGACCTCTTACCTCGTCGATGCCGGATTCCGGGCAGACGGGCGAACCACCGGTCTCATCGGCACCGTCGGCACCCGCATCGGCGACGACAACGTGGCGACCGTGCGCACCACGCCCGAGGCGCCCGACGTGCACGCGCTGCTCGCCGTGATGCGCGAGCGCGGCGCCACCCACGTGACCATGGAGGTCTCCAGCCACGCCTTGGTGCTCGGACGCGTCGACGGCGTCCGGTTCGCTGTCGCGGGCTTCACCAACCTCAGCCCGGACCACCTCGACTTCCACCGCGACATGGACGACTACTTCGCTGCGAAGGCATCGTTGTTCGTCCCCGAACGCGCCTCGCGGGCCGTCGTCTGCACCGACGGCGAGTACGGCATGCGCATGGCGCAGTCGGCGTCCGCGCAGGGGCTCGCCGTGACCACCTGCTCCACCTCCGCCACCGCCACGTGGATGGTCGACGGCCTCGTCGCCGTCCCGGGCGGATCGGTGATGCGCGCGCTCGGCCCGGACGGCGTCGACGTGCCGCTCGAGGTGCGCCTGCCCGGTGGCTTCAACGTCTCCAACGCGATCCTGGCGCTCGCGCTGCTCGCCGAGGCCGGTGTCGACCCGCTCGTGGGCGCCGACGGCATCGCGGCCTGCGCGGGCGTCCCCGGCCGGATGGAGCGCATCGCCGACCCCGACATCGCCCGCGGCCTGTTCGCCTACGTCGACTACGCGCACACGCCCGACGCCGTCGAGCGGGCGCTGGCGGCGGCGCGCGAGGTCGCGACCGCACGGTCCGGGCGCCGTTCGCGGATCGTGGCCGTGCTCGGCGCGGGTGGCGACCGCGACCCGCACAAGCGCGCCGACATGGGCCGGGCGGCGGCGCAGGGCGCGGACGTCGTCATCGTCACCGACGACAACCCGCGCAGCGAGGACCCGGCAGCGATCCGGGCCGAGGTGCTGCGCGGCGCTGCCGAGGGGACCGGCACGCGCCACCTCGAGGCCGGCGACAGGGCGCGTGCGATCGCCCTGGCCGTGGCCCTGGCGGAGCCGCGTGACGTAGTCCTCATCCTCGGCAAGGGCCACGAGCAGGGCCAGGAGGCCGCGGGTACGGTCTCGCCGTTCGACGACCGGCTGGTGCTCGCCGCCGCGCTCGAGCCCGGCGCCGTCGCCGGCACCGCCCCGACACCGGACGAGGAAAGGCCATGATCGCGCTCACGCTGGGGGACGTCGCCCGTGCGGTCGGCGGCCGCCTCTCGGGCGGTGCCGGCGCCGCAACCCCGGTCACCGGCTTCTCCACCGACTCACGAGTCGTCGCCCGAGGCGACCTGTTCGTCGCCGTGCGCGGCGAGCACCACGACGCGCACGACTTCGCAGCGCAGGCGGTCGATGCCGGCGCCGCGGCCGTCCTCGCCGCGCGCGAGGTGGGCGTCCCGTCGGTCGTCGTCGACGACGACGCCGTGCTCGCGCTCGGCCGGCTCGCCCGCTCCGTCGTCGACTCGCTGCCGGACCTCGTCGTCGTCGGCATCACCGGCTCGTCGGGCAAGACCAGCACCAAGGACCTCATGGCGCAGGTGCTCGTCGAGCTCGGGCCGGTCGTCGCGCCGCAGGGCTCCTTCAACACCGAGGTCGGCCTGCCCCTCACCGCCCTCAAGGTCGACGAGGGCACCCGCGTGCTCGTGTCGGAGATGGGCGCGCGCGACCTCGGCCACATCGCCTACCTCTGCGGGATCACGCCGCCGCGGGTGGGCGTGGTGCTCAACGTGGGCTCGGCCCACATCGAGATCTTCGGCTCGCGCGACGCGATCGCGCAGACCAAGGGCGAGCTCGTCGAGGGGACGCTCCCCGCGGCGGAGGGCGGCGTCGCCGTGCTCAACGCCGACGACCCGCTCGTCGCCGCGATGGCGCCGCGCGCCGTCGGGCGCGTCGTCACCTACGGCCGCTCCGCGACGGCGGACGTGCGGGCGGAGGACGAGGTGCTCGACGGCGAGAGCCGCGCGTCGTTCGCGCTGGTCGCCGCGGGGGAGCGCCACCCGGTCTCGCTGCGCCTGCACGGCGCTCACATGGTGCTCAACGCCCTCGCGGTCGCGTCCGCGGCGATCGAGCTCGGCGTGCCCGCGCAGACGGTCGCCCGCCGCCTGTCCGACGCCGCGCCCGCGAGCCGCTGGCGGATGGAGGTGTCGACGTCGGCCTCGGGCGTGACCGTCGTCAACGACGCGTACAACGCCAACCCCGAGTCGGTGGTGGCCGCGCTCGACGCGCTCGCCGTCATGGGCGCCGCGTCGGACGACCGGCCCGCCCGCCGTACCTGGGCGGTGCTGGGCGAGATGCGCGAGCTCGGGGACGCCGCACCCGGGGCCCACGAGCGCGTCGGCCGCGAGGCCGCCGAGCGCGGGATCACGCACGTGGTCGCGGTCGGACCGGGCGCCTCCGGCGTGGCGACGGGCGCGGAGGGGGTCGGGGGTGCCACCGTCGTGCTGGCCGTGCCGGACGTCGGCGCTGCCGCCCGGCTGCTGCACGAGCAGGTCCGCGAGGGCGACGTCGTCCTGGTGAAGGCCTCGCGCGCGTCCGGGCTCGAGACCGTGGCGCAGTCGCTGCTCGCACCGGCGGAGGTGACCCCGTGAGGCTCGTCCTCATCGCGGCCGGCCTCGGCCTGTTCGTATCGCTGCTCGGCACGCCGCTGCTCATCCGGTTCCTGCGCCGCCACCACCTCGCGCAGGCGATCCGCGTCTCCACCGACGACGAGCCCTACCCCGAGCACTCCGGGAAGATGGGCACCCCGTCGATGGGCGGCCTCGCGATCCTGGCCGGCCTGCTCATCGGCTACTTCGGCGCCCACATCGCTGCCTGGCGGCCGCCGAGCTGGTCGGGGATGCTCGCGATCTACCTGACCGTGGGCCTGGGCTGCGTCGGCATCGCCGACGACTACCTCAAGATCTTCAAGCAGCGCAGCACCGGCGTGCGCGCGCGCACCAAGCTGCTCGGGCAGGCGGCCGTCGCGATCTCGTTCGCGTTCCTGTCGCTGATGTTCCCCGACTCGGATGGCCGCACGCCGGCGTCGCGCGCGGTCTCGCTGTTCCGCGACACGGGGCTCGTGCTGCCCACCGCGCTGTTCGTGCTGTGGATCTGGTTCCTCGTCACCGCCACCACCAACGGCGTCAACCTGACCGACGGGCTCGACGGCCTCGCCGCGGGCGCGTCCGTCATGACGCTCGGCGCGTACACGCTGCTCTCGGTCTGGCAGTACGGCCAGAACTGCCAGTTCGGAGAGTTCGCCCGCTGCTACGACGTACGAGATCCGCTCGACCTCGCCATCTTCGCGGCGGCAGCCGCAGGCGCGTGCTTCGGGTTCCTGTGGTGGAACACGTCGCCGGCCAGCATCTTCATGGGCGACACGGGATCGCTGTCGCTCGGCGGTGCGATCGCAGCCCTGGCGATCCTCTCGCGCACCGAGCTCCTGCTCGCCCTCCTCGCCGGCCTGTTCGTCATCGTGACGCTGTCGGTGATCGGCCAGGTCGGCAGCTACAAGCTCACCGGCAGACGCATGTTCCGGATGGCCCCGTTGCACCACCACTTCGAGATGCTCGGGTGGGCCGAGGTCCAGATCGTCGTGCGGTTCTGGATCATCCAGGGGCTGTTCGTGTCGCTCGGCCTCGCCATCTTCTACGCGGAGTGGGTCCGTCAGTGACCGACGTCTCCGCCCACGTCCGCACGTCCGACTGGTCCGGCGTCCACGCCGTCGTAGCGGGCATCGGCGTCGCCGGCTTCGCCTGCGCCGACCAGCTCGCGCACCTCGGCGCCCGCGTGACCGTCGTCGACGCCGCCGACGGCGAGCGCCAGCGCGAGCGCGCCGACATCCTCGAGGTGGTCGGCGCCACCGTCCGGCTCGGCGACGGCGGCACGTTGCCCGACGCCGCCGACGTGCTCGTGGTGTCGCCCGGGCTGCCGCCCT
>Ga0102832_1000910_pt1 | contig 30091 bp, 28 predicted proteins | sample EBPBio282013_DNA_FD_88942 | JGI IMG/M metagenome (GOLD analysis project Ga0102832, IMG submission 88942) | Wastewater treatment Type I Accumulibacter community from EBPR Bioreactor in Madison, WI, USA - Reactor 2_5/28/2013_ DNA (Illumina Assembly) | ecosystem: Engineered > Bioreactor > EBPR >... | reverse complement strand
GACGTAGCGGGCGCGCTCGCCGATGACGATGGCGAGTTCGATCTCCCAGTCGGTCTTCACCGACTTCTTCGGCAGCATCACGTCGTCGTTGGGGCCGACGATGCAGGAGCGGGCCTTGTTGAAGAGGATCGGCTCGGTCGGAATGGCAGCGCCGGTCTCGGCGGCATGGTCGGCGTAGTTGAGGCCGACCGCGATGAAGTTGCCGACGTCACCGACGCAGGGGCCGAGACGCGGCTTGCCCTTCACCAGCGGCAGCTTCTGCCAGTTGGCCTTGGCGATCTTGGCGGCATAGTCGCCGCCGCCGATGGCGTCGTGGATGCCCTGGCGGGCCGTGCGGAAGGCCGTGGGCACATGCAGCTTGGGATCGGCCGTCAGCGACGACGTCTCGGAGTTGGTGTGCATGCAGAGCACGCCGATCTCGCGGATCACTTCCTGCACCGCAAAGGCGCCGCTCGACGCTTCGGCGTCGATGATGATCTGGCAACCGTCGTTGTTGATCAGGTCGCGCGTGACCTTGGCCGCTTCCTGCGGCGCGCCTTTGGAATCGCGAACGACCATCTCGATCTTGCGGCCGTTGATGCCGCCCGACTCGTTCACCTTGTCGAACACGACCTTGAGGCCGCCGACGCTGGTCTGGCCGAGCACGGCGACGCGGCCCGACAGGATCGTCGGCACGCCGATCTTGATGGCGCCGCTCTGGCCTTTGACGATAGCTGGCGCGCCGATGATGCCGGCTGTGGCGAGTGCGCCAGCGCCTTTCAGAATCTGGCGACGGCCAGCACGACGTAAGTCGATCGAAGTCATGGCATTCACTCCCAAACGTTCTTTTTTACGGTCGACGACCAGTTGGCGCGATCTTATGAACAATTGTTCAGCATGGTCAAACGCAGCAACCAGTCCGGGCAGTGGACGTGATCCCTCCTTCCTGGCTCTGGATCCCCCTCACCGTCTTTGCCGCCGCAGCACAGACTGCGCGCAATACCGCCCAGCGACACTTGATCGGCGAGCTGGGCACGCTCGGCGCGACGCTGGTGCGGTTTCTCTACGGCATGCCTGTACTGACATTGTGGCTCGGCATCCTGCTCGCGCTCGGCGGATTCGAGCTACCGACTCTGACCTGGACCTTCGCCGGCTGGGTGACGGCCGCTGCGTTTAGCCAGATGGCGGGCACGGCGTTTCTGCTTCGGGCCATGGCCGCGCGCAGCTTCGCTATCGGCCTCGTCTATTCCAAGAGCGAAGTCATCCAGGTCGCGATCTTCTCCGTCCTGTTCCTCGGCGAATCCCTGTCGCTGACAACGGCTTTGGCCGTTGGCCTCGCCACCTGCGGCGTCGTGCTTCTGTCGCCGCGCCTCAATGCCAGTGCGACCAGCGCGCGAAGCTGGACCGATGCCGCCGCCCTCAACGGCCTTGCCTCCGGGGCGACCTTCGCCATCTCGGCGGTCAGCTATCGCGGCGCCAATCTCGCCCTCGAAGGCGCCTCGCCCTTCCTCGCTGCGGCCGAGACGCTCTTCTGGAGCCAGCTCGTGCAGACGCTGCTGCTCGGCGGCTGGCTGCTCGTCCGCGACCCAACGGTCGTCCTGGCGGCGCTGCGGCAATGGCGGGTCTCGGCCTTTGCCGGCGTCGCCGGCGCCCTGGCCTCGCTCACTAACGTGACGGCGCTGGCGCTCGCACCGGCATCGCAAGTGCGAACCCTGATCCTGGTCGAAGTCGTGTTCAGCTATGTCGTCTCGCGCCGCGTCTTTCGCGAATCGGTGAGCCGGCGCGAGCTTGCCGGCATCGTTCTTGTCGTCCTGGGCGCCGCGTTGATCGTTGCAGCGGTGCGTTGACCTTCCGTCGACCGCCCGTCGACAATGGCGGGATGAACACAAACCGGCTCTTCGCCTATGTCGGCAGCTACACCACGCCCGAGCGCCACGGCCGCGGCAACGGCATCAACGTCTATCGTGTCGACCCGCGCAGCGGTGCCTTCCGGCACATCCAGCACCTCGCCCGGCTGGAGAACCCCTCGTTCCTCGCGCTCGATGCTGCCGGCACCCGCCTCTATTCGGTCCACGGCGACCGCAGCGAGGCGACGTCGTATACGGTCGACCCGGAAACGGGCCGCCTCGCCGTCCTGAACCGCCAGCCGACCGGCGGCTTCAACCCCATCCATCTCGCCTTCGACGCCGGCGGCCGCTTTCTGGTCGTCAGCAACTACGGCTCGGACTCCATTGCGGCCCTACCCATCGGACGTGACGGTGCGCTCGGTGCCTACACCACCCTGACGGCCGTTACCGCCCCGCTCGGTCCACACCGCATCGAGCAGAAAAACGTGCGGCCGCACCACAATCCGCTCGATCCGCAGGGCCGCTACTTCTACCTGCCCTGCAAAGGATCGGACTGCGTGATCGGCTATCGTCTCGACAAGCGGCGCGGCGTGCTGGTCGAAGCCAATCGGGTCGCCGCACGCCCGAGCGCCGGCCCGCGCCATATCGACTTCCATCCGACCAAGGCGCTGGCCTATGTCATTAACGAGCTGGATTCCACGATCACGACCTATCGTCGGGATCGCAACAGCGGCGAGCTGACGCCGCTGCAGACCGTGCCGTCGACGCCGCCGGACTTCACCGGCTACAGCACCGGCGCGGAGATCTGGGTCGATCGCGCCGGCCGCAACGTCTACGTGTCCAATCGCGGTCACGACAGTATCGGCGTGTTCGGCATCGACGCCGGCAAAGGCACGCTCGCGCCACGCCAGTGGGTTCCGACGAAGGGCGGCACGCCGCGCTTCTTCGCCTTCGATCCCGCCCAGCGTTTCCTCTATGTCGCGAACCAGGGCGGCGATTCGATTATCGGGTACCGCGTTGGCCGCGCGGGCATGCTCATGCCCACGCGGCTGCGGGTAAAGGTCGGAAGTCCGGCCTGTATCGTGTTCAGCCCTCTTCCTGGAAAGCTTCCTCGCGCGCCTTCTTGACGCTGGGCAGAGCCATCAGGACCAGCAGAGCAGCCGTCGCGATCAACAGGCCGAGGCTGATCGGACGTTCGAGGAAGACCATCGGATCGCCACGCGACAGCAGCATGGCGCGCCGGAAATACTCTTCCATCTGCGGTCCCAGCACCAGTCCCAGCAGGAACGGCGCCCCCTCGCAGCCCAACCGTACGAAGATGTAGCCCAGCACGCCGAACACGGCGACCTGCATCACGTGGAAGGTACTGTTCTGCAGGCTGTAGGCGCCGATGCAGCAGAAGAGCAGGATGGCCGGGGCCAGGAAGCGGTATGGCACCGTCAGCAGCTTCACCCACATGCCGATCATCGGCAGGTTGATGATGACCAGCATCAGGTTGCCGATCCACATCGAGGCGATCATGCCCCAGAACAGGTCCGGCTTCTTCACCATGACCTCGGGACCCGGCTGGATGCCCTGGATGATCATCGCGCCGACCATCAGCGCCATGACGGCGTTGGACGGGATGCCCAGCGTCAGCATGGGAATGAAGGACGTCTGGGCGGCGGCGTTGTTGGCCGCCTCGGGGGCGGCGACGCCCTCGACGGCGCCCTTGCCGAACTCGCCCGGGTTCTTCGAGATCTTCTTTTCCAGGGTGTAGGACGAGAAGGCGCCGAGCGTCGGGCCACCGCCCGGCAGCACGCCGAGCGCCGAGCCGAGCACGGTGCCACGCAGCACGGCCGGGATGGCGCGGCGGATTTCCTCGCGGGTCGGCCACAGCGAGCCGACCTTGATGGTGCCGCCACTGCGCGCGAAATGTCGTTCGAGGTTGACCACGATCTCGGCGATGCCGAACAGGCCCATGGCGATCGGCGCGAAGTCGATGCCGTCCGAGAGCTCGGGAATGTCGAAGGTGAAACGCTGGGCGCCGGTGTTGACGTCCGTGCCGACCAGGCCGAACAGCAGGCCCAGGAACACCATGGCGATCGCCTTGATGACCGAGCCGCTGGCCAGCACGACGGCCGCCACGAGACCCAGTGCCATCAGCGAGCAGTAGTCGGCCGGGCCGAACTTCTGCGCCATGCGGGTGAGCGGCTCGGCGAACAGCACGATGATGATCGTGCCGACTGTGCCGGCAAAGAACGAGCCGACCGCCGAGATCGACAGCGCCGCACCGGCGCGGCCGCGGCGGGCCATCTGGTAGCCGTCGAGACAGGTCACGACCGAGGCGGCCTCGCCCGGCAGGTTGACTAGAATCGAGGTGGTCGAGCCGCCGTACTGCGCGCCGTAGTAGATGCCGGCCAGCATGATCAGCGAGGCCGTCGGCGGCAGGTGGAAGGTGATCGGCAGCAGCATGGCGATCGTCGCCACCGGGCCGATGCCCGGCAGCACGCCGATCAGCGTGCCGACCATGCAGCCGACGAGAGCGTAGAACAGGTTCTGGAAGGAGATCGCGACGCTCAGGCCGAGCATCAGGTTGTTGAGCAGATCCATTTTACCAGATCCCGTTCACGATGCTGATGTTCATGCCGAGCCCAATCTTGAAGACGACCGTGCACAGGACGGAGAGGACGACGATGTTGGCGAGGACCTCGGTCAGCTTGAACTCCTCGCCGCCCAGCGACGCGAGGAAGACCAGCACGACGAGCGCCGGCACGAGGCCGGTGCGCTCGAACAGCAGCGCGAAGCAGACGATGCCGGCGGTGACCAGGGTGATCGGCTTCCACTTCGGCGCCTCGACCGGGTCGTCCGCCGTGACACCCGGCCGGCCGAGCACGGCGATCAGGGCGAGCAGGAGGACCACCGCGATGGTCAGGAGCGAGGACACCATGAACGGCGTCTTCATGGTCTTGAAGGTCGCCTGGCTGCCCGTGCTGAGCAGCTTGGTCGCGATGAAGTCGTTGCCGACCGGCAGGTACGAGAAGATGAAGGCGGCGACCATCAGGATGCCGACCGGGATCCAGTAGCGCTGCTTCTCGCGCTGGTCGGCCTGGCGGAACAGCGTGGCGAGCACGATGATGCTGCCGAGGCTGAGCATGATGAAGGACAGCATGTGCGGCACGTAGCCGGGTCCCATGCGGACCGGCGTACCCAGCGCCAGCTTCTGCCCGAAATAGAGCGCCCCCATCCCGAAGGCGATGAACATCAGCCCGGACAGAAGGTCCTTGCTCAGGAATCGACTCAACGATGCCTCCCCAGCGTACGCCAAACTCTTTCAGTGCTTGTTGGGCCAAGTCGATGGCCAGATACAAGCCCTAAATAACCACAATTTCGCCGCCTTGCCGAATCTTGATTTCAGTTCCGCAGGAGAAGGCGGGCCGCGACAACCGCGAGGCAAAGCGCGAACAGGCGGCTCAGTAGGACTGCGGGTACGCGGCCCGACCAGCGTGCCGCGACGGGCGCCACGACCAGCGCCGGCAGGGACAGGGCGACGAGGCAGGTGACGGCGACGTCACCGACTGCATCGGGCGGCCTCCCGGCCGTACCCTGGTCATGGGCGAGGAAGAAGCCGGTGGCCGGCAGCGCGATCACGAGGTTGAACAGGGCGCCGGCGCCGATGGCGCGCTGTACCGGAAAGGAGAACAGGGACAGGACCGGGGTGCTGAGCGTGCCGCCGCCAACCCCGACGGAGGAGGCCAGGCTTCCGACCAGGATCGGCGGCACCTGCCCGCCGAGACCGCGGGGCAGCGACCGCGCCAGCACCAGCCGCTCGCCGAGGCCGAGCTTCAGGGCGAGGGCGAGCGAGGCGACGGCGAAGGCGGTGGTCAGGGCCGCGGCCGGGACGACCGCGCTGGCGGCCAGCCCAGCGGCCGTGCCGACCAGCAGGGCCGGCAGCCAAGCCCTGACCAGGCCGCGGTCGATCGTGCCCGCCCGCCAATGCGCGGAGACGGCGGTCAGGGAGGCCACCAGGATGTTGGCCTGCGCGGTTCCCACCGCCATCGCCACCGTGCGGTCGAGCGGCAGGCCGAGGGCCGCGAAGACCTCGATCAGCACCGGCACGGCGACGACGCCGCCGCCGATCCCGAGCAGCCCGGCCAGCCCGCCGATCAGGGCGCCGGCGGCGACGAGGATCGGCCAGGTCGCGGGGGGATAGGCGGAGAGGAGGTCCATCGGGATTTGTGCTTTCGGTGACGGTTGCATGCGCGGGGACGGCCGCGCAAACTCCGGCGATGTGAATGAGCGTTCAGGGGCAGCGAGTGGCGCGACGAGGGGCAGATTTCGTAGGTACGATGCCGGTGCAAGAAAAGCACCGTTTCGACGAGCGGGCGTTGGCTGCCTACATGGCCAGCCACGTCGACGGGTTCGTCCCGCCGCTGGCCGTCGAGCAGTTCAAGGGCGGCCAGTCCAATCCCACCTATCGCCTGACCGACGGCGCCGGCCGGCGCTACGTGCTGCGGCGCAAGCCGCCGGGCAAGCTCCTGCCGTCGGCCCACGCGGTCGACCGCGAGTTCCGGGTGATCTCGGCTCTCAACAGGACCAACGTGCCAACCCCGCGGGCCTACGCCCTGTGCGAGGACGAGAGCGTGGTCGGCACCGCCTTCTACATCATGGAGTACTGCGACGGCCGGGTGCTGTGGGACCCGCTGCTGCCGGAGGTTCCGAAGGAAGGCCGCGCCGACATCTACCGCGCCAAGTTCGAGACCCTGGCCCGGCTGCACGCCGTCGACTACGCGGCGCTGGGCCTCTCCGACTTCGGTCGCCCGGGCAGCTACGTCGCGCGCCAGATCTCGCGCTGGGGCAAGCAGTACAAGGCGTCGGAGACCGAGCAGATCGAGGCGATGGACGGCCTGCTGGAGTGGCTGCCCGCCAACCTGCCGACCAACGACGAGACGGTGCTGGTGCACGGCGACTTCCGCCTCGACAACATGGTGTTCCACGCCACCGAGCCACGCGTGCTGGGCGTCATCGACTGGGAGATCTCGACGCTCGGCGATCCGTGGGCCGAGCTGTCCTATCTCTGCATGCTGTGGCGCACGCCGGCCGACTGGAACGGTCTCGAGGGACACGACCTCGGCGCGCTCGGCCTGCCGACCGAGCAGGAGATGCTCGACTATTACTGCCAGTTGTCGAAGCGGGCGCGGCCCGATCCGGCGCTGTGGGAATTCTACATGGCCTACAACCTGTTCCGCGTGTCGTGCATCCGGCAGGGTGTCTATGCCCGGTCGCTCGACGGTACCGCGTCGAACGTGCGGGCCGCCGAGTCGGGCAAGCTGGTCCGGCCCGCCGCCGACCTCGCCTGGAAGATCGCCCGCGGGCTGGGAGCCTCCCGATGAACAAGCGCAAGCCCCTTCGCCCGCCGGTCTCGACCCTCGCCGCCGAGCGCGATGCCCGGCCACCGGTCGAGGCGATCCGGTCGGCCGCCTTCACGCAGTTCGCCGAGCGCGGCTACCCCGTGGTCACGGTGCGCGACATCATGAAGGCCTGCGGCCTGACCCAGGGCGCGCTGTACAACCACTTCAAGTCCAAGGACGAGCTGCTGCACGACATCATCGCCTCGACCCAGGGCGAGCTCGAGCGCCAGTGCCAGGCCGCCGTGGCCGGCGCCGGCGACGATCCGCGGGCCAAGCTGGCGGCGTTCGTGCGGGTCTACGTCATGCGCCACTGCCGCATGCGCGTCGAGGCGCTGGTCGCCAACCGCGAGATCAGCTGGCTCGGCGCCGACCGCGTCGCCGATATCCGGCGCAGCCGACGCGCGATCCGCGACATCGTCGTCGGCATCCTGGCGCAGGGCGTGGAGCAGGGCGTGTTCGACCCGCCGCTGATCGACGGCCGCCGCGATCTCAAGGCGATGGCCATGGCGCTGCTCGACCAGTGGACCCACGTCTCGATGTGGTACGGCCCCGGCGGCGATCTCGGCGAGGAACAGATGGCGCGGCTCTACGCCGACATGGCGCTGCGCTCGGCCGGCGCCAAGCAGGGCTAGATGGCGCGCCGGTTCCGCGCGCTGCTCGGCCTCGCCGTCCTGCTGGCGGGCTGCACGCCCGACAGCATCGACGCCGCGCCCCCCTCGTCGGCATCCCCTTCGTCCGCGTCCTCTTCTTCAGCGGGCCCCGTCGCCCCCGCCGAGTCGGTTCCGGCCGGGCAGTGGCGAGCGGTGCTGGTCGCCGGCGACAACAACAGCCCGGCGTTCGACAACGGCGTCGAGGCGCTGCGCGACAAGCTCGCGTCGCGCGGCGTGCGCGATATCCGTGTCCTGACCTCCGATCCCGGCGCCAATCCCGGCGTGCCGGTCGCGACCGCCTCCAACGTCTCGAACGCCCTGCGCGCGCCGGGCGGCGAGGCCTGCCTCGCCTTCGTCACCAGCCATGGCGACGAGAGCGGCTTCGTCCTGCGCCAGGCCCGCGGCACCGTCGCGCCGGCCTCGCTGGCCAGCGCGCTCGATGCCGGCTGCGGCACGCGGCCGACCGTGGTCGTGCTGTCGGCCTGCCACTCGGGCGTGTTCCTGACGCCGGCGATGCGCCGGCCCAACCGCATCGTGATGACCGCGGCGGCGGCCGACCGCGTCAGCTTCGGCTGCGGCTCGGGGGACCAGTACAACTACTTCGACCAGTGCCTGCTGCAGCAGTTCGACGGCGCGTCGACGTGGAGCCAGCTGGCCGCCAACACGCGGGCCTGCGTCGAGCGGCTCGAGCAGCGCATGGGCATCGGGCGGCCGTCGCGGCCGCAGCTGTTCGTCGGCGCGGCGGTCGCCGACCTCAAGGTGCCGGGCCGCTAGCCGCCGCTAGCGATCGATCACCGCGATGAAGTCGCAGGTCAGGTGGTTGGCGGCGTTGGGCGCCAGCGACAGCGTGTGACGCGCCGGCCGCGAGTCGGGATCGGGAAACATCTTCGCCCACTCGCCGTTCAGCGCCGCGCGGCCGGTGGCCGGATCCTTCATCCAGAAATTGACCTTGATGATGTCGTCGACGGTGCCACCCGCGGCCTCGACGCACAGCCGGATCTGCTTGAACACGTTGATCACCTGGCCGGCGAGGTCGTCGGGCGCCTTGTGGGTCTCGGGGTCACGGCCGCTGATGATGCTCAACATCAGCAGGTTGCCGATCCGGCTGGCGTTGGGAATCGGGTTCTCGTGGCGAAACCCCGGGTAGTTGATGCTCTTGCGCTTGGCCATGACCGACGACTCCTGCAGCGGTTCCCCCTAGAGTGGCCGAGGATGGCACAAAGGGGGAAGCGATGGCACTGGTGGACTATGCGCGCGACGGCCAGGTCGTCACGCTGACGCTCAACCGGCCGGACAAGCTCAACGCCTTCAACGACGAGCTGGTCGGCGCGCTGTCCGACGCGCTGCATCGCTTCGACATGGACGACGAGGCGCACATCGCCATCCTGCAGGGCAACGGCCGCGCCTTCTCGAGCGGCGCCGACGTGCAGCAGCGCCAGCTGCGCAGCCGCGAGGAGTTCCTCAAGCTCGGCGGACCGCAGGGGCGCGGCACGCACTCGGCCGACCTGCTCACCAAGTCGGTCAACTGGAAGCCGGTGATCGCCGCGCCGCACGGCTACGTGCTCGGCCTGTCGGTCGGCATCGTCCTCGAGTGCGACCTGGTCGTCGCCGAGGAGGGCACGCGCTTCCAGGTCACCGAGACCTCGCGCGGGCTGGGCGCCGCAAAGTACTGGGCGCTGATGCACTATCGCGGCGGCGGCGCCTTCACCATGGAAGCGGCGCTGACCGGCCGCTTCTTCACCGCCGAGGAGGCGTTCCGCGCCAACCTGATCAACCGCGTGGCGCCGAAGGGCAAGACGCTGGAGGTGGCGCGCGGGCTGGCCGACGAGGTGCTGAAGAACCCGCCGCTCAGCGTGCGCTCCACCGTGCGCATGCGGCGTTACTACATGGATCGCATGGGCCGCGAGGTCATGTTCATGACCGCGCCGGAGAAGCTCTACCTCAGCGAGGATTTCCAGGAAGCCGCGCGCGCCTTCACCGAGAAGCGCAAGCCGGGCAAGTTCAAGGGGCGCTGAGCGTCATCCGGCGAGCAGCGCCTCGGCGCGCTCGCGCAGGCGGTTGCGTTGGATCTTCAGGCCGTTGGGCGAGGGCGTGCGCGGGAAGTCGTCGATCGCGAAGACGCGCACCGGCACCTTGTAGCTGGCCAGCCCCTGCCGGCAGTGAGCGACCACGGCGGCCTCGTCGAGCGCCGCGCCGGCGTGCAGCGTGACGAAGGCGACGGCGCGCACGCCGTCGGGCCGCGCCACCGCGACCGCCTGGCAGCCGTCGATGCCCGCTACGCGCTGGATGTGGGTCTCGATCTCCAGCGGGTTCACGAGGAAGCCCGACAGGCGCAGCACATCGCCCATGCGGCTGAGGAAGGTGAAGCCGCCGTGGCCGTCGAGCTGGCCGAGATCGCCGGTGCGGACGTAGCCGTCGGGCGTCATCGCCTCGCGCGTCGCCGCCTCGTTGCCGTAGTAGCCGACCATCAGCGACGGGCCGGCGCATTCCAGCATGCCCGGCTGGCCGGGCTTGAGCAGGGCGCCGGTGTCGGGATCGCGCACGCGCACGTGACCGAACGGCGACACCGTCGCGCCGCCGCCGAGCTTGCGCCGGGCGATCGGCGCGTCGAGCGGCTGGCGCGCGTAGAGCGCCTGGACCTCGCTCATGCCGTACAGGCCGACGAGCCGCAGGCCGCGCGGCTCGGCGCGCTCCGGCAGGTCCTCGAGTGAGGCATTGAAGGCGGCGAAGCCCGCCCACTTGATCGACGAGAAGGCTGCGTCGCCCGGCAAGAGGTCGAGCAGGCGCGCGAACATGTCGTCGCTACCGAACATCGTGGTCGGTCGATGCCGTTCGACCAGCCGGGCGATCTCCTCGATGTCGTAGGAATCGACCAGCACCGTCGGCCGGCCGGCGGCCAGCGTCGCCAGCGTCTGGTCGAAGCCGAACACGCCGCACAGCGGCAGCACGGCCAGCGAGACGGTGTCGGGCGCGGCGAAGTCGAAGCTGCGCGCGACCTGCTGGACGTGGCTGGCGATCGCGCCCTGGCGGTGCAGCACGAACTTGGGCGCGCTGGTCGTGCCCGAGGTCGTGAAGATGTTGCAGGGCGCGCGGGCCGAGGCGTGGTTGACGCCGTGGCGCGGCCGCGACAGCAACCGCTCGAACGGCACGCGCCGGCGTTCGGCGATCGCCGGCGGCACCGGCTCGGGCGTCTCGCCGATCGTGACGATCGCGCTCAGCCGGTCGAGCGCCTCGGGCGCGATGCCGGCCAGGATCGACAGGAAGTCGATGCGGCGGAACGCCGGCGCGCAGGCCAGCACCTTGGCGCCCGAGCGATCGACGATGTCGGCGACCTCGACGGCGCGGTAGCGCGTGTTGACCGCGACGGCGATGGCGCCCAGCCGGGCGCAGGCGAAGTAGAGGATCGGGTAGGCCGGGATGTTGGGCAGCCACAGCGCGACGCGGTCGCCCGGCCCGACACCGAGGTCGGACAGGCCGCGGGCGGCGCGCAGCGCGGCCTCGATCAACGCCGCGAAGCTCAGTGGGCGCCCGTCGTGGATGAAGGCGACGGCGTCCGGCGAGTCCTCGGCGATGTCGGCCAGCAGGGTCCAGACGTCGGCGGCGGGAAGGTCGGTGGGCATGGCGGAGCGAACACTAGCCCATGCGGGCGGGGGCTCAAGCACTCAAGCTTGACCCGGCATGGCGCTTGCTGGAGCCTTGCCGTGGGGAATGGGAGGTCGTCATGCTGCGTCGTACTCTGCTCGCCGCGCCACTGGTTCTCGGGGCGACGGCGGCGCGCGCGGACTGGGTGCCGAAGCAGCCGATCAAGATCCTGGTCGGCTACGCGCCCGGCGGAACGGCCGACATCGTCGCGCGGCTGGCCGCCGACGGTATCCAGCGCCAGAAGGGCTACACGGTCATCGTCGAGAACAAGACCGGCGCCAGCGGCTTCATTGCCCTGAAGCAGGTCTCGCAGTCGCCGCCCGACGGCTACACGGTGGGCATCGGCATCATGGGCCAGCTTGCGGTCGGCGCCGTGGTCCCGGGATCGCAGATCCCGCTCGACCTCGACCGCGACCTCGTGCCGATCTGCAACCTGGTCGGCGTGCCGATGGCGCTGATCGTGCGGGTCGAGGCGCCTTTCAAGACGCTGCCCGAACTGGTCGCCTACGCGAAGGCCAATCCCGGCAAGGTGAGCTACGCCTCGACCGGGCTCGGCTCGACCAACCAGCTGGCGGCCGAGTTCCTGGCCGCCGAGGCGGGCGGTCTCAAGCTGATCCACGTGCCGTATCGCGGCGGCGCGCCGGCGATCGCCGACGTCGCCGCGGGCAACGTCGACCTGTTCTTCGGCAACGTGTCGGAGCTGATGGGCATGGCGCGCGCCGGCAAGGTGCGGGTACTGGCGCTGGCGGCGAAGAACCCGAGCGCGCTCGCGCCGGAACTGCCGCTGCTGACGCGCGAGATCCCGGCGCTCGACATCAACAACTGGTTCGGCGTGGTCGGCCCGGCGGCGCTGCCGGCCGACATCAAGGCGTCGCTGGCCAAGCTGTTCATCGACGCGATCGGCGACCCGTCGAACCGCGAGCCGCTCGACAAGCAGGGGCTGGTGGCGCTGGGGCAGGGGCCGGAGAGTTTCGCTGCGTACATCAAGCAGGACCGCGAACGCTGGGCGAAGGTCGTCAAGCAGGGCAATATCCGCGCAGAATGACCAGCGCTCCGCTTTCCCTCGGCATCGACATCGGGGGCACCTTCACCGACGTCGTCATCCACGATCCGCGCGACGGCCGCGCCGTCATCTGGAAGGAAAGCACGACCCCCGACGACCCGGCGCGCGGCGCCATGGAAGGCACCCGGCGCGTGCTGGCCAAGGCCGGCGCGACGCCCGCGCAGGTCGGCCGCGTCGTGCATGCCACGACGCTGTTCACCAACGCGCTGATCGAGCGCAAGGGCGCGAAGACCGGCCTGCTGACCACCGCCGGCTTTCGCGACGTGCTCGAGATCGGGCGCGAGCGCAAGTACGAGCTGTACGACCTGTTCATCGAGATGCCGGCGCCGCTGGTGGCGCGGCCGTGGCGGCGCGAGGCGCGTGAACGCCTCGCACCCGACGGCACGGTCGAGATCGCGCTCGACGTCGAGGCGGCGCTGGCCGAGGTCGCCGACCTCGTCGCCCAGGGGGTCGACAGCCTCGCCGTCTGCTTCCTGCACGCCTATGCCAACCCGGCGCACGAACGCGCGCTGGGCGCGGCGATCGCCGAACGCTTTCCCACGCTGTCGGTCTCGCTGTCGTCCGACATCGCGCCGGAGATCCGCGAGTACCAGCGCGCCAGCACGACCGTCACCAACGCCTACGTCCGGCCATTGGCCGAGATCTACCTCGAACGGCTCGAGCGCGCGCTGCGCGACGACGGCATCCCCGGCGGCCTGTTCCTGATGCTGTCGAACGGCGGCCTGACCCATGTCAGCGAGGCCAAGCGCGCGCCGGTGCAGTTGCTCGAGAGCGGGCCCGCCGCCGGCGCGCTGGCCGGCGCGTGGTTCGGCCGCAATGCCGGGCTGGAGCGGGTCCTCGCCTTCGACATGGGCGGCACCACGGCGAAGCTGGCGCTGGTCGACGATGGCGAACCGCTGGTCGCCTACGGCTTCGAGGCGGCGCGCGAGAAGCGCTTCCTGCGCGGCTCGGGCCTGCCGATCCAGATCGCCACGGTGGAGCTGATCGAGATCGGCGCGGGCGGCGGCTCGATCGCCCGCAAGTCCGACCTCGGCACGCTGAACGTCGGGCCGGAGAGCAGCGGCGCCCAGCCCGGCCCGGCCTGCTACGGCCGCGGTGGCACCGAGCCGACCGTGACCGATGCCGACCTGACGCTCGGCTACCTCAATGCCGACTTCTTCCTGGGCGGCGCCATGAAGATCGACCGCGCCGCGACCGACGCGGCCTTCGCGCGCCTCGCCGGCGCGCTGTCGGTGGCGCCCGAGCGCGCCGCCTTCGGCGTGCACGACGTGGTCAACGAGAACATGGCCGGCGCGGCGCGCGTCGCCATCGCCGAGCGCGGCCGCATCCCGGCCGAGTACGCGCTGCTGGCGACCGGTGGCGCGGGCCCGGTCCATGCCTGGCACGTCGCGCGCAAGCTGGGCGTCGGCCGGGTCGTCTGCCCGCCCGGCGCCGGGGCCGGCTCGACCATCGGCATGCTGATGGCGCCGGCGCGCGTCGACCGCGTCGCGAGCTTCACGACGGCGCTGGCCGGCGCGGACTTCGCGGCGGCAGGACGGGTCTTCGCCGAGCTCGAGCACGACGCGGCCGAGGTGCTGCGGCTGACCGGTGCCGACATCGCCCATCGCTCTCTGCGGCGGCTGGCCGACATGCGCTACATCGGCCAGGGCAGCGAGATCACCGTGACCCTGCCGGAGCGGCTGGACGAGGCGGGGGTGAGGACGGCCTTCGAGGCCGCCTACAAGGTCCTGTTCGGCCGCACGCCGCCGGGGGCGGCGATCCAGTTCGTGGCGCTGCGCCTGTCGGCGCTGGCGCCGATGCCCGGCACCGGCGGCACGCTCGAGCTGCCGCGCCATCCCGCCGCCTCGGCGCTCAAGGGCACGCGGCCGGTGTTCTTCCCCGACAGCGGCAAGACGCTGCCGACAAAGGTGTGGGACCGCTACGCGCTGCAGCCCGGCGTCGACATCGAGGGACCCGCCGTGTTCGAGGAAGACGAGAGCACCTTCATCGTCGGGCCCGGCGCGCGGGCGCGGCTGCTGGCCGACGGCTCGATCCTGGCGGAGGTGGCGTGATGGCCCGCACGTTCGACCCGATCGAGCTGGAACTGTTGTGGCGGCGGCTGATTTCCATGGTCGACGAGGCCGCGGCCGCCATGGTGCGCACCAGTTTCTCGACGCTGGTGCGCGAGAGCTACGACTTCTCCTGCGTCATCACCGACGCCACCGGCCAGTCGCTGGTGCAGGCCTCGGAGAGCATCCCGAGCTTCATCGGCACGCTGCCCGAGACGGTGAAGCACTTCCTGCGCTTTTTCCCGCCGGACCAGCTGGCGCCGGGCGACGTGCTGATCACCAACGACATCTGGCTGGGCACCGGGCACCTGCCCGACGTCACGCTGGCCAAGCCGATCTTCCGCGACGGCAAGCTGGTGGCGTTCAGCGCCACGACGGCGCACGCGCCCGACATCGGCGGCAAGATCCGCAGTCCCGAGCCGCGCGAGGTCTTCGAGGAGGGGCTGCAGATCCCGCCGATGAAGATGATCGCCGCCGGCAAGACCGACGAGACGCTGGTCACCATCATCCGCAAGAACGTGCGCACGCCGGACCAGACCATGGGCGACCTGTGGGCGCAGGTCGTCGCGCTCGACCTGATGGAAGAGCGGCTGCGGGTGCTGATGGAAAGCTACGGGCTGGCCGACCTCGCCGACCTCGCGGCCGAGATCCAGGGCCGCTGCGAAACGGCGATGCGGGCGGCGATCCGCGCGTTGCCCGACGGCACCTACCGCAGCGAGCTCAAGACCGACGGCCTGCTCGACACGCCGATCACGCTCAGGCTGGCGCTGACCATCAGGGGCGACGAGATCGCGATGGATTTCGCCGGCACCGACCGCCAGGTCGACCGGGCGATCAACTGCGCGCTCTGCTACACCAACGCGATGGCGATGTACGGGGTCAAGGTCTGCACCAGCCCCAACCTGCCGAACAACGAGGGCGCGTGGCGGCCGATCACGCTCAGCGCGCCGGCCGGCTGCATCGTCAACCCGCAGTTCCCGGCGTCGGGCGGCTCGCGCATGCTGATCGGCCACTACATCCCGATGCTGGTGTTCGGCTGCCTCGGCCAGATCGTGCCGGAGCGCGTGATGGCGGCCTGCGGCTCGCCGATGTGGGGCATGAACCAGTCCGGCGTGCGCGACGATGGCAAGGGCGGCGGCAGGCCCTACGCCAACATGTTCTTCTACAACGGCGGCATGGGCGCCAACACGCGCGGCGACGGCGTCACCTGCCTCAGCTGGCCGTCGAACGTGTCGTCGACCTCGATCGAGATCAGCGAGCACATCGCGCCGCTGCGTTTCCACCACAAGAAGCTGCGGGCCGACTCGGGCGGTCCCGGCCGCCACCGCGGCGGGCTGGGCCAGGAGATCCTGATCGAGAGCCGCAGCGAGACGCCGATCGCGGTGTCCTTCCTCGCCGAGCGCACGATCTTCCCGGCCTTCGGCATCGAGGGCGGCAAGGACGGCGCGCCGGGCGAACTGCTGATCAACGGCGCGAAGAGCGATCCCAAGAAGCAGTACGTGCTGAACACCGGCGACACGGTTTCGCTGGGCACGCCGGGCGGCGGCGGCCACGGCGACCCGGCGCAGCGCGACCGCGCGGCGCTCGAACGCGACGTCGCGGCCGGCTACGTGACCGACGGCAAGTCCTATTCATGAGCGGTACGAAAATGAAGGTCAGTGACGGGCCGCATGTCGGCTTCGCCCCCCTGGTGGCGCTCGTGTTCGCGTCGCTGCCGATGTACGTCGACCCGGCCGTCCACAACGTCGCGGTGGTGCTCGCCGGCGACGCGCTGGCGATGACCGGCGCCCAGCGGGCGATGGCCGCCAGCATGGCGACGCTGTGCATCGCCGCCTCGATCCTGGCGACCGGCAGCCTCGGCGACCGGCTCGGCCGCAAGAAGATCATGATGGCCGGTCTCGTCGTCGCGATGGCGGGCGGCGCGGTCACCGCGAGCGCGGCGTCGCCGCTGATGTTCGACCTCGGCCGCGCCCTGTCCGGCGTCGGCTTCGCGGCCTCGTTCGGCCTGTCGTTCGCGCTGCTGAAGGCGATCGCGCCGTCGCCGCCGGACCTCGCGAAGACGGTGGCGCGCTGGCTCGCCCTGCAGACGGTGGGCATCGTCCTGATGGCGGTGGTCGGCGGCTACCTCGCCAACATGAGCTGGCGGGTCGCCTACCTGCTGGGGCCGGCCCTCTGCATCGTGGCGCTGCTGCTCTGCCTGCGGTCGGTGCCGGAGGCGCGCGAGGAGACGTCGGGCCGGATGGACTTCATCGGCCTGCTGCTGGTCGCGGCGGGACTGGTCTGCACGCTCTACGGGGTGAGCAACGCCGCCTCCGCCGGCTGGGGCAGCGTGCGCGTGCTCGTGCCGCTGGTCTCCGGCGTGGTGCTGCTCGCCGCCTTCGCCTTGTGGGAGTGGCGCATCGCCAACCCGGCCTTCCCGATCCGCTCCTTCACCGATCACGAGCTGATGGTCGGCGCGCTGGCCGGCGTCGGCTTCGACATGGCCGGGTCGTCGATCTCGCTGCAGCTGTCGCAGCTCTGGCAGTACGTCTACCGCTTCAGCCCGTTCCAGGTGAGCCTCGGCCTGCTGCCGTTCGTGCTCGCCTGCATCGTCGCTGCCGGCTGGGCCGGCCAGCTGGTCGCGCGCGGCGTGTCGCTGCGCCTGCTCGTGCCGGGCGGTCTCGCCGCGATGGCGGCGGCCATGGCGGCAGTCGCCTTCTCCGGGCCGGCGACCCCCTATGGCTGGTTCGTCCTGCCGCTGCTCGCCGCCGGCACCGGTCTCATGATGACCCAGGCGCCGACCGCCCACCTGTTCGTCGCCAAGGCGCCGCCGGCACTGGTCGGCGCGATGGGCTCGTCGCGCACCGCGTTCGGCCAGTTCGGGTTCGCGCTGGGGTTCGCGCTGAGTTCCTCGGTCCTCTACGGCATGTTCACGCCGCTGCTGCACAGCGGCCTCGCGCGCGACGGCGCCGCGCCGGTCGAGAAGCTCGAGGCCATGAGCATCCTCCAGCAGTACGTGCGCACCGGCAACGCGGCGACGTTCGACCCGCAGGTCGTGTTCGACGTGCTGGCCACCGGCACCACGGCCTACCTGGCGGCCTTCCAGGTCAGCCTGCTGGTCATGGCCGGCATCATCGCCGCGCTGGCGCTGGCCTGCTGGATCCTGCTGACCTGGCTCCCCGGGCGTCCGAGCGCGAACAAAGCGACCCGTGCGGATTGAACTGGCCGGAAGCGGCCGGTACGCTTCCCGGCAATAAAGACCGGGAGGAAAAGATGAGGTTGCTTTCGGCCGCCGCCACGGCGGCATCCGCGCTCGTCCTGTGTTCCGCGTCCCTGATGGCTCCAGCGCCGGCCCACGCCCAGGCCAAGCTGTGCGACAAGCCCCGCGAGATGGACGGCTTCAAGACCTGCGCCGACGTCGACAAGGCGAAGGCGGAAGGCGCCTTCGTCCTCTACTCGACCGATCCCGAGGCCGGGCAGGTCAAGCTGCTGGCCGCCTTCAACAAGATGTTCCCCGAGATCAAGACCAGCTACGTCCGCCTGCAGGCCGGCGCGCTCTACGCCAAGATCCTGTCGGAGCGGCAGGCCAAGTCCTACCTGGTCGACGTCGTGCAGCTCTCGGACATGGGCATGATCCTCGACTTCCAGCGGCGCGGCGGCTTCCGCCAGTACGTCTCGCCGCAGATGGCCGCCTTCAAGCCGGAGTACAAGAGCAAGCCCGAGGGCTACTGGACCTGGGGGTCCATCATCATGGGCGGCATCGCCTACAACCCGAACAACGTCTCGGCGGCGGAAGCTCCCAAGAAGTGGGAGGACCTGCTCGATCCGAAGTGGAAGGACGCCATCAACGTCAAGGTGTCCAACTCGGGCCTGCAGCACGGCGTCTGGTACATGCTGAAGCCGATCCTCGGCGACGACTACTTCAAGAAGTTCGCCGAGCAGAAGCCGCGCGCCTTCGATTCCTACGTCCAGCAGTACGGCCGGCTGGTCGACGGCCAGGACAAGATCATCATGGGCGCCCAGTACTCGGGCTACATCGAGTTCAAGGCCAAGGGCGCGCCGCTCGCCTTCGTGTTCCCCGAGACCGGCGTGCCGGCGGTGCCCGAGACCTACGGCATCGTCTCGGACGGCCCGCACCCCAACGCCGCCGAGCTGTTCATGGACTGGTTCCTCGCCCCGGTCGGGCAGAAGGCGCTGGCCGACGCGCTGCTGCTCCACTCGCCGCGCGACGACGTGCCGGCGCCGGGCGTCGGCAGCGTGCCGCTCAAGGACATGAAGCTCTTGTTCCCGGCCGACTGGAACGCCTTCGAGAAGGATCGCGTCGAGTTCGCCAAGTCGTGGGACCGAATCGTCGGCGCGCGGCGCTGAGCCGGCCTTGACCCTCGCGAGCGGGGCGGCGGTACAACGCCGCCGGAACTGGCAGGCGATCGTCACGGTCGCGCTGCTGCTGGTGGTCGGCTTCCTCGTCGTCCTGCCGATGGTCTTCCTCGTCGAGGCGTCGCTGAACGTCGGCGACCCGCTGGCCTTCCCGCCGGAAGCCTACGGGCTCAAGAACTACTTCGCGATCTTCGACGAGGACATCAACGTCCTGTGGAACACGCTGGTCATCGCGGTGATGGCCACCGTGATGGCGATCCTGATCGGCTTCACGCTGGCCTGGATCCTGACCCGCACCAACGTACCGGGGCGGGCGCTGCTCGAGCGCCTGATGGAGCTGCCGTACTACATGACGCCGCTGGTCGGCGCGCTGGCCTGGGCGGTGCTGGCCGGGCCGCGCAGCGGCTTCGTCAACCAGCTGTGGAAGGGGATGGGGTTCAGCGGCGACATCGCCGACATCTACACCCACTTCGGCATCGCCTGGGTGATGGCGCTGTTCGAGGGCACGGTCGCCTTCGTCATGATCTCGGCCTCGATGAAGTCGATGGACCCGGCGCTCGAGGAATCGGCCCGCGTCATGGGCGCCTCGAAGCTCAGGACCATGCTGACCGTGACGCTGCCGCTGGTCATGCCGGGCGTGCTCGGCGCCACGCTGTTCGTGTTCGCCGAGATGCTGGGCTCGTTCGCCGCCGCGCTGGTGATCGGCATCCCGGCCCGCATCTACGTCATCACCACCGCGATCTGGGACTCGACGCTGTCCTACCCGCCGGACTACGGCCGCGCCTCGGCGATGGGACTGGCGCTGTTCGTCGTGATGTTCGGCATGCTGACCTTCTACCGCCACATGATCGTCGGCGGCAGCTTCGCCACCATCACCGGCAAGGCCTTCCGGCCGCGGCCGATGGACATGGGCCGCATGGCCTGGGTGCTGTTCGCGGTGTGCTGCCTCTACGTCTTCCTCGCCGTGATCCTGCCGGTGGCGGCGCTGCTGCTGACCTCGCTGCAGCGCTTCGCCACCGTGATCCTGAGCCAGGCCGAGTTCACCTGGGCGAACTACCAGACCGCGCTGTCGCTGGGGCCGGTGCGCACGGCGATGGCCAACAGCCTGATGCTGGGCTTCGGCGTCGCCACGGTCGGCGTGATCGTCATGGCCGTGCTGGTCTGGATCATCTACCGCTCGACGCTGCGCGGTCGCGGCGCCATCGAGTACCTCGTGATGTTCCCCGGCGCGGTGCCGCGGCTGGTGTTCGGCCTGGCGCTCCTGTGGGCCTGGCTGAACATCCCGATCCCGATCTACGGCACGCTGTGGCTGCTGGCGCTGGCCTACTTCACGGTGATGCTGCCGCTCGGCGTGCGCACGCTGGCCGGCGTGGTGCTGCAGATCGACAAGAGCCTGGAGGAATGCGCGCGGGTCTGCGGCGCCGGCTGGGGCTACCAGATGCGCACCGTCACCCTGCCGCTGCTGAAGCCCGGCATCCTCGCCGCGTGGCTGCTGATCTTCATGGCCTGCGTGCGCGAGCTCGGCGCCTCGGTCTTCCTGATGGGACCGAACGCCAAGGTGATCGCGCCGTCGATCGTCAGCGCCTTCGCCTCGAGCGGCACCGAGCTGACCGCCGCCATGGCGCTGATCCAGACCTTCACGGTGATCGTCGCGCTGGTCATCCTGTTCCGCGTCACCCGCGGCGTCACCAGGGAGCTTTCGTGAGCACGACGCGCATCGAAGTCAGGGACCTGGTGATCCGCTACGGCGACACGACCGCGGTCAACGGCGTGAGCTTCACGGTGGGGCGGGGCGAGCACGTCACGCTGCTCGGGCCGTCGGGCTGCGGCAAGACCACGACGCTGCGCTCGATCGCCGGCCTCGAGCAGCCGGTCGCCGGCTCGATCACGATCGACGGCCAGGCGATGTACGACGCCAAGGCGCGCAGGAACGTCCCGGCCGAGCAGCGCGGCGTCAGCATGGTCTTCCAGTCCTACGCCGTGTGGCCGCACATGACGGTGTTCGACAACGTGGCCTACGGGCTCCGGGTGCGGCGGCAGGGCGCGGCGGAGATCAAGGCGGCTGTCGAGCGCGCCCTGGACCTCGTGCAGATGCGTCACCTCGCCGACCGGCCGGCCAGCAAGCTGTCGGGCGGCCAGCAGCAGCGCGTCGCGCTCGCCCGCGCCGTCGCCTTCTCGCCGACCGTCGTGCTGTTCGACGAGCCGCTCAGCAACCTCGACGCCAAGCTGCGCGCCGAGATGCGGGTCGAGCTGCGCGAGCTGCAGCGGCGACTCGACATCACCTCGGTCTACGTCACCCACGACCAGGAAGAGGCGCTGGCGATCTCCGACCGGGTGATCGTCATGAACGTCGGCGTGATCGAGCAGATCGGCACGCCGGAGCAGATCTACAACAGGCCGCGCAGCCGCTTCGTCGCTGACTTCGTGGGTTCGGCCAACCTGGTGAAGGGCCGCTACGCCGGCGATGGCCGCTTCGAGACCGAGGGCGGCGTCGCGCTGCAGGCGGTGGCCGGCCACGCGCCGCACGGCGGCGAGACCGAGGTCGCGATCCGTACCGCCTACATCGACCTCGAGCCCAGGGCCGGGGAGAACCAGGTGCCGGGCACGGTGCGCCAGCGGCTGTTCCACGGCGACTTCGTGCAGTACGTGATCGACAGCCCGCTCGGCGCGCTGATCGTGCGGCGGCCGCCGGTCGACCTGCTGGACGAGGGCGCGGCGGTGACGCTGTCCTTCTCCGCCGAGCACTGCGTGCTGCTGGAACGCTGACTCCTAGACCGGTTCCGTGCCGGCCACGATCACGCGGTGCATCAGGCGGCGCTCGCCGTCGGGATAGTCGGCGTTGGCCTTGTGCATGGTGCAGCGGTTGTCCCAGATCACGACGTCGCCCTTCCGCCACTTGTGGCGGTACTGGTACTTCGGCTGGGTGGCGTGCTCGATCAGGGCGTCGAACAGCCGGTCGCTCTGCGCCGCGTCGAGGCCGACCACGTGGTCCATGCGGTTGGGATTGAGGTAGAGCGCCTTCCGCCCGGTCTCGGGGTGGGTGCGGACCAGCGGGTGGGTGGCCGCCGGCATCGCCGCCATCTCCTCCGGCGGCCGGGTCGAGACGTCGGTGATCTGGCGGCGCGAGTGGTACTTGTGAACGACCTGCAGGCCGTCGATCTTCCGTCGCGTCTCGTCGGGCAGGTCGTCGTAGGCGGCGTACATGTTGGTGAACTGCGTGTCGCCGCCCTGCGACGGCACCACGACGCCGTACAGCATGGTGAGCGAGGCGGGCGCGCGCATGAAGCTGTCGTCGGTGTGCCAGTTCGCGCCGTTCACCAGCCGTCGTCCGTCGCCCAGCGTGTCGCGGTCCTCGCTCGAGATGATGTTCACCTCTGCGCACTCCGGCGTACGTTCGAGCTGCTTGCGCAGCATCGGCGTGCCGAAGCGGGCCATCGCGTCGCGGAACGCGACGGGGGCCAGGTGCTGGTCGCGGATGCACAGCACGAGGCTGTCGTTCAGCACCCGCCGCAGCGCGTCCTGCGTCTCGTCGTCGATGTCCTGGCCGAGGTCGAGGCCGCTGACTGCAGCAGCCATGTGCTCGCCGAGTGTCTCGGTCTGGAAAATCATGGCGTTCCTCCCGCCTCGCACGATAACGTGCGCGTCCGAACGATGAATCTCAAGAGGGGGAAACCTTGAAGCTCGCCTACTCGCCGGCCAGTCCCTACGTCCGGAAGGTCACGGCCTGCGCCATCGCGCGCGGCATCAACGACAAGGTCGAGCGCTGGAAGGTCGGCACGACCGACCCGGCGCTGCTCGGCTTCAACCCGCTGTCCAAGGTGCCGACGCTGATCACCGACGACGGCCTGCACCTCTACGACAGCCCGGTGATCTGCGAGTACCTCGACTCGATCGGCAACGCGCCGAAGCTGTTCCCCGCGCCGGGCAAGGCGCGCTGGATCGCGCTCACCCAGCAGGCGCTGGGCGACGGCATCCTCGACGCCACGCAGCCGCGCCGCCGCGAGATCGCGCTGCCGCAGGACGACGGCCGCAAGGCCTACATCGAACTGCAGCAGGGCAAGGTGAGGCACGCGCTGGCCGAGCTCGAGAAGCAGGCCTCGTCGCTGGGCGACCTCGCGACGATCGGCGAGATCACCATCGGCTGCGCGCTCGGCTACCTCGACTTCCGCTACGCCAACGAGCCGTGGCGGCCGGGTCATCCCAGGCTCGAGGCGTGGTACGCCCGCGTCGTGAAGCTGCCGCCGCTGGCGGAGACCATGCCGGTCGGCTGACCCGAAGCAACGACAGACCAGAGAGGGCGGGGCGATGCCGGCACGGACAGGAAAGCAGTTCCTGGAGGGCCTGCGCGGCCCGCGCGAGATCTGGGTCGATGGCGAGCGGGTGACCGATGTCGTCGACCACCCGCTGCTGGGCGGCGCCGCGCGCGGCCTCGCCGCGGTGTACGACCTGCACCACGCCCATCCCGACGTCCTGCTGATGCCGGACGAGGAGACCGGCGAACCGATCCCGGTCAGCCACATGATCCCGCGGTCGCGGGCCGACCTCGCGAAGCGCGGCGCCGCGCTGCGCAAGGTGGCGGAGTACTCGGTCGGCCTGATGGGCCGTACGCCCGATTACATGAACGTCACCTACGCCGGCTTCGCCGGCAGCCGCGACGCCTGGGCGGCCCAAGGCAACGAGGCCGGCGCCGAGCGGCTGGTTGCCTACCAGAAGTTCCTGCGCCGCAACGACATCTCGCTGACCCACACGATCGTCCAGCCGACCGTCGACAAGGCGACCGGCGACGCGCCGGGACCGGGCAACCCCCACGCCCTGCGCAAGGTCGAGGATACCGCGAACGGCATCCTGGTGCGCGGCGCCCGCGTGCTGGCGACGCTGGCGCCGTTCGCCGACGAGCTCGCGGTCTACCCGGCCTCGCCGCTGCCGGCGGGGTCGGACGCCTACGCGGTGTCATTCTGCATCCCGATGGGCACGCCGGGGCTGAAGTTCCTGTGCCGCGACAGCACGTCCAGCCGCTGGAACCTGTTCGACCACCCGCTGTCGAGCCGGTTCGACGAGCAGGACGCCTTCGTGATCTTCGACGACGTCGAGGTGCCGCGCGACCGCGTCTTCATCGACGCCAACCTCGCGTCCTACAACTCGGTGATGACCACCAGCTGGCCGCCCAACGTCCAGCAGCAGACCATGATCCGCGCCTCGGTGAAGCTCGACTTCGCGTGGGGCCTCGCGCTGCGCATGGCGGCGTCGATCAACGCCGCCGATCCCGAGACCATGCGCATGATCGGCGAGATCTGGACCTACGCCGAGTTCACGCGCGCCGCCGTCGTCGCCGCCGAGGCCGAGGCCACCGAGTGGCCGGGCGGCCTGTGGACGCTCAACCGCAGCCCGCTGCACGCGCTGCGCGCCACGCTGCCGCTGTGGTTCCCGCGGGTGAACGAGATCCTGAAGCTGATCGGCTCGCACAACGTGTTCGCCGCGCCGACCGCCGCGCAACTGGCCGACAAGGACCTGCGGCCGCTGATCGACCGCTACCTGCCGGGCGCCAAGGGAATGCCGGCGGAGGAGCGCATCCGCATCTTCCGCCTGGCCTGGGATTTCGCTGGCGGCGCGCTGGCCAGCCGCAACGAGCAGTACGAGCGCTTCTACCTCGCCTCGTCGCCGCGCAACCTGGCGCGCCACCTGGCCTTCACCGACCGCGCCCGCGCCGACCGGCTGGTCGACCGCTTCCTCAAGGAGCCGCTCGACTAGCCCCGCGTCCGGAACCGCCGGCGCGCGCCGGCGTTCGCAGCGCATGACGCGACCGCGGGGCCGGGTTCTGATCGGGCTGTCGGGCTGGACCTACGCCGGGTGGCGGGGCGCGTTCTATCCCGGGGGGCTGAAGCAGGCCGACGAACTGGCCTACGTCGGCTCGCAATTCCCGACCGTCGAGATCAACGGCACGTTCTATTCCATGCAGACGCCGGACTCGTTCGGACGCTGGGCGGAGGCGGTGCCGCCCGGCTTCGTCTTCGCGGTGAAGGGGCCGCGATACCTGACCCATATGAAGCGACTGAGCGAACCGGTGGCGGCGCTCGGCAACTTCGTCGCCTCCGGCCTGTTGCGGCTCGGGCCGCACCTCGGTCCCATCCTCTGGCAACTGCCGCCGACCTTCCGCTTCGATCAGGAAAGGCTCGATGCCTTCTTCACGCTGCTGCCGCGGACCGCCGCGGCGGCCGCCGCGTTGGGCCGCCGCCACGACCGCCGGCTCAAGGCCCACGCCTGGCTGCGCACGCCAGCGCCTGCGCCACGCCGTAGAGGTGCGTCACGACAGCTTCCGCGACCCGGCCTTCATCGCGCTGCTCCGCCGCCATGGCATCGCGCTGGTCTGCGCCGACACCGTCGAGTGGCCGCTGCTGATGGATGTGACGGCGGACTTCGTCTACTGCCGCCTGCACGGCTCGAAGGAACTGTATCGCAGCGGCTATGGCCGCCGCGAGATCGCGCGCTGGGCCGATCGCGTGCGCGCCTGGCGCGACGGCCGGGCGATGCGCGACGGCAGCTTCGTCGGGGCGCCGGCGCCGGCTCGGCCGCGCGATGTCTACGTCTACTTCGACAACACCGACAAGCTGATGGCGCCGCGCGATGCACGGGCGCTGATGCGCCTGCTCGGAGACGGCTGACATGGCAGCGACGCTGAAGTCGGTAGCGCGCCAGGCGGCGGCCTGCACGCTCTGCCCGCTCTACCGCAACGCCACGCAGACGGTGTTCGGGGAGGGGCCTTCCGGGGCGGCACTGATGCTGGTCGGCGAGCAGCCGGGTGACCAGGAGGACATCGCCGGCCGGCCATTCGTTGGGCCGGCGGGCAAGGTGCTGGACCGCGCGCTGGCCGCGGCCGGCATCGCGCGCGAGGCGGTCTATCTCACCAACGCGGTGAAGCACTTCAAGAACGAGCCGCGCGGCAAGAAGCGGCTGCACAAGCGACCCGACCGCGGCGAGGTCGAGGTCTGCAAGGTCTGGCTGCGCCAGGAGATCGGACTGGTCCGGCCGCGGCTCGTCGTGGCGCTGGGTGTCACCGCCGCGACGGCGCTGATGGGGCGGCCGGTCGTGCTGGCGCGCACGCGGGGCCGGGCGGTCGATTTCAGCGACGGCCAGCGCGGGCTGGTCACCCTCCATCCCTCGGCGATCCTGCGCATGCCGGACGACGCGGCGCGCCGGGAAGGCCTCGCGGGGCTGGTGAAGGACCTCCGGACCGCCGTAAGCTTGGCGGCCCAGGCACCCGCTGGAGACGGACGATGAGCGAGATCGACGTCAAGCCGGACACCATTGCCCCGGACACGATCGCCAAGCCGAAGATCGAGCAGCCGCGGCTGTACAAGGTGATCCTCGTCAACGACGACTACACGCCGCGCGAGTTCGTGGTTGGCGTCCTGATGGGCGTCTTCCGCATGAGCGAGGACCAGGCCTACCGCGTCATGATGACCGCGCACCGCCGCGGCGCCTGCGTGGTCGCGGCCTACACGCGCGACATCGCCGAGAGCAAGGCGACCGAGGCGACCAATGCCGGCCGCCAGGCCGGTCACCCGCTCGAGTTCACGACGGAACCGGAAGAGTAGGGAGGGCGCGCGGCCTCAGCCGTGGCTCAGGCCCACGGCCTCGACGCCGGCGATGCACACCGCCTCGTCCTCGTCGCCGGTGCCGCCGCTGGCGCCCGCGGCGCCCAGCACGGTGCCGTCCTTGTCCTTGATCACGACCGCGCCGGTCTGCGGCAGGAACTTGCCCTGCGCCGTCGCCGAGAGCGCGCCGAAGAACTGCGGGTTCTCCTTGGCGCGCTGCAGCAGCGTGCGGCTGGCGACGCCCATGCCGACGGCGGCCCACGCCTTGCCCACGGCGACGTCGTTGCGGAACATGCTGGCGCCGTCCTCGCGCTGCATTGCGCGGACGTGGCCGGCGGCGTCCAGCACCGCCACCGACAGCGGCTTGATCTTCATCTCGCGCGCCTTGGCGAGGGCCACCTCGATGATGCGGTTGGCCTGGGCGAGGGTGAGCGTGGACATGGCGCGCGGGGCTCCGTAAAGGGTCGGGACGGCCAATTCAGCACGGAATCGTCCCCGGGGCACCCGGGCCGGGGCGCAAGCCCTTCAGAACATTGATAATTATCTACCCTCAGGCGGGTTGACGGGAGCCCGGCGGGTCCGTATTTTCCGCCCGCTTTCGGAATTCCCCCGGCTCGGCCGGGGCTTTTTGTTGAGAAGTGCCATGAAGATCCGTCATTCGCTGAAGTCCGTGAAGGCCCGCCACAAGGACAGCCGCATCGTCCGCCGCAAGGGCCGTGTCTACGTGATCAACAAGACCAACCCGCGCTTCAAGGCCCGCCAGGGCTGAGCAGCCGGACCTTCCGGTCTCGAAACAAGCGGCGGAGCCACCGGCTTCCGCCGCTTTTTCATTTGGCGTAAGGATCGGGCATGCAGATGCCGCCGCTCGATCCCGCCATTCTCGCCCGCCGGTCCGAGATCGTCGCCGCCTTGCGCGCCATCGTGCCGGGCGAGGGCGTGATCGACGATCTCGACGGCATGCGGCCCTACGAGTGCGACGCGCTGTCGGCCTACCGCCAGATGCCGCTGGTCGTGGTGCTGCCCGAGACGGTGGCCCAGGTCGCGGCGATCCTGCGCTACTGCCAGGACAGCGGCGTGAAGGTCGTGCCGCGCGGCGCCGGCACCTCGCTGTCGGGCGGCTCGATGCCGGTCGGCGACGCGATCCTGCTGGGCATGGGCAAGTTCAACCGGGTGATCGAGATCGACTACGCTAACCGCTGCGCCCGCGTGCAGCCCGGCGTCACCAACCTCGGCATCACCAAGGCGGTCGAGCACGAGGGCTTCTACTACGCGCCCGATCCCAGCTCGCAGATCGCCTGCTCGATCGGCGGCAACGTCGCCGAGAACTCGGGCGGCGTGCACTGCCTCAAGTACGGCCTCACGACCAACAACCTGCTGGGCATCGAGATGGTGCTGATGACCGGCGAGGTGGTGCGGCTGGGCGGCAAGCACCTCGACGCCGAGGGCTACGACCTGATGGGCCTGATGACCGGCTCGGAAGGGCTGCTGGGCGTCGTCACCGAGGTGACGGTGCGGCTGTTGCGCAAGCCGTCGACGGCGCGCGCCGTGCTGCTCGGTTTCCCGACCGAGGCGGGCGCCGCCGACTGCGTCGCCGCCGTGATCGCCTCCGGCATCATCCCGGGTGGCATGGAAATGATGGACGCCGACGCCATCAAGTGCGCCGAGGCCTATGTCGGCGCTGGCTACCCCCTCGACGTCGAGGGCCTGCTGATCGTCGAGCTGGACGGCCCGCCGGTCGAGGTCGACTACCTGGTCGAGCGCGTGGCGGCGATCGCCCGCGAGCGCGGCGCGACCACGGTGCGGGTCAGCCAGGACGAGCAGGAGCGCGTGCTGTTCTGGGCCGGCCGCAAGGCGGCGTTTCCGGCGGTCGGCCAGATCAGCCCCGACTACATGTGCCTCGACGGCTCGGTGCCGCGCGGCCGCCTGGTCGAGGTGCTGGCCGAGATGCGGGCGCTGTCGAAGCAGCACGGCCTGCGCGTCGTCAACGTATTCCATGCCGGCGACGGCAACCTCCACCCGCTGATCCTGTTCGACGCCAACGATGCCGGCCAGCTCGAGAAGGCCGAGGCGTTCGGCACCGACATCCTGCGGCTGTGCGTGCGGGTCGGCGGCGTGCTGACCGGCGAGCACGGCGTCGGCATCGAGAAGCGCGACCTCATGGTCGAGCAGTTCACCGAGATCGACCTCGACCAGCAGATGCGCGTGAAGTGCGCCTTCGATCCCGACCACCTGCTCAATCCCGGCAAGGTGTTCCCGAAGCTGCGGCGCTGCGCCGAGCTCGGCCGGCTGGTCGTGCACCAGAACAAGATTCCCTTCCCCGATATTCCGCGGTTCTAGGTCATGGGCGAGACGATGAGGCCGCGCGATGCCGGCGAGTTGCGGCAGGCGGTGGAATGGGCGCTGTCCGAAGGCGCGACGCTCGACGTGCGCGGCACCGGCAGCAAGACCGCGCTCGGCAGGCCGATGCGCTGCGACCACGTGCTCGACCTGTCGGGAATCTCCGGCATCGTCGACTACGCCCCCGAGGAACTGGTGGTGACGCTGCGCGCCGGCACGCCGATCCGCGAGGTCGAGGCGCTGCTCGCCCAGCGCAACCAGATGCTGGCCTTCGAGCCGCCCGACCTCGGCCCGCTGCTGGGCGGCGAGGCGGGGCAGGGCACGCTGGTCGGCACCATCATGGGCAACTGGGCCGGGCCGCGCCGCCTGTCGGCGGGGGCGGCGCGCGACCACCTGCTGGGCTTCAGCGGTGTCAACGGCCGCGGCGAGGCCTTCAAGTCGGGCGGCCGGGTGATGAAGAACGTGACGGGCTACGACCTGTCGAAGCTGCTGGCCGGGTCGTGGGGCACGCTGGCCGTGCTCGACGAGGTCTCCGTCAAGGTGCTGCCGGCGCCCGACCAGACGCGCACGCTGGTGCTGCACGGGCTGGACGACGCGGCGGCGGTCAAGGCGATGTGCGCCGCGATGGGCAGCTCGCACGAGGTCTCCGGCGCGGCCCATGTCGAGGGCCGCACCGCGCTGCGCCTCGAGGGCGTGGCGCCGTCGGTCGAGGCGCGTCTCAAGGGCCTGCGCGAGGCGCTGGCCGGCGTCGGCACGCGGCAGGAGGAACTCGGGACCCTGGAGAGCCGCGCCTTCTGGCGCGAGGTGCGCGACGTCGCGCCGTTCGTGTCGCTGGCCGACGCCATCGTCTGGAAGATCTCGTGCCCGCCGACCGAGGGTCCGGCGGTGGTGGCGCGCATCGCCGCGCAGCGGCCGCAGGCGCGTGCCTTTTACGACTGGTCGGGCGGGCTCGTCTGGCTGGCTCTGCCGCCCAGCGCCGACGGCGATGCCGGGATCGTGCGCGGCGCGCTGGGCGCGACCGGCGGCCATGCGACGCTGGTGCGGGCGCCGGAGGCGGTGCGCGCGGCGGTGCCGGTGTTCCAGCCGCAGGCGGCGGCGCTGGCGGCGCTCGCCGGCCGGGTGAAGGAGAGCTTCGACCCGAAGCGGCTGTTCAATCCCGGGCGCATGGGCTGAGCGATGCAGACCAA
>Ga0102832_1000907_pt1 | contig 30153 bp, 33 predicted proteins | sample EBPBio282013_DNA_FD_88942 | JGI IMG/M metagenome (GOLD analysis project Ga0102832, IMG submission 88942) | Wastewater treatment Type I Accumulibacter community from EBPR Bioreactor in Madison, WI, USA - Reactor 2_5/28/2013_ DNA (Illumina Assembly) | ecosystem: Engineered > Bioreactor > EBPR >... | reverse complement strand
CCGATGAGGCCGGCTTGAACGAGGAGACAGGCGATGCGTGTGATGGTGCTCGTGAAGGCGACCGAGGACAGCGAAAAGGGCTTTTCCCGCACGCCGGAATCCCTTGCGATGCTCGAGGCGATGGGCAAATTCAACGAGGAGCTGGTCAAGGCCGGCATCATGCAGGCCGGCGAAGGCCTCAGACCCTCCTCCGAAGGCAAGCGCATTGCATTCGATGGTTCCGGCCGAACCGTCATCGACGGGCCGTTCTCTCAAACCCGCGAACTGGTCGCCGGCTTCTGGCTCTGGGATGTCAAGGACATGGACGAGGCGGTCGCCTGGGTGAAGCGCTGTCCCAATCCGATGCCGGGGCCAAGCGAGATCGAAATCCGGCCCTTGTACGAGATGTCCGATTTTCAGTGAGAGTCCGGCGCCGGACGTTCAGCACGTCCGGCATCCCCTTGGCAGAGCGGCGATTGCCGCCGCGCTCGAAGCGTAAATGCGTATCTTTCAGCGTTTGCAGCAGGTCGCGGAACCAGTGCTGGGTGATCTGCCTCGATCTCGGGACCTATTCCGCTCGAAGCCTATGAAACGCTTGGCGATACGAGACCTTGGGTACCGATGATCGTATCCACCCGTGCGGCGATCCTGTCAGACGAAAAAGGCTTGGTGATAATCCCCATGCCCGGTTCCTGAATTGCTTCAGCACTGGCGGCGTCGTGAACGTAGCCAGTCATCAGCAGTATCTTGAGATCAGGTCGCAACGTGCGGGCGGCATCGGCGAGCTGCCGGCCGTTAAAGCCGCCGGGCAAACCAATATCAGTCAGCAGCAGATCGATGCGCTCGGCCGATTGGAGACGTCGCAATCCGCCGGCACCATCGACCTCCTCGATTATCGTGTAGCCTACATCGCGCAAGGTCTCGGTCACGACGGCACGCACAGCCGATTCATCTTCGACGACGAGGACGACTTGACTCTTTGTCGACCGCACGACGACGGGCGAGACGATTGGCGGGGTCGGCTCCGAATGATCGTTGCTGCGTGGCAGGCAAATCCGAACGGTTGTTCCTTCGCCAACCACGCTGTTGATCTCGACGAAGCCACCGGATTGCTGTGCAAAGCCGTACACCATCGACAGGCCGAGGCCCGTACCCTGGCCGATCGGTTTGGTCGTGAAGAACGGGTCGAAAGCCCGCGCGACCGTTTCGGGCGACATGCCATCTCCCGTATCGGAGACGGAGATTGCGATGAATTCGCCTGCTGTCCCGGTGGGGCCAGCAGCAGATATGTTGCGCGTCTCGACGACGACACCCCCGCCGCCTGGAGTGGCATCACGCGCGTTGATGATTAGATTGAGGATGGCGCTTTCAAGCTGGTTAGGGTCGCATTTGGTGCGCCACAGATCCGACGCGGCATGACTGCGCAGCTCGATCGTCTCACCAATCGTGCGTCGGATCAGCATCTCCATATTGGCGATCAGTTGATTGGCGTCTACCGCCTTGGGGGCAAGGATTTGCCGCCGAGAGAAAGCGAGCAGCCGCTGCGTGAGGGCTGCCGCCCGGTTGGCCGAGCTGGTGGCTGCCTCCGCAAAAGTGGCGAGTTCGTCGTATCGGCCCTGGCTGATGCGCCGCTGTACCACTTCGAGCGACCCGATAATCGCGGTCAGCAGATTGTTGAAGTCGTGCGCAATCCCGCCCGTGAGCTGGCCGACCGCCTCCATCTTTTGGGCGTGGCGCAGGGCGTCCTCCGCAGTTGCGAGGGCGTCTGCGCTTGCTTTCTGCTCGGTGATGTCACGGCCGTAAGCATAGACCACGTCGCCTTCCGTCGACGTGTGCCACGAGATCCACCGAAAGCCGCCATCGCTCGTGGCGAGCCGGTTGACGAAGTTGGTGAGGTCGCCGACCTGGATGGCCTGGTCGTAGGCGGAGCTGCTGGCGGCAAGATCGTCGGGGAGAACGAAATCGCTGAAGTGTCGGCCGACGACGTCCGCAATCGGATGTCCGAGAATGCGGGTCCAGGCCGGGCTGACTGCGCGGAAGATGCCGCCGGAATCGGCAACAACCATCAAGTCGCGAGCGTGAGACCAGATACGGTCGGCACGGCGTCGTTCCGATTGCAGGGCATTGACATTTGCCATGGCACCGCTGAGCTGGCCTACGATCAGGCGGACAATGTCCGTGACGGCCGTATCGTTTCGGCGATGAGGGTTTAGGCCCAGAACGATCGAGCCGATGGTGGCCTCTCCCACTGCACCGGGGATCGACATGACAATGGCCTCGCCGGGCGGGCGCTGCCAATCGCCGTTCGGCCAGGCCAGGCCCTCGGGAAGGCGCAGCGTCTGTCCGACCTCCGTAGCGACCGGCCAGGGATACTCAAGCAGTACCTCGGCGTCCGGCGTGCAGGCGACGCCGTGCCCATGAAGGTTGAGCAGAGCGAAAGGGAAGTCGCGTCGGTTCGTTTCAAGGACGGAGCATGCAGCGGCCTGGACGCTGCGTGGATCAGAAATTCCGACGAGCGCCATGCCAAGTGCGTTCAGCATTTCAATGCGGCGCTCGGCGATTATCCGCTCTGTGTCTTCGCTGACCACGCAGAGCAGCCCCTCCACGGCATCGCCATCGCCATAGAGCGGGCTGTAAGAAAAGCTGTGGTAGGTTTCTTCCGGGTAGCCGCTGCGCTCCAGGAGCAGGAGAAGCGCCTTGTTCCAAGTTGCCTCGCCGGCGCGAACGCGCGCGACCTGGTCTTCGACATCGGCATAGACCTCGGCCCATACCTTGCGAAACGGCTTTCCCAACATCGTGGGGTGCTTCAGGCCCAGCGTAGGCACGTAGGCGTCATTGTAGAAAAAGTGCAGATCCGGTCCCCAACCGAGCCACATCTCGAACCGAGAGGTCAGCAGCATACGTAGGGGGATCTTGAGCCCGTCCGGCCATTTTTCCGGTGGCCCGAGCGGCGTGGAGGCCCAATCCCAGTCGCGCATGACGCCTGCCATAACGCTGTCGCCAGGAAAGATAGAGGCGAGGGGATGAGATGCCATTGCTGCCTTAGCCAACCCAGAAACCTGACGCGTTCACCAACTGGCCGCTTTGGGACACGATGAACGGACGGAAGAAATAGAACGTGTTCACGGGAGCTAAGATGTCGTGGGCGCGATGTACTAAAACGCACAGCAAGGTAAAAAAGTTCCGGCAAGAGCCACGACTTGCATTGGAATGCGTGCGGACCAGCTCGTCGACGTCATCGCAGTCGGGCCCCCGGTATGGTGACGGAACCTCCCAGCGCATTGCGAGTACGGTCAGGTCCACGAGCTCGGAAAACGACGTGCTGTCGATCAGAACATCTCGGAAACGCGCGTGCCAGAGATGTGCCCAATGAGCTTGCGTGTTGCTGCGCCGTCCGGCGCGAAAGTGCACCCTCGGTAGGTAACCAACGGAGTCGGTTCTTCGATATTTCAATGAGTTAATGGCGGACCCGGCGAGATTCGAACTCACGACCTCTGCCTTCGGAGGGCAGCGCTCTATCCAGCTGAGCTACGGGTCCAGCGGGGCGGACCATACCGGAGGGACCCCGGCGGTGCAATGCGGGGCCCGGACGGCTAAGGTGGGGCCGGTCCCGACGATGTCCAAGCGCCTGCGAACCCTGCTGTTTTCCGTGGCTACCCTGGTGGTCGTCGTGGCGGTCCTCGAGGTCGGCGCGTCGTGGCTGATGCTGCTTCATTACCGGTCCGCGCAGGTTGCCAACTTCGCCGCCGAGGACCCCAGCTGGTCGTCGCTGGTCAACCTCGCCCGCCGCGCCGGGCAACTGGCCGGCTGGAGCGGGCCACCGGCGACGCGCGAGGAGACCGACCCGTCGCCGTTCTTCCGGCCCGACCCGGTGCTCGGCTACAGCGCCGCGCCGGGCCGCTACACCCACACCTTCTCGCGGCGCAACGCCTTCACCGGCGCCTGGGAAAGCTTCCGCACCGGCATGACGATCGAGCCGAACGGCACGCGCCGCACCGGGCCGGCGCGGCCCGGCCAGCCGACCGTGCACGTGATGGGCGACAGCTGGGTGTTCGGCACCGGCGTGCCGGACGAGCTGACGTTCGCCGCCCGGCTCTACCAGGCGCTGCCCGACTGGAACGTGTCGCTGCGCGCGCTGGGCGGCTGGTCGCTCACCCAGGCGGCGCTCAACGTCGACCGGTTGAACGAGGTCCGGCCGGGCGACATCGTCGTGCTGGGCTATGCCGGCTACTACGACGTCCGCCACGTCATGGCGCCGTCGCGGCTGCGCGAGATCGACACCTGGCTGGCCCGCATCGGCCAGCCGGTGCCGGCCTTCCAGCTGCCGAAGGCGGCGCGCACCGCCGCCGGCGACGTCGCCTTCTCGACCATCGACCAGCGCTGCGCGGTGCTCGACGGCTATTGCCAGCGCCCCGACCCGCCGCAGGCCGAGATGACGGCGGTCACGGCGGCGCTGGTCAACCACGTGGCGCGGCGCACCGGCGCACGGGTCTACCTGCTGCACTTCGCCGGCGCGCCGGATCCCGCGCTCTATGCCGCGCTCGACCCGGCGGTGACGCTGGTCCGCGCGCTGCGGGCCGACTTCGACACCGTCGTGCAGGACGACATCCTGGGCTTCGACGGCCATCCCGGGCCGTTCTGGCACGACGCCATCGCCCGGCGGCTGCTGGCGGCGGTCGACTGGAAGCGCTCCTGACCGGTTGCCGAGGGCAGGGCTTTGGGCGACAGTCCGGCCCAATCGAGAAACGTCCGGGAGGACCACGCATGACTATCAATCGTCGCCGCTTCGTCGGCTCCCTTGGCGCGGGTGTCGCCGGTCTCGGCGCCTACGGTCTCGCCGGCCCGGCCGGCGCGCAGGCGCCGCAGCCGCTCGAGGTCGTCCGTATCGTCACCGGCTTCCCGCCGGGCGGCACCTCCGACACGCTGTGCCGGCGGGTCGCCGAGAACCTGCGCGGCGGCAGCTACACCAAGAGCGCGCTGGTCGAGAACAAGGCGGGCGCCGGCGGCCAGATCGCGGTCCAGTCGATGAAGGGATCGCCGACCGATGGCAGCGTCATCCTGCAGACGCCGGCCTCGATGCTGATGATCTACCCGCACATCTACAAGAGCCTGGCCTACAACGCCTTCACCGACGTCACGCCGATCACGCTGGGCTGCGTGTTCGACTTCGGCTTCTGCGTCGGCCCGGCGGTGCCGGACAACATCAAGGACATCCCGTCCTTCCTCGCCTGGTGCAAGGCCAACCCGGACAAGGCGAACTACGGCTCGCCGGCCGCCGGCTCGGTGCCGCACTTCATCGGCGTGCTGCTCGGCATGGCGGGCGGCGTCGAGCTGAAGCACGTCGCCTACCGCGGCACCCAGCCGGCGATCCAGGACATGGTCGCGGGCCAGGTCCAGGCGGTGTCCGGCCCGGTCGGCGAGTTCACCCAGCAGGTCAATGCCGGCAAGGCGCGCTTCCTCGGCACCTCGGGCGCGACGCGCAGCCGCTTCGCGCCCAACGTCCCGACCTTCGCCGAGCAGGGCTACAAGGATCTCGTCTTCTCGGAGTGGTTCGGCTTCTTCGCGCCGGGCGGCACGCCCGCCCCGACGGTCCAGCGCGCCAACGACGCGCTGCGCGTCGCGCTGGCGCAGAAGGACGTGGTCGACGGCCTGGCGGTGATGGGGCTCGAGGCCAAGTCCTCGACGCCGCAGGAACTCGCGACGCTGCTGAAGTCGAGCTACGACCAGTGGGGCCCGATCGTGAAGAAGATCGGTTTCACCGCCGACTCCTAGGCCCTAAACGCGGTGGGCGGCGTCGCGGCTGTACTCGGCCGCGGCGCGCTCGACCAGCGCCTTGCGATCGATCTTGTTGGTGCCGGCCAGCGGCAGTTCCGGGACGAACCACACCGCGCGCGGGTGGGCGTAGGCCGGCCCGTTGTCGAGCGCGAAGCGGCGCAGCGCATCGGCGTCGGGCGTCGATCCCGGCTTTGGCACCACGAAGGCGACCGGCAGCTGGTACTTGATCTCGTCGGCCACCGGCACGACGCAGACCTGGGCCACGTCGGGATGCTGGCCCAGCAGCTTCTCGACCTCGCCCGGGTAGACGTTCTCGCCGCCGCACTGGAACATGTCGTCGGCGCGGCCGACGAAGAAGTAGAAGCCGTCCTTGTCGCGGCGCATCACGTCGCCGGTGTCGTACCAGCCGTCGAGCAGGCGCTTCCGCGTGTCGGCCTCGCGGTTGAGGTAGCCGGTCATCAGCGCCGGGGTGCGGATGTGCAGCACGCCCTGCGTGCCGTGGTCGTCCTCGCGGCTGTCGACCAGCCGGACCTCGATGCCGTGGCGCGGGTAGCCCAGCGCGCCCAGCGGCTTGGGCACGCCGGCGGGGTGCGGACCGAAGGCGATCGGTCCCGACTCGGTGGTGCCCCAGCTGTTGGCCGTCTCGGCGTTGGGAAACAGCCGGTGCATCTGGGCGAAGAACTCGGCGGTCGACGGCGCCGAGCCGGTGACCGCCGTCGTGACGCAGGACAGGTCGGCCTTCGCCAGCTCCTCGGTCTCGCGCATCACCAGCGCCAGCATGGTCGGCACCGAGGTCACCATGTCGACGCGCAGCCGGTCGATGGCGCGGATGTAGCCGCGGCCGGTGAAGCCGGTCATCAGCACGATGGTGCCGCCGAAGCCCATCACCAGCTTGGCGCTGAACAGGCCGTTCATGTGGAACAGCGGCGCGGCGATGATCGCCTTCTTGCCCTCGATGCCCGGCCGTTGCTCGGGCGTCGTGCCGGTCGCCCACAGGTAGCCGCCGTGGCTGAGCGGCACGCCCTTCGGCAGGCCGGTCGAGCCCGAGGTGTAGAGCACCATCGCGACCTCCCGGGGCTCCATCGCGACGGCGTCGAACGGCCCGGGATCGAGCAGCGTGTCGAGTTGCTCGATCGCCACCGTCGGCACCAGCTCGGCCACCAGCGGCGCCCGCCCGGCGTCGGCGATCGCCAGCCTGACGGCCGAGTCCGTCATGATGTGCGCCACCGTCTCGCGCGGCAGCTTGTGGTTGACGCAGACCGAGACCAGGCCGGCCGCCATGGTCGCCATGTAGAGCAGGAGGTAGTCGGCGCTGTTGGCCGCCACGATCGCCACCGCATCGCCGCGCCGCAGACCGCGCTTCAGCAGGCCGCGCGCCAGCGCCGCGATGCGCCTTCGTCCCTCGCCGTAGGTCAGCCGCCGCTGCTCGTCGCCCTCGGGCGAGAGCTCGACGATCAGCGGCCGGTCGTCGGGCGCCGCGCGGTCGAGAATGTCGGCAAGGTTCTTCGGTCCCATCATCCTCTCCGGTGGAACTGCGAGCCCCCGTAGCTCTGGTCCGTGGGCACGATTTCCATGTAGCTCACGTCCATGCGCTGCGGCGCCCCGAGGACGAACATCACCGCCTCCGCGATGTCGTCGGGCTGCAGGCACTCGAAGCCCTCGTAGAAGCGGCGGCGTCCTTCCTCGCGGTCCGCCATCAATGCAAGATGCACGCCGGTCTCGACGCGGCCGGGCACGATCTCGCTGACCCGCACGCCGCTGCCATGCAGGTCGAGCCGCAGCGTCTGGCAGAGATTGTGGATCGCCGCCTTGGTCATGCCGTAGACCGGCATGCCGGGGAACGGCGCGATGCCGGCGGTCGAGCCGAGGTTGACGACGTGGCCGAGGCCGCGCGCCGTCATGCCCGGCACGGTCGCCGCGAGGCAGTTCAGGGCGCCCTTGATGTTGACCGCCATCAGCGCCTCGATGTCGTCGGGCGCGGTCTCCCACGACAGCCCGCCCTTGACCGTGGCCGAGGCGTTGTTGACCAGGATGTCGGCCTCGAGCCCGCCCAGCGCCGACAGCACGGCGTCGCGGTGGGTGATGTCGAGCGCCAGCGGCTGGCAGCCGGTCTCCGCCGCCAGTTCGGCCAGCTCCGCGGCCGAGCGCGCCACCGCCCACACGTCGAGCCCGGCGACGCAGAGCTGGCGGACGATCGCCGCGCCGATGCCGCGGCTCGCGCCGGTGACGATCGCGGTCCTGTACCGGTCGAGCGACATGGTCCTCCTTTGCGCCGCGCGGCGCGGCGGCTAGATTGCGGTCCAGAGTAGGGGAGCCTTCATGGTCAAGAAACTGTTTCCCGACGGGACGGAAGTCGCGCCGTTCTACGTCCGCGCCATCCGCAAGGGACCAATGGTGTTCGTCTCCGGTACGACCTCGCTCGACCGCAAGGGCCGGGTGCAGGGCCGCACCGCGGCCGAGCAGACGACGCTCTCGATGCGCAAGATCGAGAAGGCGCTGAAGGCGGCCGGCGCCCGCCTGTCCGACCTCTGCCAGGCCACGATCTACGTCACCGACATCCGCGACATGGCGTCGGTCAGCAAGGCGCTCGGCAAGTCGCTGAAGGGATCGGTCGTGACCTCGACGCTGGTCGCGGTGAGCGCGCTGGCCGTCCCGGGCCTGCTGGTCGAGATCGAGACCATGGGCGTGGTGGAGCGCTGACGATGACCTTCCGGATCCCGACTCGGCGCGGCCTGCTGGTGGGCGGCGCTGGCCTGGCGATGGCCTCCCGCGAAGCGGTCGCCCAGCAGCACCTCGAGCGCAGCGGCACCGTCTGGATGGAACAGGTGCAGATGGCCTTCATCGGCAGCGGTGGCGCCGGGGAAGGCGTGCTGCACTGGCGCGGCAACAGCTACCGCTTCTCGGTCGGCGGCCTGGGCGTCGGCGGCTTCGGCGTGTCGAAGATGCAGGCCAGCGGCGAGGTCTACAACCTGCGGGAGCTCAGCCATTTCCCGGGCGCCTACGGCTCGGCCCGCTACGGCGCGGCGGCGGGCAACCAGGGCGGCGGCCAGCTGTGGCTGGAGAACCCGCAGGGCGTGGTGATGAGCCTCAAGGCCCATCGCGAGGGCCTCGCGCTTTCGCTCGGGGCCGACGCCGTGCTGATCGAGTTCAAGCGCTGACCGTCCGCGCTATACGAACCGGCCGGCCCACGGTAAAATTGCGGACAGTCGCCGGCCGTCTTTCGACGCGACCGGCAGATGGGGGAGATAAGATGGTCCTTCGCGCGACCGCCGGGTGGCGGCTGCTTGTTGCCGGTCTGGCGATCCTCGCCACCGGCTGCGCCGCTCCGATCCGCACGGTCGGCCCGGATCCCGCCTCCGACACCAACGCCACGATGGTGACCTGGAAGGATGGCAAGGAAGCCCTCCAGATCACGTGTGGCATGCCGAGCGGTTGCCAGAACCGGGCCCTCGCCTTCTGCAAGGGCAACTACACCGTGCTCGACATGGAGAACATGCCGACCCGCGGCGATGCCAGCGTGGTGCGCGGCACGGGAACCGTCGTCGTCCGCTGCGCCTGAAGCCTAGTTGCCGTTGACGTCGCGGCGCTTGCGGCCCCACAGGGCCGCCAGCGCCGGGGCCGAGCGCCCGGCGTCGGCGCCCGAGGGCAACGGCGCGTCGTGGTCGAACACCCACGCCGCGACATCGGTCGCGACCCTTCCGCCGTCCTTGTCGCGCAGCAGGAGGTGGTGGCCGTCCTTGTAGAAGGCGAGGCGCGCACCGGGCAGGCGCGGCATCTCCTCGATGGCGGCCTTCACCGGCGCCTGCGGGATCAGGCGGTCGCCCAGCCCATGCAGCATCAGGTAGGGCACGTGGACCTGCGCCGCCGCGAGGCGCGCCTCGTCCATCAGGTCGACCAGCCCGTAGCCCATGTCGAGCCGGACCTGGCGCAGCATCTGCGGATCGCTGCGCAGTTTCTCCAGCGTCTTCGGATTGTCGGTCGGCCGGTAGTCGATCGAGGTCGGACCCGACGGCAGCCAGGGAACGGTGTGAGCGAAGAACCACAGGCCGGCAGAGGCGAGCGGCCCGAACGTGTCGCGCGAGCGCAGCGCCGTCGCCAGCAGGACCAGGCCGTCGACCGTCGCGCCGCGCTGGGCGGCGACCAGGGTCACCGCGCCGCCCATGCTCTCGCCGGCGAGGTAGAGCGGAATGCCGGGATAGCGGGCACGCAGCAGCGCCACCACGGCCAGGGCGTCGTCGACCAGCGCCTGCGACCCCGGCCAGCGGCCCCGGGTCGGGCTGGCGCCGAAGCCGCGCTGGTCGTAGGCCCACGTCGTGATGCCGTCGGCCGCCCAGATCTCGGCCGGCTCCTCCCAGGCCTTGCGGTAGTCGCCGAAGCCGTGCAGGCCGAGGATCACGGCCCGCGGCGGCTCCCGGGTCGCCGGCCAGACCGTGACGGGCAGCACCGTGCCGTCGGCTGCGACATATCGCTCCTCGGTCAGGACGGGGGCGCGGACCGGGCCCGGGTCCGGCCCGAGGGTCGGGCGGACGGTCGGGGCGCAGGCGGAAAGCATGACCGCCGACGCGGTCGCCGCTATCATCGCCCGGCGCGAAAGGAGTGAGATCGTGACGGAGCCTTTTGAAGTCATCACTGTCGAAACGGACCGGGTAGCCTGCGATGGCGGCGGTGGCCCCCTCGGCCACCCCAAAGTCTACCTGAACCTCGGGGCCGAAGGGCATGTCGAATGCCCCTACTGCAGCCGCCTCTACAAGCTGTCCGACGCCGCCCGGGCCGCCGGCCACGCCGCCCACGCGCACTAGGGCCCGCGGGATGAAGCAACTCGGCGAGGGCCTGAACTGGCGCGATCTCAAGATCGGCGACCGCTTCATCACCTACGGGCGCACCCTGTTCGAATCCGACCTGCTGGCCTTCGTGACGCTGTGCGGCTTCACGGAAGAGCTGTTCACGAACAAGGAATACATCAAGGAACACGCGCCGATGCGCGGCGGCCACCCGGTGCCGGGCGCCCTGGTCTACTCGATGGCCGAGGGCCTGGTGATCCCGACGACGCTGCAGGGCACCGGCCTCGCCTTCCTGTCGATGGGTTTCGACATCAAGGGGCCGACCTACGTCGGCGATACGATCCATGTCGAGATCGAGGTCACCGAGATCAAGCCGACCTCGAAGAACCCGATGCGCGCGCTGGTGCGCACGACCAACGTCGTGAAGAACCAGAAGGGCGAGACCGTGCAGGTCTACACCCCGCTGCGCATGATGCAGGGCCACTAGTCCCGCCGCTCACGGAGGCCGCATGGCGAAGGTTGTCGTCGAGACCGAGGGACCGGTCACGGTCGTGTCGATCGACCGCTTCGCCGAGGCGCGCAACGCGGTCGATCCCGAGACCGCCGACGCCCTGCGCGACGCCTTCCTCGCCTTCGATGCCGACGAGCGCCAGTCGGTCGCCATCCTGACCGGCCGCGGCGGCGCGTTCTGCGCCGGCTACGACCTCAAGGTCGCGGCCGGGCGTGCGCCGTCGGGCGGCTCGCCGCTGCGCGATCCGGAAGGGCCGGGCCCCATGGGACCGACGCGCCACCTCCTGTCCAAGCCGGTGATCGCCGCGGTCGAGGGCTTCGCCGTGGCGGGCGGCCTTGAGCTGGCGCTGTGGTGCGACCTCCGGGTGGCGTCCGAGAGCGCGAAGTTCGGCGTGTTCTGCCGGCGCTGGGGCGTGCCGCTGGTCGATGGCGGCACGGTGCGGCTGCCGCGCCTCGTCGGGCACAGCCGCGCGCTCGACATGATCCTGACCGGCCGCGAGGTCGGCGCGCGGGAAGCCTTCGACTGGGGACTGGCCAACCGGCTGGTGCCGGAAGGCCAGGCGCTGGCCGCGGCGCTGGAGCTGGCGCGCCAGCTCGCGCGCTTCCCGCAACTCTGCCTGCGCTCGGACCGCCGCTCGTCCTACGAGCAATGGGGCCAGGACATCGCCGCCGCGCTGGTCGCCGAGGCCAGGCTCGGCCAGCCGTCGCTGGAGGCCGAGGGCCGGTCCGGCGCGGCGCGTTTCGCCGACGGCAAGGGCCGCGGCGGCAGCTTCGGGAACCTGTGATGACGACCCTGCCCAGCGATGCCGAGGTCGCCGCCTACCGCGCCGACGGCGCGATCTGCCTGCGGGGCGCCTTCTCGCTCGACTGGATCGAGAAGCTGCGCGACGCGGTCGACGCCGACATGCGCGCGCCGGGCCCGATGGTCCGCGTCAACACGCCGAAGGGCGCGCCGGGCTACTTCTTCGTCGACTTCCAGCTGTGGCAGCGCCACGCCGCGGTGCGCGACTTCGTCTTCCACTCGCCGGCCGCGCGTCTCGCGCAGCGCCTGATGGGCTCGACCGAGGTGGTCTACTACCACGACCACCTGCTGGTGAAGGAACCGGGCACGCAGGAACGCACGCCGTGGCACCATGACCAGCCCTACTACCCGATCGACGGCGAGCAGATCGTGTCGTTCTGGTTGCCGCTCGACCCGGTCGATCGCGCGACCTGCGTCGAGTACGTGAAGGGCTCGCACCGCTGGGGCCGCTGGTTCCAGCCCAAGTTCTTCCGCCAGGGCGGGGTCGATCTCGCCGTCAGCGATCCACGCTTCGAGCCGCTGCCCGACCTCGACGCGGTTCGGGGAGAGCACGAGTTCCTCGCCTGGGACATGGAGCCGGGCGACGTCATCGCCTTCCACGCGCTGACCCTGCACGGCGCCTCGGGCAACCTGTCGACGACCCGCCGGCGCCGGGCCTTCGCGACCCGCTGGTGCGGCGACGACGCGCGCTATGCCCAGCGCGTCGGCCAGGTCTCGCCGCCGATCGAGGGCCACGGCCTGAAGCCGGGCGACCGGCTGGCCTGCGCGACTTTCCCGAAGGTGCTCTAGGCCTTCCTGGCGGGTTCGCCCGACTGGTCGTCGAGCCAGCGCCGCGCCTCGTGCAGGTCGCGGAAGATCTGGATCGGCCGCTCGGCCTCGGCCAGGGCGGCGAAGATGTGGGCCTGCTCGTAGCTTTCCTGCGTCGTGGCGACGATCGCCAGCGGCCCGATCTCGCCCAGCGCGCGGTAGGCGCGGATGCGCGCGCCCAGTGCCATCAACGCATCGTCATCGAGCCTGGCCGTGGCGTTGGTCAGGTCGAAGATCTTGCGATAGGCCAGCGTGTTCTTGGCGACGATGTCGTCCAGGTACTCTTCGATGTCCGCCAGCCCGAGGTCGCCGCGGGCCACCGCGACGATCAGACGGGTCGGATGAGAGACCGTCCACTGTACCGGCATGGTCGGACTATGCCCGATTGCGGCGGCCGTCGAAAGGTCCCTCGCTGCGCTCGGGATGACAGGCGCTCGTCGCTACGGAACGAGCACCGCCTTGCCGACCACCGTGCGATTCTCGATCAGGCGGAAGGCCGGCACCCAGTCGGCGAGGTCGAAGGTGCCGGCGATGGTGGCCTTCAGCTTGTCCTCCGTGAACCACTGCATCAGCTCGGCCTGGGCGTCGCGCACCATGGCGCGACGCTTCTCGAGGCCGGCCAGTTCCTTTGCCGACGGTGCGCCGCGGCCGCCCCAGCCGTTCCAGTAGCCGTAGTAGAAGCCGATCACGGTGACGTTCTTGACCAGCAGGATGTTGGCCGGGATCTGCGGGATGACGCCGCTGGCGAAGCCCATCGGGATCAGGCGGCCCTCCGGCGCGATGCAGCGCAGCGACGTGTCGAAGGCGGTGCCGCCGACCGGGTCGTAGACCACGTCGGCGCCGCGGCCGCCGGTGATCTCCAGCACGCGCGTCCGCAGGTCCTCGGCGCGGTAGTCGACCAGGTGGTCGGCGCCCGCCGCCTTCGCCGCCTCGAGCTTGTCGGCGCCGCCGGCCGAGGCGATGACCTCGGCGCCCATCGCCTTGCCGACCTCGATGCCGGTCAGGCCCGAGCCGCCGCCCGCGCCGTGCACCAGCAGGACCTCGCCGGGCTGCAGGTCGGCCTTCCAGCGCAGCGCGCCGTAGGCGGTCGGGTAGAGGGTGGGGAAGTTGGTGGCCTGGGCATAGGGCATGATCTCCGGGATCGGGATCACGTTGGCCGCGGTCGCGAGGCAGTACTCGGCGAAGGCGCCCTGGGCGACGCCGGTGGTCACCCGCTGGCCGACCGACAGGCCGGTCACGCCGGGGCCCAGCTTCTCGATGTGGCCGGCCAGCTCGTTGCCCGGCACGTAGGGCAGGGGCGGCTTGTTCTGGTGCTTGCCCTGCACGCCCAGCATCGCGGCGAAGCTGACGCCCGCCGCGCCGACCCGGATCAGCACCTCGCCGGCCTTCGGCTCGGGCACCGGGATGTCGGCGACCTTCAGGCTCTCGATCGGCCCGTAGGCCTCGCACACCAGCGCTCTCATTCAGGATCCCTCGAAACGGCCATGGCGACCGGCGCCGCCGGCGAAGCGGGCCGCGCCCTTCTGCGATTCCTGGCGGCGCGCCGCCAGCGACAGTTCCATCTCGCGCCGGATCGCGGCGGCCTGGTCACGGTCGAAGCTCTCGTAGGCCGACTGGCGATCGGACGTCATGGCGATCGGCGGGAAGCCCGCGACCTGGCGAGCCAGCGCCTCGGCCTCGGCCCGCGTCGTGCCCCGCGCCACCTTGCGAGTCGCCAGCCCGATCGCGATCGCCTCGTCGGCGCCGACCGCGCGCCCGGTCAGCAGCATGTCCATGGCCCGGCCCTGGCCGACGATGCGCGGCAGGCGCACCGTGGTGCCGTCGCTCATCGGCACGCCCCAGCGACGCGAGAACACGCCGAAGGTGGCGCTGTCGTCGACGATGCGGATGTCGCAGAACAGCGCGACGCCCAGCCCGCCGGCGCAGGCATGGCCCTCGATCGCGGCGATCACCGGCTTGGACAGCGGCGCGCGCAGCGGGCCGTCGTCGCTGCCGGCCCACGGGAAGTAGTCGGTGCCCGAGCCCATTTCCTTGAGGTCGGCGCCGGCGCAGAACGCGCCGCCGGCGCCGGTCAGCACCGCGACCCGGGCCTCGGGATCGGCCTCGAAGGCGCGCAGCGCGTCGGCCAGGGCGTGCGCCGCCTCGTTGTCGAGCGCGTTCTTCGCCTGCGGACGGTTGATGACGATGGTCGTGACGGGCGGCGCGCGCTCGACCAGGATCTTCGGTGAACTCATCGGCCTCGCTCAGCGGATCGTCGCCAGTTCGTCCTCGAGCTGGGCGTTCGATACCAGGGGTGTGCGGAAGTACCACCAGTTCTTCTCGGCCGTCCATCGCTCCTTCCGCGCGGTGCCCTTGCCCCAGACGCAGGCGCGGAACGGCCGGGTCGCGGCCTTGAAGATGCTGTCGGCCTGTTCGAGGCGGAGCGCGAGATCGCCGAGGTCGTCGGCGCCGTACATCGGCAGCGCCTCGAGGATCAGCTCGCGCACGTCGACGTCGTTCAACCAGTTGTCGAGGTCGAAGGTGTAGCCGCGCTCGAGGCTGGTCGCGAAGGCGGACCATTGCTCGACCAGCTCGCGCAGGTCCGAGACGTCGGGCGGGCCGGGGGGCGGGCCGGGGGGCGGCTTCATTCGCCGCGCTCCGCCTGGCGTCGCCAGTAGCGTTCGCCGTCGTTGGGCCGGAAGAAGGTCCGGATCACCCCGTTGGCATTGAAGGCGATGAAGGCGCCGGTCTGCCGGTCGAACCGCGTCACCACGCCGTCGCGCCGCACCGCCTCGAGGATCGGTCCGCCGGCCGGGGCATCGCGCAGCTTCTGCGCCATCCGCAGGTAGTCCTGCCGGCCGGTCGCGCCGAACTCGGCGCCGTGCTTCTCGTAGTGTTCCTCGAGCCGCCGCGTGTCGGCGAAGCCGACGCTGGCCGGGAACCCGGAGGTCGCGGTGCCGGCGGATGCCGGCCCGGGCGCGGCCTCGCGCGCGCCGCGCTCGCTGGCGTGGCTCCAGAAGACGAAGATCGCGAGCGCCGCGAGCGCCGCCGTCAGCAGTCGGCGCCACGGCGGTCCGGCGGGGCGGGCTGTCATGCGGCTATTCTGCGCCGCCCTTGATCCAGCGCGCAATCAGCCGGCGCTCGGCCTCGGTGATCTCGGTCAGGTTGCCCGGCGGCATGACGCGGGTGACCCAGACCTGCTGGTTGATCATCGCCGCACGGTCGTGGATCTCCTGCTTCGTCTGAAGGATCACGCCCTTGGGCGGCGCCGCGAAGCCTTCCTGCGTCGGCTGGGCGGCATGGCAGGACTGGCAGCGCGCCTTGAAGACCGGCTCGACCTCGGCGAACGACACCGGCGGGCCGATGTCGGGCCCCGGTCGCGGCAGCGAGACCAGCGCGGTGAGCGCGATCATCACCAGCCCGGCCGCGAGCACCAGCGGGTTCTGGTTGCCCTTGTGGCGCTGCACGAACCAGATGCGGATCAGCGCGCCGGCCACCGAGATCATGATCAGCAGCACCCAGTTCCACGCGTGGCCGTACAGGCCGGCGTAGTGGTTGCTGATCATCGTGAACAGGACAGGTAGGGTGAAGTAGGTGTTGTGGACCGAGCGCTGGCGGCCCTTGAGGCCGAAGCGCGGGTCGGGGACACGGCCCTCCTGCTTGGCCTTCACCAGTTCGCGCTGGCCCGGGATGATCACGAAGAAGACGTTCAGCACCATGATGGTGCCCAGCATCGCGCCGAAGTGAATGTACGCGCCGCGACCGGAAAAAAGGTGGCAGAGCGCCCACGCCGAGCCGGCGCAGTACACCGCCAGCAGGCCGCCCAGCACGAGATCGTCCTCGCCCAGCGGCGAACGGCACAGGCCGTCGTAGACCAGCCAGCCCAGCACCAGGAAGCCCAGCCCGATGGCGATCGCCTCGGGCTTGTCGAGCGCCATGACCGACGGGTCGATCAGCGCCACCTCGGCACCGTAGTAGTAGACGAGGCAGAGCAGGAAAAAGCCCGTGATCAGCGTCGTGTAGGCTTCCCACATGAACCAGTGGAGGTGCGGCGGCAGCTTCTCGGGCGCCACCTTGAACTTGCGGGCGACGTAAAATCCGCCGCCGTGGACCGCCCAGACCTCGCCGCCGATCCCCCTGGCGACATCGGCAGGGTCGAGCGGCGGCTGCAGGTGGTTGTCCAGCCAGATGAAGTAAAATGAGGCTCCGATCCAGGCGATGCCCACGATCATGTGAGACCAGCGCAACAGGAGGTTGAGCCATTCTAGGAGGAAAGCGGCGTCCATATCCTGTCGTACCGCCTTGCCCCGATGGGGCTCAAGGCGGTAAATCGCGCCGCCGCCCGACAGGGCCTGTGAAATCAAGGGAGTGCAGATAGTGGCGTTGGATCTTCCCGAGGGCGTGTCGATCGAGGGCGCCGTGCTGCCCGGGTTCGAGACCGTGCTGACCCGCGAGGCGCTGGCCTTCGTGGCCGACCTGCAACGTCGCTTCAATCCGCGGCGGCTCGAACTGCTGGCGGCCCGCGTCGAGCGCCAGAAGCGCCTCGATGCCGGCGAGAAGCCGGACTTCCTGGCCGAGACCGCGCAGGTCCGCGAGTCCGACTGGACGGTGGCGCCGCTGCCGCAGGACATCCTCGACCGCCGCGTCGAGATCACCGGGCCGGTCGACCGCAAGATGATCATCAACGCGCTGAACTGCGGCGCCAACGTCTTCATGGCCGACTTCGAGGACGCCAGCACGCCGACCTGGACCAACATGGTCGAGGGCCAGTTCAACCTCGCCGACGCGGTGCGCCGCACGATCGGCTTCACCGACCCGGCGTCGGGCAAGGACTACCGGCTGAACGACAAGACCGCCGTGCTGTTCGTGCGGCCGCGCGGCTGGCACCTGCCGGAGCGCCACATGCTGGTCGACGGCCAGCCGATGTCGGGCTCGATCTTCGACTTCGGCCTGTACTTCTTCCACAACGCGCGCGAGCTGCTGGCGCGCGGCAGCGGCCCGTACTTCTACCTGCCCAAGATGGAGAGCCATCTCGAGGCCCGGCTGTGGAACGACATCTTCGTCCATGCCCAGGACGCGCTGGGCGTGCCGCAGAAGTCGATCAAGGCGACGGTGCTGATCGAGACCATCCTCGCGACCTTCGAGATGGACGAGATCCTGTGGGAGCTGAAGGATCACTCGGCCGGCCTGAACTGCGGCCGCTGGGACTACATCTTCAGCTTCATCAAGAAGTTCCGCGAGCAGCCCTGGGCCGTCCTGCCGGATCGCGGCCAGGTCACCATGACCACGCACTTCCTGCGCTCCTACAGCCAGCTGCTGATCAAGACCTGCCACCGCCGCGAGGTCCACGCGATGGGCGGCATGGCGGCGCAGATCCCGATCAAGAACGACCCGGCCGCCAACGAGGCGGCGATGGACCGCGTGCGCGCCGACAAGAAGCGCGAGGCGGGTGACGGCCACGACGGCACCTGGGTGGCGCACCCGGGCCTCGTGCCGATCGCCAAGGCCGAGTTCGACGCGGTGATGAAGGGCGCCAACCAGATCGCGCGCAAGCGGCAGGACGTCCACGTCACCGCCGCCGACCTGGTGACCATGCCGGAGGGCGGCACCAAGACCGAGGCCGGCCTGCGCCAGAACGTGGCGGTCGGCATCGGCTACGTCGAGGCCTGGCTGCGCGGCATCGGCTGCGTGCCGCTGTTCAACCTGATGGAGGACGCGGCGACTGCCGAGATCAGCCGCGCCCAGGTCTGGCAGTGGATCCGCCACGACCAGGTCCTGTCGGACGGCCGCCCGGTGACGCGTGAGCTGGTGCGCGAGATCGTGCGCGAGGAGAACGACAAGGTGAAGGCGGCGATGGGCGACGAGGCCTATGCCAGGGGCCGCTACGAGGATGCCGCGAAGCTGATGCTCGACCTCGTCGAGCAGCCGGTGTTCGAGGAGTTCCTGACGCTCCCGGCCTACGACCGCGTCCTCGCCGACGAGAAGGCGGTCAGCAACTCGAAGATCTGGTCGATCCAGTACGTCGATCCGCAGACCGGCAAGTTCGCCGAAAAGAATGCGCCGGGCGCCCTGCGCGTTTGGGCCTATCGCGATCGTCCCGTTTACACGTTCTTCCGCGACCGCGCCCCCGGCGACACCTATGGCGACTCGTGGGGCGAGAACAACGGTTGGATGAACGGCTATCACGCCTTCTTCGTGCGCGAGGAGTTCCGCAAGCAGTACGCCGACACGCGCGGACGCCGGGGCGGCTAATCGTCCCGGTGCGTCGCGCGCCGTTGTTAGATTTTCTGATCCTGTAGGATTTCAGGGTCAATTTCCCGCCTTGGGAATCCCGCCGCCATTGGTTTAGGCTGATGGCGGGGGATCGATGCGGCATCTAAGACGTTTCATCGTCATCATTCGTGGCGGCCTGAACGGCGCGCGCCTGACCGCGCCGGACGGCGCCCCATGACTCTGCGCTGCGGCCTTGTCGGAACCGGCAATTGGACCGCGTCCGCGCTGTTGCCGGCGCTGCGCGCGCAGGACCGTGTCGAGGTCGTCGCGTGTATCGGCGCGACCTTGGACGAAGCACGGTCTTTCGCGCGCCGGCACGATGTTCAAACCGCTTATGGCGATCTTGGCGCGATGCTTGCCGCCGGGAAGCTCGATGTTGGTGTGATCGCGACGCCGGATCATTTGCACGCCGCGCAGATGAAGGCGCTGCTGGATGCCGGTGTCGCCGTTTATTGCGAGAAGCCGGTTTCCAATGACGCGCCGTCCGCGCACGAACTCGTGGCGTTGCAGCGCGCCAAGAATATCCCTGTCACGGTCGGGTACTCGTTCCGCTTCAATCCGGCGATCCAGGCCATGAAAGCCGATCTCGACGCCGGCCGGTTCGGCGACATCTGGCTGATCGAACTCGCCGAGCATAATCCGCAATTCCATCCCAGCGGCGGCAAACCGATGAACTGGAAGGGCGACCCCACGCAAGCCGCGGGAGGCGCGCTCTTTGAATACGGCTCGCATGTCATCGACATGGGCGCGTGGCTGCTCGGACCCATTTCGCGGGTGTCGTCGAGCTTCAAGCGAGTCCTTGCGGGCGCGCGCCTCGACGATATCTCCACCTTGCAAATGGACTTCGCGAGCGGCGCGCAAGGCCTCTTGATTTCAAGCTGGGTTCTCAGCGGCGGTTTCCCCGGCACGAAGGTGAAGCTCCATGGTTCGCAAGCCGTGGGCGAGGTTCTGCTGGATGATCGCCTTCCGGACGGTCAACGCTACAGCTTCGGGCCGGCGTACGGCGACCTTGGCGCGGACCGTTCCGTCGCGCCCATGGGCGAGCGCCGCCGCGATGCGGCGACGCGCCATATCGCCGCTTTCCTGAAAAGCGTCCGCGAGAAGGGCGCTCCGCACACCACCCTGCCAACCCTTGCGCAGGCCGCCCACGTCCAGGACGTGCTCGCCGCCGCGCTCAAGGCCGAGACGCAGTGGCAGGACGTTCCAAAGATTCAAATTTAGCTGGTTGGGAATTGGAAAATGTCAGACGGACCCAAGACATCAAAAACCGGACTCATCGTGGTGGCGGTTTTGCTTCTTGGGGGAACGCTCTGGTTTTCCCGCTCGAGCGATAAATCCTCCACACCGGATGCGGCGCCCGCGGCCTCGAGCACCATCGTCGTCGCGCGCCCCGCCGATATCTTCACCTTCGATCCGTTCAACACCCAGGACGACCGCTCGATGTTCACCCAGCTCACGGTGTTCGAGCGCCTTGTGAAGCTCACCGCCGACGGGAAGGGCGTTGAGCCCGAACTCGCGACCGAATGGAGCATCGCTGAGGATGGGATGACCGCGACGTTCAAATTGAGAGAAGGCGTGAAGTTCTGGAACGGCAATCCGCTCACCGCCAAGGACGTCGCCTTCTCATTGACCCGCGCCATCGATCAAAACGGTTCGTGGGGCTTCCTGTTCTCGCCCGTCAAATCCGTTGAGGCCATTGATCCGCGGACGGTCAAGATCTCGATGTCGGAACCCTTCGCGCCGCTTCTTCCGGCGCTCTCCACCTTCGCGGCCAGCATTTACGAGGAAGCCAACTTCACGGCCCAGGGCGCGGCCGCCGGCGAGAAGCCCATGGGCACCGGCGCCTACATGCTGCAAAGCTGGGAGCGCGGACAGAGCCTGACACTCGTCAAGAACCCGCACTACTGGCAGGCCGGCAAACCCTCGGTCGACAGCATCGTCTTCCGCGTCGTCGGCGATGAAAACGCGCGCGCGCTTCAGCTCGCCTCCGGCGGCATCCAGATCGCGACGGATGTGCCCGCCAATCAGATCGACCAGATCACGGCCAACGGCGGTACGGTCGTCAGCGAACCCGGCAGCTCCGTCGGCTTCGTCACCATCAATCAGAAAGTGAAACCCTTCGACCAGGCCGCCGTGCGCTGCGCGATGGCTTACGCGGTCGACCGCGAGTCCATCGCCAAGTCCATTTATTTCGGGCGCGCGCACGCCGCGAAGTCCATCATCCCCGCCGCGACGCTGTTCTACGACCCGAACACCTCGCCCATCAGTTTCGACCTCAAGAAGGCCCGCGAACTGCTTGCCTCCAGCACGGTGCCGGGCGGCTTCACCTTCACCGCCACGGTTCCCAGCGGCGACAATGTGAAACTCGCTATCGCCCAGATCTGGGCGGCGTCGCTCGCCGAGATCGGCATCACCATGAATGTCGAGCAGATCGAAGCGACCACCGCGCAGGAGATGTACAACACCGAGCGCTTCACCATGCGCATCTCCGCCTGGACCAACGACACGCCGGATCCCGATCAGCTCTTCGGCGTCGCGATCGATCCCCGTCCGCAAAACGCGCTGCACTCAAGCTACCGCAATGACAAGGCCCTAAAATTGGTCCTGGAAGGCCGCAGCGAGCTTGATCCGGCCAAGCGCCAGACGATCTACTCGGAACTCCAGAGGATCGTGAACCAGGATTGCCCGTTCATCTACACCATCGAGGAGGACCGCATTTTCGCGGTCTCCCCGCGGGTGAAGAACTTCAAGCCGAACTCGCAAGGCAAATACAGTTTCGAAGACGTCACGTTGTCGAATTAAAGAGGGGAAGCGTAATGGCCGTTGCCGATCCAGCCGCGTGGGTCAAGAACGTCGAGCGACTTTACCGCGCCTATGACGCCGAGGGCGTAAGCGCCCTCTATACCGATGATGCGATCACGATCGCCGGCAGCCGCGTGCTGTCGCCCGAACAGGTCCATGCCCATCCGAAGGAGTGGTTCGACTCCCTCGACGATTATCAGATCACCCGCAAGTTCCGCGCCGCGACCGGCGACATCATCGTCAGCGAGACGGAAGCCAGCTACATCATCAAGAAAGAAGGTAAGCGCTACCGTGAATGGGGCGTCGATGTGTACTGGGTGAACGACGAGGGCAAGATTTATCACAAACACACGTCGGAGATCGTCGAGCCCTACGATCTGCGGCCCGTTCCGCCGCGCCGCTAATGACCGGCCGTCTTTCCAATAAAGTCGCCGTCATCACCGGCGCCGCCCGCGGCATCGGCAAGGCCACGGCCTTGCGTTTCGCCGAAGAGGGCGCCGACGTGGCGCTGATCGACATCGGCCGCGATGTGCCCGGCATTCCTTACGCGGGCGCGAAAAGCACGCAACTGGGCGAGGTCCAGGCCGAGGTCGAGGCGCTTGGCCGCAAAGCCCTGTCGCTCACCGCCGACGTCACCAACAGCGAGCAGATCAACCGGGCGATGGCGGATGTCGTCAAGGCCTGGGACCGGATCGATGTTCTGGTGGCCGCCGCCGGCATCGATTCCTGGGCGAAAGCCTGGGAACTGACGGACGAGCAGTGGCAGACCATGATCGACGTCAACCTGACGGGCGTCTGGAAAACCGCGCGCGCCGCCGCGCCGGCGATGATCGCGCGCAAATCCGGCGCCATGGTCTTTGTCGGTTCGGTCCTCAGTCATCGGGCCAATAAACAATTCGCGCACTACACGGCGGCGAAGCATGGCGTGCTGGGCGTGATGCGCGCGTTCGCGCTTGAACTCGCGCCCTTCGGCATCCGCGCGAATTCCGTGGACCCCACCGTGGTGAAGACCGACATGGTCATGAACCAGGCCTACCTGGACCGGCTCGGCGGTCACCCCGGGACCACCATGGAGGAAGCGCGCGCCTATTACCTGAACTGGAACACGCTGCCGATCCCCTGGTGCGAGCCCGTGGATATCGCCAATGCAGCGCTCTTTCTCGCGTCCGAGGAAGCCCGCGCCATCACCGGCATCGCGCTGCCCGTCGATCTCGGAGCGCTCCTCAAATGACCGTCACCGCGCGCCGCTTTGCCGGCAAGGATTGCGTCGTCACCGGCGGCGGCTCCGGCATCGGGCGCGCGGCGGTCTTGCGGTTCGCTGCTGAAGGCGGGCGCGTCGCGGTGCTCGACGTCAATCTCGAAAGCGCGCGCGAGACGTTGGCCATGTGCGGCGGCGCCAACGGCGGGCTGGCGCTTCACTGCGATGTCCGCGCTGAAGCCGGCATCGCGGCGGCGGCGTCCGAGATCGAAAAGGCCTTCGGCGGCGTGGATGTCCTGGTCAACAACGCTGGCATCGAAATCCTCGGCTCTATTGAGGAGACGACGCCCGATGTCTGGGACGAGATCATGGCCGTCAACTTGCGCGGGCCTTATCTCGCCTCGCGCATCTTCACGCCGCAGCTTCTGGCGCGCGCCGCCAAAGGCGGCGCGGCCATCGTGCATAACGCCTCCCTGATGGGGCAGGTGTCCTCACCGCGCCTGGCGGCCTATTGCGCCTCCAAAGCCGGGCTCGTCTCCCTCACGCGCAGCATGGCGCTCGATTTCGCCACGCGCAAAATCCGGGTGAACTGCGTTTGCCCCGGCATCATCCATACGTCGATGCTCGAGCGCCGGTTCGACCTGGAAGCGGACCGCGAGGCCGCCTATCGCCGCGTCTCGCAGCGGCCGCCGGTACACTATATCGGCAACCCCGAGGATGTGGCCGCGGCCATCGCTTATCTCGCGGCCGATGAATCCCGCTTCGTCACCGGCAGCGCGCTCACCATCGACGGGGGTGTCGGCGCCGCATGATCCGTTACGTCCTTCTTCGTGTCCTGCAGGCGGCCCCCGTTCTTTTCGGCATCAGCATTGTCGTCTTCATCCTGGTGCGCCTGATCCCCGGCGATCCCGCCGTGGCGGCGCTCGGCAGCCGCGCGACGCCGCAACTGATCGCCCGCGTGCGCGATCAGCTCGGCTTGGACCTGCCGCTCTGGCGGCAATATTTCAATTTCCTCTCCAACGCGCTTCAGGGCGATTTCGGGATTTCTTTTTTCTATCAGCAGGACGTCTGGCTGGTGACGGTCGAACGGTTGCCCGTGACGCTGCTCCTGATGGGCTATTCCATCGCCATGGCGGTGCTCATCGCCGTGCCTTGCGCCTTCTGGTCGGCCGTGCGTCAAGGGAAGCTCCCCGATCACGCCTTGCGCGTGCTCTTCACCATCGGCCTCGGCATGCCGGTCTTCTGGTCCGGCATCATCCTTGCCTATCTGCTCGGCGTGAAACTCCAGCTTCTGCCGATCACGGGGCAGGGGACCGGCGGCCTCGATACCTTGGCCCACCTCACGCTGCCGGCCCTGACCCTCGCGATCTCCATCTCGCCCATCCTGGTGCGCACCCTGCGCAGCAGCATCATCGAGGTGCTCGCGTCGGACTACGTCACCACCGGCCGGGCCATGGGCCTCAGTGCGCGCTATCTGAACGTCAGCTATATCCTGCGCAATAGTTTGCGCCCGGTCGTCACCGTGGTGACCATCAATCTCGGCTATCTGATCGGCGGCACCGTGATCGTCGAGCGCATTTTCTCGCTCGCGGGCGTCGGTTCGCTTTTGATCGGTTCCATCGCCACGCGTGACTATGCCGTGATCCAGCTCGCCACCCTCATTTTCGCGCTGCTCGTGGTGGCGGCGAATCTCATCGGCGACGTGCTGTACAGCCTCCTCGACCCGCGCATGGCGCTGCACAAATGAGCGATGTCGCGGTCACGGCGCCTGCCCCTTGGCGGATGGGCAACTGGTCGTTCCGCATCGGCCTCGGGGGCTTCGCGCTCATTGTGCTGGCCGCGATCTTCGCGCCCTTCGTCACGGCCTATGACCCCGTGGCCATCGACCTCTCCAAGGCCCTGCAAGCGCCGTCCCTCGCGCACCTCATGGGCACCGACCACCTGGGCCGTGATGTCTTCACGCGCGTCGTGTACGCCGCGCGGGTCGATCTCCAGATCGGCGCCATCGGGGTGATTTTGCCCCTGATCATCGGCACCGTCGTCGGCCTCTTCGCGGGATACTATGGCGGCTGGGTCGACGCCGTGATCGGACGCATCGTCGATGTCATCATCGCCTTTCCGTTCCTGGTCCTTGTGATCGCCATCGTCGCGATGCTGGGGCCCGGCCTCATCAATCTCTACATCGCGCTGACCGTCGTCAGTTGGGTGCTCTACACGCGTATCATCCGCGCCGAGACCATCGCGCTCAAAAAACGCGAATATGTGCTCGCCGCCCGCAATCTGGGCTTCGGGCACTTGCGCATCATGTTTGTGCATATTCTCCCAAACGCGATCGCGCCCGCGCTCGTGTTTGCCATGAGCGACTTCGCGCTCGATGTGCAGGTGGGCGCGACCCTCAGTTTCTTCGGACTGGGCGCGCAGCCGCCGACGCCTGAATGGGGCCTGATGATCTCCGAGACGCGCTCCATGATGCTCACCGCGCCCTGGGTCGTCGTCGGCCCGGGGCTCGCCATCGTCATCGTCAGCCTCGTCGTCAGCCTCATTGGCGACGGGCTCGCCGACAAGGTGAGGCGCCTCGATGGGTGAGCGCGCGGGCCTTCGCATCGAGAACCTGTCCATCGCCTTCGACGGCGGCCGCCGGAACGCGGTCAGCGGCGTGTCCCTCAACGTGCCGATGGGCGAGGCCGTCGGTCTCGTCGGCGAAAGCGGCTCCGGGAAGAGCCTGACGTCGCGCGCGGCCTTGGGCTTGATCCCCAAGAACGCGGTCGTCAGCGGTCACATTTGTCTCGAGGACGAGGACATTCTTGCTATGACCCCCGCCGCCTTGCGCCGTGTGCGCGGCGCCGGGATCGCCATGGTCTTTCAGGACCCGATGTCCTCGCTCAATCCCGTCATCCGCGTCGGCCAATCCATCGCGCAGGTGATCCAGTCTCATGAGGGCGCTTCCGAGTCCGATGCCGCTGCGCGCGCCGTCGCGCTCATGGACCGGGTCGGCATCCGTGACCCCAAGGCCCGCGCCGCCAGCTTCCCGCACGAATTCTCCGGCGGCATGCGTCAGCGTATCATGATCGCGATGGCCCTGGCGGCGAAACCGCGTGTGCTGGTCGCCGACGAGCCCACAACCGCGCTCGATGTGATCGTGCAGAAGAACATCCTCGATCTCCTCGACCAGTTGCGCCGCGAGGAGGGCATGGGCCTCCTGCTTGTTTCACACGACCTCGCCGTCGTCGCCTCGATGTGCAGCCGCATCGCCGTCATGTATGCGGGCCAGATCGTCGAAGAAGGGCCGGTCAAGGAGATCTTGGCGCGCGCCCGCATGCCTTACACGGTCGGGCTCCTGGCCAGCACCCGGCGCGACAAATCGGCCAAGCGCTTGACCTCCATCGCGGGGTCTCCGCCGCCGCCCGGGGAGCGCGCGGCCGGTTGCCACTTCGCGCCGCGCTGCCCGCGCGTGGTCGAGGCATGCCGCACGGCCCCGGTCGCGCTCGATGACGTCGGCCCGGCCCACCGCGCGCGTTGCGTCCGCGCGCAGGAGGCCGCTCATGGCTGAGCCTCTCCTGCGGGTCGAAGGTGTCACGAAAAAATATGCGGCGGCGGCGCGCCCCGCGCTCGCGAATGCGAGTTTTGAATTGTCGAAGGGCGAAATTCTCGGCGTCGTCGGGGAAAGCGGCTCCGGCAAAACCACCCTCGCGCGCTGCGTCGCCTTGCTGGAGCGCCCCGACGCCGGGCGGATTCTTTTCAAGGGCGAAGACCTCACCACGTTGAAGGAAAGCGCGCTCCGCATGCGGCGGCGCGGTATCCAAACTGTATTTCAGGACCCCTACGCCTCGCTCAATCCCGCCCGCAAAATCGGCGATACATTGGCCGAGGTCCTGCGGGTGCATGGCCTTGCGGCGGGTCAGGCCTTGCACACCCGCGTCGCGGAGCTCCTGGATCAGGTCGGCCTGCCCGCATCCGCCGCCGAGGCTTATCCCAAGTCCTTCTCCGGCGGCCAGCGCCAGCGCATCTGCATCGCGCGGGCCCTCGCGGCGGAACCCGATATCCTCATCGCCGATGAACCGGTCAGCTCCCTCGATGTCTCCGTGCAGGCGCAGGTCGTCAATCTGATCCTCGATCTCAAGGACCGTCTCGGTCTTTCGGTGATCTTCATCGGCCACGACCTTCAACTGATCGACTTCATCGCGCCGCGCGTACTTGTCATGTTGGCCGGCGAGATCGTGGAAACCATCCCGGCGGATCGTTCCATCGCCGACGCCACGCACGAATACACCCGCGCCCTGTTGCAGGCCGTTCCCAAACTCGAAAGTGTGATGAACTCATGACCGCAAAACCCATCATCCTTGTGTCGTCACCGCTTGAGGAAGAACACGTCGCCCGCATCCGAAAGGAAGGCGGCCCGCGTGTCGAGGTTGTTCACGAGCCCGACCTGCTGCCGAAGCCGCGCTACGTCGCCGACCATAAGGGGCATGCCCGCACCATCACGCCGGAGCTGCGCGAACGCTGGGGGGCTCTGCTCGCCAAGGCCGACATCCTGTTCGACTTCGATCTTCTCGATCCCGCCAATCTCCCGCGCAATGCGCCCAAGCTGCGCTGGGTCCAGGCGACCAGCTCCGGTATCGGCGAGTTCCTGAAAGCCACCAAGCTCGACCAGAGCGGCATCACCTTCACCACGGCGGCCGGCGTCCACGCGCGTCCGCTGGCGGAATTCGCCATGCTCGGCATGCTCCATTTCTTCCGCGACGTGCCTTATCTCAACCGCACCAAACAGGCCAAACATTGGGAGCGCTACACGGTGCGCGGTCTCGCGGGCGCCCGGGCGCTGGTGATCGGCCTTGGTGAAGTCGGCCGCGCGATCGCGCGCGACGCCGCGCTGTTCGGCATGGACGTCTGGGGGCTGCGGCGCTCCGAAGGTCCTGCGCCCGAAGGCATCAGCCGCATCATCACCAAGAAAGATTTGCAGTCCGCGCTCCCGGACGTCGATGCGTTGATCCTTGCCTGTCCGCTGACCGACGAAACCTGGCTCATGATCGATACCGCCGAGATCGCCGCGCTCAAACCCGGCGCCGTGGTCGTCAACGTCGCGCGCGGCGCTGTCATCAACGAACAGGCGCTCGCGGACGCCTTGCAGTCCGGCAAGATCAACGGCGCGGCGCTCGACGCCTTCACGGTCGAACCGCTGCCCAAGGAAAGCCGCCTGTGGGAGCTCCCGAACACGATCATCTCGCCGCACTCCGCCAGCACCGTCGCCGCCGAGAATGGCCGCATTGTCGATATCTTCCTCGACAATCTCGACCGCTTCTTGGCGGGTCGTCCCCTCCGCAACACATTCGAGCCGTCCCGTGGCTACTAACAGCGCAAACCTCGTCACCACCCGCCTCAAGGCGCAGATCCAACCCGCGTCGGCCAATCAGGTCGTCCGCCCCGATGGTATCTTCATCACCCGGCCGGGGCAGGGCGGCATCGTCACCGGCATCAAGCTCGGCGATATCGCCGGCAAATGGCTCGGCGATCACGTCGAACCCGGCGTCTCGCTCGGACACCCCGATCCACAGGCCTATCACGCGATCCGTTTTCTTTCCTGCGTCGGCAATGCAGTGGATGTGATCGGCGGCCCCGCGCACGGGGCACGCGGAATCGTCTTCGGCAAACACGGCGCCGTGCTTGCCATGTTCGCGCCCGACGTGCTGGCCCAGCTTGCACCCGGCGACTGGATCGGCATCGAGGCCCAAGGCATTGGCCTCGCGGACGATGCGCATCCCGACATCACCTTCCACTCCTGCAGCCCGGCCCTCTACGATGCCATGACGCAAAAGGCCGGTGATCGCCTGCACATCGACGTCGCGGCCATCCTTCCGTCCGTCGCGGCCGCCGCGGGCATCGGCATGCCGGCGGCGATGTTCAACATGGACCTCCACACCTCCAGCGCGCCCGTCGCCGAGATGGCCAAGAACCTGCGCTTCGGCGACCTCGTCGCGGTGATGGATCAGGATCATCGCTTCGGTCGCCAGCACCGCAAAGGCTGGGCGATGGTCGGCATCGTGTCGCATGGCACAGCGACCGGCGGGGGACACGGCCTCGGCCTCATGACCCTGCTAACGGGCCCCGCGGAACGCTTGAAGCTCGAGATCAGCGGCAAAGCCAATCTCACGGACCTCTTGCCCATGCCGGGAGGGACCAAATAATGCCGCTCAAAACCAACGCCGCGGATCTCGTCACAACCACCGTCACGGGCCGCATCGCGCCGGCGCGCTTCCATCCCGAGGCCATGAACCAGGACAACGACGGCCACCCGCGTCCGCTGCCCGGCACCGGCGGCATCGCCCTGGGTGTTCATGCGGGCGACCGCGCGGCGCGCTGGGTCGGCGATCATCTGATGCCGGGCGCGAGTATCGAGGATGCGAACGCGACACCCGCGCAACCCGGCGCGCTTCATCTCCTCGGTTGCATCGGCAATAAGGTCCGCGACGGCGCGGGTCGCACCATCGGCGTCATCGCCGGAAAACGCGGCGGACTCGCGCCGGGCTTCTGGGCGCCGCAACTCGTCGGCGTCGAAGTGCCCGATGGCGTCGCGAAGACGCTCAACTGCGAAGATCGCGTCGTCGTGGAGACGGTCGGACGCGGCCTGCACTTCGTCGATCATCCAGACGTCACGCTCTCAAACGTTTCGCCGCGCCTCGCCGAAGCGCTCCCGCTGATCGAAACGCAAGGCGTGCTCACATGCCAGGTCTGCGCGATCATTCCACCGGAAGTCGCCGGTTCGGGCCTGGGACAGGACAGTTGGGTGGGCGATCTCGAAATCACCGACGCGCCGCTGTCGAAAGATTTGCGGTTCGGCGATCTCGTCGCCTTCACCGACATCGACAGCGCCGTCACGCGCTTCTACCGGCCCGGCTACATGTCCATCGGGATCGTCAGCCACGGCCCCGGCCACGCGCCCGGCCACGGCGTCGGCGTAACGATCCTTCTGACCGCGCCCGCCGACCGCTTGAAAGCCGTCGTGGGCGAGGGCGGATTAGCGGATCGGTTGATAGATTGGTCGAAGGCCTAAGCGGGCTTAAGCTGCTTCCCCGGCAGCAATGCGCAGCCTACAAGCCACACTCATCTACGGGCGCGCATACAACCGGTCTGGGCGTCGATATTCGCCCGATGCGAAGCGATGGGCAGGAACTTGGGATCAATTACAAAGAGCCAGGATATGATCGCGCTGCGACTCAGAAGCTTGTCGATGATCTTCGAGCAACCGGCGG
>Ga0102832_1000904_pt1 | contig 30195 bp, 32 predicted proteins | sample EBPBio282013_DNA_FD_88942 | JGI IMG/M metagenome (GOLD analysis project Ga0102832, IMG submission 88942) | Wastewater treatment Type I Accumulibacter community from EBPR Bioreactor in Madison, WI, USA - Reactor 2_5/28/2013_ DNA (Illumina Assembly) | ecosystem: Engineered > Bioreactor > EBPR >... | reverse complement strand
GGATGCCGGGTCTTGAGGTTCACGATGTCACGGATCAACCAGGTCGCGGCCGACACCGAGACCCCCTTCAACGCCGCGACCTCCAACGGCAGGAACTCGTCCACCAGCGCAGTGCCATCACCGCCGATCCGGACCGCCCGCTTCCCGACCACATCGATCCGGGCATCCGCGGCCCATTCGTGCTCGGCGGCGAGGTCGGCGATCGCGACCGCTTCGGCGATCTCGGCCTCGACCGGGCCTGCACAGCAGCGCGGAGCCGTTCCGCCGCACCCGCCCGCACCGTTCCGCTCATGTGTTCGATTATACGCCCGCAACTCGCTCGTGACAAGGCATTACGGCCACAATTCGAACACCTTCTCCGCACCGCGGGCCGGCCCTTCGTGACGTGATCCGCGAGACCGGACCGAAATGGGGACGGGACCGGACCGAAACGGGGACGGTTCCGAGAATCGCAACCAGCACCCCGCAAGACAACGAATCTCGGAACCGTCCCCATTTCGGTCCGGCAGGCTGTGAGCGGCATTCCTTAATAGGGTTCAAGAATCGGCAGGTTCGCGTGCGGCGCGGGTGTCCGTACACCTAGCGTGCAGGTCATGTCCGCGCGCATTCGCAAGGTCCTCGCCCGTGTCGGGATCGTCCTGCTCGCCATCGTGGTGCTGCTGGGGGTGCTGCTGTTCACCCCCGTCCTCGACCCGGACATGAGCGCGAAGCCGGCGCCGTTGTCGTCCTACGCCGAGTCGAAGGCGGCGATCGACACCGTCCTCGCCCAGGAGCGACAGCTGCCCCTGCTCGACCGCGGCGGCAGCATCGCCGACCTGACCGGGGCGAAGACGCCGGTCGCGCTGGTGATCTTCCACGGCTACACCAACACCCCGGACGGGTTCCGGCTGGTCGCGAAGGCGTACCAGGAGCAGGGCTACAACGTGTGGGTGCCGCGGATGCCGCACCACGGACTGGCCGACAAGATGACCGACGACTTCTCCAAGCTCACCGCCGAGGAGCTGCGCGCCTACGCCGACGCCGCGATCGACATCGCGTCCGGGCTGGGGGAGAAGGTCTGGGTGATGGGACTGTCCGGCGGCGGGGCGCTGGCCACCTGGGCCGCGGCCGAACGGTCCGAGGTCGCGCGGACGATCCTGATCTCGCCGCTGCTGAACCCGGGCGGCTACCCGGCCTGGGAGGTGCCGCCGATGGCGCGCGCCCTGCGGCTCTCCCCGGTGGACGTCTACAACTGGTGGGCGCCCGAGAAGGGCGCGGACAACGTGGCCGGCATGATCTACCCGCGCTACTCGCTAAAGGGCATCGCGGCCTTCCTGGGGGTGCGGCTGTGGCTCGACCGCAAGCCGGCGGGTGTGGTGAAAGGCACGGTGCTCCTGATCCGCAACGCCGGTGACGCCAGCATCGACGCCAACTTCAACGAACAGCTCGTGCGACGGATCACCCCGGCGAACCAGGTCGAGATCTACCAGATACCGGCGTCCGCACACCTGGGTCACGACTACGTGGCCCCCGACCCCGAGTTCGGGACGGACGCCCAGGTGGCGGAGGGCTACCAGCAGCTCTCCAAGGCCCTGGGGATCCCGATGCCCGACCCGCTGAAGACCCGCTGAGCGCCTACTGCATGCCCGCGTTGCGGGCCTCGGTGAGGGCGGCCAGCGAGGCCTCGTCGCCGGACGCGGACGGCCGCTCCCCGCGTCCCCACAGCCAGCGGTACACCTGCTCGGCGCTGCCGCTGACCTTCGCGACCGGAGGGGCGCCCGGGGCCGCCACCACCCCGGGCTCGTCGTAGGACTTTCCGGACTGCCCCACGCCCTGCCAGCGACCCGGCTGCACGACGTAGCCCTCGCCCAGGTCCTCGCCGAACAGCTCCACAGGACCCCCGGACGGGACGAACGTGAACCCGGGCAGGGTGCCCCACCAGGCCCACATCACCTCGACGCCGTGGGCCACTCCCGCCATCGCGAGTTCGGGGCTGCTCACCGGCGTGGTCGGCACCCCGGCGGCGAGCTCGGCGTCCAGGCGGTGCATGGTGGCCTCGTGCGCCTGCATTCGGCGGGTGGAGCCCACGGTCTGCGCGGTGTCGAGCCAAAACCAGGCCGGCTCGTCGTCACGACGCCGGCGCAGCTGGGCGAGCAGCTCCGCGGTCTGCTCACGGAAGATCGCCGCCGTGGCCTCCGCGTTGTCGGGACGCGCCGGTTTGGCCGCGTCGACCGCGTCCGACTCCTCCTCGGTGACCGCGCCGCTGCCCAGGATGCCCGCCCAGAAGGCGTGCACCTCGGTCAGGTGCCACAGCAGGTCGGACGCGTTCCAGTCGGGGCAGGTGGGCACGCGGGCACCGGGGTCGGCGGCCAGCACCGTGGCCAGGAAACGGTCGGACTCGTCCTCGATCACCGTCAGGTAGTTCGGCATGGGGGGAGTCAACCACGCCCCACTGACACCGGTCGATGCCGGGGATTGCTCACCAGCTGGTGTGCAGCGGACGTCCCTCGTTGTAGCCCGACGCCGACTGCACGCCCACGATCGCCTGCGCCGCGAACTCCTTCAGGGTGCGCGCGCCGGCGTAGGTGCACGAACTGCGCACCCCGGAGACGATGAAGTCGAGCAGGTCCTCCACGCCCGGACGGGCCGGGTCGAGGTACATCCGCGAACTCGAGATGCCTTCCTCGAACAGGGCCGCGCGCGCCCGGTCGAACGCCGACTGGCTCCGGGTGCGTGCACGGACGGCCCGCGCCGAGGCCATGCCGAACGACTCCTTGTAGGGCCGCCCGTCGGAGGCGTACAGCAGTTCACCCGGGGACTCGTTGGTGCCCGCGAACCAGGAGCCGATCATCACCGCGCCCGCCCCGGCCGCGAGCGCGAGGGCCACGTCCCGGGGATGCCGGACGCCGCCGTCCGCCCACACCGAGCGGCCCGCGTCCCTGGCCTCCTGCGCGCACTCCAGCACCGCGGAGAACTGCGGACGCCCGACGCCGGTCTGCATCCGGGTGGTGCACATCGCGCCGGGGCCCACGCCGACCTTCACCACGTCGGCGCCGGCTTCGATCAGGTCGGCGGTGCCGTCGGCGGTGACCACGTTGCCGGCCACGATCGGCACGGTCCGCCCCGAGGCCTCGACCACCGCGCGGCAACGCTGGACGGCGCTGATCATGCGCTCCTGGTGGCCGTGGGCGGTGTCCATGACCAGCACGTCCGCTCCGGCGTCGAGCATGGCCTCGGCGCGGTGCTCCACGTCGCCGGAGATGCCCACCGCGGCGCCGATGCGCAACCGGCCGGCCGCGTCCAGCGCAGGGCTGTACAGGGCCGCGCGCAGGGCGCCCTTGACCGTGAGCAGGCCGACCAGGCGGCCGTCCCGGACGGCGAGGGCGGCCTTGTGGCGCCGCGCGGTCAGTTCGTCGAACACCTCGGTCGGGGTCGCGTCGGGGGAGACCACGGTGAGGTCGGTGAGCATGGCCTCGTGCACCTGCGCGAAGCGGTCCATGCCCTCCATCTCGGCCTCGGACACGGTGCCGACCGGGGCGCCCGCGGCGTCCACCACGACCACCATCCCGTGCGCGCGCTTGGGCAGCAGCATCAGGGCCTCGCCGACGGTGGCGTGCGGGCCGATGGTGAGCGCGGTGTCGAAGACGGTGTGCGCGGTCTTCACCCGGGCGATCGCGTTGCCGACGATGTCGACGGGCAGGTCCTGCGGGATGATCGCGACGCCGCCGCGGCGTGCCACAGTCTCGGCCATCCGGCGTCCGGCGACCGCGGTCATGTTGGCGACCACCAGGGGCAGGGGCAGGCCCAGCCCGTCGGTGCTGGTCAGGTCGACGTCGAGGCGGGACGTCACCGACGAGCGGCGCGGCGCCATGAAGACGTCGTCGTAGGTGAGATCGTACTCGGGCTTGCCGGTGAGGAAACGCACGGCAGAAGGTTACCCGGGCGGGATCACCCGTGGACGAGGACGAGCCCGGGCTCCCCGTTCGGCGCCTCCGGGCCACGGCCCAGCGGACGGTAGCCCATGCGGCGGTACAGCCGCCGGGCCGGGGAGTCGACGTCGGAGACCACCAGCCAGTGCACTCCCGCACCGGAGGCCACCATCAGCTGCTTGAGCAGCTCGAAGCCCAGCCCGCGACGCACGAACGACGGGTGCACGGCCAGCAGCTGCACGGCGAACGAGTCCTCCAGCCCGGCCGCCTCGTCACCGAGCTCCTCGGCGAGCTCGCGCGACCACTCGTCGGCCTGCTCGGCCCAGCGCCACGGGTGGCCGTAGCCGAACCCGATCAGCTCACCCACCTCGCGGGCCGTCACCGTCACCAGGTCCGTGCGGTCCAGCGCCAGGTCGTAAAGAGTGGCGTACACCTCGGCCACGTCCGCCGGTTCGGTCAACGGCGGACGCGCGGACGCCAGCGCGTACAGCTGCTCGACCGCCTCCGACGTGGGCATCGCCGCACCGGCTCTCGCCACCTCGACCAGGGGGCTCAGTGCGCGTCCCCCGAGTCGCTGCCCTCGAGGACGCGCTCGTCGCCCTCGCCGCCCTCGATCGCGCCGTGGTGCTCGGCCTCCGCCACCTCGGCGGCGGTCGGCTTGGGCACCTGCCCGTCCGCATACCAGCGGGAGAGCGTCTGCCGCACCCGGCCGACCTTGACGCCGTTCGGCACCAGGGCCTTTGGCTGCGGGTGCCGGGTGAGGGTGTAGGCCTCTTCCTGGGAGAGCGGCACGTGCGCCTCGCTGAACCCGCCCTCGGGATTGCGGACGATGATGTTCGACTCCGACCCGTGCAGCACCCGCTCCTTGTCCGCACGCTGCAGCGACAGGCAGATCCGCTTGGTGACGATGAACGCGAGCACCGGCACCACGAACACCGCGACCCGCATGAAGTAGGTCACCGCGTTCAGCGACACGTGGAACTGGGTCGCGAGGATGTCGTTGCCGCCGGCCAGCCAGAACATCGCGTAGCAGGCCATGCCGGCCACGCCGATCCCCGTGCGCACCGGGGCGTTCCGCGGACGGTCGAGCAGGTGGTGCTCGGAGGTGTCCCCGGTGATCCACGCCTCGATGAACGGGTACAGGGCCAGACCGGTGAACAGCAGCCCCATCAGCCCGACGCCGGGCAGGAACACGTTCCACGACCAGGTGGTGTGGCCGAGGTGCCACTCCCAGTTCGGCATGATCCGGATCGCGCCCTCGACGAAGCCCATGTACCAGTCGGGCTGCGAGCCCGCGGTCACCTGGGACGGGTTGTACGGCCCGTACAGCCACACCGGGTTGATCTGGAACACCGCGCCCATCAGGACGGTGACGCCGAACACGATGAAGAAGAAGCCGCCGGCCTTCGCCACGTAGATCGGGAAGAACGGGTAGCCCTGGATGTTGCGGTTGGTGCGGCCGGGGCCGGGCCAGTGGGTGTGCTTGTGGTACACCAGCAGCGCCATGTGTGCGCTGATCAGGCCGAGCAGCAGACCCGGGATCAGCAGGATGTGCACCATGTAGAGCCGCGGGATGATCAGCGTTCCGGGGAACTCGCCGCCGAACACGAAGAACTCCGCCCAGGTGCCGATCAGCGGGATGGAGCGGATCAGGCCGTCCACGAACCGCAGGCCGGTGCCGGACAGCAGGTCATCAGGAAGGGAGTACCCGGCGAAGCCCTCGACCAGGCCCATCGAGAACAGCCCGACGCCGATGATCCAGTTGAGCTCGCGCGGCTTGCGGAACGCGCCGGTGAAGAACACCCGCAGCATGTGCGCGGTCATCGCCGCCACGAACAGCATGGCCGCCCAGTGGTGGATCTGGCGCACCAGCAGGCCGCCGCGGATGTCGAAGCTGATGTTCAACGTGGACGCGAACGCCTCCGACATGCGGACATCGCGCAACAGCGCGTAGCTGCCCGCGTACTCGATCTCGGCCATCGACGGCTTGAACCAGATCGTCAGGAAGACGCCGGTGAGCAGCAGGATGATGAACGAGTACAGGGCGATCTCGCCGAGCAGGAACGACCAGTGGTCGGGGAACACCTTGCGGATGTTGCCGGCCAGCTTGGCCAGGCCGATCCGGTCATCCACCCAGGTCACCGGTCCGGCCAGCTTGCTGGTCTCCCTGCTGGTCGGCGGGGTCTTCACCTCGAGCGCGGGGGAGTCGGGGTTGAGTTCTGCTGGCTTCGCCATCAGCGGTCACCCTCCTGGAAGTCCTTCAACGAGTCGCGTTCGAAGAAGCTCGGCCCCACCGGGACGGTGAAGTCGCCCCGCGCGACCAGGTAGCCCTGCGCGTCGGTCGTGATCGGCAGCTGCGGCAGCGACCGTGCGGCCGGACCGAAGACGACGACCCCGGAGTTGCCGAGGTCGAACGTCGACTGGTGGCAGGGGCACAACAGGTGGTGCGTCTGCTGCTCCCACAGGCTGATCGGGCAGCCGACGTGGGTGCAGATCTTGGAGTAGCAGAGGATCCCGTCCACCTGCCAGTCACGGCGGGACTCGGGGATCTTGATGCTGTTCGGGTCCATCCGGACCACGATGATGGACGCCTTCGCCTTGGCGATCTGGTACTCCGCGCTGTCCTCGAGGTGCTCGAGGTTCTCGGGCTGGGCGTTGACCAGCTGGCCCACCACCAGGTCGGTGGCCTTCAGCGGGACGTTGGTGACGTCGGTGACGAGGCGGACGCCTTCGGCCCAGATCGTCTTCTCGATGGTCTTGGCACGCTCCTCGGCGGTGGGCCAGGGGCCGAGGTCGGCAAGGCTGACCACCGCGGGCAGCAGCATCATGCCGAGCGCGCCGGCCATCCCGGTGCCGAGCAGCTTGCGCCGGCGGATCGCGGACGCGTCGATGCCGATCTCCAGGTCGGCCAGGACTCGCTCGCGGGCCTCGGGCGGGGAGGCGGCGCCGTGGCGTTCGCCGACGATCTCCTCATCGCTCATCAGGGAGCGCGCCCAGGCGATCGCGGCGATGCCGATCAGCAGGGTGGCGAAGCCGGCGGTGAGGCCGAGCAACGTGGTCTGCATCTTGAAGGTGCTGCCGAACAGGATCAGCTCGGCGTCGCGCGGGACGGCGAAATACACCACCAGGAACGCGATCACCAGCACGGGGACCGCGGCCAGCATGGCCACGATCTGCCGGTAGGAACGGTCGGCCGCGGCCGGATCGACGTCGGTGAACCGCGGCGGGTGCTCCTCCAGGCCGGGATCGGGCACCGGCAGGTCGAGCTCCTTGTCGCTCATGCGCGTGCCCCCCGGGAAGCGATCCAGACGGCGAACAGGACCAGCGAGCCGATGCCGGCCACCCAGGCCCAGAAGCCCTCGGCCACCGGGCCGAGGCCGCCGAGGCTCAGGCCGGCGGCCGGGACCGCGTTGACCTGCTCGATGTAGGCGATGACCTGCTTGGCGTTCTCGTCCGGCAGCGCGCCTTCGGCGAAGATCGGCATCTGGCCGGGGCCCGTGCGCAGGGCCTCGAGGATCTGCTTGGGCGTGGCGTTCTGGAGGCTCGGGGCCACCGCACCGTTGGGCAGTGCGCCGCCCGCGCCCTTGAAGTTGTGGCATGCCGAGCAGTTCGTCCGGAACAGCTCACCGCCGCGGGAGACGTCCTCGGGCGACATCCCGGCCGGGTTGTACTGGTCCTCGGTGGGGATCGCCGGGCCCTGGCCCAGGCTCGCCACGTAGGCGGCGAGCGCAGCGATCTCGTCCTCGGTGAAGGTGTTCTCCTTGGCCGGGGCCTGCACGAGCGGGTTGGCCATCGGCATGCGCCCGGTGCTCACCTGGAAGTCGACCGCCGCCGCACCGACGTTCGTCAGTGCCGGGGCGCCCTGCTGGGCGAGACCCTCACCGCCGAGGCCGTGGCAGGAGGCGCAGTTCTGCGAGAACAGGGCCTTGCCCTGGGCGATCAGCTGCGCGTCGGCGGCGCCGTCGGCGACCGACTCCGTCGCGGGCGAGACCGCCGCGTACGTGGCGCCGACCAGGAACAGGCTGAGCAGCAGCAGCACCGGGCGCGCGGCACGATGGCGACGCAACGACGTCCGGTCCTTCGACGAGCGACCTCCGCGGGCCAGGAATCTCATCAGGGGTTCCTCCTCAGGAGCTCAGCGCAGCAGGTACAGCACGCCGAAGAGCACGACCCAGATCGCGTCGACGAAATGCCAGTAGTACGAGGTAACAATGGCGTGGACGGCCTGCTCATGGGTGAAGCGGCGGGACAGATAGGTCCGACCCAACATAAGCAAAAATGCCACCAAGCCGCCCACCACGTGCAATCCATGGAAGCCCGTGGCGAGGAAGAAGGCGGACGTATAGGCGTTCGTGGAGATCACGAAACCCTCACCGACGAGGTTCGCGTACTCGTAGGCCTGGCCGCCGATGAAGATGGCGCCCATCAGGAAAGTCAGCGTGTACCACTCCCGCAGGCCCCAGCCGCCGACCTTGAGCAGCGAGCCGCTGCGACCCACCTGGCCCCGTTCCGCGGCGTGCACGCCGAGCTGGCAGGTCACCGAGGACAGCAGCAGGATCGTGGTGTTGATCGTGGCGAACCACGGGAAACTGATACCGAACCAGTCGTTCAGAAGGTGGTTCGATCCCCATTCCCACATGCTGGTCGTGCCCGCGGCGGCCGCCGCAGCCCCGGTGGTCTCGCGCAACGAGAAGTACGCGGCGAACAGCGCGGCGAAGAACATCAGTTCGCTGGCGAGCCAGATGATCACGCCCACCGAGAGCGCGTCCGGGCGTCCGCGGACCCCCTGCAACCGGCTGGACGCGACCGGGTGCAACGCGCCGTGCGGGACGCCGGTCGATGCACTCAGCGGTGTGGTGTGGGCCATTGCGCCATTATGTCCAATGACCGCCCGGATGGGCACCTCTCGACACCGATAATTGGGCCCATGGGAATCACCGGGATCGTGCCGCTGCATGCCGATCCGACCAACCAGCCGCCGCCACTCACCTGGCTGCGGCTGTTGACCGAGTGGAAATGGGACTGGCTGTTCGCGATCCCGGCCGCCCTGGGACTGGGGCTCTACCTGTGGGGGGTGTGGAGACTGCGTGCCCGGGGCGACCGCTGGCCCGCCGTCCGGACCTGGTCGTGGTGCGTGGGCGGCATCGGCACCGCGACCATCGCCGGCATGAGCGCGCTGGGCGCCTATGACACGGTGCTGTTCAGCGTCCACATGGTGCAGCACATGATGCTGACGATGATCACCCCGGTGTTCCTGGCGATCGGGGCCCCGGTGACGCTGCTGTTGCGCAACCTGGGCGGCACCGGACGCCGGCGGGTGATGCGGGTGCTGCACTCGTGGCCGATGCGGGTGCTGTTCAACCCGGTGCTGGCCACGGCGTTGCTGATCACCACCCCCTTCGCGCTGTACCTGACCTCGATCTACCCGTTCACCCTGCGGGTCGGCTGGGCGCACGACCTGCTGCACATCTACATGGTCACGGTCGGCTGCCTGTTCTTCTTCCCGCTGCTCGGCAACGACCCGATGCCCAACCGGCTGCCGTACCCGATGCGGATGCTGCTGCTGTTCATCACCATGCCGGCCCAGGCCTGGCTCGGCACCACGATCATGGGCTCCCCCCGGCTGATCGCCGAGGAGTGGTACGTCTCGTTCGGACGGGCGTGGCCGCCGAGCCCGATCGACGACCAGTACTACGCCGGAGCGATCATGTGGTCGACCGGCGACCTCACCATGGGCGTGATCATGGCGGTCTTCCTCGCCCAGTGGTACGCCGACAGCCGCCGTGAGGCCGCCAGGGAGGACCGCCGGCTCGACCGGGAGGAACGGCTCGCTGCCCAGCGGGCGGCAGCCGGTGGCGGGGCGCCGACCGGTTACGATGACGCCACAGGCGACCGCGGGGCAGCGACGCCGGAGAAGGAAGATCGATGACCGAACAGACGACCGCTCGGGTGCTGCTGTACTCCGATGACCGGACCACCCGCGAGCAGGTGCGCCTGACCCTCGGCCGCAGGCTCGCGGCCGACCTGCCCGAGCTCGAGGTGTTCGAGGTGGCCACCCAGCCCGTCGTGCTCCAGGCCATGGACGCCGGCGGCATCGACCTGGTGATCCTGGACGGGGAGGCCACCCCGTCCGGCGGCATCGGGCTGTGCCACCAGCTGAAGAACGAGATCACGGACTGCCCCCCGGTGCTCCTGCTGGTGGCCCGCGTCGCGGACGCATGGTTGGGCACCTGGTCGCAGGCCGACGCGATCACGTCCTACCCGGTCGACCCGATCCGGCTCCCCGCCGCCGCCGCCGAGCTGCTGCGCGCCCGGCTGGCGGAGAAGGCGACCGCGTGAGTTTCACCTGGGCCGGGCTGCTCTCCGACCTGGTGCGGGGCACGGACCTGACCCCCGACGCCGCGGCGTGGGCGATGGACCAGGTGCTCTCCGGCGAGGTGACGCCGGTGCAGATCGCCGGCTTCGCGATCGCGCTGCGCGCGAAGGGCGAGACCGTCTCCGAACTGACCGGCCTGGCCCAGGCCATGCTGACGAACGCGACCCCGATCACCGTCGACCCCGAGGCGGTGGACGTCGTCGGTTCGGGCGGCGACCGTGCCAACACCGTGAACGTCTCCACGATGGCCGCCATCGTCGCCGCCGCGTGCGGCGTCCCTGTCGTCAAGCACGGCAACCGCGCGGCCTCGAGCGCCTGCGGCACCGCGGACTGCCTCGAGGCGCTGGGCGTGGCGATCGACGTGTCACCGTCCGCCCAGGCCGGCGTGCTGGCCGAGACCGGCATCGTGTTCCTGTTCGCGCCGCTGTACCACCCGGCCCTGCGGTTCGCGTCCTCGGCGCGGCGCGAGCTCGGGGTGCCGACGGCCTTCAACTTCCTCGGCCCGCTGGCCAACCCGGCCCGCCCGAGCGCGCAGGCCGTGGGTGTGGCCGACGCCCGGATGGCCCCGCTGGTGGCCGGCGTGATCGCCGGACGCGGCAACCGCGGCCTGGTCTTCCACGGGGAGGACGGCCTCGACGAGCTCACCACCACCGCGGCCTCGTCGGTGTGGGTGATCGGGGACGGCCGGGTGGTTCCCCGCCGGCTCGACCCGGCCGAACTGGGGGTGGCACCCGCCGGCCGCGAGGACCTGGTGGGCGGCGACCCGGCCCACAACGCCGCCGTCCTGCGTGACGTGTTGGCCGGCGCCCCCGGCCCGGTGCGCGACATCGTCGCCCTGAACGCCGCAGCCGCCCAGCTCGCCTTCGCCGGGCCCGACCTCGAGGCGCCCCTGGCCGACCAGTTCGCCCGGCCGCTCGCGACGGCCTACGAGGCCATCGACTCCGGGGCGGCCACCCGCGTGCTCGACACCTGGGTGCGGGTCAGCCAAGCCGCAGCACGCGGCTGACCACCAACGCCAACGGCGGCCCCAACAGCATCGCGGGGCCATAGGCGAACTCGCCGTCCCGTCCGCGCCGCGCCCACGCCACGCCACCCCAGACGGCGCCGACCACGCTGCCGAGCAGGAACGCCCAGACCGTGAGGGTCGCGCTGCGGGTGCCGGTGACCACGCCGATCAGGCCGGCCAGCCGCACGTCGCCGAAACCGAAACGGTCGCCGCTCAGCCGCCAGATCACCCAGAAGAAGCCGGTGGCCACGACGCCGGTGATGCCCGCCCAGAGCAGCACCTGCCAGCTCGCCCGCAACGAGGCGGCCACACCTGCGCCCACGACGGCGAGCGCGAGGGCGAGGTAGTTCAGCCGTAGCGGCAGGTAGGACGTGCGCCGGTCGACGACTCCCAGCAGGGTGCCGATGGTGGCCAGCGGGGCCCAGACCGCCCAGTCTCGCGGGTCGGTCAGCAGGAACATCGTCGCCCCGGCCACGGCCGAGACGCCGAACACCTCCCAGCGAAAGCGGTGGGTGACGAGCTCGACGAACGGCGGCAGCTCGGCACCGTCGAGGTCGGTCGCGTCGTCGGGCAGCGGGCACCAGCGCAACAGGGCGGACGTGACCGCGGTCAGGACGCCGGCCAGCGCGACGGCGAGCAGGCAGGCCAGCAGCGGTGTGGGCACGCGGGCAGCTTATTGACTGCGCTGGAGCCGGGCGAGCTTCACCAGGGTGCGTTCGTCGAGCGCCAGCAGCCGGCGGGCGCAGTCGTGGGGGATCCGGGTGGGGCGCCGGCCGTCGCGGCCGTGGAGCAGCCCGTGGACCATGGCCGGAGGTATCCGCGCCTGGTTGGCCAGGACCGGCAGGGGCAGCCCGGTCAGGTCGACCAGCCGCGACACCAGCGCGCAGAAGGGCGCCGCCTGCACCCAGGTCGAATCAGTTTCCCGCACACCCGGGAAAGTCGAATCCGGGGCCCCCGTGTGAGCGGGAACCCCGGATTCTCAGGATCACTTCAGCGTTGGGCGCGGACGAAACCCGCCGCCTGCGCGGCGTCCTCGCTGTCGAACCAGACCTCGGCGATCGTCCGCTCGTAGGCGGCGCTGCCGGGCACGTGATACTTCATCGAGCGGTCGTTGCCCTTGATGTTGAACCCCTCGGGTGGCTCGTCACCGACGTACGAGCCGGGGCCGTAGGGGTCAACGGCTAAAGGGGAGGCATCGCCGCCTTCAGCCTCGTCGGCCAGCTTGGAGAGCTTGTCCTCGATGTCGTCGACGGCATCGCCGGCGGCGTCCTTGGCGTCGTCCACCGCGTCGGCGACCGCGTCCTTGGCGTCACCGGCGGCGTCGGCGGCCTTGTCCGTGACGTCCTCGACGACCGCGCTCGCCGACTTCGCGGCGTCGGCGGCCTTGTCCGTGACGTCCTCGACGACCGCGCTCGCCGACTTCGCGGCGTCGGCGGCCTTGTTCTTGACGTCGTCGACCACGTCTGCCGCCTTGGCGGCGTTGTCCTTCAGATCCGCGGCGACGTCGGCCACCGGGTCGGCCACGTAGGCCGACTTCGGCGTGTGCGTCTCCCAGCCGGTGGACGGGTCGGAGAGCAGCTTGCGCAGGGCGACGACGACCCCGCCGAGCACGGCGCCGGCGAGGAGGATCTTGCCGAACGTCCGCCAGCCCGAACGCTTGGGCGCGGAGGCCTTGTCGAGCTCACGGGCCAGCGCGGCCGAGGCGGCGGCGACCTTCAGCTCGCGGGCCAGGGGCTGGGTGGCGAGATCGCGCAACACGTCGGCCACGCGGGGCAGGTAGTCCTCCTGCACCCGCTCGCGGGCGAAGTCGACGGTCGGTGGGATGCGCTGGAGCACGTCGTCGACGGCGGGCTTGACGACCTTGACGGTGGCGTCCACGGCCGGCGAGACGCGATCGAGCGCGTCATCGAGCACGGGGTGCACCTTCTCGAAGGTGTCGGAGGCCAGTCGCGCGCCCCGGATGCCGGCGTCCTTGAGGACCGGACGGATCCGCGAATAGGTGTGGTCGGCGAGGTCCCCGCCATCGCGCAACGCCTGCTCGACGTACGGCGAAAGGTACTCGACCACGGTCTCGGTGCCGTCCTCAACCGCACGAAGCAACTTCTTCGTCTTCACTACTGCCTCCCGCATGCTCGGTTACGTCACACCGTACCCGTCGCGAAGCTACGACACACGGCATCTGTCAGGATGGGGCGACCGCAGTAGAAAGGAAGGCCACATGGCCCAGGCAACCCTGCACACGAATCACGGCGACATCGTCGTGAACCTGTTCGGAGACCAGGCTCCGAAGACCGTCGCGAACTTCGTCGGGCTGGCGACCGGAACCAAGGAGTACACCGATCCGGAGAGCGGCAAGCCCGTCACCGGCAACTTCTACGACGGGCTCGGCTTCCACCGCATCATTGACGGCTTCATGATCCAGGGCGGCTGCCCGCTGGGCACCGGCACCGGTGGCCCGGGCTACTCCTTCGACGACGAGATCCACCCCGAGCTGGTCTTCAACAAGCCCTACCTGCTGGCGATGGCCAACGCCGGCCTGCGCATGGGTCGCGGCACCAACGGCTCGCAGTTCTTCATCACCGTGGTGCCGACGCCGCACCTCAACCGCAAGCACACCATCTTCGGTGAGGTGGCCGACGAGGCCTCCCGCAAGATCGTGGACGAGATCGCCTCGGTGCCGGTCGGCCGCATGGACCGCCCGGTCGAGCCGGTCGTGATCAACTCGGTGACCGTCACGGAATGACGTCCCGGAGGTAGCCGAGCCCGCCGGCCCATCTCGTGGTGGCCGGCGGGCTCGTGCGTGCTGGCCTACTCGGCGCCGATGGCGAAGGCGGCCTCGAGGTCGTGGGTGGAGTACGCGCGGAAGGCGACGTGGGTCTCGGTGCCCTCGACGCCGGGCACCTTGTTCAGCCGGTCGCTCACCGTGGTGGCGACCTGGTCGATGGTGTGGACCCGGATCATCGCGATCAGGTCGACCGTGCCGGTCACCGAGTACACCTCGGAGACCCCGTCGAGGTCGGCGATCTGCTGGGCGACCTCGGGGATGCGGGCAACGTCGGCCTTGACGAACACAATCGCGGTGATCATGCGCCGATCCTAATCTGCACCGACGCCGCCGGCCCGATCCGCAGCGGCCAACTCCAGTCGCCCTCGATCTCGATCAGGCGGACGCCGGGGCGCTCCAGCCAGTCGGCGACGCGCTCGGTCTCCTCGACGATGGCCGCCGGCGCCGGACCGACCGGTGGGGCCACCCACTCGGCGACGGCCACCGCGTCCCGCGCGACCTGTTGCGGCACCTCGCCCGGGCGGGCGAGCGCGGCGGACGCCAGCCGTCCGTACCGGATGACGTGGATCTCCCACCCGGGCTCGCTGCGGTACGCGGCCACGATCTGCGGGCACCCGGCGAGGCTGGCCAGCCGGTGGTGGCGCAGGGCCGCCCGGCTGAACCCCTCGACCCGGTCGGTGAGCACCGCCGCGTCCTCGAAGCGTTCGGCACGCACCAGCTGGGCCAGCTTCGGCTCGGCCCGGCGGACGAGCGGACGCACGTCGCTGGTGAGGCAGTCGCGGACCCGGTCGGTGAGTTCGGCGTACTCGGCCGGGGTGACGGCGAGCTCGCACGGGGCGCAGCAGCGGCCCATGCCCGCCAGCGCGCACGGGCTGGTGGCCCTGCGCGGCGACAGCCGGGCCGTGCACTGCCGGATCGGGAACGCGTCGTAGATCGCCATCATCACCTGCTCGGCCGCCGCCCGGCGGCGGAACGGGCCGAAGTAGAGCGCCTCGTCGCCGGCGATCGCCTTCACGATCGACAGCCGCGGGAACGGCTCGTGCGTGAGCTTCAGCCACACCTGCCGCTCGGGGAACTTCGAGCGCCGGTTGTAGCGGGGGGAGTGGGCGGCGATCAGCCGCAGCTCCAGCACGTCCGCCTCCAGCGGAGTACGGCAGACGGTGGTCTCGACGCCGGTGGAGATGCGGACCATCTCGTCGATCCGCGGACGGGTCTCGGCCGCGGTGAAGTAGCTGGCCACGCGCCGGCGCAGGTTGCGGCTCTTGCCCACGTACAGCACCTGGCGGCGCACCCGTCCGTCGGGACCGGCCAGGTCGGCCACGAACTGGTAGATGCCCGGCGCCTGCGGCACGCCCTGGGCGAAGCCGCGTTTGGCCCGCCGCTCGGGCGACACCCGCCGGGTGAACTCCAGCAGGTCCTCCAGGCTGTGGCAGCCCAGGTTGCCGACCCGCTCCAGCAGCCCGTGCAGCACGTCGACGGTGGCCCGCGCGTCGGACAGCGCCCGGTGGTTGGGCGTGGTGGCGGTGTGGAAGTGCGCGGCCAGCGTGGACAGCTTCACGTTCGGCACCTCGTCGCGCAGCAGCACCTGGCGGGCCAGCGCCACCGTGTCGAGCACCTCGAACCCGGGCCACTCGTAACCCAGGTCGGCGCACGACCGTTTCAGGAAGCCGACGTCGAAGCCGGCGTTGTGCGCGACCAGCACGCTGCCGGCGGCGAACTCGAGGAAGCTCGGCAGCACCTCGGGCAGCCGGGGCGAACCGGCGACCATCTGGTCGGTGATGCCGGTGAGCACGGCCACCAGCGCCGGGATGTGCGTGTTGGGGTTCACCAGCGTCTGGAACTCGCCGAGCACCTCGCCGCCGCGCACCTTCACCGCGCCGAACTCGGTGATCGTGTCCTCACCCGTGCTGCCGGTGGTCTCCAGGTCGACCACGCAGAACGTGACCTGCGCCAGCGGACGGCCGAGATCCTCGAAACTCGGCTGCACGACGGCGGAAGTGGTCACGTCACGGACGCTAGACCGTCGCTCTGACAGTCCGTCAGAGGCGGGGCCGTCACGCGCAGGACGGGACCGGGAGCCGCCACACCTGGCCGCCGGCTACCGCGTACACGCCGTCCCCGGCCGTCGTGAGCGCGGTCACCGGCCCGGTCGGGGACGCCAGCGTCCGCCATCCGTCGGGGCAGCCGAGCTGCGCGGTCGGCGCGGCCGCGTTGGTGAGCACGAGCGGACGCCCGGCGGCGATCGTCACCAGGGCCGCGGCGTCGGTGCCCGCGGGCGGGTCCCCGGGCAGCACCACGGCCTCCCCGGCCGTGGCGGACGGCACCGTCACCGTCCACGCCAGCGACCGCCCGCGGACCCAGCCCGCCGCCCAACAGGTCTCGCCGGCCGGCGGGCAGGCCACCGAGGTGGCCCGCGACAGCTGTCCCGCCACGCGTTCGAGGTCGCCGGGCACCGGCAGCAGCACCTCGCGCCAGCCGCCGTCCAGCCCGCCGACGAACGCCACCGGCGCCTGGTTCAGCCCGCCGGCCAGCCCCAGCTCGTCGCCGGTCACGACCAGCCGGCTCACCAGCCGGGCGAACGCGAGGAAGCTGAACTCCCGGTCGGGGGAGGACGCGAGCTCGGCCGGTGGCTCCTGCTGGCTCCAGGTGTGGCCCGCCCTGGTCCACAGCACGCCGTACAACCCGGTCGTGCCGACCCGGCTGCCGACGATCACGGCGGTGCCGTCGACCACCGTCGTGCCCAACAGCGGGCCGGCGTCGTGGCCACCGAACGTGAAGAACTCCTGAGGACGGCTGGTCAACCGGCGGTCGGCCAGCCGGCCGTCCCAGACGGTGAGTCGCGGGTTCGCATGGGCGCCGCCGACGGCCCTGCCGATGGCGAAGACCTCCTCGCCCTCGACGCTCACCGACTGCAGGTCGGCGACCTCGGCGTACGGGTCCGACGGCCGCAGGTCGAACGCGCGGGTCACCGACTCTCCCCGCACCACCAGCAGGGCCGGGGCTGCGTCGTCGGGGGTCTGTCCACTTCCCGACGCGTCACCTCCGGTGAACCCGCCGACCAACAGGTCGTCGCCGGTGGCGGCGAGGCTGGTCGCGCGGACGCCGTCCGGCAGGACCACCGGCGTCCAGGCCGGTGGCGGCGCGGCCGTGGCGCCGCCCGGCAGTGGGGTGATTGTGCAGCCGACAAGCAGCGACGCCGCGACGCCCGCTATCACCCACCGGCCCAGCACCCCTCCAGCCTAGGCCTGCGCGCCCGCGGGCGCGGGGCGGAACGTGCGTGGCGGGGGAGTGTCAGAGGCGCCCGTCACGATGGAGCCATGGACGTACTGCATGTCGATTGCGGCACCTGCCGGGCCCGAGGTCCCGCCTGCGCCGACTGCGTGGTGTCGGTGCTGCTCGGCGAGCCCGCCGAGGAGCTCCTGCTCGATGACCAGGAGCAGGCGGCGCTCGCCGCCATGGCCCGTTCGGGCCTGTTGCCGCCGCTGCGCCTGGTGCGCTCGGAACCACCTCACGATCTGGACGGAGTTGCCATCCCGACTGCGCTCCCTTAGGATTTTCTCAGTTTTGTTTCAGCGGAGGGGTTCTTCATGGGGGTTCGGCGCAGCGCGCGCAACGCGATTTCCGTCGCCGTGGCGGCTCTCGTGCTGTTCGGCGCCCAGCCCGTCGCCACCTCCCAGGCCACCCCGACCCCGTCCCCTTCGCCGTCGCCGACGAAGCCCACCGCGACCGAGACCAAGCTCAAGGACGCGAAGGCCCAGGTGCTCGCGCTGGAGGAGCAGGCCAGCCAGGTCGGCGAGGAGTACGACGCCGCTGACCAGGCCCTCACCGAGAGCAAGAGCCGTCTCGCCGTGCTGAAGGGCGACATCACCGCCCAGCAGGCGAAGGTGGACGCCCTCGGCGACCAGGTCCGTGCGATCGCGCTGATCCAGTTCCGCAACCGCGAGGTCGACCCCACGGTGCAGATCTTCACCAGCGGTGACCCCGACACGATGCTCGACCGCCTCTCGACGGCCGACAAGGTCGACCAGGACATGACCGCGACCCTCGCCGAGCACGAGGCCGAGCAGGCCAACCTCACCGACATGCAGCGCACAGAGGCGGCCGAGAACGCCGCCCTGGCCGAGCAGGAGCAGAAGCTCGCCGCGCTGAAGAAGGACATGCAGGACAAGGTCGACCAGGCCCAGGCGCTGGTGCTCCAGCTGACCGCGCAGCAGCGTGCCGAGCTCGAGGCGGCCGACGGCGGCAGCACCGGCTGGGATCCCAACGAGCTCGACGGCATCACCGCCAACGCCAAGGCGCTCGGCGCGATCCGCTACGCCACCTCGAAGGTCAAGATCGGCCAGTACGTGTGGTCGCGCTCCGGCCCCACGCAGTTCGACTGCTCGGGCCTGATGCTCGCCGCGTACCGCTCGGTCGGCATCAACCTGCCGCACTCCTCGCAGGCGCAGTCCCGCATCGGCCGTGCGGTCTCCAAGGCCGACCTGAAGCCGGGCGACCTGATCTTCTGGTACCACCCGATCCACCACGTCGGTATGTACATCGGCAACGGCAAGATCGTGCACGCCCGCAACCCGCGCTCCGACCTCGTCATCCAGACGCTGGCGTCCTACCCGGCACCGTGGGCCGGCGCGCGCCGCATCGTCGGCTGAGAACCGCTTCCTGGCTGGCGGCGCTGCTGCTGGTCTCCGGCTGCGTCGCCACAGGTACCACCACCCCCGCCGCCACACCCCTGCCCGCGGGCACGCTGGGTGAGCGCCTCGACGCCGCCCTCGCCCACGACAACGAGGCCGCCTTCGTCGACTGCTTCTCCGCCCGGCACGACGCCTCGGCCGACGGGCGGCAGTGGTTCGCGGTCCTCGAGCACGGGACGTCCGCGTCCGTCACCCAGGTCGACGACCACACCCTCACCGTCCGCTCGACCGAACACGGCGACACCAGGGCCGGCACGGTGACGTTCACCCTCGACCTCGACGCCACCGGACGCATCGCCTCCGTCGCGAGCAGCCCGCACCGCCCGATCTGGGCGCTCGGCCCCACCGACATCACGGACGCCACCCGTGGCACCCTCTACACCGCCGGGCTGGACGAGGCGGCCCGCCGGCAGTGGGCGGACCGGCTCGACCGTGCGGTCGCCGCGGTCGCCGCCTACGACCCGCCGGGCGCCGAGGACGGGGCCGACGGCCTGGTCGTCCAGCTCCCGGCCGACGCCGGCGCGTTCGAGGCGATGACCGGGGAGCCGAGCTCCTCGGCGTCCGCGGTCTCGGTGTGCGACACCGGCACGCCCCGGATCGTGGTGAACCCGGTCGTCCTCACCCAGTCCGCGGAGTGGCTGGACAGCACGATGGTGCACGAGGCCGTCCACGTCGCCACCGGGTCGCCGTGCCGTCCGTCCGGGCAGCTGGCGTGGGCCGTCGAGGGCCTGGCCGAGTCGGTCGCGGCGTCCGGCGACCCGACCGCCGCCGCCCGCAACCGGGCCCTGGTCGTCGCCTACCTGGCCGACCACCCGGTGCCGGACGCGCTGCCGGCCGACCTGTCCGACCTGACCGGCTACGCGCTCGCGCAGGTGGCCGTCGACCAGGTGCGCGCGCACGCCGGGCACGACTGGCGGAGCCTGATCGATCGCGCGAGTGGCGACGCCGGGACGCTCACGCGCACCGAACTGCGCCGGATCACCGGCTGGTACACCGCCGAACTGCGACGGCTCGCGGCCTCAGCCTGAGTGCCGGGCGAAGAACGCCAGCGACTCGCTGAAGATCTGCTCCTTGTCCAGGTCCATCGTGGCCACGTGGTAGCTGCGCGGCAGCACCCGCTCGGTCACGTCGTCGCTGGACACGTGGCTGAGCACGAACGCCGTGGACGCGGCCGGCACCACGTGGTCGTTGGTCGAGCGGAACACCAGCAGCGGGCAGTGCACGAGGTCGAGGCAGGCCCGGACGTCCACCCACATCTTCATCATCGAGTTGGCCGCGCGCAGCGGCGTCCGGTCGTAGGCCAGCTCATCGATGCCGGGTGCGGCGATGTCGGAACCGATCGACTTCGCGGACGCCTTGAACGGGGCCAGGAACGGCAGCGCGGCCATCTTCGCCGCCCCGACGACGGCGGGGTTGACCAGCACCAGGCCACTGACGGCGTCGGGGTGCTTCTCGGCCAGCCGCAGCGACAGGGCGCCGCCCATGCTGAGTCCGGCGACGAAGACGGTGTCGCAGGCGTCCCGCAGCTCCAGGAACGCGCGCTCGGCGGCCGCGTACCAGTCGCGCCAGGTGGTGAGGTTCAGCTCCTGCCAGCTGGTGCCGTGGCCGGGCAGCCGGGGCAGTGACACCCGGTAGCCCGCGTCGGCGGTGACGCCCGCCCACTCCCGCAGCGACCACGGCGAGCCGGTGAACCCGTGGCAGAACAACACCCCCACCGGGCCCCCGTCGGCGTGGAAGGGCTGGGCGTGATCGCTGACCTGCATGCGGTCATCGTAGGCTGTCCGCCGTGTGGTACGACCTCTTCAAGAACCTGTTGTTCCGCCCCGTCTGCTGGCTGCTGTTCCAGGCGCGACTCGAGGGCGCGGAGAACATCCCCGCCGAGGGTGGGGCGGTGCTGGCGAGCAACCACATCGCCGCCGGCGACACGTTCGTGCTGCCCGCCCTGATGAAGCGCAAGCTGACCTTCCCCGCCAAGGCCGAACTGTTCTCCGGCAAGGGCGGATTCGGCTCGAAGGTGGTCGCGTGGTTCCTCAAGGCGGTCGGCCAGGTGCCGCTGGACCGCTCTGGCGGACGGGTGAGCCTGGACGGCCTCGGGCCGGTGCTGAAGGTGCTGGCGGACGGCGGGCTGGTCGGCATCTACCCCGAGGGCACCCGCTCCCCGGACGGGCGGATGTACAAGGGCCGCACCGGGGTGGCCCGGCTCGCGCTCGCGGCCGGCGTCCCGATCATCCCGGTGGCCGTGTCGCACACCGTCCCGATCCGCACCCCGCTGGGCATCCCGTGGATCTGGAAGCCCCGGATCGTGATCGGCACGCCGCGCGACTTCAGCGCCTACGCCGCCGGCCACGACGACCGCGCCACACTGCGCTGGGTGACCGACGAGGTGATGGCCGACATCCAGGCGATGACCGGCCAGACCTACGTGGACGCGTACGGAACCTCGGTGAAGAGCGGGTCGCTGTCGGCCGACGAGGCGAAGGCGCGGGAGCTGCCGCGTCCCGGCTACGGAGCCCAACCTCCGGAGTTGCCCACCGGGCGACTATCCTGACCGCCGTGTTGGAACCGATCCCGTCCCTGGCCGAACTGCATCAGCGGGGAGCTGCCCAGCAGCCGGCCTACCCCGACGCCGACGAGGTGTCGCGGGTGCTCGCCGAGCTCCGCCGCCGTCCGCCGCTGGTGTTCGCCGGCGAGTGCGACGACCTCAAGGGCAAGGTGGCCGACGTGGCCGCCGGCCGGTCGTTCCTGCTCCAGGGCGGCGACTGCGCCGAGACGTTCGAGACCGTGACCGCGGCGAACATCCGCGGCAAGCTGCGGGTGCTGCTGAGCATGGCCGTGGTGCTGACCTACGCCGCGCAGGTGCCGGTGCTGAAGGTGGGACGCATCGCCGGCCAGTACGCCAAGCCGCGCAGCCGCGACACCGAGACCCGGGGCGCCACGACACTGCCGGCCTACCGGGGCGACGCGGTGAACGCGCTCGACTTCACGGCCGACTCCCGGCGTCCCGACCCGAGGCGGCTGATCGAGGTCTACAACCACTCCGCGGCCACCCTGAACCTGCTGCGGGCGTTCGTCACCGGTGGTTTCGCCGACCTGCGGGCGGTGCACAGCTGGAACTCCGACTTCGTGCGCAACTCCAACGTGGAGGAGCGCTACGAGAGTCTGGCCGCCGAGATCGAGCGGGCGCTCGCGTTCATGGTCGCCTGCGGCGTCGACAACGAATCGTTCCGCACCGTCGACTTCTACTCCAGCCACGAAGCGCTGCTGCTGGAGTACGAGCACGCGCTGACCCGCATCGACTCGCGCACCGACACCCCGTACAACACCAGCGCGCACATGGTCTGGATCGGCGAGCGCACCCGGCAGCTGGACGGGGCGCACGTCGAGTACCTGCGCCACCTGCGCAACCCGATCGGCATGAAGCTGGGCCCGTCGGTGAAGCCGTCGGAGGCGGTGGCGCTGGCCGACCGGCTCGACCCGGACTTCGAGCCCGGACGGCTCACGCTGATCAGCCGGATGGGCGCGGGCAAGGTGCGGGACGTGCTGCCGCCGATCATCGAGGCGATCGAGGACACCGGACGCAAGGTCGCCTGGGTGTGCGACCCCATGCACGGCAACACCTTCGAGACCTCGCTGGGCTACAAGACGCGGGCGTTCGACCAGGTCGTCGACGAGCTCAACGGCTTCTTCGACGTGCACCAGGCGCTCGGCACCTGGCCGGGCGGGGTGCACATCGAGCTGACCGGCGACGACGTCACCGAGTGCGTGGGCGGGGTCCAGGAACTGGCCGAGGCCGACCTGGCGAACCGCTACGAGACCGCGTGCGACCCGCGGCTGAACCGCAACCAGTCGCTCGAACTCGCGTTCATGGTGGCCGAGCGGCTCACCGACGGACGGATCCGCCGCACCAACCCCGTGCAGGAGTACTCCGCGGAGGACTTCTGAGTGATCGACCTGCGCAGTGACACCGTGACCCGGCCCACCGCCGGGATGCTCGCGGCCATGGCGGCGGCGCCGGTCGGCGACGACGTCTACGCCGAGGACCCGACGGTCAACGCGCTGGAGGCACGGGTCGCTGCGATGTTCGGCCACGAGGCCGCGCTGTTCTGCACCACCGGGTCGCTGGCCAACCTGCTGGGCGTCTGGTGCCTGGTGCAGCCCGGGCAGGAGCTGGTCTGTGACGTCCGTGCGCACGTGGTCCGGGCCGAGATGGGCGCCCACGCCGCTCTGCACGGCATCACCACGCGCACCTGGGACTCCGCGAACGGCGTCACCGACACGGCCACCATCGCCGGGCTGATCACACCGGACGCCGGCCCCTACCTGGTCTCGACCGCCGCCGTGGCACTGGAGAACACCCACAACTTCGGCGGCGGCACCGTCCAGCCGTACGAGCACCTGGTCGAGGTGTCCGCGCTGTGCCGTGACGCCGGGATCGGGCTGCACCTGGACGGCGCCCGGCTCTGGAACGCCCACGTGGCCACCGGGGTGCCGCTGGCCGACTACGGGCGGCTGTTCGACACCGTCAACGTGTGCTTCTCCAAGGGGCTCGGCGCCCCGATCGGCTCGATGCTGGTCTCCAGCGCGGCCCACATCGCCCGGACGCGGGTGCAGCGCAAGCGGCTGGGCAGCGGCTGGCGGCAGGCCGGCGTCCTGGCCGCGGCCGCCGACTACGCGCTCGACCACCACCTGCCCAGGCTCGGCGAGGACCACGCGGCGGCCGCCGCCTTCGCCGCCGAGGTCGTCGCACAGGCACCGGACGCGCTCAGCCTGGCGTCCGTCGTGACCAACATCGTCGTGTTCGACACCGGCGAGAGGACCGCGGTCGACGTGGTCGCGGCCGCCGCCCGCGCCGGCGTCGCCCTGTCGGCCGTCGGTCCGCGCCAGGCGCGGGCCGTGACCCACCAGGACGTGACCGTCGAGGAGGCTCAGACCGCCGGACGCCTGGTCGGCGCGGTCCTGGCCGGGGTGCCCGCGCAGTGACGGCGGCGGAGCGGTGAGAGCCGCGGTGCTGGGTTCGCCGATCAGCCACTCGCTGTCGCCGGCGCTGCACAACGCGGCCTACACCGCCCTCGGGCTGACCGACTGGAGCTACGGAAGCCACGAGCTGGTGGCCGCCGGCCTGCCCGCCTTCCTCGCCGGCCTGGACGCCGACTGGCGCGGCCTGAGCCTCACCATGCCGCTGAAGGAGGCCTGCCTCGAGGTCGCCGACGAGGTGACCGCGGTGGCGACGCGGGCGGGTGCCGGCAACACGCTGGTGCGGCTGGCCTCGGGCGGCTGGCGGGCCGACAACACCGACATCTCCGGGTTGGTGGACGCGCTGCGTCCGGCCTGGTCGGCGGACTGGACCCGGGCCGCGGTCCTCGGCGCCGGGGCGACCGCCCGGTCGGCCGTGCTGGCCCTCGACGAGCTCGGCGTCACCCACGTCCACCTCTATGCCCGCAACCGCGCACGCGCCGAGGAGTTCCGCGGCTGGGCCGCGACCGCGGCGTCCGGGGTCACGGTGTCGACGGCGCCGCTGGACACCTGGGCCGCCGGCGGCGAGCCGGCCGTCCTCTCGACCCTGCCCGGGGGTGCCGCCGACGACGTGCTCGTACCCGGACCCCGCGTCGGGCTGCTCTTCGACGCGGTCTACGCCGGCTGGCCGACCCCGCTGGCCCGGGCCGCCGCGGCCGCCGGCATGACGGCGATCGGCGGCCTCGACCTGCTGGTGCACCAGGCCGCGCGCCAGTTCGAACTGTTCACCGGTCGCCCCGCACCCGTTGCGGTCATGTTCGCCGCCGGCCGGGCCGCCCTCGCACCCCCGGGAGCTGCCACGTGATCGTCCTGGTCGGCTTCATGGGCGCGGGCAAGACCAACGCCGGACTGCGCGTGGCCGAGGCGCTCGACGTGCCGTTCATCGACTCCGACGCGGCGATCGAGGCCGCCGACGGGCGCCCGGTGCGGACGATCTTCGCCGAGGACGGCGAGGCCGGGTTCCGCCGGATCGAGGCCGCGACCATCGCCGCGCTGTTGGCCGGTCCACCGGCCGTCCTCTCGCTGGGGGGTGGCTCGCTGGGCAGCGCGGAGGTGCGGGAGGCCCTGGTCGGGCACGAAGTCGTCCTGCTCGACGTCAGCCTGGCCGAGTCGCTCAACCGGGTGGGCGGCGACCCGTCGCGGCCGATGCTCCAGCACCCCGACCTGGCCGCGCTGTACGCCGGGCGCCAGCGCGCGTACCGCGATGCCGCGACTGTCGTGGTGCCGGTGGACGGCCTCAGCAAGGAGGAGACGGCTGCGCACGTCCTGGCGGCCCTCGGACACCGCGCCGTGGGAGAGTAGGCCCCATGGACGTGCTGATCATCAACGGGCCGAACCTGAACACGCTCGGCACGCGCGAGCCGGAGATCTACGGGGCCACCACCCTGGCCGAGATCGAGGCGGGCCTGGTCGCGCAGGGTGCGGCCGCCGGCCTCGCGGTCGACACCTTCCAGAGCAACCACGAGGGCGCGATCGTCGACCGGCTGCACGCCGCGCGCACCGACGGCACCCGGTTCGTGATCATCAACCCGGGGGCGTTCACGCACACGTCGGTCGCGATCCGGGACGCGTTCGCGGCGGTCGCGATCCCGTTCTGCGAGGTGCACATCTCCAACGTCCACGCCCGCGAGGAGTTCCGCCGGCACTCCTACCTCTCCGACCTCGCCGTCGGGGTGCTGTCCGGTTTCGGCGCGCTCGGGTACACCATGGCCATGGAGTATGTGATCGACCGGCTCACGTCCTAGCACCCGTCCCCCTGAAAGGTAGCCCCCATGCAGCTCACCCATCTGGGCCACTCCGCCGTTCTCGTGGAGACCGGCGGACTCCGCGTCCTGATCGACCCGGGCAACTTCTCCGACGCCTGGCACGGCCTCACCGACCTGGACGCGATCCTGGTCACGCACCTGCACCCCGACCACGTCGACCCGGCGCACGCGCCGGCACTGGTCGCCGCGAACCCGCAGGCCCGCGTCCTCGTCGAGCCCGGCGTGATCGACGCCGTGGGGCTGGAGCGGGCGGAGCCGCTGACGGCCGACACCAGCGTCGAGCTGGGCGGGGTGAAGGTGGCGGCGGTCGGCGGGCTGCACGCGGTGATCCACCGCGACATCCCGCGGATCGGCAACGTCGGCCTGGTGATCAGCGGCGAGGGTGAGCCGACCTTCTTCCACCCCGGTGACAGCCTGGCCACTGCGCCGGTGGGCGTGGACGTGCTGGCGGTGCCGGCCTACGGGCCGTGGGCGGCGATGAAGGAGACCGTCGACTTCGCCCGCGAGGTCGGCGCCACCCAGGGGTTCTGCATCCACGACGGCCTGCTGAACGAGCGCGGCTGGGCGCTGGTGTTCGGCCGCGTCACCGACATGACGCCCTGCACGCTCACCGACCTGCGCGGCAAGGGCGCCTGGACGCCGGCCTGATCAGCCGACGTAGAGCGTGACCGTCGACCCCTTGGCGGCCTGCTGACCCTCGCCGGGGTTGGTTCCCAGCGCGGTGCTGCCGAACGGCAGGGTGCGTTGGACGTCGACCTTGAACCCGAGGTCCTTCAGCTTCTTGGTCGCGGCCTTCTGGGTGAGCCCGCGCACCTGGGGCACGGTGATCATCTCCGGCCCCTTCGAGACCGTGAAGGTGATCGTCCCGCCGCGCGGCACGCTGCGTCCGACCTTCGGGTCGGAGGAGATCACGTTGCCCACGGCCACCGTGCTGCTGTAGGCGTCATCGGCCTTCTGGACGACCAGTCCGGCGTTCGTGTAGTACGCCTCGGCCTCGGCGAACGGCTTGTTCTTGAAGCTGACGACCTCCACCGGGGGCGGGCCCTTGGACACGTTGAGGTTCACCACGGTGCCGGGCCTGACCATCTTGCCGGCGTCGATCGAGCCGCTGACGACCGTCCCGGCCGCGATGGACTCGTGGAACACCTCGATCTGCTTGCCGGCCTTGAGGTGCGCGTCCTCGAGCGCCCGGGTCGCGTCCTCGGGCGTCCGGTTCACCAGCGAGGGCACGGGGTAGCGCTCCGGGCCCTTCGAGAGGAAGGCGGTGACGGTGCCGCCGCGCAGCACCCGGTCGCCGGCCTCCGGGTCGGTGCGGGTGACCTGCCCGACGGGGACGGTCTCGCTGAACTCCTCGTCCCAGGCGAGCTGCAGGCCGTTCTTGGCGGCCAGCGAGGTGGCCTGGGCCTGGGTGAGGTTGTCGAAGTCGGGGGTGGCGGTGAACCGTCCGGCCAACAGGTACCAGGCGCCCACGCCGAGGACGGCGGTGAGCAGCAGCACCAGCACCAGCGAGAACGCGCCACGGCGGCGCCGCTGGGCGCGTCGCTGCTGCAACGGCACGGCGGACGGGCTGGGCACGGACGCCGGTGGCGCGTCGTAGTACGGCATGCCGTCGGCCGCGCCCGGGTGGTTGGGGCTGATCGGGGTCGACGGGGTGAAGCGCAGGGTGGCCGTCCGCTGAACCTCGCCGTGGGGGAGGACGGCGGGCACCATCTCGGTGACCTGCGACGACGCGTCCAGCGCGGTCTCGCGCATCCGGGCGGTGAGCAGCGGGTCGTCCAGCACTCCCTGCTCGATGGCCTCGCGCGCCTGCCGCAGGTGGTCGAGCAGCACCTTCGCGTCCGCCGGGCGGTCGGCCGGCTGGCGGGCGGCGGCGGTGGTGACGATCGCGTCCAGATACGGCGGGACGGCCGAGCGGGTGTCGCGCCACTGGGCGGGCGCGCTCAGCGAGGGCAGCGAGATCTCGTTGTGGACGTGGCTGTACGCGACCTGGATCGGGGTGTCGCCGGTGTGCGGCTTGCGTCCGGTGAGCATCTCGAACAGCAGGACGCCGAGCGCGTACACGTCGCAGCGGGTGTCGGCGTGGCCGTGGGTGACCAGCTCGGGAGCGATGTAGGACACCGTCCCGATGAGCATCCCGTTGGCCGTCGCGGTGTGGGCGGTGACGGCGCGGGCGAGGCCGAAGTCGGCCACCTTGATCTGGCCGCGGGTCGAGATCAGGACGTTCTCGGGCTTGAGGTCGCGGTGGATGATGCCGGCCTCGTGGGCGGCGGCGACGGCGGCGGTGACCGGGATCATCAGGTCGAGCGCGCGCTGCGGCTCCATCGGTGCCTCGCGGCTGATCAGGTTGCGCAGGGTGGAGCCCTCGACGTACTCCATGACCATGTAGGGGCGGCCGGCGTCCATGCCCTGGTCGAACACGGAGACCACGTTCGGGTGGGACAGGCGGGCCGCGGCGCGGGCCTCACGGTCGAAGCGGGAGACGAAGTCCTGGTCGCTGCCGAGGTTGTCGTGCATGACCTTGACCGCCACGGTGCGCGTCAAGCGACGGTCGGTGGCGAGGTACACCGTGGCCATCCCACCGCGGGCGAGCTTGCGGAGAATCTCGTACCGACCGTCCAGCACGTGCCCCAGTAGGGGATCGGCGTTGCTCATGGTCGTCACTGTCTGGCTCCGGACAAGTCGGGGAAGTAGGCCGTCCAGACCTAACGGCGATTGTAGGAGTGCTGGTCAAGGAGATCGCGATCAACGCGCCGTCGGCCGTAGTCTGGACCAATGACCGCGCTTCTGGGTTTGGCCACCCGACTGGGGTTGGCCCGACTGCTTCTCATCACCGGCACCCGTGGCGAAGAGGACGACCTGTCCGGCTTCGTGGACAGCTGCTTCGCCGGCGGCGTCGACATCATCCAGTTGCGCGACCCCGGCGCCGACCAGGCCGGGCTGCTCGCCGCCCTGAAGGTGATGCGCGAGGTCGGCTACCACTACCAGGGACTGGTGAGTGTGTACGAGTCGACCGCCCTGGCCGAGGAGTTCGGCGCGGACCTGCTGCACCTGCCCGAACGCGGGGAGGCCGCGAAGGAGGCGCGCACGCACCTGCACCAGTGGGCGTTGATCGGACGCTCCTGCCACTCGACGCAGCAGGTGGACGCGGCCCTCGCCGACCCGGACGTGAACTACCTGACCGTCGGACCGGTGTTCGCCGGGCTCACGCCCACCTCGGGCCTCGACCTGGTGCGGTACACCACCAGGGTTGCGCCGCCCGGCGATCCGGCCTCGAAGCCCTGGTTCGCGGTGGGCGGCATCACCGCCGCCACCCTCGACCAGGTGCTGGACGCTGGTGCGAAGCGGATCGCGGTCTCGCGGGCCATCACGGCCGCCCATGACCCCGAGGCCGCCGCCATCGCCCTGAAGGACCGCCTGCGCCAGGCCTGGAACTCCGACCCCGCCATGGCGAACCTGACCCTCCAGATGTTCCGCCACTAGGACGAACTGCGAACCGGTCCCTGAGGAGCCCGTCGGCGTTCAGGGCGAACGGATTCGCCCTGGATCGGGGCGGTCCGGCTCGATCTGCCCACCCCACCGACTGATCGAGGGCGATTCGCGTACCGTCGCGACCGACCGTCAGGTTGTGGATGACTGTACGAGTTTCGCCCCGCCCTGTGGATAACCCGGCCCTGCTCTGTTTCCGGGCCCCTGCGCTGTGCCAGACTCCTGCCACCCCAGGAGGTGCCTATGCTCACCCGGCCACGGCGACTCGCAGTAACCATCCTCGCTGCCGCCTGCCTCCTGACCGGCTGCCAACCGGCAACCACCCCCACCCCGACACCGGCGCCCAGCTGGACCTGCACCCCCGAAGCCGGCGGCGAACAGTTCAGCTGCTCCCAGCACCAGTACGACGACATGGTCGCCAAAGACAAGCTCTACGCCGAGGCGGAAGCCGTCTACCGCAAGTTCTTCGCCGAGAACTCCCGCATCTACCGTGCGGGCGGCATCGACGAACCCACGGCCACCCTCCTCGAGACCACCACCGGCCAATACCTCCGGGACTCGATGACCTTGTATCGATCGCTGAGGAACACACAGACGAAGGTCGTTGGTGGCGACATCAAACTCGTCTCCCTGCTGCGACTTCCCGGGGTCAGTTCGGGCGGATCACTGGTCGCGCTCCGGGCGTGCATCGACACAACATCGGCGGAGATAAGGGCGCCCGGCGAGAAGCCCGAGGCGGGCTACATCGGCATTGAGCAGCTCTTCTTTGCGCGAGTCGAGCAACAGATGAAGATCCAAAGCTCGATGTGGCAGGAGGTCGAGGCATGCTGAACAGGGTTGGTGTCGGAGTCACTCTGGCGATCATCGCGTTCTTGCTCGTTCCCGCCGTTCCGTCGTTCGGAGGCGGGAGTCCCAAGCCCACGCCATCCCCAACGATCACTGCGAGCCCCGATGGGCTGGTCACTGGTCGCCTCCCAATCCGATCCAAGAGCCGTGGTTCGGGCGATAGCGAGACCAAGAAGACTTCGAAAAGCACGAAGACCACGAAGACCAGCAAGGACGACCTGACCCTTGAGGAGTGGCGGGTGTTGAAGGGGATGTGTCGGCGGATGAACCAGGTGTTCACCTGCACGACGCCGACGGGGCGCAGGCAGGCGATCTCGC
>Ga0102832_1000903_pt1 | contig 30267 bp, 25 predicted proteins | sample EBPBio282013_DNA_FD_88942 | JGI IMG/M metagenome (GOLD analysis project Ga0102832, IMG submission 88942) | Wastewater treatment Type I Accumulibacter community from EBPR Bioreactor in Madison, WI, USA - Reactor 2_5/28/2013_ DNA (Illumina Assembly) | ecosystem: Engineered > Bioreactor > EBPR >... | reverse complement strand
AAGCGATAGGACAGCGACAGTTCGCCCTCGTCGTGGCTGGCCTCCGACAGTCTTCGCAGACAGTTCTCGACGATGATGACCGCGCCATCGACGATGAGGCCGAAATCGAGCGCGCCCAGACTCATGAGATTGGCCGACACGCCGGTTTCCACCATGCCCGAAATCGTCATCAGCATGGCGATCGGGATGACCAACGCGGTCAGCAGTGCCGCGCGCAGGTTGCCCAGCAGCAGGAACAGGATCACGACGACCAGCAGCGCGCCCTCGACGAGGTTCTTCTGCACGGTGGCCATCGCCTTGTCAACGAGCACCGTGCGGTCGTAGACCGGCACCGCCTTGACGCCTTCGGGCAAGCTGTCGTTGACGATGTCGAGTTGCTTGGACACCGCCTGTGACACGGTGCGGCTGTTGGCACCGATGAGCATGATGGCGGTGCCCAGCACGGTCTCATGGCCGTCGCGTGTGGCCGCGCCCGTGCGCAGCTCCTTCCCAATGCCGACCTCACCGATGGCGCCCACGGTAATAGGCACGCCGTCACGCGTGGCCACCACGATGTTCATGAGGTCTTGCGCCGTGCGCACCTGTCCCGGCACGCGTACCAGCAGCTGCTCCTTGTTGCGCTCGATGTAGCCTGCGCCTTGGTTTGCGTTGTTGCGCTCGATCGCTTCCGCTGCCAACCCCTACCTGGCCTACGCCATGGTGCTGGCGGCCGGCCTGGCCGGGATCGAGGGCGAGTACGAACTGCCCGAGGGCGCCGAGGACGATGTCTGGGCGCTCACCGATAAGCAGCGTCACGCGCTGGGCATCTCGCGGCTGCCGGGCAGCCTGGGCAACGCCATCGACCTGATGGAGAACTCCGAACTGGTCGCCGAGACCCTCGGCGAGCACGTCTTCGACTTCTTCCTGCGTAACAAGAAGGCCGAATACCAGTCCTACCGCGGCCACGTCTCGGAATGGGAGCTCCGCAACACCCTTCCGATCCTGTGACGGGGGCGCCCTCGGCGCGCGAGCGGTGAGGGCTCAGAGCCGGATGCGCAGCCCGGCGTCGTCGGTCTCCAGCGGTGCCGTCAGTTCGGTGTGGTCGACGCCGCCCTGCCAGCAGGTGACCGTATACGGCAGCAGCAGCGGGTCCGGCACGCGGGCGATCGCATCGTAGAGGTCACCAACCTCCGAAAGCACCTGCTCGGCGACGGCCGGTTCCACGTCGGCGAATCCGTCCAGCTGACGTACCATCGTCAGCAGATCCGCCCGGAAGGCAGGCACCCAGCGCCGGAACTCCCGGCGAGTCAGCATCGGGAAGTAGGGATTGTCGTGCAGCGCGGTCGCGGTTGCGGCCAGCTTGCCGTCGGCCATCGCCGTGGGATCGACCCGGCGGACGACTCCCGCCAGCCGTCGTACCCAGGGCACCGAGTCGTCGCGGGCCGTGTGCACCACGGTCAACCGGCCTTCCGGCCGCAACACCCGGGCGAACTCGGCCAGCGCCAGCCGAGGCGGCAGCCGGTGCAGGGTGTCGACGACCACCACGTGGTCGAATCGGCAGGGTGCGAACGGGATCGCGTCTGGTGCCGCGACGATCGCCACCAATCCGGGCTGCTGCTCGACCGCTGCGACCAGTTGCTCGGCCGTCCTGTCGACGACGGCGAATCGGGACGCCCGGGGGCTCAGCCGGCGCGCGAGGCTGAGCGACGCCGAGCCCACCGACAGCACCGCGGTGGCCTCCGCGGCCGTCAGCCATTCCACCGCGGAGGGCGGAAAGGCGGTGGCGAAGGCGGCCATGGGGGCATGCTACGCGGACCAGGAGTGGCCGTGAGGCAGGCGCCGCCCTGTGGAGGACGCGAGTTTTCCACAGGGCGGCCAACTCGGCGGCGTGGGGCCGGCCGGGCCGACAAGGCTTCTGGTCGTGGAACACCCCGATGTGCTGGTCGTCGCCGCGCCCGGCGAGACCCAGGATGCCGTGCTGGCCGCGGCAGCCGCGCAGGAGCTGACGGCCCGGACGGTGGGAAGCGTCGGCGAACTGACCGAGCACTGGCGGGAGGCGGGAGCGGTCTTCATCGCCGACGAGTTCGCCGCGGAGGTCGCCGGCCGGGCACTGCCGCGCCGCGACGGCGTCTATCTGGCCGGATCGGACGAAGCCCTGCTGGCCGCCTGGTCGGCGCCGCTCGGCGCACGAGTGATCGGCCTTCCGGCAGGCCGGGCCTGGCTCGGCGTGGTGCTGGGCGGGGGCGGTCCGGGAGCGGTACGCACCCCGGTGATCGCGGTCATCGGCGGCTCCGGCGGCGCCGGCGCGTCCACCCTGGCGACCACCCTGGCCTGCCTGTCGGCCCGGCGGGATCGGGCAGCCGCGCTGGTGGACGTCGATCCGATCGGCGGGGGCATCGACCTGCTGCTCGGTGCCGAGCAGGCCGAGGGCTGGCGATGGCCGAGGTTGAGCGGTGCCGATGGCTATGTCGGCGACCTGCGTGCCTATCTGCCGGTGGTGGACGGGGTCTCGCTGGTCTCGATGTCCCGCGGGCCGGCGATCGATCTGGCCCGGGATCCGCTCGCGGCGATCCTCGGATCGCTACGCAGGGCCCACCGGCTGGTGGTGCTCGACGTGGGCCGTACCTTCGCCGCGGCCGCCGGCGAGGCGTTGCGGCTGGCCACCCGGGTGCTGGTGGTCGCCCGCGGCAGCGTCCGCTCGGTGGCGGCCACCCGGGAGCTGATCCGTGCCCGGCAACTCGACACCGCAGAGGTGGTGCTGCGCAGCGGCGCGGTCGGCGCGGCCGAGGTGGCCGACGCCCTGGAGTCGCCGGTGGTCGCCGAACTGCCGCAGGATCGCCGGCTTGCGGTGGCCGCCGAGCGAGGGCTGTCGCCATTGCGGGCCGGACGCCGGTACCGGGCGGCGTGCAGCCGGTTGCTCGCCCATCTGGAGGAAGCCGGCGATGGTTGAGACCGTCCCCACCCCGACGCCGGCCCGGAGCGGGGTGGCGAGCCCCGGCCGGGGGGAGTTGCCGGTGGCGGCGGTGCGGGCCTATCTGGGGCGACGCGGGCTGCCGGCCGGGCCGGTGGAGGTGGGCCTGGCGCTGCGCGAGCTGGGCCATCTGGTCAGCGATCACGCCGTGCGTTCCACTGTCGCGGCGCTCCGGAGGGAGAGCGTCGGAGCCGGTCCGCTGGACGATCTGCTGGCGCTGCCCGACGTGACCGATGTCCTGGTCAACGGTGCCGCTCAGGTCTTCATCGACCGTGGTCACGGCCTGGAGCAGGTGGCGTCCCCCTTCGCCGACGAGGCAGAGGTGCGGCGGCTCGCCGTCCGGCTGGCGGCCTCGGCGGGACGCCGGCTCGACGAGGGATCGCCCTTCGTCGACACCCGGTTGGCATCCGGGGTGCGGGTGCACGCCATCCTCGCAGCGGTAGCCGATCAGGGAACCTGTCTCTCGCTGCGGGTGCCTCGGGCCGGATCGCTGAGCCTGGGCGACTGGGTGGCCGGCGGTGCGCTCGCCCCGGCTGCCGCCGAGGTGTTGCGGCGGGTGGTGGGGCATCGCTTGGCCTTCCTGGTGAGCGGCGGAACCGGATCGGGCAAGACCACCCTGCTGGCCAGCCTGCTCTCGCTGGTGCCGCCCGCGCAGCGGATCGTGATCGCCGAGGATTCCCGCGAACTCCGTCCCACCCACCCGCACTGCCTGCGGCTGGAAGGGCGTCCGGCCAACAGCGAGGGAGCCGGCGCCGTGACGCTGACCGATCTGGTGCGCCAGGCGCTGCGGATGCGGCCCGACCGGCTGGTCGTCGGGGAGGTGCGTGGCGCCGAACTGGTCGATCTGCTCACCGCGCTCAACACCGGGCACGAGGGTGGGTGCGGCACCATTCACGCCAACTCGGCTGGCGACGTCCCCGCGCGCCTGGAGGCCTTGGCAGCCCTGGGCGGGCTGGGCAGGGCGGCGCTGCACGCCCAGGTGGCCGCCGCGCTCGATCTGGTGGTGCACATCCGGCGACTCGGCGACGGCCGACGGTGGGTGGAGGAACTGCGGGTGATCGTGGCCGATCCCGGGTCGGGATTGTGCCGGGCTGTGCCCGCGCTGCGCTTCGAGGAGGACGGCTCGGTGCGACGGCAGGAGGCGCACGAGCTGCTGGTACGGCGGTTGGGCGGGTGACCGGGTGGGCTGCGCTCGCCACGGCGCTCGCGGTCTGGCTGTGGTTGTCGCCGCCGGCGGACCTGAGGCGGCTGGCAGGGCGCTCCCCGCGAGCCGGGCCGACATCGCGCGGCTGGGCCGGATGGCTGACGGCGGGTGCGGTCGGCGTCATCGCGGCAGGTACCGGTGGCTGGGCGATCGGGGTGGCTGCGGGTTGTCTCACCGCGACGGCGACCTGGATGACGCGCCGCCGGCGTCGCCGGCGGACAGCCTCCGGCCAGAGCGCCGAGGTGGTTCGGGCCTGCGAGTTGCTGGGCGGCATGCTCGGGCTGGGCCAGGTGCCGACGACTGCGCTACGGGCGGCGGCGCAGCAGGCGCCGGTCCTGGCCGAGGCTGCTGCCGTCCAGGCACTCGGTGGTGAGGTTCCGGTGGTGCTGCGGCGCGCGGCCGCAGGCCCCGGTAGCGGCGGTCTGGCCGAGATCGCCGCGGCCTGGGAGGTGGCCGAACGGACGGGGGCGTCGCTCACTGCGACCGTGACGGCGGTGAGCGACCGGCTCACGGCCGATCAGACGCTGCGCGCGACCGTCGAGGCCGAACTGTCCGCGCCCCGGGCCACCGGGCGCCTGCTGGCTGTGTTGCCGGTGGCAGGCATCGCGCTGGGCTACCTGATGGGTGGCGATCCCGTCGCCTTTCTCACCGGCTCGGCCTTCGGCCAGGCATGCCTGGCGGCCGGCGCCGCGCTGGGCTGCGCCGGGTTGATCTGGACCGAACTGCTCGCCGATCGATACGGAGCCTGAGATGGCCTGGTTCGCCGCGATCTGCGTCGCTTTGGCCGCGGCGTTGTGCGTCGCGTCGCCGATCGAACGACGATTGCGGCCCCCGCTGCGCCGTCGCCTGCCCGGCTGGCTGGAGCCCGTGCCCGACGCGCTGGGCGTCCGTCCGCGCGGCTTCGCCGCCGCTGTGCTGGCGGCGGCCGTCGCGTTGTGGACGGGCCAACTGGGCTGGGGCGCGTTGGTTGCCGCGCTGGGTGCCGGCGCGGCAACCTTCCTCCTCCTGGGACGGGCGACGCCGGCCAGCCGGGCTCGGCGCAGCGCGGAACTGACCGCGGCCCTGCCCCAGGTGTGCGATCTGCTGGGGGCGGCGGTGTCGGCCGGCCTGCCGCTGCGGACAGCTGTGCAGGTGGTTGCCGAGACGATCGGTGGTGTCGCGGCGGAGCCGCTGGCCGGTATCGCGGCGCGGGTGCGACTGGGAATCCCGGAGACCGACGCCTGGGCCGAGTTGAGTGCTGACGATCCGTGGCAGTCGGTCGCGCGGGAGATATCCCGGACGGTGGGAACCGGCCTCGGGCTGGCCCAGCTGCTCCGCGATCTCGCCCGCCAGGCCCGGCTGGTGGCAGCCTCCGAGGCCGTGATCCGCGCCCGGAGGGTGGGGGTGCGCAGCACGCTGCCGCTGATGGTGTGCTTCCTGCCGTCCTTCATCCTGCTGGGCGTCGTCCCGGTGGTTGGCGGCATCATCTCGATGGTGTTGCCATGACCGCGTGCGCGACCCGTTCGGCTGACTCGCCGGGCCTGGCTCTTCGTCCAGCGCGGCTGCCTCTTGGGTCATGGGCTTCCACAGGTTCGTGACCGCCGGGAGTGTCATCCACACCCGGATGAATCCCTTGGCAGATCGATACGCCGGAACTCAAGGCTGCTTGACGTCACCCATCGGGGGTGACCGGGCAGGAGGAAGCAGTGATGCAGCAGGGCAAGCGAGCAGACGAGCGGGGTATGACCACCGCCGAGTACGCGGTGGGAACGGTGGCCTCGGTGAGCATCGTCGGAGTGCTGATCTCGATCATCAACAACCCCGAGTTCAGGGAGTTCCTGTGGGGGCTGGTCAAGGCGCTCTTCGACATCGTGATCAAGATGATCACCGGCGGCTGACGAGAACCAGGGGGTGGCCGGACGAGGGGTTCGGCCACCCCGGGGAGGTGACGATGAAGAACATCCAGGACGAGCGCGGCATGGTCACCGCAGAACTGGGCCTGGCCACCCTGTTGCTGGCGGTCGTAGTGGTGGTGATCGCCTGGCTGGTGGCGGTGCTGGGCCTGCTCCTGCGGTGTCAGAGCACCGCCTGGGAGGTGGCCCGGCAGGAGGCTCGCGGAGACGCCGCGGCCGTGCGTCAGGCCAGGGCGGCGGCGCCGGCGGGCACCGGGATCGAGGTCCGGCGGGTGGCGGGTGAGGTGACGGTGGAGGTCGCGTTGGCAGCCCGGCCGTGGACGGACTGGCTGCCGGCCGTCCCGCTGACCGCGCGAGCGGTCGCGCTGATCGAACCGGGCTCACCGTGACCGAGGGGGAGGAACGCGGTTCGGGCACGCTGCTGATGTTCGCGGCGGTGGTGCTGATCGGTGCGCTCGCGGCGGCCGGAATAGCGGTGGCCGGCGTCTGGGTGGCCATCCAGCGGGTGCAGGCCGCCGCCGATCTGGTCGCGGTGTCGGCCGCGGCCGCGCAGGCCGGCGGTCAGGACGCCTGCGTCGCGGCGGGCCGGCTCGCCAGGGCGAACCAGGTCGAGCTACGCGATTGCTCGATCGCCGGTGACCTGATCGACTTCGCCGTGACGGTCACGATCGCCGCCCCGCCTGGCTCGCTGCCGGTCGACTTCACCACCCGCTCCCACGCCGGCTGGGTTGCCCAGTGATCCCGGCCGACTGCCGAGCGCAGCATCCAGCAGCACGATCGCCGCCGCCTTGTCGAGGGGGTGGTTGCCGTTGCCGCACTTGGGCGAGACGACGCATCGTGGGCAGCCGGCCTCGCACGGGCACTCGCGCAGGAGATCGCGCGTGGCCGCCAGCCACTGCGGCATCAGCTCGTACGCGCGGTCGGCGAAGCCGGAACCACCCTGGTGCCCGTCATGAACGAAGACGGTCAGCAGCCCGGTGTCGGGATGGCAGACGGTGGAGAGCCCACCGACGTCCCAGCGGTCGCAGGGGGCGAAGACGGGGAGCAGCCCGATCGCGGCGTGCTCGGCGGCGTGGGCGGCTCCAGCCAGCGCCTCCCGACTGATGCCGCCGAGCTGGTCGGCGTCGAGGGTCCACCAGGTGGCACGGGTGGTGATGTGGCGTACCGGGAGTTCCAGCGGGTTGCTGTCCCAGACCGTGCCGGTCACCTCGTCGCGTCGCAGGTAGCCGGTGATCTGCGAGGCGAGTTCCACATCTCCGAGCGCCGCCTGGGCGCCCGGCAGAGAGCGGGTCTTGTCAGTGGTGAGAACTCGCAGGTCGAAGCTGCCGGTCGCCTGGGTGTACCAGGTGCCGGTGTTCGGACGGGCCAGCGCGGTGCGGGCCTCCGGGTCGTAATCGGTGATCTGCCACGACTCACCGCGGTGCAGGTAGACCGCGCCGGCGTGGACGGTGCGGTCGGCCGCGGTGGGATTCACCTGGCCGATCACCCGACCGGTGGCGGTCTCGACGATCTCGACCTGCTCTCCGGCGGTGGTGCGCAGGTCGATGCCGTCGACCGCGCGCTCCGGACGGGTCCAGAACCAGCCCGCCGCCCGCCGCCGCAGCAGCCCTCGGTCCGCGAGTTGGTCGGCGAGCGTCGTGGTGGTGGGCCCGAAGAAGGCGCTGTCGGCCTCGGTCAACGGCTTCTCCTGGGCGGCCGCGGCCAGGTGCGGGCCGAGCACGGCCGGCAGATCGGGATGCAGGACGGGAGACTCGGCGACCTGGTCGAAGATCGTTTCGGGATGCTCGCACAGGTAGCTGTCGAGCGGCTCGGGGCGGGCGACCAGGATGGCCAGCGCCTCGCGGCCGGTGCGCCCGGCACGGCCGGCCTGCTGCCACAGCGAGGCCGCGGTGCCCGGGAAGCCGCAGCTGATCACGGCATCCATGCCGGCGATGTCGATGCCGAGTTCGAGGGCGTTGGTGGAGGCCACCCCGCGCAGCGTGCCGGTCTGCAGTTCGTGTTCGATCGAACGACGGTCGTCGGCCAGATAGCCCGCCCGATAGGAGGCGATGGTGGCATCGCTGCGCAGCAGCCGCTGGGCCCGCAGCGCGACCAGTTCGGCCTGCACCCGGGAGGTGGTGAAGGTCAGGGTCTGGCGCCCCTCGTCCACCAGTCGGCCGAGCAGCTCCGCCGACTCGGCGTGCGGATCCTCCTCGGGCTGCCACAGGCAGAAATCCAGCGCAGGACGCCGGGAGGTGTCGGCGTCGACGGCTACCGGGTCGTCGACGCCGACCAGCGCGGCCAGGTGGGCATCCGCGCCGGCGATGGTGGCCGAGCAGGAGACGAACACCGGGTCGGCGCCGTAGTGCTGGGCGAGCCGCCGCAGCCGACGGAGCACACCGGAGACCTGGGCGCCGAAGACCCCGCGATAGCGGTGCGCCTCGTCCACCACCACGTAGCGCAGGTTCTTCAGCAGCCGGCTCCAGCGGGCGTGATTCGGCAGGACGGAACGGTGCACCATGTCCGGGTTGGAGAGCACCCATCCGGCGTGGTCGCGGGCGAAGCGCCGCTCCGCCTCGTCGGAGTCGCCGTCCAGCGTGGTGAACCGGAGGCCAGGCAGCTCGAGGCTGCGGCAGGTGCGCCACTGGTCATGGGCGAGCGCCTTGGTGGGGGCCAGGTAGAGCGCGGTATGGCGGGGTAGCAGCAGGTCGCCCCCCGGCAGCGGACGGCCGAGCCGGCCGTCGAGCACGGCGGCCAGCACCGGCATGAGGTAGGCCAGGGTCTTGCCGGAGGCGGTCGGCGTCGCCAGGGCGACGTGCCGGCCGGCGAAGGCGTGCTCGGCGGCTTCCACCTGGTGTTCCCAGGGCCGGGTGACACCGAGCCGGGCGAGGGCCTCGCGAACCGGCTCGCTCAGCCAGCCCGGGAAGTCCCCGGTCACCCCCGGTGTCGCCGGGCGATGGTGGACGTGGCGCAGCCGCTCGTCGCCCAGCATCCATTCCGGCACCGCCATGAGGCCAGCCTGCCACGCCCGGCTGACAGCGCCGATGCGCTACGCCGGAGTGGGCGGCTGTCAGTGGCTCGTGGGAGGCTGTGGGGGTGCTTGAACCGGCTGCGATCGATCGGCTCCGCGAGAACCTCCTTGCCGCGGGCTACACGCTGGACGCCGTGGCCGATCGGCTCGGTGAGGCCGGGCTGGCCGGGCTCGGCCGCAACTCGAGCCTGGCGGCGGGGCGTGCCCTGGCCGGCGCCGACGATCCGCAGGCGACGGCCATCCGGTTGTGGTTGCTGCAGCAGCCGGTGCCGTCCGGTTCGCTCGGCTGGTTGGATACTTCCCACCTGCGGGGAGCCGGGCTGATCGCCGGGTCGGACGAGCTGCGCGCCACGGTCGAGCTCAAGCCGTACGGTTCGGAAGCCCGGCAGGGCTGGATCTGCTCCGACCAGACTCCGCTCGACACCCGCGTGGTCCGTCCGCGTCCCGACTTCGTTCTCGGTGCCTCCCCGGCGTCCACCACGCTGGCACAACTGGTGCCGCGCGTGCGCGCCGGCTCGGCGCTGGATCTGGGCACCGGTTGCGGCATCCAGTCCGTTCACCTGGCCGACCACGCGGAGCGGGTCGTGGCCACCGATCTGAATCCGCGGGCACTGGACCTGGCCCGGATCACCCTCGGCCTGAACCAGGTGTCGGCCGAACTGCGGCTCGGCTCGCTCTACGAGCCGGTTGCGGAGGAGCTCTTCGACCTGGTCGTCACCAACCCGCCCTACGTGATGTCTCCGCCCGGCGGCGGTCTGGTCTACCGCGAGGGCGGGTTCGCCGGCGACGGGCTGATGCGTGAGGTGGTGTCGGGGGTGCCGCTGAACCCCGGCGGGCTGCTGGTGGTGCTGGGCAATTGGGCGGTCGTCGAGGGCCGGCCGTGGGCCGAGCGGGTGGCCGAATGGATCCCGGCCGGCCACGATGCGCTGGTGTTGCAGCGCGAGGCGCTCGACCCCTACGAGTACATCGAGATCTGGCTGGCAGATGCGGGTCTGGCCGGTACGCCGGAGTACCTGCCGGCCTATCGCGACTGGCTGCAGTACTTCGACTCGCAGCGGATCAGCGGGGTCGGGATGGGCTGGATCTTCGTCCGGCGCAGCGGCAGCGCCCAGCCCGATCTGCGGCTGGAGGAGTGGCCCCATGCCGTTCACCAACCGGTGGGTGAGGCGGTGCTGGCCCACTTCGACGGGATCGAAGGGTCGCGGTGGCCGGACGAGAGGGTGCTGGCGGCAACCTGGCGTCGATCCGACGACCTACGTCAGGAGACACTCGGCGCGCCGGGCGCCGCCGATCCCGAATACATCGTCCTGCGCCAGGCCGGCGGTCTGGGGCGCGCGGTGACGGCCGACACGGCGTTGGCCGCCGTGGTGGGGGCCTGCGACGGAGATCTGCCGCTCGGAATGCTGGTGGACGCCGTCGCGCACCTCCTCGAGGTGGACGCTGCTGCGCTCGCGGCCGATGTCCTTTCGCACCTACGCCCGCTGATTGCAGAAGGACTGGTGGTTCACAGCGACTCACAGGAAACTCAAAGTGAGGGCTTTGGTTCGGCGATCACACTGGAGGGCGAACCAAGGAGAGCCGATGGCTGAGAACGATGAGCCGACCCAGCGGATCGAACCGTCCGAGGCGGAACCGACGCGGGTGATCGGGGCGGAGCCGACCGCACGGATCGACCCCTCGTCCGGCGCGCCCGGCCAGGCTCCGCAAGGGCCGGCCCAGGGCCAGGCACCCGCGTCGCCGCCCCCGTCGGCCTGGGCGCCACCGGCGCTCGGCCAGCGCTGGACGGATCAGCAGCCTCCCGCCGGCACGGATCAGCGGCCGCCTGCCGGTGCTTCCGGGTGGTCCGCGCCACCGTCGGGTTGGTCTGCGCCCGGCGCCTATGGCGCGCCCGGCTCCTATGGCCAGGAACAGCCCCAGCGTCCGGCGGCCTATTCGTCACCGGGGCAGCAGCCCCGGCCCGTGCCCGGGCCGTACGGCGCCCCGGCGTACCCGTCCTATGGACAACCGGGATACGGCCAACCGGGATACGGCCAGCCCGGCTACGGGCAGTACGGCTACGGCCCCCATGGTTACGGGCAGTACGGCCAGGGCCAGTACGGCTACGGGCAGAGCGGTCAGGGAGGTCAGGCTCCGGCGGGCTATCCAGGCAGCCACGGCACCTATCCGCCGGCGGGTTATGGCGCCTACGGGCAGCCGCCGGCCGGCTACCAGTACCCGCAGCAGTACTACGCCGGCCAGCAGTGGCCGGCCACCCAGGCGCCGCCCAAGCGCAACCGCGGCCGGAACATCCTGGCGGTGACCCTCGCCGCGATGCTGGTGCTGAGCGGGTTCGTGTGGGCGGGGCAGTCGCTGATCCAGCAGACACTGAACCCCAACCCCGTCGCACCGGTGAACCCGCCCCCGGTGAATCCGCAGCCGGTGAACCCGGGGCAGCCGGGCGGGATCCCGGATCCGGGCGAGTCCGTCGACCCCGGCCCGAACACCGACCCCGGCAGCACGACGGCCTCGGCCAGTGAATCGGCCGGTGTCGTCCTGGTGGCCGGCGAGACCTCCAGTGGCACCGCCGCCGGCACCGGCATGGTGCTGACTCCGGATGGTCAGGTGCTGACCAACTACCACGTCGTCGCCGGCACCCAGGCGATCTACGTCACCATCGCCGACAGCGGCGACGAGTACGCCGCGAGCGTCCTCGGATTCGACCAGACCAAGGATGTCGCCCTGCTCCAGTTGCAGGACGCCCGCGGGCTGGCCACCGTCACCATCGACACCGACGAGGTGAAGGTGGGCGACCAGGTGGCAGCCGTCGGCAACGCCGGTGGCGAGGGCGAGTTGGTCCGCGCGCCGGGGGAGGTCACGCGACTCGACCAGAGCCTGACGGTGAGTTCGGATTCGCCGTGGGGCTCGCAGGAGGACCTGAGCGGCGTGATCGAGACCACCGCGGGCGCCGTCCCCGGGCATTCCGGCGGGCCGATGTTCGATGCCGAGTCCGAGGTCATGGGCATGACCACCGCCGGATCCAGCCAGGCCGGTCGCAGCTTCGCCGTCCCCATCGCCGACGCGCTGGACGTCGTCTCCACGATCGAGGCCGGCAGCGACGCGGGCACCGTCCGGGTGGGCCCGGCCGGTTACCTCGGCATCGTGATCGGCGACAGCAGCCGGTACGGTGCCACGATCACCGACGTGGTCGACGGCTCGCCGGCAGACAAGGCAGGCATCGAGGTCGGCAGCACGCTCACCCAGGTGGGTGACGAACGGATCCGTCGCGACACCAACCTGGCTACGGTGATTCGTGCGCTCGAGCCCGGCGATCGGGTTCAGGTGCGCTGGATCACCCCCGACGGCAAGGAGCGCGAAGCCACCGTCACGCTGGAGGCCAGCCCCGTCAACTGAGGCGTCGCGCGGGTGATCCGACGGCCGCCGGTGGTGGACAGTCGCCCGTCGATGGCTACGATGCGGTCTGGTGCACCGCTCGGTGCGCACACCATTACGACCCAGAAGGCAACCCTGTGGCTCAAGCGACCAAGCGCCGGCTCGTCATCGTCGAGTCGCCCACCAAGGCGACCAGCCTGGCGAGGTTCCTCGGCGCCGGGTATGTGGTGGAATCCAGCCGCGGCCACGTTCGCGACCTGCCCGAGAAGGCCGCCGACATCCCCGCCAAGTACAAGGGTGAGAAGTGGGCGCGCACCGGGGTGAACGTCGATGCCGACTTCGCCCCGATCTACGTGGTGGACGCCGACAAGAAGGGCACCATCCGCGATCTCAAGGCCAAGCTGAAGGAAGCCGACGAACTCTTCCTGGCCACCGATGAGGATCGCGAGGGCGAGGCGATCGCCTGGCACCTGCTCGACGAGTTGAAGCCCAAGATCCCGGTCAAGCGGATGGTCTTCCACGAGATCACCCCCGAAGCGATCCACGCGGCGGTCGACAACACCCGCGAGCTGGACATCGACCTGGTGGACGCCCAGGAGACCCGTCGCATCCTCGACCGGCTCTACGGCTACGAGGTCTCCCCGGTGCTGTGGAAGAAGGTCATGCCCCGGCTCTCCGCCGGACGGGTGCAGTCGGTGGCCACCCGGCTGGTGGTTGACCGGGAGTGGGAGCGGATCCACTTCCACGTCGTCGACTACGCCGGCATCGAGGCCCTGCTGGACGCCGGCCCGGATGCCTCCCCGCGTCAGTTCACGGCCACCCTGAGCCAGTTCGGCACCCGACGGCTCGCCGCCGGCCGCGACTTCGACGCCGCCGGCAAGCTGACCGGCAAGGAGTTGCTGCACCTCTCGGCCGAGGCCGCGGATTCGCTCGCCGAGGCGCTGCGGGGCGCGAGCTACGCGGTGGCCGGCGTAGAGGCGAAGGCCTATCGCCGCAAGCCCTACGAGCCTTTCCGCACCACCACCCTGCAGCGCGAGGCCGGCACCAAGCTCGGCTTCACGGCGCAGCGCACCATGTCGTTGGCCCAGGAACTCTACGAACGCGGCTTCATCACCTATATGCGTACCGACTCGGTGAACCTGTCGCAGGCGGCGATCGCCGCCGCCCGGACGCAGATCAAGCACCTCTACGGCGGCCAGTTCCTCCCCGACTCCCCGCGTGTCTACGCGTCCAAGGTGAAGAGCGCGCAGGAGGCGCACGAGGCCATCCGTCCGGCGGGCGAGCACTTCCGCACGCCGGCCGAGACCGGCCTGCACGGCGATCAGTTCCGGCTCTACGAGCTGGTCTGGAAGCGCACCCTCGCCTCCCAGATGAAGGATGCCGAGGGCAACACCGTCACCGTCCGGATCGGTGCCACGCTGGCCGAGCGCGCCGGCGTCCCGGACGCCACCACCGGCGAGGTCGTGGAGGCCGGGCGGGCCACCCTGACCGCTTCCGGCCGCACCATCACCTTCCCGGGCTTCCTGAAGGTCTACGTCGCCTCCGCGGACGACGACCAGGCCGCCGACGACGCCCAGGCGCCGCTACCCGAGCTGACCGCCGGGCAGGCGCTGGCCGCCGACGAGGTGACGTCCAAGCCGCACAGCACCACCCCGCCGGCCCGCTACACCGAGCCCTCGCTGGTCGCCGAGTTGGAGCGCCGCGACATCGGCCGGCCCTCCACCTACGCCTCGATCATCCGGACGATCACCAGCCGCGACTACGTCTTCAAGAAGGGCTCGGCGCTGGTGCCGACCTGGCTGGCCTTCGCCGTCACCCGGCTGCTGGTCGAGCACTTCCCGAGGCTGATCGACTACGACTTCACCGCCCAGATGGAGGAGACCCTCGACGAGATCGCGAACGGCAACGCCGCCCGGGTGGCGGTGCTGCGCGACTTCTACTTCGGCCCCGACGGCGACAGCTACGAAGGCCTGCAGAAGCTGGTGAACGAGCTCGGCGAGATCGACGCCCGCGCGCTCTCAACCTTCCCCCTGGAGGATTCCGGGATCGACGTCCGGGTGGGCCGCTACGGCACCTACATCGAGGACGCCGAGGGCCGCCGCGCCAATGTCGACCCCGACCTGCCGCCGGCCGAGCTGACCGTCGAGGTCGCCCGCGAGCTGCTGGAGAAGCCCTCGGCCGAGGAGCGTGAGATCGGCACCGACCCCGACAGCGGACGCCAGATCGTCGCCAAGTCGGGTCGCTACGGGCCCTACGTCACCGAGGTGCTGGAGGAGGGCGCGCCCAAGAGCGCCAAGCCGCGCACCGGCTCGCTGTTCGCGTCCATGTCGGTGGAGACGGTCACGCTGGAGCAGGCGCTGCAGCTGCTGTCGCTGCCACGGGTGGTCGGCAAGACCGCCGACGGCGAGGAGATCACCGCTCAGAACGGCCGCTACGGCCCGTATCTGAAGAAGGGGACGGATTCCCGCTCGCTGTCCTCGGAGGCCCAGATCTTCGACATCACGCTGGAGGAGGCCGAGGCGATCTACGCGCAGCCGAAGACCCGCGGCGGGCGCACCGCCTCCGGGCCGTTGCGGGAGCTGGGCCCCGATCCGGCCAGCGGCAAGCCCATGGTGATCAAGGACGGCCGGTTCGGCGCCTACGTCACCGACGGTGAGGTGAACGCCACCCTCCGCCGTACCGACAGCGTCGAGGCGATGACCCCCGAACGCGCAGCAGAACTGCTGGCCGAGAAGCGCGCCAAGGGCCCCGCCCCCAAGCGCGCCACCCGCCGCACGGCGACCCGCAAGCCCGCCGCCAAGAAGAAGGCCTGAGAACTCCGTCCCCCGGTCTCTCTGCGTGCTCGCAGAAACCGGGTGATTCCGGGCCTGTGCCCGGATATCGCGGGCGGTCAGCCTGGATTGCCCGGTTTCTGCGGGTGATCATCGGCCGCGGGGGATCCGGATCGAGGCCTGCTCCGAGCACCGCCGACGCGTTGCTCGGAGAGACGCATGCGGCTTTGTCCGCTTGCGCGACCGCGGCCTTCTCGGCTGGGAGGACGGTGAGAGTCAGGCGCTCGCGAGTGACCCATCACGTCCTCCCAGCCGAGCCCGGATCTCCGAACGCAACCCACGCGCGTCAGGCCGTAGGCTGTCCGACGAGGAAGGGAGAGCCGATGGCCGGGGTATTCATCGTCTTCGAGGGTGGCGACGGCGTGGGCAAGTCGACCCAGGCGCGACTGCTGGCCGACTGGCTGCAGAACCAGGGCCACGAGGTCGTGCTGACCTTCGAGCCCGGCGACACCAAGGCCGGAGCGGTGATGCGCCAGATCGTGCTCGATCCGGCCACGGGGGATCTGTCTCCTCGGGCCGAGACCCTGCTCTACGCGGCTGACAAGGCCCATCACCTCTACGAGGTGGTGCTCCCGGCGCTGGAGCGCGGGGCGATCGTGGTCTGCGACCGCTACGTGGATTCCATGCTGGCCTACCAGGGCGCCGGACGGCAGCTGGGCGCCGACCGGCTCGAAGCCATCGCCCGCTGGGCAACCGGCGACCTGCTGCCCGATCTGACCGTGCTGCTCGACCTCGATCCGGAACGGGGCGTGGGTGGCATCGCCCGTCCGGACCGGGTGGAAGGGGCCGGGCGGGAGTTCCACCTCCGCGCCCGCGCCGAGTTCCTCGCCCTGGCCGCCCGCGACCCCGAGCACTACCTGGTGCTGCCGGCCCGTACCGACCGCGAGCGGATCGCCGCCGCCGTCCGGGAGCGGGTGGTGCCGCTCCTGTCGGACCCGGCTGACACGCTGGCGTGATGAGCACCGCGATCGTGGAACCGGGGGTCTGGGCCGAGCTGATCGGCCAGGAGCGGGTGGTGGCGACGCTGCGTCGCGCGGTCGAGGGAGAGCGCCACGCCATGACTCACGCCTGGCTGTTCACCGGCCCGCCCGGTTCGGGCCGCTCCAACGCGGCTCGGGCATTCGCCGCCGCGCTGCAATGCGCCACCGGCGGTTGCGGCAGCTGCCAGGCCTGCGTCACCGCGCTGTCGGGTGCCCATCCCGATGTCACCGTGGTGCGCACCGAGCGGCTCTCCATCGGCGTGGACGAGGTGCGCGAACTGGTCCGCCGGGCGGCCATGGCGCCCACCCTGGGACGCTTCCAGGTGCTGATCGTCGAGGACGCGGACCGTGTGACCGAGCGCGGCGCGGATGCGTTGCTCAAGGCGGTCGAGGAGCCTGCCGCGCGCACGGTCTGGTTGCTCTGCGCGCCGACGGCGGACGACGTGATCGTCACGATCCGGTCGCGCTGCCGGCGGATCGAACTCCGGACGCCGAGCGAAGCCGCGATCGCCGAACTCCTGCAGCGCCGCGACGGGGTGGAACCCGACCTGGCGGCCTTCGCCGCGCGCGCCGCCCAGGGCCATGTCGGACGGGCGCGGGCGCTCGCGCGCAACGAGGCCGCCCGCCAGACCCGGACCGACATCCTGCGGCTGCCCGGGCAGCTGGGTTCGCTGGGGCGGTGCCTCGCCGCCGCCGCGCAGGTGGTCAAGGACACGGCTGACGAAGCCGCCCGCATCACGACCGAGCTGGACGCCCGGGAGCAGGCCGAACTCGCCGAGGCGCTGGGGATGGGCACCAAGGGCGCCCGGCCACGCAACGCCCAGGCCGCGATGACCGCGCTGGCCGACGAGCAGAAGCTGCGGGCCAAGCGGCTGCAGCGCGACGCCCTGGACCGGGTGCTGACCGAGCTCACGTCCTACTACCGCGATGTGCTGGTGCTGCAGACCGGCAGTGGGTCGGCGATGATCAATGCCGAGTTCGCTGAGCCGATCCGCGACCTGGCCGGCGGTTCGACCTCCGCCCAGACGCTGCGCCGGCTGGACGCGATTCTCGCCTGCCGCACTGCTCTGGAGACCAATGTCGCGCCACTGCTGGCCATGGAGGCGCTGATGATCGGCCTGGCCCGCCCCTGATCGCGACAGCACGGCGAGAACGCGGGGGAGTGGGCCTGCTCGTTGACCAGGCGCCGGTCGGAGCCGCCTGGGGAAATACCGCCGTGCGACGGTTTGGGGGTGTCGCTCGGCGACTAACCCTGCCGGTGGTGTTTGGATAAGCGTGAGCAAGTCTGCAGGAAGGACTTCCCCCGTGACCGAGCAGCGTGAGCCAGAAGTCGAGCCGACGACCGATCTCGGCGACGATCCCACCCGCCGTTGGGCGCCGGCCGACGCGGCTGAGCCCGAATCGCCCGACGAAGCCGATGCCGGCATCGTCGAGGGCGACCCCATTGCCGACGCCATCGACGAGGGTATGCCGCTAGCCCCGGCGGACGAGGCGACCGACGAGCCTGCCCCGACGCCGGCCCGGGAGGATGTCGAGCCGGTGGCGTCGCCGAGTACGCCGATCGAGCCGCCCACCCAGGCCCTCGACATCGAGCCCACCACCCCCGTGGAGGTCACGCCGACGCGCGCCATCCCGCTGGACGAACCCGAGGCCGCCATCTTCCGGGATTCGCTCGCGGACGCCACCGCCGAGCCGGTGTCGGAAGAGGCGCAGAAACTGGCCGCCGAGCGAGCTGCCCGCAAGGAGGCGCGCGACGCCGCCCTGGCCGCGATGGCTCCGGCGCCGGTTGCCGTCCCCGAGCCGGTGGTGGTGCGAGAGCGCAGCAACGACAAGTTCTTCGCCTCGCTGGGTCTGTTCCTGTTGCGACTGGTGGTTGCCGGCATCTTCGCGATCCGGGGCTACCAGATGCTGGGCGACCTCGCCGCGACGCAGGAGCAGTTCGCGCAGACTCTGCTGGCTCCCTACGCCCAGGTGATGGCCGTCGTCACCGGCGTGGCGCACCTGCTGATCGCGCTCTCGCTGATCCTGGGCCTGCTGACCCGCGTCGCGGGAGCCGGCATCGTGGCGGTCGCCGGCGGAGCGCTCGCGCTGGTGTGGTGGGGCTGGTGGAACCCCTTCGTGGAAGGCCGTCCCGGCTTCTACGGAGAGCTGGAACTGCTGCTGGCCACGGTGGGCCTGGCCTTCCTGCTCGTCGGAGGCGGCGGCTGGAGCATCGATCGCAGCATCCGTTCCTCCCGCGCCAAGGACAAGGCCGCCCGGCAGCTCGCCGCGTAATCGTCCGGCTTTTTGCCGCGCACCCTAGGCTGGGCGCGTGAACCGGATGTTGCGCGCCTCCAGCGGGCTGCTCGCGCTCGTCGTCCTGCTCTCCGGTTGCACCTTTCCGACGATCACCACCCCTGCCCCGACGGTCAGCGATCCGCCGATCGACATCGGTGGGGTCACGGTGTCCTCCGAGATCGGCCCGGTGGTCGACCGTCCCGCGCTGGCCGAGCCGAACGTCACCCCGGCCGGCTTCGACGCGGCGCCGGCCGGGGAAGGGCTCAGCGGCTATCTCGCGCAGCGGCTGACCTGGTCGGAATGCAGCAACGGGCTGGAATGCGCCAAGATCCTCGTGCCCCTGGAGTATGCCGACCCCACCGCGCAGGCGATCACCCTCGCGCTGGCCCGCAAGCCGGCCACCGCCGAGCCCCGGCTGGGATCGCTCTTCGTCAACCCGGGTGGCCCGGGCGCCGGCGGCCGGGGCATGGCTGCCGGCTTCGCGCGCGACGGGCTCGAGCAGTACGACATCATCGGCTGGGATCCGCGGGGAACCGGTGACTCGACTCCGGTGCGCTGCTACGGCAACGCCGAGTCGGACAGCTTCGGCCTGCTGGATTCCTCTCCGGACGACGGTGCCGAGCGCGCCGCGCTGATCCAGGGCACCGCCGGTTTCGCGGCCTCCTGCTGGCAGCGCAGCGGGCGCCTGCTGGAGCACATCTCCACGCTGGACACCGTCCGGGATCTCGACCTGATGCGCGCCCTGGTCGGTGACGAGAAACTGCACTACTTCGGCTACTCCTACGGCACCTACCTCGGCGCGGTCTATGCCGAACTCTTCCCCTTCAACGTAGGTCGCCTGGGGCTGGACGCCGCCGTCAACATCACCGACTCCGACGAGGTGATCCAGGCGATGGGATTCGACCTGGCGCTGGGCAACTTCGCCGGCTGGTGCGCCGAGAACGACTGCGACCTCGGCTCGACGAAGGACGAGGTGCTGGCGGGCATCACCGGCCTGTTCGACAGCCTGGACGCCGCACCGCTGCAGGTCGGCGACCGCCTGCTCACGCAGAGCCTGGCGGTGCTCGGCGTGGGGCACCTGCTCTACGGCGGCACGGCTTCCTGGCGGGCGCTGGCCTCCTATGTCGGGTGGGCGCAGCAGGGTAGTGGCGAGGCGCTGCTGTGGTCGGCCGACCAGATGAACACCCGGGACGAGAACGGCGCCTACGACACGATGTTCTACGCCTTCCCCGCCATCAGCTGCCTGGATCGTCCGGACTACGGCGTGCTCGACGCCGACTCGGTGTGGATCGACGATCAGGGGAAGGCGCCGATCTTCGGCCGCTATTTCGGGCCGCAGTACACCTGCACCCTGTGGCCGGTGCGGCCCACCGTGCAGCTCGACCTCCGTGGCAGGGGAGCCGCTCCGATCCTTGTGATCGGTGGCACGGGCGACAACGCCACCCCCTACCAGCACGCGGTGACGATGGCCGACCAGCTGGAATCCGCCGTGCTGCTGACCTATGACGGTGAGGGCCACGGCAGCTATGGCGCCAAGTCGGCCTGCGTGAACGACGTCGTGGTCGACTACCTGGTCAACGGAGAACTGCCCCCGGACGGCCGGACCTGCACGTAGCCGCTGCGGCCTCGCGCGGCTCACCACCCGTCCTCCTCGGAGCACCAGTGAGCAGGCTCCGTTGCTCCTCCTCGGCCGGTTCGGCGCAACCGGTGCAGTGCCCCTATAGTTGTGCTCCGGCCCGGCTTGTCCGGCCAGGCCGCCTTAGCTCAGTCGGCAGAGCGTCTCACTCGTAATGAGAAGGTCTCGGGTTCGATTCCCGAAGGCGGCTCCGGCGCGGTCACGCGCTCAGGCGGCGACGCCGCCCTTGCGCAGCGCGGTCTCCAGAATCGTCAACCCCTCCATGCCGGGCAGTTTGGCGATGTTGGCGTCGATCCGGCGGACCTCGGCCATGCCGTCCTCGCTGTCGAACAGGTGCCGCATGACGTGCTGGACCTCGTCGGGCTCCGAGATCGAACTGCCGACCGGCTCCCAGGCCTTGGCCAGGGCCAGCCGGGTGAGCTTGCGGGCCAGCTTGCTCTTCTCCAGCCGGTTACGGGCCTGGGTGGCGTAGAAGGCGACGTGCTTGGTCTCCTGCTGGGCGATCCGGCGCAGCAGCGGAGAGAGCGCGGGGTGCTGTTCCAGCGCGGCCAGGCGGCGGTAGGCGGCGACCGCCGTCCATTCGTTGGCAGCACCCCAGCTCATGTGGACGGCGATGTAGTCGGCGCCGACGATGTTGCCCAGGATCGACTGCCGCAGCGGCCCGAGCTTGTCGCGCCACTCCAGCTTCACCCGGCTGGCCTTCAACTCGTCGTAGTCCACCGTGATGCCGTGGCGGCCCAGCACGTCGGCCAGTGCCTCGCCGTGCCAGAACTCCTCCCGGTTCCACATCGTCATGAAGGCGTTGACGTCCCGCTCCTTGTGGGAGGGCGTCATCAGCAGATCGCGCAGGTAGCACACCGTGTGGTACTCGACATTGCACATGTAGCGCAGGGTGCGCAGGGTCATCTCCGGCAGTGGTTGCTCGGCGAAGCTCTCGAAGTCGAGGTCGGCCCAGCCGACCCCGTCCGAGGTCTCGGCGTAGTGGTCGATGTCGAAGGCCATGGCGTGCTATCTCCGCTTGCTCGTCTCGGGTTGCTTCCACACCGCGACCTCCCAGTGCCGGGCGCGGGCCACGGTGAACAGGCGCTGGTCGGGATTGACCGCCACCGGGTGACCCAGCAACTGCAGCCACGAGGTGTCGGCCTGGCTGTCGCCGTAGCCGTAGGACGCGCCCAGGTCGAAGCCCCGGCTGTCGGCGTAGCTCTTCAGCCACGCGGCCCTGGCCTCGCCGACGATCGGCGGTGAGGCCAGATAGCCGGTCAGCACCCCGTCGACGGCGTGCAGGCCGGTGGCGATCACCTCGTCGAAGTGCGGTGCGGCGATCTCGGCCAGCATGTCCACCCCGCCGGTCACCAGCACGGTGTGATGCCCGATCGCGCGATGCTCGGCGACCCGCTCCAGGGCGTCGGCCAGCAGGTGCTCGCGGAGCTTGCGTCCGACCGGGCCGCGGACGTAGCGATCGAGTTCCTCGACCCGCATCCCCTTGTGCAGTCGCAGGAAGCTGCGGATGAACTCGCTGCGGTCCCGCCGTTCGGCGGCCAGGTAGCGCGGCAGCAGGGCGAGGATCTTGGTGACCTCGCGCGGCAGCGCGGTGATGTCCTGCTCGGCGTCCCGTAGCCACAGGTACTGCTGCACCAGGTTGGCGTGCAGCACGGTGCCTTCCAGGTCGAACACGGCCACCACGTTCTCGCCCGGGACGAGCGGACGGCGGGTGCGCTCGCTGCGCTCACCGCGTGCCGCGAAGGCCCGCGTCAGGGTCGTGATGGCGGGCAGGTGCACCCGCTGCAGGTAGTGGTGCCAATCGATCGCGGCGACGTCGAAGCCGGTGTCGTCGGCCGCTCCGTCCGCCACCTGGGCGTGCAACGCCCGGGTCGAGGTGTCGTCGAACAGCACCTCCGACTGCACGTAGGCCCGATACAGGTCGGAGAATTTCCGCAGCATCCCCAGATCGCGCTCGGCTGATTCCAGATCGCCCAGCCATTCCCGGGTGCGCTCACCGGCCGGGAGCCGCGAGATCGTCCGCGCTGCGAGCTTGACGCCGGCCTCCTTGCGCTTCATCTCGGCCTCGAACCGGACTCCGCCGGGGAACTTCCACGGCGGCACCCGGGTCGGGCCGTTGGCGCCGGGGATCGGGTTCTCGGTGAAGTAGCTGCGGATCGCATCGTACATCTGGTGGAAGGGCAGTGGGTTGGTCGCCCCCGAGCCCATGTGGAAGTACCGGGCGCGATCCCGCGGCGCCTCGGTCGCCGCGGCGGCCAGTACGGCGTTCACCACGAAGTCGACCGGGACGACGTCCAGCACGCTGTCCGGCAGGCCCGGGAACTCGGGCAGCTGGCCGCGGCCGTAGGCCATGATCAGCGGGTCGGCGACCTTGAAGCCGTCGATCCAGCCCGGGTAGGGGTGCCGCAGCGCGCTCTCGATGATGGACGGCCGCACCACGCTCAGCCGGTGCCCATCGCCCAGCCACAGCTCCTCGGCCAGCCGTTCGGCCAGCGCCTTGGTGAGGGTGTAGGCATCGGTCCAGCCGAGGCTCTGGGCCCGGGCCCGGCCGTGTTCGACCAACTGGTCGTCCACCCAGGCGCGGCGGGCGGTCTCGGTCGCCTCGGCGACGGCCTGCGGGCCGACCTTGCCCACGGACTGCTGGGCCTCCCTGAGGAATTGCCGCAGCCGGGCGGGCTGCCGGGATGCCTCGTCCACCCGGGCCCGGGCGGTCAGCGCGGCCTGCTCCTCGACCCGCCAGTCGACCTCGTGCTCGACCGGGCCCTCCATCACCAGGCCCTTGCGGGCGCCGTTGACGTAGGCGGTGGAGACGTGGACGACGTGCGGGTCGGCGCCGGCCGCCAGCAATGCCTGGTACAGCTTGGCGACGCCGGTGACGTTGGTGGCGAAGGCCTGGTCGATCGGATCGTCGAAGTTCACCGACGAGGCGGAGTGCAGCACCAGGTCGAGCTTCTCCGGCTCTGGGCCGAGATCGCCCAGCGCGCCCTCCACGACCCGCACCCGCTCCGCGACGATCCGTTGCGCCTCCTCCTGGCCCACCTCGTCGATCCAGCCGGCGAAGACCGACTTGCGCAGCAGGCTGGTGAGCCGGCGTTCCGCGGAGATGGTGCCCTTCGGGCGCACCAGGACGGTGATGGTGGTGCCGGGGTGGCTGGTGAGCAGCCGCTCCAGGATCGCCTGCCCGACGAAGCCGGTGGCCCCGGTGAGCAGGATGCGTGCGTTGCCGAGGTCGATGCTCACGGGCGGAGATCCCCTTTCGATGGCGAATCAGGACGTCGGGCGGCGCGTGCCCCGGCGGCGGTGGCCAGCCCCAGCCCGGCCAGGCCGGGGTAGGAGTCCAGCCGCCGGTCGATCGCGCGCAGGTCGGCGGCGGTCAGCAGTCCGTCCAGCAGGCGGGCGAGGGCCTCGGGCGGCTCCTCGGACGAACCGAGCGGGAATCCGGTCCGCGGCAACCGGCGCCGGGCCAGCCGCGCCGCCGAGGGCGAAGCCGCCAGCCGCTGCCCGGCCTGGGATTCGAAGAACTCCAGGTGCCGCCGCTTGACCTCGCGCAGTTCGTCCAGGGTGCGGGCCAGGTCGTCGTGCGAGGTGGTCTCGGCCAGCCGCTGGTAGGCGGCCTGCACCAGCCACTCGTCCAGGGTGCCGGCCAGGCAGTGGACGGCGACCACGTCCTCCCCGATCAGATTCGAGACCACCGATTCGCGGATCGGCTCCAGCCGCTCGCCGAGCGCCTGCCAGGCGTGGCGCAGTCGCCGCGCGAGGGGCGTGGGCATCGTGGCGGTGGGGGCGGGGTGGGCCTCCGAGATCGCCTCCAGGGCGTCGGCCAGCCAGAACTTCTCGTACGCCCAGGTGACCAGGAAGGCCGTCATCCGGGCATCGGAGTGGGTGGGAGTGACCAACACGCTGCGCAGCTGGGAGAGCGCCCCGCGCTCCAGCCGGGCCAGTAGCCGCACCAGGTTGAGGGTGTCGCAGTCCAGCGGCCGGGCCGCGTAGGAGGCCAGGTCGAGCCGGTTGCGATGGCTGCCGCGGGCGGTGCGGGTGAAGTCGCGCAGATCGAACGCCGCTGCCGGCGTTGGACCCTGGCTGCGGCTCATCGACAACTCCTCACGCGCCGGCCGTCCATGGAACGATCGTTCTGCCGAGTGGCCAGCGTACCTCCCGCCCCCGGCGCGGGTGAGGAGGGGTGCGCGATCACCCTGGTCAGGCAGGAGGTCACGGTAGCATCCGGGGCTCACGGGGGTACGGCGCGCCCAGCATCGTCGGACGGGTGGGAGTTCTGCCACCCGATTCGCCGCTGACCCCGTCTCGCTGCGGGTCGAGACCGGACGGCGGAGTGGCGCGGAATACCCAAGGGGGTATGCGGGTTATACTGGCCGCGTACCGAGAGTTGAGGAGCACCATGGCCACCGTCAATCTGACCGCGGACACCTTCGAGCAGACCGTCAACGACAACGGCATCCTGCTGGTGGACTGGTGGGCGGCCTGGTGCGGCCCGTGCCGGATGTTCGCGCCGGTCTTCGAGGCGGCGTCCGAGGAGCACTCCGACATCGCCTTCGGCAAGGTCGACACCGAAGCCGAGCGCGACCTCGCGGGTGCCGCCGGCATCTCGTCCATCCCGACGCTGATGGCCTTCCGCGACGGAATTCTGGTCTTCTCCCAGCCGGGCGCGCTGCCCGCCGCCGCCCTGGACGAGCTGATCGGCGCGATCCGCGGCCTGGACATGGACGAGGTGCGCACGCAGATCGCGGCCCAGGCCGGAGGTGCGCAGTGAAGCTCCATGCCGAGGAGATGGCGACGGTGGTGCGCCGGCTCAAGCGAGCCCAGGGCCAGATCGGCGGCATCATCAAGATGATCGAGGACGAGCGGGACTGCCAGGACATCGTCACGCAATTGGCGGCGGTCTCCAAGGCGCTGGACCGGGCCGGCTTCGCGGTGATCTCCACCGGACTGAAGGAATGCCTGACCAATCCCGACAGCGAGGACGTGAATCTCGGGTCGCTGGAGAAGCTCTTCCTCTCGCTGGCCTGACCCTGGCCCGCGGGCCCGCCCGATCGGCCGGTGGCTCGCGGCTTCCGGTGGCTTCAACGCCGGGTGAAGACTCGCCCGAGCGCGCGCGGAAACACTTGCGCGCACAGCCGTGGGCGGTGTTAGGTACGGGGCGTGAGCATCCTGCTCTCGCGGGCAGATCGCCCGCCCACGGCAGCACCCCAGGCCCCGCCTCGGTGGTTCTCGGGTTCTGCCTGCTCCCTCCCCGCCCCCAGGGCGGACAGCGCAGACAGGATTGAGGATGGCCGCATCCAACACTGCTGAGCAGATCGTCGAACACATCGGCGGCTCAGAGAACATCGTGAGTTTGACCCATTGTGCGACCCGGCTCCGCTTCGAGCTCGTGGACGCCGGCAAGGTGAACCAGCCGGCCCTCGACAAGACCCCCGGCGTGCTCGGCACCGTCCCGCAGAGCGGCGACCGCTTCCAGGTGGTCATCGGCGGCGCCGTCCAGGGCGTCTTCACCGACATCATGAACCTGCCGTCGATGGCCGGGGCCAAGCCCGGCGCGTCCGGCGGCGGGCAGAGCGACGCCGACGTCAAGGCGGCCGCCCGGGCCAAGGCCCGCGGCAAGAACGCCTGGCTGGACGCCTTCTTCGAGTACCTCTCCAACAGCTTCCGTCCGCTGCTGGGCGTGCTGCTGGGCGCCTCGCTGGTGATCGCCTTCGCGGCCATCCTCGACGCCTTCGGCATCGTCGACTTCCGGGCCGCCGACAAGCCGGCCGGCTGGATCTTCATCGACTCCATCTGGCACGCGGTGTTCTACTTCCTGCCGCTGGCGGTCTCCTACAACGCGGCGAAGGCGCTCAACATCGACCCGTGGGTCGGGTTCAGCGTGATGGCCGCGCTGATGACGCCGGACTTCGTGAAGCTCGCCAACCCCGAGCTCGTCGCCACCACGGTCTGCACCGCGAACCCCATCGAGGGGGCCGCCGACATCTGCACGGCGAACATCTTCGGGATCCCGATGCCGATCAACGACTACAGCGGGGCGGTCTTCGTCCCGTTGATCATGGTCGCGGTGCTGGCGATCGTCTACAAGACCGCGCAGCGCGTCATCCCGAGCAACCTGCACCTGGTCTTCGTGCCGTTCCTCTCGATGCTCATCATGGTTCCGGTCTCCGCCTTCCTGATCGGCCCGCTCGGCCTGTGGATCGGCACCGTGCTGGGTCAGGGTCTCTCGTGGCTCAACTCGACCGCCCCGTTCATCTTCGCCATCATCATCCCGATGGTCTACCCGTTCCTGGTTCCGCTGGGCCTGCACTGGCCGCTGAACGCGCTGATGCTGGCCAACCTCGCCCCGCCGCCCGCTGGTCTGGGCTACGACTTCATCCAGGGCCCGATGGGCGCCTGGAACTTCGCCTGCTTCGGCGCCACCGCGGCGGTGCTGGTCATCTCGGCGCGAGAACGCGACCTGGAAATGCGGCAGACCTCGACGGGTGCTCTCGCGGCGGGTCTGCTGGGCGGTATCTCGGAGCCCTCGCTCTACGGCATCCACCTGCGCTTCAAGCGGATCTACCCGCGGATGCTGGTCGGTTGTTTCACCGGCGGCCTGATCATCGCGCTCGGCTCGCTGCTGCTCGGCACCGACGGGGTCCGGGCGAACACGTTCGCGTTCACCTCGCTGCTGACCATCCCGATCTTCTCCCCGGTGTTCCTCTACGTCCTGGCCATCGCGGGCGCGTTCTTCGTGGCGTTCTTCCTCATCCTGTTCGGTGACTACCGCACCGCCGAGGAGAAGGCAGCCTTCCGCGAGGCCCGGGATCAGGCCGAGGCCGATGCCCAGCTCGAGGCCGCGGCGCACACCTCCGGTGCCGCCGCACCGATCGCCGCCGCGCCGGTGCCCGCCGAGGCGACCGCCGGCGCTGCCACGGCCACCGCGGTGGCGCTCGCTGTGGCCATCGACACGGTCGGCGCGCCGATCGCCGGCAAGGTCATCGCGCTGGACGAGGTGCCCGATCCGGTCTTCGCCTCGCGTGCGCTCGGTGACGGCGTTGGCATCGTCCCGACCGCGGGACGGGTGGTGGCGCCGGTCTCCGGCACGATGATCACCGTCGCCAACACCGGCCATGCCTTCGGCCTGAAGACCGACGACGGCGTGGAGGTGCTGGTGCACGTCGGCATCGACACGGTGAAGATGGCGGGCAAGGGCTTCGAGGTGCTGGTCAGCGACGGCCAGCGGGTCGAGGCCGGCGCGCCACTGGCCACCGTCGACCTGGACGCCGTCACGGCGGCCGGCTACAGCACCACCACCATCGTGGTCGTGCTCAACACCGCCGCCCTGGCCTCGGTCACCCCGAAGCCCGGCATCGAGGTGGCCACCGGCGACCCGGTGATCGACGTCCGGCCGTAGCCGCGGGACATGACAGTGGGACGGGAGCCAGGCTCCCGTCCCACTGTCATGTCCGCAGCTAGGAGCGGGGCTGCCGGACTGCCACCAGGCGGGCGATGTGGAGCTCGTCCCACGCACCGGTGAACTCCAGTTCGACCAGGGTGGCGGGGGAGAACTGGCCGGAGAGCTTGCCGAGGGCGGCCGGGTCGGAGGAGCGACGATCGGCCAGCTCGTGGGCCAGCGCGGGAACGCCGGGGTAGTGGCCGACGACCAACGCCGCCCCGACATGGTCGGGCAGCGCGGCCACCGCGGTCAGGATGCGTCCGGCGGAGCAGTTGTAGAGCGCCTCGATCACGGTCACCGGAGCCCGGAGCGACAGGGCCGCCGCGGTCTGACGGGTCCGGGTGGCCGGCGAGCACAGCACGCGTTCGACTCCGCGGCCGGCCAGCGCCCGTCCGATCTGGGCCGCCTGCTCCCGGCCCTGCGAGGTCAGCGGACGTTCCCGGTCGTTGCCGGCGAACCCGGCCTGCCCGTGACGCATCAGGAACAGCCGGTGCGTTACCGGGCTACCGACCGAGGCCATCGTCAGCGCCGGTCAGGCGTCGGCCTCGTTGGGCCGGGTGAACTCGTTCTCGTAGGACGTGCCCCGGGCCCGATCCCAGCTGGCCCGGATCTCGCGCTCGGCCTCGGCATGCCCGACCCACACCGCGCCTTCGACCGACTTGCCCGGCTCGAGGTCCTTGTAGACGGTGAAGAAGTGCTCGATCTCGAGCCGGAGGTATTTGCGTACGTCGTCGATGTCGCGCAGGTGGCTGCGACGGACATCGTTGGCCGGCACGCAGAGCACCTTGTCGTCGCCGCCGGCCTCGTCGCGCATCCGGAACATGCCGATGGCACGGCAGTTGATCAGGCAGCCGGGGAAGGTCGGCTCGGAGACCAGCACCAGTGCGTCGAGCGGATCGCCGTCCTGCCCGAGGGTGCCCTCGATGAAGCCGTAGTCGGCCGGGTAGGCCGTGGAGGTGAACAAGGTGCGGTCGAGCCGGATCCGGCCGGTCTCGTGGGCCACCGCGTACTTGTTCTTGTTGCCCTTGGGAATCTCGACCGTCACGTCGAACGTCAAGCCACTCAGTGGGTGTCGGGTGTCGTCGCTGCTCGGCGAGGTCATCGCGGCTCCTTAGGATGGGCGCAACCCCGGATAGCTCGGTTGCCGACGGTTCGGTCGCCGATGACAGTTGGCCCGGGGTTCGGTGGGTGGGCTCCGGCTGAGCCTAACGTGGGAAGAAGGTGCGGACGTACGTGGGTCTCAAGCGACTGGCGATCGGGATCGCGGCGTTCGTCGTCGTTTCGGCGCTGGCTCTGGGTCTGATCACTGGCACCTTCGGGCGTCTCTTCGGCCACAACTCGGCGGTCGCCGGGGAGAGCGCGGGCGGCTCGTCGCCGGCCGGCCCTGCCAGTTCCTCCGGCCCTTCGGAGGCCGCCGGCGAGTCCGCTCCATCTGGCAGCACCGCAGGGAGCGCGGGCAGCGACGTGCCGACGACTGGGCCGACGGACGGAGCCGGGACGAACGGTGCCACTGCTTCGGCTGAACTCCCCGGCGCTGTGCTGCTGGCTGCCAGACCGGGCGACAAGCCGGACGCGGCCACGGTCGCGGCGCGGATCGAGGCAGTCAGCCGCAAGGGGGTCGGTGGCGTCTATTCCGGGTCGGCCGTCGACGTGGGCACCGGAAAGAAGCTGTTCTCCCATCGCGCTGGCGTGGGTGAGATCCCGGCCTCGGTGACCAAGATCCTCACCTCGTCGGCCGTGTTGTCCGAACTCGGTCCCGAGCACCGTTTCACCACCTCGGTGGTGCGCTCTGGGAAGCAGATCATCCTGGTCGGTGGCGGCGACCCGTACCTGGCCAGCAAGACCACGGCCAAGACCTATCCGGCGCGCGCCTCGGTCGCCGACCTCGCCAAACTGACCGCAGCCGCCTTGAAGAAGTCCAAGGTCACCACTGTCAAGCTCGGCTACGACGCCTCGTTGTTCAGCGGCCCCAGTTGGAATCCGAGCTGGCCGAGCGGATACGGCGACCAGACCACGAGGACCTCCGCCCTGTGGGTCGATGAGGGCCGGCTGGCGGGATATTCACCGGGTCCGCGGACCATTGATCCGGCTGGGCAGGCCGCCCGTACGTTTGCGGCTGCGCTCGAGAAGAAGGGGATCAAGGTCACCGGCGTCGGCCAGGCGAAGGCCAGCAAGAAGTACGCGAAGGTGGCCGCGGTGCGATCGATGCCCCTGGAGCGCATCGTGGAGCGAGTCTTGATGGTCAGCGACAATGACGGCGCCGAGGTGCTGTTCCGTCAGGTCGCGATCGCGGCCGGCCGGCCTGGGTCCATCAAGGAGGCCCAGCGAGCGATGAGGGCCACATTGACCAGGCTCGGAGCATGGCAGGACGGAACCGTCATCCATGACGGCAGCGGGCTCTCCCGCGACAACCGGATCAGCGGCTCGACGCTGACCCGGCTGCTTCGGCTGGCCGCCCAGGATTCACACCCCGAGCTGCGCGGAGTCATCACCGGTCTGCCCGTCGCCGGGGTGGAGGGCAGCCTGGAGCACCGGTTCGACGGCCAGGACTCGTCCGCGGCGCGGGGCATGGTGCGCGGCAAGACGGGCACCTTGCGACAGGTCTATTCACTTGCCGGCTTCGTCCGCACCGCCGACGGGACCCTGGTGGTGTACGCTTTCAACGCCACCGCCGCCACCA
>Ga0102832_1000902_pt1 | contig 30304 bp, 23 predicted proteins | sample EBPBio282013_DNA_FD_88942 | JGI IMG/M metagenome (GOLD analysis project Ga0102832, IMG submission 88942) | Wastewater treatment Type I Accumulibacter community from EBPR Bioreactor in Madison, WI, USA - Reactor 2_5/28/2013_ DNA (Illumina Assembly) | ecosystem: Engineered > Bioreactor > EBPR >... | reverse complement strand
CCCGCCGTCTACCCCTCCGCCAAGCACAAACATGAATGAGCCCGCGCCGTGATCGGTGCCGCCCGCGGTGTTCTCATCCAGGCGACGGCCGAACTCCGTCATGGTGACGACAGTCAGTCGATGCTGCACGGTGGCCAGATCGGCCCAGAACGCCGCTAGACTTTGCGACAAATGGCTCGCGGCCGGCGGAAAATAGCTGTTCATATTGTAGTGGTGGTCCCAACCGCCGAAATCGACCGTCGCGACCTCGAGCCCGACATTCATTTTTATAATATCCGCAACCGAACGTAGGGAGACCGCGAAACCACCGGCGGGATATGCCACGCCGCCGGCCGGTAACCGTCCAAGACTTCCTTGTACGCTTCGGACCATATCCACCGTGGCGCGCGCCGAGGCGGCTTGAGGAGCGTTTCCCGCATTCAATATCTCGATGACATTGAGATTGTAATCACCGCCCGGCACGTTGAAGTCGCGCACGTCAGGGATCGCGGCGACGCCGCGAAGTCCCTGAAGCGGTGTATGGATGTCCGGCGCGCTGGAAACGGCTGCCAGATCGGCGCGCATGAGGTTACGCGCCGCCAAATGACGGGCAAGCCAGCCACCGAGAATTGGCGCGTCGCCTTCCGTGACGCCGCGCTCCATCATATTCTGGCTTTCAAAATGGCTGCGGGTATCGGTTGGAAGGCCAGCCGCGTGAACAACCGCAAGCCGCCCCGCATCGAAGAGCGCCTTCAACTCCGGCGCGCTTGGATGCAGGTAGAACGGCACACCGTCCAGCGGACCGAGCGGAAGACCCGCGTTTTGGCCGGATGCCGCCACCTTGATCGTCGGACGCCGCGCTTGGTAGTCGGGGTCCTGTGCGGGGGCGACCATGGACAAACCGTCGCAACCGAAGCGCAGGAAGACCACCACGAGGATATCGCGTGTATTGGACGGTTCGGCCGCGAAGGCCGCACGTATGCCAGGCGCGAAGGCCGGCAGAACCGCGCCGGCGGACGCTGATGTCAACAATGTGCGGCGAGACAGAGTCATGTCGGCCTACCGCATCGCGAATTCAGGAGAGGTCGCGATGAGAAGCGCGAGACGGCGCAGCGCGTTCTCGATATTCGTGATGCCGCCGGAAGCATAGGCCGCCATGACACCCGGCGAGGTCATGACGTCCTTGAGCAACGCATCCATCGAGGCCTGCGGCAGGCTATAGCCCACCATCCTGCCGACCCAATATTCGACGATCTGAATGGCCGATCCGGTGATCGCCGTCGGCGTCTGCTCCCAAAAGCTCGTGCGGAAGGACGGATGCACGAGCACGTCGAACATCACATTCCAGAAGTGGTGGTTGCCGGCGCTCGAGAGCCAATGCGCGTCCGTGTCGGGCCGCCCATCGGGTGTCGGCCAGGCATAAAGCCCGTCGCCCAAGCCGAAGAGCGCCGTGTAGGCCTCATCGTAGGCATTGATCGTCGTGTCGGTCGTCCGGAACAGCGCCATGAGGCGTTCATAGGGCCGGCGCAGTTTCGATGGGGGATTGCCCATCTCGGGACTCAGGAGAATCACTTCCATCACCCGTTTAATTTGATCGGGCGCGTCGATATTCGCCGACCAAGTCGCGATCGCACGGCTCAGCACGTTTTGAGGCGGGGAATCGCCGAAGATGCGCCGACAAATCTTCCCAACCACGAATCCCGCCGTGGCCGGGTGCGCCGCAAGCAGGTCGAGGATGCGTTGCCCCTGCGCCATCGGACCCTGAAATGCCGTGCGGTCCAAGTCATTTCCCATGAACACGCCGACATCGTTATTGTGCTGAGCGGAATTAAAGACAAACCGCCCGGTGAACGGAAGCTGGCCGCGCGGCCCCTCCTGGCCATGTTCCAATGTCCAGCCGGAAAAGGCACGGGACGCCGCGACAACGTCCTGATCATCGAAGTGTGAATTCACCCTGAAGGGCCCAGCCGTAACCATCGACGGAGCCGCGTCGGCGGCGACACCGCGATAGGCGCCCGCGCCGAGCGTATGGAGTTCAAGCAGCTCTCGGACATAATTTTCCGTCGGCCGGCTCGCCTTGCTTTCGGCATTGTTCAAATAGCGCAGCATGGACGCGCTGGTCGCCACCGCCTCGAGAAAGGTGCGGAAGTTGCCGAATACGTTGGCCCGGATCACCTCATTCTCATAGATGACGAGCGCGGCAGCGCCGTAGATGTCCTCGTTACGCCCGACGTTGAAGTGATTGGCCCAGAAATCGGCCATGAACTCACGCAACTGGAATCTGGAATGGGCGTTGCGAATCCAGGTCGCGGCGTTCAACTCCTGCTGAATACGGTGCCGCTCATTTGGGGCAATGGAGATCTCGGTCTTGCTAACCATGTCCCAAATCACGGACAGGTCCGTGTACAGATAGCGCAGCGGGCGCCGTTCATCGACCGCGGGCCAGCCCGGGCTTTTCCCGGCGGGCAATTGCACCGCATAGGCGATGCGCATCGTGCGCGCCTTCAGGTGCTCGTCAATACGCTGCTCGTCGCCCGGCGGCGGATCAAGTTGGGCCGCCACCCATGCCGGCCATCCTGTCTGCTGAACGGCAGCCACCTCGGCATCGCGCGCACCGAACGTAACGCGGCTGAGTGCTCTATGTTCGAAGCTTCCCGTGGAAGGTAACATGACGCTTCCTAGAAGTCGTAACGGGCCGAGAGCCAAACGAGATGGGCGGAATAGCGCGGCGACGTGATGCCGGAGCCGAGAAGTTGCGGCACCGGCGCGGCACTATAACCGTACTGCCAATCATTCGTCGTGTGGTGCTGGAAGGTGTAGCCGATCCGCAATGTCGTATCGGCGCGCACTTTGTAGTCCCCCGTAAGGTTTACATTGTGCGTCACATCGCGCACATCCGGGAGGGGGGCCGTGTTCATAATCGTCGCAAAATTCGATCCAATCGCGCTGATCCGGCTGCCGCCATCGGACACATAGTAGCCGACACCGACCTTTAGGATCTGTTCAATTGCATCCCAATCGACCTTCGCGCCGGCCGTGTGGATAATATCGCGGTTCGCGGCACTCCAATTCTGAGCCGGGTTCGAGAGATTGACCGTGCCCATGAGGTAACCGGTGAGATCAAACTTGATGCGCTCGAAGCTGTAGAAGGCCGTCGCCGTCAGTTTTTTGGCAAGCGCATAGGACAGATTGCCATCCAACTGAACGGTTTCGGAACGCTGCAGGCCAAGCGGCGAATTTTTGTAGTCGTCTTCGGCATAGACACCCGTGGCATCGAGCATAAGAGCCGGCGTTAGCTCGAAGGTGACGCCGCCTTTCGCTTCGTTGCGTTTACGGTCGGCCATGTTGAACTTGCGCAGCAGCGGATGCTCGATGGACTGATTGAACGGCGAAGCGTTCAGATAGCTTTCCGTATGACTGAGGTCCCAGGGCAAGGCGTCGTCGTAAACCGACCCACTTCGGCTGGCGTAGGCATAGGCGACCCACGCAGATCCCGCGGTGAATGTGGTCAGCAGCTTGGCCCTGAACGTGTGTTCCGAGGTATCGGAGACCTGCTGATATTTTCGCGCACGGAAGTCGCCAGTATAGGAGAGCGTCAGACGCGTGCGTGCAGCCACCCGGACGCCGACATCGGCCTTGGCCTGCTGAAACGCGAAGCTGTGCGGAAGATTGTAGCGGATATAGCGGCTGGCGCCGGGAACCAGCGGGCGCGCCTGGTCCTGGGCCTCGTTGGCGACATAGCTATAGAGATCGATGGGCGAACGGTTGTCGCGGTCGTCGAAGGTATAACCGGCTGAAACGTCAACGATCGGGCTTGGGCGCGCCGTGACCCCCAGGACGACATGCGCCTTGTAAACCTTGCCGTCGAGCGACGTGCGCGGCAGCGGTTCCGGCACACTGAGTTGGGTCATGGCGGTGTAGGGCAAGAAATCCTCGTCCTGCTTCTGCACCATATATGAGACGCGGGCCGTCACGCGCAGCTTGGGCGAAACGATGTAAGCACCCGAGAGCAACGCCTGATGAGCGATGGATGACGGCGGCAAACCATAATCGCCGAATGCATTCGGGAAAGCCGACAGGGCGCCGCCGGGCCACAAGCCGCCGAGCGCGCGATTATACGGGTTCGGCACGCGCACCGACGTGATGTCGTTGGTGAAGATCGACAGATGATAGCTCGCCGACCACTGAAGGCGATCACCAGTGAACGCGAGGGAAGCACTGGCTTGGTCCGTTTGATAATCTACGGGCTGGGCAAAAAATACGCCGACGGCTGTGTTCATCTCATGACCGAACGCGAGATTCTGTCCGCGCAAGCCTTCGCGGTCGCGGTGGCTGGCGCTCATGCGAATCTCATAACCTTCGCGCGGATTGACGACGATGTCGCCGCCCACAGTGCGCCAATCGACTTTGAGATCGAGCGGATGAAGGTTCTGCGCGAGCGCCGAGAAACCCGCCGATGTGTTGCTGCTGACCCAGTTGGAAGGCAGCGTTAGCACACTGTCGCCGCTTCCGTTGAAGGGCGTGCGCGCGAAATTCGTGTAGGCGCGTGTGAAGCCATCGTAAAAGGCCCCCGCGCGCCAACGCCCTTGCGTTCCATAGCGCACGCGGGCGGAAATGGTATCGAACCCGAAAACGTCAACCGCGGCATTCCAGGTTCGTGCGCCGCCCGAATCCCATGCGTCACGGCCGTCGAACGTCCCGCGAAAGATCGCGAGTGGTCCACGCTCTATCGGGCCCCCATAGCGGCCAATGTGGAAGGAATTGATATCCTGATAGCCGATGCCCGTCTCGAAATAGCTGGTGTAAAGCGGCGGCGGCATGGTCACCACCGGGGTCGCGCCGAGTTCGAACGAGCCGTCCTGCGCCCGCGCAGGGATCGCAGGCAGAACGAGACCGAGGAGTATGAGCCAGCGCGGGGGAACCGGAAATGCCATGCCGCCGCCTACCGAGAAAGCCTGACGCCAGACGGATGGTTCGAGCCGTGAACCGCGCTGTGGCAGTTCAGGCAGGCCCTGAGCACCATCTGCTTGGACGGCGACGTGCCGCCGGGAAGGCTCGCGCCGCTAAAAGGTTGACTGTTATGCGTGGAGCTATCGTGACAGTTCTGGCACAGAAACGGCGTGCGCTGTTTCAGCAGCGAAGCTTGCACGGTTCCGTGCGGCGTGTGGCAAATGGTGCATTGCTCCTGCACCGGCGGGTGTTCCCATAGGAACGGCCCGCGCTTCTCGTCGTGGCAGGTCAGACATGTATCATTGACGGTCGTCCCGCGCAGCATGGTCTGCGTCAGCGAACCATGCGGGTTGTGGCAATCGGAGCAGGACATCCGTCCTTCGAGCACGGGATGATGTGACGGCTTTAGCGCCGCCGCGCGCTTGTCGGCATGACAGGAGAAGCAGATCGGGGCCTGCGTTGTCTTCACAAGCACCGGATCTTGAACGATGTGAGACTTGTGGCAGTTCGTGCAGGCAATGTCCGACGATTGATGCAAGCTGCCCTGCCAATGCATGGCGGTTCCGCCCTGATGACACCCCGCGCAGGTTTCATTGCGCTTTTCGACAGGCGAGGCATGCGGGCCGGAGAATACCACCGAAGGCGGCGGACGGACCTGCTCGCCGCGTAAGCGCGCAACGTGATCGCGGCTATCGCCGTGACATGACTGACAGCCCTGATCGGCGACGCCGGTTCGCGCATCCGCCTTCACCATGTGCGCCGTATGAAGGACCGAGGTGACAGCGGGCTGGTCGTGGCAATTCATGCAACCGCTGGGGTCGGACGCATTGCCGAGCGCGCGCTCCTCCTGCGCCGCGACCGGCGCGGCGAACAAGGCACCAATCAAAAAAAGCGCGCGCCACAAGACCATATCAATTCCGCGCGGCGATGAAGTCCGCCTTCCCTGAATCGATGCTTAAGGTTTTTTCGAGCGATACGTAGTGGAAGCGCTGCGCGGCATGCCCGGCATGCAGCGAAATCCCGATGGTATAATTCTTACCGACCGCGAAATCCTTATGCGGGGCTCCAGCCGCCATTTTGCGGCTGAAGATCACCGTCCATTTCGTGCCGCTTTCGCTGGCTTCGACGCTCACCGCCGGTGTCGCATTTTCAGTGCGCTTCTCGAGGATCGTCCCATCCACGGCGACAGCCGGCTTTCCAGGGTTGAGGCGCGCCTGCCAATATTCGAGATATCCGCCTTCGGCGCGAATCTTGTCGAGCTCGGCGGCGGGCTTGATCTCGGCGCCGCCCTTGCGGCTCAAGGATACGCGCGAACGCGATAGGTACTTTTGGGTTTCACCGCTTCCGCCGCTCGGCATACGGGTGAGATTATCGTGGCAGGTCGCCCAGCAGCCCGCGCGCGTGGCTTCCGGCACCTTCCCGTCATCGATCATCACAGCGATCTTGGTGGCGAAGTCCTTGTCCATGCCCGCATCCGGCTGTTGCCCGGAATCGACTTCGACGCGGACATAGATTTTCTCGCCGTCGTGCGCCGCCTTCACATTCGCCATCACGAAGCCGGGTTTACCGGCAATCGGCGTGGGCTCCGTGCTCTTGTCGTTCACAAGCAGCTTGCCGGACGCCTTCTCTTCGCCCTCGTGACATCCCGCGCAATTTTTACCTTCGCGGAATTTCCCCGCGCCACTGTGGTCGGATTGCGTCAGCAACATCTCCCACGACATCTGCGCGGGGTAAAAGAGAACGACGTCTTTGCCGCTCACTTTATTCCAATCAAGCGCGCGCGCTTCAAAAGAAAAAAGAAGCGCGGAGACCGCGCACGCGAATCTCAAAATTAGAGATGACATCGGTTTCGTCCTCAGCTTATCGTTTGCGCGGGAGAAAGGGACGCATGAGCACAGCAGAAACTTCGGCGACAAGATACGGCGGCATCGCCGTGGCGTTGCACTGGATCATCGCCGTGTGTCTGTTGGTTTCGATAATCCTGGGCTTGATCATCGGCGACGTCGAAGAGAGCGCGTCCACCGAGCGCGTGCTCGCGATCCACAAATCCGTCGGCATCACCATCTTTGTCCTGATGCTTGTTCGCCTGGCCTGGCGTCTGACTCATCGGACGCCGCCCCTGCCCGCGAGCATGCCGACGTACCAGCGGGCGCTCGCGGCGCTCACGCACGCCCTGCTTTATCTCACGCTGCTGGTGATGCCTCTCGTCGGTTACGTCGCGGTCGCCGCGCGCGGTCGCGAAACCCAATTTTTTGGGTTGTTCGACGTACCGCAGATGGCGCCGCTGAGCCGCATGCTGTCGCAGAACGCGACCATGGTTCATGTCTACGGCCAGTATGTGATTTACGCGCTGCTCGCGGCGCATATCGGCGCCGCGTTCTTCCATCACTTTGTACTTAGGGACGATGTGCTTGCGCGGATGCTGCCGCGCCGGTCCCCGGAGAAGAACGCGCCCTGGACAACGTTTTGACCGTCCCCGGGGCTTGCGCCGTGCCGCCGTATCCGGAATCAGGCGGATCGGCGCCATGATCATCGACCTTAGTACGAGATCCCGCCGCCTGGCAGGCCACCACCGTCACCGCTGCTCTGCGGCGCATTGACCGCACAGGTACTCGTCATGTTGATCGAAACGGATACCGCGTTATTGACGATGGTTTGGCTGACGAGCGCCGCCGGCGGCACGCCGGAGGGATCGGTCACAATCATATTCACGCGGATCTGATCGGAGGTCGGATTGAAGCCGATCTGGTTTTCGATCTGCGACCACGGAATAGTGTAGGACGCATTGGCCTGCGTCGCGAAGTCCATGCCACCCGGATTGAGCAGCGTTCCCGTCGCCTCGTCGCGAATGAAGAAGCGATAGGTGACGGCCGCGTTGGCGAAGTTATGGATCTCGATTTGCGCGGGATATCCGGCGGCCGCGAGGCGCGACGTGTGGATGCTCGGCACCATGACCTGATTGGAGGCCGCGCTGCTCACCTGCGCGAGACTATACTTGCAAACGGAAGCGTTCTCGAAATATTTGGCCGTTTCATTCAGCGTGACGTGCTGATAGCCGGCAAGGGCCTGCGGGCTCTGGATGTAAAACGAGAATTGCGTGTCGGCGCTGTTGCGCGTCACCGCATTTGCCGCGACCAGGATCTGCGACATGGAAAGCTGCATCGTGGCGGCCGTCGGGACTGTGTAGGTGGCCGTGCCGTAGGCGGTCGCCGTGCCCGAGCCGACAACGGTCACCGTGAACGTCGCGGCGGTGCCCCCGGCATTCACGAGACGCAGATAAGATAGGAATGGCGGCGTCACATAGAGGGGGGCGACCACCGCATAGAGATTGCCGTTCACAGCCTGCGCGCGCTCGCGGCCCGGCGCTCCGGCCGCAGGGACCGCGCCTTCGAACTGGCCGACGAGGAACTTTTCCGAGTCCATCGTGGTCGCCGCGCGATCGGCGGCAAGGGCCGCCACGCTTGCCCCGGCACACAGCACAGCCGTGAGCATCTTCAGACCCACACGCATCTTATAGCCTCCATAACGATGAATTCCCCGGGGTCGCGGCGCATATGCCGCTTCCTTCAGAGACGCATGGGAGGAACCGATTATTCCGGTGCGAGTCAAAAAAGAGCGCCACTCTGGCAGTACCTTTCTGTTTGCGAACATGTCGTTAGCGGCCGTCCCCCCGGAGAGTGGGAGGCGCATTGACCGCACACATGGTGGTGACGTTGAGGGTCGCATTGAGGCGGTCATTGATGACGGTCTGACCCAAAAGAACCGCCGGCGCCGCGCCCGCGACGTCGCTGACGACGATATTGGCGTAGATCTGGCTGGAGGTCGGAGCCCAATTGATCTGTCCTTCGATATCGGACCACGGAATGGTGTAGGAGGCGTTGGCGCGTGTGGGAAAGTTCATCTCGCCGACGACATTGCCCGACGAGGCTTCAATGACCGTGAATCTATAAGTCACCGCGGTGCCGGCGAAATTGTGAAGCTCGATGGCGCTTGGATAACCTTGTGCGGCCAGTTGAGAGGTGTGGACATGCGTCAGGATCGCGCTGGGCGCCACGGCGCTGACAGCGTCCTGGATCGTCCATTTGCAGACCGAAGCATTCTGGAAGAAAGCCGCGCCAGGGCTGTGCGTGACGTGCTGGTAGCCCGCAAGGGGCTCCGTGCTCTGGAGATAGAATGAAAAATTGGTGTCCGGCGCGCGGATCGTCGCATTCGCGCCCACCAGCACCTGCGACATCGAGTATTGGATCGAGGCGCGTGCCGGAACTTGAAAGGTCGCCGTGCCGTAATTCGTGCCGGTCGGCGATCCCACCACAGTCACGCTGAACGTGGCTGTTGAGGCCCCGCCGTTGAACAGGCGCAGATAGGAATAAAAGCCCCCTGTGCCGATGTAGAGCGGAGCCACGACCGCGTAGAGGCCCCCGTTAACCGCCTGGGCGCGCTCGTGGCCAGGCGCCGCGGCGAGGTTCGTGGGTGCGTGTCCGGTCTGAAACGGGAGCGTGTCGAAGGTGGGAGATTCGCCCCTCGCCGATACGGCCGTCAGACCCTGCAAAGTGGCGCCGACAATCAATAAAACCGCGCCCGCGCGCGCGCCCCGAATAGACATCATATCAACCCGTTACCATGAGGCCCGAGGCCCCTAAATCCCAGGTCCGATCAGAGGCTTTCAATTACGAACTGGCAAGGCAAAAGTGGGAGAAATTTGGAATAATTGGGCCTGGGACCGCGTCTAGGGGGCAAGGCCTGCTGTTGGACGCCGTGGCGCGCCGCTCAGAAAAGGCCTTGGGGCGCCAAGGGCGGGCTGGAATGAGAAGCGATCGTGGTTGCCCACCGCGCGGATTGGGCTTGATTCGGGGGACGCGTGACGGCGCGCCAAGAGGATGATTTTGCCCGGGCGTTGACCGCGCAACTGCCGGCCTTGCGCCGGTATGCCACCGTGCTGGTGGGCAATACCGCCGCGGCCGACGATCTTGTGCAGGACTGTATAGAACGTGCGTTGCGCCAATGGACAAAGCTTGAGCATCTGGAACGAATCGGCGGGTGGCTGCGCTCAATCCTGCACAACCTCCATATCGACGGGCTGCGCCGCAGTCAGCGCCAAGGCATGACCGTAGATCTCGCCGACGCTGAAAACGATTACGCCGTTGTTGCCCCGGGGCGCGATTCCGCCACGGCCGTGGACTTCGACCGGGCGCTACGCCGTCTCAGTTTCGAGCATCGGCAGGTACTCCTGCTCGTCGGGCTTGAAGGTCTCAACTACCGCGAAGTGGCCGACGAGCTTGGGGTCCCTGTCGGCACGGTGATGTCGCGGCTGGCGCGGGCGCGCGAGCGCTTGCGCTATGAGATGGAATTTCCGCCCACGTCGCATGTGAAACAAAAGTCATGACCGCACATATGCGACCGACAGACGAAGACCTGCAGGCGTTCATCGACGGCGAACTGGATGCCGCGCGCACCGACGAGGTGGCGGCAGCCATTCAAAGCGACGCCGAGCTCGCGCGGCAGGTCCACGCCTACCGTGCGGACAAGGCGCGCCTGGGGCAGATATATGCGCCGCTACTCGAGCGGCCGCTGCCCCAGGAATGGTTGACAAGGATCAACCAGCGGAATGTCGTTGCCCTGCCCGTCAAAACGTCACGCAGGAGCGTGATCGGCATGGCGATTGCCGCCAGCATCGCGATGGCGCTCGGCACGACAATCGCCTATCGCCATTTCTCCGGACAAGATGGCGAAGCGTTGATCGCCGCCGCCCTCGCCGCGCATGCAATGGCGCACGACATCACCAGGCAGCCCATCGCCGAGAATGCACTCGCACAATTGACAGGTGTCGAGATAAAGGCGCCAGACCTGACGAAGATGGGTTTCTCGCTCGTCGGCATGCGGACGTTGGACGGGCCCGGCGATACGCCCGCGGCCGTGCTTGCGTACCGCGATGCCGGCGAGCGGGTGTTCACGCTCTATCTGAAACGTTCATCGGGCACACCGCAGTTCGATATGATCAAACGCGGCGATACCCGGATTTGCGTATGGCAGGACGACGTCCTCAGCACGATCATGCTGGCGGATGTGTCGGCGGCCGAGATGCTACGGCTCGCCAGCCTCGCCTACTCGGGCCTAACGGCTTAGAAATCAGCGTCCCGCGCCGAGAATGAGCGCTTCCGGCGCGAGCTGCGCCGCTGTGTGCGGCGCCGTGACCTTGTAGTGAACGGTTTCGTCATTGAAGGCGAAGCCGAGCACGTAGCCGCCCAGCACGAGATCATAGACGAACTGGCTGCCGAGGATGACCGTCGGCTGCTCGGGCATGAGATACATCGTGCCGTGGCCGACTTTCCACAAACGTCCCTCTTCGTCCCAGCTCTCGCTATACACGGCCAGCCAGGTATCTTCGTCGATGTAGAGACGCCGGCGCGGCGCGATATGCGACTTTCCGGGCGCGAGCGTGCCTTCGACGATCCACACACGGTGAAGCTCGTAGCGCAAAGCGTCGGGATTGGCATGCCGCGGCCCCAGAACGTCCTTCGAAGGCGTCAAATAGAAGCGGTTGTTGTTATAGGGCACATACATCTCGGTTTTGCCGACCAGCTTGAAGTCGTAACGGTCGGGACCGCCGAAAAAGATGTAGTATTCATCAAGGGTCTGGAATCCCGAGGCATCGGGATCGGGTGTGTCATACGACAGCGAAGGCCCACGCCGCGCGCGGCGCTCGCCCGGCAAATAGCGCCACGCCGCGAAACGGTCGCGCACGATATTCAAGGGCTGCCAGGCAAGGTATCCCTCGCCGTACTTGCCGGCGGGCGCATCGAGAATATGCAAGGTCTTGTAGTAGTGCGCGCCCGCCGTCGCGGGTGTCGCGTTCGGGTAATAATACGGGAAGTCCGCGACTTCCTTGTAGCGCGCCGTCAAATCGATCTGGCCGTTGGCCGAGACGACGTAAGTGCTGAGCCTGGTTTCGCGCGCCGCGCCCCAAAAGGCGAGCAGGTGGTTCCAGACCACTTCATGGCCATTTTTGGGAAGGGGAAAGGGAACACCTGCCGCGGTATTCTCGACACCGTTCGCGATCCCCTCGGACGCCGCGCGCGCCCGCGTCGCGTTCAGAAAGACATTGTCATAGACATATTGCGGCACCGCCGCCGAGCGCCGCGTGGGATAGATATCCATGCGATAGGTTGGATATTTGGCGAACAGCGCCTTCACGCCTTCCGGCAGCTTGGCCGCATACGCGCCGACATTCCCCGCCGTGATGGAGAATAGCGGCTGATCCGATGAAAAGGGGTCGGGGCGCTTGTCCCCTTGACGATATGCGGGATCGGCCTTGGTGTAGCCACCGGTCCACGCGGGGATCGTGCCCGCGGCATTCCCCGCACGTTCGGCCCCCACAGGCGTCAGCGCCCCTTTCAGGGCCTCCGCTTCACCGATGCTAGCCGCTCCAATCGCGCCCCCGGGTGCAGCCAGCAGTGCAAAAACGATAAAAAGCAGGCCGTTTCGAACCATTCCCGCCCCCACCGCCATGACCGGCGGATAAAGGCCATGATAAGGTGGGTCGGGGCGTTCAACCAGACCATAGATGTTTGAGACACTTAGGACTTTGGGGAACTCAGGAACCTTGGGGGCGGCATGGAGCGGGTGCGGGGTCAAACAACCCGCGCTTTGTTTGCTCATTGCAGTCCTGGCCGGCGCCAGCGCGCCTGGATCGGCCGCGGAACTCGTCAATACCGGCGACATAGTCATCCGGTGGGACAACACGATCAAATATAGCGCGGCCTATCGGCTTGGCCCGGCAGACCGCGCACTCATTCAAAGTCCAAACGCCGACGATGGGGATCGCAATTTCCATGCGGGCGTCATCTCGAACCGCGTCGACCTCCTCTCGGAGTTCGACGCGAACTTCGGCCACTGGGGCGCGTCGGTGAGCGCGGCGGCTTGGTACGATACGATCTACAACAACGCCCCTGACGCCGACACGTCGCCGCAGCGCGCGATTTATCCGGTGCGCGACCATTTCTCTTCGAATGTGCGCGACCTGCATGGGCGTTATGTGGAACTACTCAATACCTTTGTGACGGGGAGCGCCGATCTCGGCGATATGCCGGTCTCGGTGCGCATCGGCCGTCATACGGTCCTCTGGGGTGAGAGCTTGTTTTTCGCCGCCAACGGCATCGCGGCGGGGCAAGGTCCCATCGACACCATCAAGGCGATGAGCGTGCCCCTCTCCCGCGCCAAAGAAGTCTTCATGCCGGTCAACCAAATCTCGCTGAGCGCGCAACCGCGTCCGGATATGGTGATCAACGCCTACTATCAGCTCGAATGGCGCAAGAGCCGGCTTCCCGGCGCCGGCAGCTACTTCAGCGCGGCGGACTTTGTGGACGCGGGCGGATACCGGCTGTACGTGGGGCGCAATCAATATCTCGGCCGGGCGGACAGCCCCGATGCGAAGGACGGCGGTCAATTCGGTATCGCCCTACGCTTCATCCGCAACGACTTCGATGTGGGTGTATATGCGCTCCGCTATCACGCGAAAGAGCCACAGCTTTATATGCGCCCCTACCCGCGCGCCGTGTCTGTTGCCGAACGTGAACGCAGCGCTGATATCGAACATCCCGCCGCCTATGGATCGGCGCCCGGTGTTTACGCGGGTCCTTCAAATCCTCTTCAGAGCGATCCAATCTACGATTTCGGCACCGGCACCGGAGAAATGGGCACCTATTTCTTCGTCTATCCGGAAAATATCGAAATCTATGGCGCAAGCTTCAGCGGCTATCTGGGTGACAGTAATGTGGCTGCTGAAATTTCCACGCGCCGGCGCATGCCGCTGGCCAGCAAGGCTTTGCTGATCACAGCCGGCACGCCCTGGGACGCTGATACGAACGCCTTGTTCGCGCGCGGTGACACGCTGCACGCGCAAGCCTCGATCGTCAGCTCCTTTTCGCCGAACCGCGCCTGGGACAGCGCCTCGTTCAGCGCGGAGATCGCGGCGAATTCACGTCTCAAGATAACCCACAACGCTGTGATGTTCGACGACAGCCGCACCCGCGCCTACGTCGGCGCCCGCGCTCTGTTCGAGCCGGTGTACTTCGCCGTGCTTCCGGGGATGGATCTTTCCGTGCCGATGAGCGTCGGATACGGCCTCGCGGGCCGCTCGAGCGTGGATTCAGGACAAGTATCGAAGGCGGGAAGTTTCGAACTAGGTCTATCCGCGACTTACCGGGCGGTATGGCGCGGCAGCCTCACACTCACGCGCTTCCTGGGCGCGCCCGACCGCCAACCCTTCGCCGACCGGCACTTCGTGTCCTTCAGTATCCAGACGACCTTCTAATCAGAGTCGCGTGACGTAACCGTCGAGCTTGGACTCGCGCGCGGTGCCCGGCGTTTCCGGCGTGCCGAGATAAAGGTATCCCACGACATGATCGTCGGGACCGAAGCCGATGGCCTTTTTCACTTCGGGATCATAGGCGGCCTGGCCGGTCTTCCACATGGTACCAAGACCAAGGGCGTGCGCGGCGAGGACCATGTTCTGGAACGCGGCGCCGACGGCGACGATACGCTCGATCTCCGGAATCTTTCCCGGGGGCGCCGTATGCGCAGCTACGGCGATGATCGTCGGCGCGCGCATGACCTTCAAACCTTCCTTCTGCACCTCGTCGTCGGTGGCGTCTGGAGAAAGACGCCGGCGCAGCGCGCTCATCGCATCACCGAGAATTTTGCGCTTATCGCCTTCAAGCACCAAGAACCGCCACGGCGAAAGCCGCCCGTGATCGGGCGCGCGAACCCCGGCCTTTAGGATGACGTCGAGCTGTTCGCGGGTGGGCCCGGGCGCGGCAAGCTTGATGGCCGAGGCGCGGCTGGTGATGGCGGTGAGAACGTCCATGAGGTCCCTCGTATGCAGAGGCCTTATATATGAGGACCTGACGAACAAAAAAAGCCCGCTGAAGCGGGCTTTTCACCGAAATCGCGCGTTCCGCCTACGGCGGCATCGCCGCCCAATAGAGGGCCGCAACGGCGTTATACTGTGTGCCGATATCCACAATGCTATCCGTGCGGGCGGTTAGGCTGATGAAATTGTGCCAATCGTCTTCGGCCATGATGTCGCCAGGCTTCTTGTCGCCGTCGTAGGTCCAGAGCGCATAGCCGATATAGGCCCATTGCTTCTTGCCGTCGGCCCGCGTGTAGACACTCCAGTCCCCTTGGGGCGCGGCATCATCGGGCGCGAGGAATGGATGCCATTTCTCGCACGCCGTCACGCAGCGCGGGTCCGTGCCGATATCCCGTCCGACGGCGGCGCGAATGAGTACACCGCGCCTTTGCCCATGACCGCTCCCGGACTGGAAGATATAGGAATCCCTGCGGTAGAGCGTCTTGCCTTCGTCATTGGCCAGCACGCGCCCGATGCGATGACTTTCCTGGAAGGTGACACCGGCCGGCATGAAATTGCGCGCGACGAAGGCGACATTCCAGTTGGGATGAACACCGCGTCCATTGGCGTCCCCGGCGGCAAGATCGCCCGCGTAGGTGTAAAGACCGAGCCCCTTATAGGTCCACTGGCGAATACCGTCGGGACGATCGACGGGCACAAAATCGCCCTTGGCCGCCGCAAGCTGCGGCGCCGTCATGGCGCGCCAGGGACAAGGCGCCTTACAGGCCGCACTCTCCTGACCCGCCTCGCCCGTAAATACATACAGCGTCCAATTGCGCTCGTTCAGGAGCGTGAGACCGCCGGCGTCCTGCACGTCGCGCACACCGAAGTCGGCCGGGATGCCCTCAAGATCCGCCGGATAATGCAGAGCGACCTTCCAATCGGCGGGAAGCGGCACATCGTCCGCGATCTTTGCGAGACGCGCACCGCGTTCGCCGATCTGCGGTCCGCGCCCATAGCGCTTGGGACTGTTGCCACCCACAGAGCCCGGATCCGCGTCTTTCACGTAGGTATAGAGTGGCTTGCCAGCCAGCGCCCATTGCTTCGAGCCGTCGGCGCGCCTGACAAGCGACCACGGCCCAACGGGCTGGGCATTCGGCAGGGCGAGTGCCGGCAGCCAGTCCTTTGCGCAATCACCGGAACATGTCGGTTTGCCCGCCGTGTCCTTCGCGTAGGTGTAAAGCGTCATGCCGCGGGTATCGGCATAAGCTGTTTGACCGCGCCCCGAGAGGGCCGCGCTTTCTTGGTCCATGCCGTATCCAGCGTACTTGCCGAGAGACTGGATCGTAATGCCTTTGGGGGTTGAGAGCGGCGCGAATTCGTCGAGGTTCGCGGCAGACAGCGCGATGATGGAAATGGCTGCGGCGAGTATATTTCTGCGCATCGTTAAACCATGATCTCGCTGATGGTGCGCGACGTGCCGTTGCTGCGTTCGCCCCAGGAATTGATGGGAACGCCGAACGCCTGCATCACCGAGAGACTGACCCGCGTGACCGGATCGCCCGAGGCGAGTACGTGGATCCCCGTCTTGATGCGCTTACCGGCGCTGCCCACCGTGATGAGCGGCACTTTCTCCAGCCCGTGCACGCGCGCGTCCGAATGGTCCGTTTGCCAAAGGATCAACGTACGATCGAGGAGCGACCCCGGACCTTCCTTGACGGCATCCAGGGTTTTCAAGAAGTCGAGGAATACCAAATTCGCCCACGTATTGAATTCGAAAACATCCTTCTGGTAGCCAAGCGATTCATCCACGGACTCTTCATGAGTCGCCATATGCCAGGTGTAAGCGCTGCCCGCCTTACGCAGATTCATGGAGTCCACCATGACATTGAACACCTGGCTTTGGCCGCAGGCGGCCGCATAGCCGAGGAGCCCGCCGAACAGCTTGGAGTTCTGCGCCGCGTCTTCCAGAACCGTACCGGGCGTCGCCTCCTTGACCGCGTCGGGCACGCGGCAGGCCGGTAATGGCGCGGGCTTTTCCAGCTCGATGGCAAGCTGCTGCTCGATCTGGCGGATCGAGGTGAGATATTCGTCGAGGCGCCGCTTGTCCGCCGCGCCGAGTTCTTTGCGTGTTTCGTTCAGATGCTCCGAAACGTTGGAGAGCACGCTTTTGCGCGCCATGGCCATCGGGTCGGGTTCGAAAGTCGCCGCGTTGGGGTCCTTGAATTCGGGTCCGAAGATGCGGGTATACAGCGAGGTCGGCGAGGGTTCAGACGGATTGAGAGAGGTGCCGCTACGCTGACTGTAGCTTTTACGCGCACCGCTCAAATTGACTTCCAGTGACCGAAAACGCCGGCGCGCACCAATCTGTTCGGCTATCTTGGCATCAACGCTGGGGCCGCCTTCCGTGCCGTACGGGATCGCCCCGGTCGTCGCAATCTGCGAGGTTGTCGTATGGGTCTGCAGCGGACGGCCCTCGATGAAATACTTCATACCGCTGAAGATGTTCATGCGATCCCTGTACGGATCGAGCACTCTCAGTTGGATATTGTTCTCGAAGCCCGGCCCAACGATCTTCGGCTCCCACATCCCCGGATTCAGCCCCAGGTGCTGGAACCAGGTTCCAAATACAGGCGGTAAGGCCTGGCCATTGTCGGCCCAAGCATCGCCGTTGGTGTTGAGAAAGCAGTCCAGCACCGGCAATCCGACCGTGACGACACCGCCTCCCATCATGCCGCGAAGAACGGTTCTGCGATCGATCTTCATCTGGAACCCTCCACTGAGGTGCGTAGCGCCGCCTCCTTCCGAGGCTCAAGGATTGGCGCGGCACGGTAGAATTCGGGGCTGGTGGCAATGCGGCGCATCAGCGCCGGTACAACATAATGGCTTGCCGCGAAACTCTGTTTGAGCGGCGCGACCCAGTCCGTCGCCTCCGATTTCGCGGGCGTACGTCCGAGCGCGTACGCGCTGATCCTATCGACAAGACACGAGGCTGCGGCCGCATTGTCATGGACGGCGCGGCCCAGTTCTGCACCGTTGGTGAACTTGATACCATCGAGTTCGCCGGTCGTATCGAGCGGCACGCCGTTCTCCGATGTGCGATAGGAACCGCCGCCATCGAAATTTTCCAGCGCAAGGCCCATCGGATCCGTGATTTTGTGACAGCCCGTACACACAGGGTTTGTCGCATGAGCCCGCAGACGTTCGCGCGCGGTCTTGTACACCGGATTCGACGTATCCTGGACGATCGTGAAATTCACATCGCCCGGCGGAGCAGGCACTTTCTGACAGAGGAAAATTTCACGCAGCGCCTTGCCGCGCAGCGTCGGCGAGCTGCGGCCGGGGTGCGAGTGCAACGTCACGAAAGCGACCTGCATGAGGACACCCCCGCGCGGATCATTCGCCGCGAACTCGAAAGGCAACCACTTCTCAGGCGCACCGTTCGGCGCACGTACCGCCAAAGGCACCTGATAGATCGCTGCAAGCGCCCGGGTCAGATGGGTCTTCTTCGTGGTGAAAATATCGCGGTAATCGCCGCGTTCATTCAGCACGACATCGATGATCGTGCGCAGGGTTTGTTCCTGCGCATCTTCGGCCACCTGCGCGCTGAATTTCGGATAGATCGCGTTATCCTTGGTGAGTGTGTCGAAATCCTCGAAATGCAGCATATCCGCGAAGAATGCCCGTAGCCCGCTCTCCAGGCGCGGCGAGGCGATCATGCGTTCCACTTGCCGGACGAGACCCTGCGCAGTCTCCAGCTCGCCCTTACGTGCCGCCGTAAGCAGCGCACGGTCCGGCCCTGCGTTCCAGAGGAAGAAGCTAAGGCGTGACGCTTTTGAATACGCATCGAGCCGCAACTCACCGGGACGCTCGGGATCCGCTTCGAAATTCTCCTGGCGGAAGAGGAATTGCGGCTCCGAGAGCATCGCCGCCAGCGACAAGCCGAGGCCGGCATAAAAATCCTTGAGGCCGGCGGCCGCCTCGCGCGCGGAACGAACGTGGAGGCGCAACTCACGGTCATTCAGCGGGCGGCGAAAAAGGAGTTCGCCGACCTCGGTTAGAAATTCACCGGCACAGGAGTCGTCCGGCGCGGATATCGACTTCGGCTTACAATGGACCATCAATTCGCGGCGCCGTTCGTCAAGTACCTGGGAGGCGATAGAGCGCGCGATGACGTCGTATTGCTCCATGCCCGACGGTGAAATATTCGCCTGGCTTGCGCCGACTTCTAGAAGCCCATCGATGCGGAAGCCTGGATCGAAGCGCCCGCCGATCTTGATTGCCGGCCCGAATACGTCGGCGATGATCTGGGTATATTGCTCCGGTGTTAGACGCCGCGCGGGCGTTTCGCGATCCGGCGCCGCGGCATGGGCGGGCGATAATCCCAGCGTTAGTGCGGCGATCGACCCAAACATGAACCGGCGCAATGTCATACGTTCAGCATCCCCACTACTTCGCCTGATCCGCCGGCACGACGAACACCGGGACGGCCTCGATGTGATAGGCCGCCGAAATGGCCTGGTTCTGTCCGTCCTTATCGGGACTGGAGTCGGCGTAACGCTTCAACAGGTAATAGACCCCGGGGATGTCGTTGATGATCATTCCTTCGTAGGCCAGGCCGCCTTGCGCGATGCCGAAGTAAATATCGCCCCACGGCTGATAGCCGCCGATGAATCCATTGAGCCGGCCGCTGGGTTCAATGGCCATGCGGAGGTGCGTATTGGACAGACGGAACTCTGTGAAAGAGAGCGTGTCCAGAAGCAACTGCACGTCGCCGTGTTCCGTGATCGTGAGTTGCTTGTTCCTGATCTCGCCCTTGAGCACATGGTGCGAGCGTGGATCGGGATCGGCGCGATAGGTGGTATCGGGGGTCACGTCGCCGCCCGGACCGAAGACAAGTTGCTCGACAGCGCGGTCGAAGGTGATGGTGACGGGGCCGTCCTTGTCCAGATCCTCGCCGCTCACGGTCATGAGCCAGGCGGGGATCGTCTCCTTCATGGAGCCCCAAATGAAGTCCCAGAAGGTCGGACGGAAATTGAAGGTCCCTCTGAATTGCTCAATGCACCCGAGCGCGCGGAAAAGCTGGTTGTCGATCCCCTTTTCCTTGGTCATCGGCTCGGTAAAAGAATCCGCGCCCGTCTTATTGTCGAGGTCGAAGCCAAAGGAATAAGAACCGCTGACGCCTTTCAGCTTCGGATCGGCCACCGCCCAAGGATGTACGAAGGCGTTCACGGGTTGGCCGTTGATGCGCCCGCGCATGCGCAGCTGATCGCGCGCATTCGCCGCCGCGATCTCATCCTCGCCGGCGTAATCGTCCATAAGTTTCTTGACGTCGGTCGGCGAATATCCGAGCAGTTCGAAGGACTTCGCATATTGCTCACGCGTCGGCGGGTTTACGCCGCCGACGCAGTCCCCGTCCTGGGAGTAACTTCCCAAGCTGAACCATTCGATGGCGTAGCTGCGTGTTTCAAGCGCGTGAGCGGACGACCCCGCACCGATCATTACGGCCGCGAGCGCGAGCGCCGGCAGCCCTTTCCCATGGCTTTTGGTCACTCCCAACCCCTCCCATGCACCGCCCCCTCCTCCGAGGTCCGTGCAATAGGAAGAAGTGTACATCAAAAAGGCCGGACCGCACCCTTTATGAGCGCCATCCGGCCTTTTGCGAAACCACTGGAAAATCGAACGTTTTAGGGCGGAGCAGGCTAAAAATCGGCGGCCAGCGTGGCCGTGAACCGGCGCTGCGGCAGATACTGGAAGAAAAGGTTGTTTCCGCCCTGAAGGTCCCAGGAATAGACGTTGGTCACGTTCTGGACTCGCACGCGGACGTTTCCAGACACGTCCGAGACCCGGAAGCGATAGCGCGCCCCGAGATTGAGCACCGCACGCATCGGGATATCGGCGCGGTTCAAGGAATTCCCATAACCGCGGTCGTTATATTCAATCTGTCCTTCGAGCGAGAAACCTTTCCACGCCGCCGGACCATACTGAACATCCAAGCGCGCCGCGCTTTCATCACGTCCCACGGGCACGTTGCCGAGCAGCCCTTGATCGACAAGCGGGCCGGATACGCGCGGCTGCAGAAGAACGCCACCGGCAACGATGTTAAGCCCGGGAATCGGCTGCCCCGTAAAGGACACTTCCAGACCGCGCTGACGCAGATTGCCAACGCTCGTGTACAGGTTGGTCGTGTCGCGATCGAAGAACGGCTTCGAAATCTGGAACAGAGCCCCGTTCATGCGAAGGCCGGGCCGGATCACATACATAAAACCAAGCTCGGCCTGCTTCGTGAGAGTCGCTGGAACCGCCTCGCCGCGATTGCGTGCGTTCTGCGGCGTCGAACCACCATCCTCAAAGCCCTTCGTATAGCTCGTGAAGACGGTCAGGTCCTGCGTGGCTTTCACCGACACCGAACCGTTATAAAGCCACGGCGTCTGCTTCAGCGACGAGTTGCCATTCACCGGATGCGTGAGGTCGCGGCTATAGGTCGTTTTCTGGATGCCGATATTCACGTCGCCGACGTTGCGCCACTGACCAACATACTGAAGACCACCGGTCAGCTGCTTTGCGTGATCGAGCCCCTGCGCGGCGTGAACCCATACCGGCTCCGGAACCTTGATGACGTCATTGATGTTCGCGCGGCCGTAGTTGAATTGCGCGCTGCCGCCCGAGGGACGGGACAGTTCCCGGCCACGAGTCATGACATAGACCGTGTGGCGGAAGTCGCCCGACGTGTACACGCCCTGCGCCTGAACTTCACCGGACAGGGTTTTGATCATGATCGGAAGAAGCTTCTGGAACACGATGTCCGTCGTGCCGTCGGCCTGGGTATTATTGTAGAACGTCGTGTGGTCCTCGCGACGATCGTAGGTCGCGCGGAACAGGCCTGCGCGCAGCGTCCAATTGCTGGTCAGCTTCGCCGAACCGACAGCACCGTAATTCGTGTCGTGCTGCTGCCAGAGGTTCCATTCCTGGGCAAAGTCCACGCCGCGCCGCTGTTCGGGCGGCAACCAATCGCCGCCGACGAAAATGAACGGCGTGCTTTCGCTGTGTTTACGCTTCGCGCGTCCCCAGAAGGTATTGAGCTCGATCCCATCACTCGGCGTAAAGCGCATGAGGCCGGCGTAAGAATTATCGTCCGCGTCGGCGTGCTGATCGTTGACGAAGCGCGTGTGTTCAATACCGCCGCCGATGCTCAACTTGCCGGGAATGACCGGAACTTGCGTGTCGACTTCGAGTCCGGTCGTGTCATAGGGACCATAGGTGGCGACCACGCTTGTCACCTGTTTGTCCATCGGCTTGCGCAGCCGGATATCCACCACGGCGCTCGGCGCCGGGAACGGGAACGTCAGTGCGTTCACCCCAACGCGCACCGTGAAGCCCGAAAATAGACGATCAACAAGGACATCGCCCGGGCCGGTGGCAGGCCGGTCGAAATACATACCTTCGATTCGGACGTTGCCCGACTGCTGCGGATTGAAGCCGCGCGCGTTCTTGGCGTCGTAGAGACCGATGGTCTCGTTGCCTACCGTCGTGCCGAACGCGTCGTCAGCCGCGGCGACCGCGTTGTCGTTGGCGCGCTGCGCCCATGCACTTGAAACCCCGACGCCCGAACATCCAAGCGCAACGAAAGCCCAACGAACCAAACTCGTTCGCACGAGAATCCCCCCAAAGAAACAATCCCCTCGGGGGTACCAATGACATATCTCCGGAACGCGGGCCATAGCCGCGAACCCCTCGATACGTCAAATTTTGCGTGAGTAAGGCCGATTACGCCCGAAAAAGTGGAAGGCCCGGATCACGCCGGGCCTTGTGTAACATCACTTTGGCAGTTTGCCCTCGATCTCCTGATAGACCTTGGCCACCGCCAGAGGGATCTGGGACCCGCTCAGCGCCCAGTCCTTATAGGGCCCGAAATTAGCCTGTTTGGCCGCTTCGCAGTTTTGCGGCGATTCACATTTCGCGCCCGTTGCATGGACGCGTTTGACCTCGGCGATGACCGCTTCAAGCGCTTTGCGGGATTCCGCCAGATCCGCTTTAAGCTCCGCCTTGCTGTCCACAAAGCCGTGGCCAGGGATCACCCAATCCGCGTTCAGGGCCTCGGCCTTCTTGATGGTCTCGATCCATTCGGTCGGATATGCCGAGCGCATCCCCGGGAAGACATCGCGCAGATAGATTTCGCCGAGGAACAACACCTTGGTAGCCGGCAAATAAACCGCCAGATCGCCACCCGTATGCGCGCGGCCAAGGTTCAGGATTTGAATCTCTGTTCCGCCGACGGTCATGGCGCGCTTGTCGCTGACCAGTTCCGTCGGAAGTACGGCGTTCTTGTTGCGCTCCATCGTGGCCTTCGACGCCGGTGAGGAAATCCAAACCGCCGCGGGCCATGCGGCCTTGAGCTCGGGATTGCCGCCCACATGATCGATGTGGTCCGAGCCCACCACCACATACTTCAATGGCTGCGGCGTCAGCTTCTTGATGCTGTCGACAAGGCGTTGACCGTCCATGGAATCGCCCTGCCCGTCCACGAGCACAACGCCGTCGTTGGTCACGACGATCAGGCTGACGGTGTTGATAACGCCGCCGCTGGGATCGGGCGAATGAGTATCTTCATAGGCATACACATTGGGCACCAGCTGCTGCCAGCGCGGAAAACTCGCCTCGGTCAGGTTTCGCACCTTGATATCCGCCGATTTCGGAAACGTCTCGGCCGCGAGCGCGACCGAGGCGAGCGCAACGCCGGACGTCAGCGCCAGTGTCAAACCAAGCATTCTCATCAGAACCTCCCGGGGCAAGATGTTAGCTGTCGGCTTTTAGATGGGCAGTGCCGTCGTCGTTTTAATTTCGGAAACCGCCGCGAACGAGTGAACTTCACGCACACCCGGAACACGCGACAGCTTTTCGAAATAAAATTTTTCGTATTCGTGCAAATCGTGCGTGACGACCCTCAGCAGGAAGTCGAAGCCACCGAGGATGACATGACATTCCATGACTTCCGGAAAAGCCCGGATGGCCTGCGCAAAATCGTTGAGATTGGGCTGGTCGTTCTGAACCACCTTCACCTGTACGAAGAACTGAGCCCTCAGATCGAGCTTGTCGCGATCCAGCACGGCAACAATCTTCGAAATATAGCCTTCGTCCTTAAGACGCTGGATACGCCGCCAACATGGCGACTGCGATAGACCAACGGCCTCGGCGATTTCAGCGGCTGAGCGCGAAGCGTCTTCCTGCAGCGTCCTTAGTATCTTTAAATCTATCTTATCGAGCTCAGTGGCCATGGTGGTTCCCCCTCACCAGTCACTCGTCACATCCGTCAGACGTGAATCCCGTGTCCAACCGTTCGCAGCGCCGCCTCGAAGAAACCTTCGGACAGCGTCGGGTGGGCATGAATGATGCCGGTGATATCTTCGATGGTTGCGCCCATCTCCAGAGCCATCGCGAACTCGCCCGAGAGCTCCGACACTTTACGGCCCACCGCTTGAATGCCCAGAAGGCGATGATCGTCCTTACGCGCGATCACGCGCACGAAGCCGCCATCGTCGGCGCCTTCAAGGGTCATCGCACGGCCATTCGCAGCCCACGGAAAGGACGCGTTGAGCACTTCCCCGTTCACCTTGTCATCCGGACCAAGGCCGACCGACACGATTTCGGGCTCCGTGAAACAGACCGCCGGGATCGCAACAGGATTGAACCGGCGTTTGTGGCCCGCGATGATTTCCGCGACCATCTCGCCTTGGGCCGAGGCCTTGTGGGCCAGCATGGGTTCGCCGACCAGATCGCCGATGGCCCAGACGCCGCGCATCGACGTGCGACACTGGTCGTCCACTTTCACGAAGCGGCCATTCATGTCCACGCCCATGCCCTCGAGACCCCAGCCGTGCGTGCGTGGCTTGCGGCCGACGGCGACGAGAACCTTGTCGGCCTTGATTTCCGACGTCTTGCCGTCGGCGCCTTCAACTTTCAACGCACCTTTGGCAAAGCCCTGGGCCTTTACGCCGGTGAGCACTTCAACACCGTTCTTCTTCAGCCATTGGGCGACGGGATTGGTCAGTTGCTTGTCGTAACTCGGCAGAATGCGATCGGCGGCTTCGATGACGATCACTTCGGCGCCGAGTTTGCGATAAGCGATACCGAGCTCGAGGCCGATATACCCTGCACCGACAACGGCAAGGCGTTTGGGCAGCACCGGCAGATCGAGTGCGCCGGTCGAAGAGATGATATCTCCGCCAAAGGGAAGGTGCGGCAACTCCACAGGATCAGAACCCGTCGCGAGAATGACGTTCTCAGCGATGATCGTAGTATCTCCGACCGTACAGGTCTTCGCGTCCGAGAATTGAGCCCAGCCGCTGATCACGCGCACTTTCGCACGCTTCAGAAGAGCACCGACGCCGTTGTTCAGGCGGTCGACGATACCTTCCTTCCATTTCACGGTCTTGCCGAGATCAAGCTTCGGCGGGCCGGAGAGCGAAATGCCGACATGGCCATCTTTCGACGACGCGTGGGTCATTTCCTCGAACATGTCCGCGGCGTGGATGATCGCTTTCGACGGAATACAGCCACGAATGAGGCAGGTACCGCCGAGACGGTCGCCATCGACCAAAATCGTGTCTAACCCAAGTTGACCGGCTTTAATGCCGGCGACGTATCCGCCGGGGCCACCGCCAACAACAAGAACCTTACATTTCAGTGTCTCAGCCATGACTACCGCATGAAAATGGTGGCGGGATGCTCAAGCATCGCCTTGATGGTCTGGATAAAGCTCGCCGCGTCGAAACCATCGATGATCCGATGATCGAACGAAGACGAGATGTTCATCATCTTGCGGATGGTCACCTGCCCGTTCCGCACGACCGGCCGTTCGACGATCTTATTCGGACCGACGATGGCGACTTCCGGCCGATTGATGATCGGGGTGTGCGTGATGCCGCCGAGGGTGCCCAAGCTCGTGATCGTGATGGTCGAACCGGAGAGCTCTTCCGTGGACGCCTTGCCGCTACGCGCAGCGTCGGCGACACGCTTCAGTTCAGCCGCAGAGTCCCACACATCCCGCGCTTCTGCATGCCGCACGACGGACACCATAAGGCCATTGGGCGTCTGCGTCGCAATTCCGACATGCACCGGCTTATGGCGGTAAACGACATTCGCATCGTCGTCGAATGTGGAATTGATCTGCGGATGTTCGACGACGGCAGAACAGATTGCACGCATAATGAACGGAAGCAGGGTCAGCTTGGGCTGATCGGGCTTCTTCGTCGCATTCAGATAAGCGCGCAGATCGTCGAGTTCGGTGACATCCACTTCCTCGACGTAGGTGATGTGCGGGATGTGGCGCTTGGCTTCCTGCATGCGCTCGGCGATCTTGCGCCGCAGGCCGATGATCTTGATCTCGTCCACGCCATTACGCTTGGCGAGACCCGAGCCGCCACCGCTCGCGGACGCGCTTCCGCCGCTGGCGATGAAAACATCGAGGTCTTCGTGGCCAATGCGGCCGCCCGGACCGGTCCCCGGCACGAATTGGAGCTTGATACCCATTTCATCGGCACGCTTACGCACCGCCGGCGACGCCAGGGGACGTTCACCCGCCACACGCGGCTGGACAGCTTTTTCCGGCGCCGCGGCTTTCGCGGCCACCGGTTCCGGCTTCGGCGCGGGCTTCGGCGCCTCAGCTTTGGGCGCCTCGACTTTAGCGGGCTCCGGCTTCGGCGCGGCGGCCGGTTTCGCGGCAGCCTTGTCGTCCGACACGTTGCCCGGGCCTTCGACTTCGAAGGTGATGATGATCGAGCCGACGGCGGCCTTGTCGCCCGCCTGACCTTGGGTTTCCGTCACGGTGCCGACGACCGGCGAGGTGAGTTCGACCGTCGCCTTGTCCGTCATGACGTCGAGGATCGGCTGATCCTCCTTGACCACATCGCCGGGCTTCACATGCCAGGTGACGATTTCCGCTTCCGCGGTGCCTTCGCCGACGTCCGGCAGTTTGAAAATGAATTTTCCCACTTATGCCCCCACGGCGCGGCGCAGCGCCTCGGCCACGCGTTTTGGTCCCGGGAAGTACTGCCATTCGAAGGCGTGCGGATACGGCGTATCGTATCCGGTGACGCGCTCGATCGGCGCTTCCAAGTGATAGAAACAATGTTCCTGAATCAGCGCAGAAAGCTCGGCCCCGTAGCCCGACGTGCGCGTGGCTTCATGCACGACAACACAGCGGCCTGTTTTTCTCACCGACTCAACGATGGTGTCGATGTCGAGCGGAACGAGCGAGCGCAGGTCGATCACCTCCGCATCGATTCCCGTCTCCTGCACCGCGGCCATCGAGACATGGACCATCGTGCCGTAGCAAATCACGGTCACCGCCTGCCCCGGCCGCACGATCGCCGCCTTGCCCAACGGAATGCTGTAGTAGCCTTCCGGCACCTCGCTGGCTGGGAACGATGCCCAGGCCTTCACCCCTTCGTCGCTATGACCGCTGAACGGGCCGGTATAGAGGCGCTTCGGTTCCAGGAAGATGACCGGATCGTCGTCCTCGATCGAGGCGATGAGCAAGCCCTTGGCATCGTACGGGGTCGACGGAATGACCGTCTTCAAACCGACGACGTGCGTGAACAGACTTTCCGGGCTTTGGCTATGGGTCTGACCACCGTAGATGCCACCGCCGTACGGCGAACGCACGACCATCGGCGCGTAATATTCACCGGCCGAGCGATAACGCAGACGCGCCGCTTCCGACACCAGCTGATCCATCGCGGGATAGATATAGTCGGCGAATTGCACCTCGACGACAGGGCGCAAACCATAGGCGCCCATGCCGATGGCCGCGGCGACAATACCGCCTTCGGTGATCGGCGCGTCGAAGCAGCGGTTGACGCCGAACTTCGCTTGCAGGTGTTCGGTCGCGCGGAACACGCCGCCGAAATAACCCACGTCTTCCCCGAAAACGACGACTTTCGGGTCTTTCTCCATCATCGTGGCCATCGCGGAATTAATGGCCTGCACCATGTTCATTTTTGGCATGGCTAGAACCCCGCCTCCTGACGTTGGCGGCGCTGGCGCCAGTCGGGCTCCTTGAACACGTCCTCGAACATGGTCTTCGGGCTGGCGGTCTTGCCTTGGCCGAGCGTGCCGGCCGCTTCGGCTTCCTTCTGCGTCCCCTTCACCAGGTTGATCAACTCCTCTTCCATCGCGGCGTGCTCTTTCTCGCTCCACACACCCCGCTTAATCAGGTGCTTCAACAAACGGTCGATGGGATCGCCAAGCGGCCACTTCTTGCCTTCCTCGGTCGAACGATAGCGTGAGGGATCGTCGCTCGTGGAATGCCCTTCCGCGCGATAGGTGAACAATTCGATCACGGTGGCGCCGAGGTTGGCGCGTGCCCGCTCCGCTGCCCACTGAGTCGCCGCATACACGGCAAGGAAATCGTTGCCGTCGACACGCAGCGCAGGAAGGCCGTAACCGATTCCGCGCGCGGCGAACGGTGCCTCTTCACCACCGGCAATGCCGTGGAACGAGGAAATTGCCCACTGATTGTTGACGATGTTGAGAATGACGGGGGCGTGATAAACCGCCGCCAGCGTCAGGGCATAATGAAAGTCGCCTTCCGCGGTCGAGCCGTCGCCGACCCAGGTGGCGGCAATGCGCGTGTCGCCCGACATCGCCGACGCCATCGCCCAACCGACAGCCTGCGGATACTGCGTCGTCAGATTGCCGGAGATCGTGAAGATGCTCTGCTCTCGCGCCGAGTACATGATCGGCATCTGGCGCCCCTTCAGCGGGTCGAGCGTGTTGGAATAAATCTGCCCCATCATCGTCAGCAGCGGATACTCGCGCGTGAGGTAAAGGCCTTGCTGACGGTAAGCGGGAAAGCACATGTCATCGGGCTCCAACGCAAGAGCCGCCGCGACGCTGATGGCCTCTTCGCCGGTACACTTGATGTAGAATGACGTCTTGCCCTGGCGCTGCGCGCGATACATGCGGTCGTCGTAAACGCGCGTGAGCACCATGTTGCGAAGACCCTTTTTCAGGATCTCCACGGGGATGTCCGTGTTCCAGGGGCCGACCGGCTTCCCATCGTCGTCCATCACACGTATGAGCGCGTAGGCCAGATCGCGCATATCGTCGGGTTTCGTGTCGATGGCCGGACGGCGCACTTCGCCGGGCGCGGACATCATGAGCTTGCTGTAGTCGGGCTCCTCGCCCGGACGCGCGGGGGGAGACGGGAATTTGAGCTGGAGCGCGCTGTTGCGCCGCGCTGCGGTGTCGGTTTTAGCGCCGGATTTGGGCATTAGTTCTCACTGTGAAATGGGCATGGCCGGGCACTCCTTTAGGGGACTGCAGGACCACGGCATTTGAGGTGAACGTGGGTGAAGTTTAGCGGCCAGAACCCGGTTTTTTTTCCCAAAGGGGTATGACCGTGCGTTCAGTCTATGCATGAAATTTGCGCCGCTCCAGCCTTTTGCGCAACCTATTCGCTTGTGCAGTGCAACATGCGCATGATCACGGGAAAATAGGTCAGCAGGGCAGACGCAATGAGAAAACGCCGCAAAAACCAACGCGGCGAGCCGCGGAAACCCCGCTTACTCGCCGCGTCATAAACGTGCGGACGCCTAGCGTGAAGCCGCGACGGGCGCCTTTTGCCCGGCCTCATCCGTAACCTCGGCCGTCTGGCGCGGCGGATGGTTGATATAAACCTGGGTGAATTTCACATTGAGCGCACCTGAGATACCGCGCATCTGGCCGGTCTTTGGATCCGGGTATCCATCCGCCAAACGATTCAGCGCGCGATAAAGCGACGGCGCCGAAAGCTGGCCGTAGCTTTGGTGATGCGTCGACCAAGACGTGTTGAGATGGTGATTGAACCATTCGACATCGACATAACCCGCGATCATGCCTTCCGCGCCGTTGTCGGTGAGCTTCAAGTGAAGCTGCGCGCCGCGGATATATTGGTAGTCGTTGGTATCGAACGCCTGGCCGCTGGGGAAGCGGTAGTCCTGCGCGTCCGTGATCAGCACGCCGTCAACGATTTTGCCTTTCCAGTGCGAGATGAAGGTCTTGCCGAAGCGCATGTCGGGCCGTTCGGTGCCGCCCGCGATGAAAGATTCGCCGGTCGCGGACGTCAAAAGCGGATCGAGCCCGCGATAGGAGGTCACTTCCACCTCGGGGTCGTTGACGAGACTGTCGACGCCCGATAGCTCGATCATCATGCGGTTATAGTTATAGCGCCGCATGTACTCCTGCTCGAAATGATAGATCGTACCTTCCGGCGCCCGGTAATTCGAAATGCAGCCGATGGCGCGGTAGAGCTGGTTGTCGACGCCCTTCACCCCGTCGGGGCTGATGAAATCGTCATCGTCCACCTTGCCGTCGAGATTCAGGCCGTACGAAACCTTTCCGCCCGCGTCCTTGAACGTGAACGGCTCCTCGGATGTGTCCGGGAACCATTGGCGGGCCTCGCGCATGATCTGCGTCATGTATTTGGTGGCGAGGCGCACGGCCTCGATGGCGACTTCGAAGCAATCGCACGGCGAGCGCGATGCGATG
>Ga0102832_1000900_pt1 | contig 30391 bp, 31 predicted proteins | sample EBPBio282013_DNA_FD_88942 | JGI IMG/M metagenome (GOLD analysis project Ga0102832, IMG submission 88942) | Wastewater treatment Type I Accumulibacter community from EBPR Bioreactor in Madison, WI, USA - Reactor 2_5/28/2013_ DNA (Illumina Assembly) | ecosystem: Engineered > Bioreactor > EBPR >... | reverse complement strand
CAACGCCGTCACACCGCACTCGGAGGCCAACCCCCGATCAGCCGACTGTCACCAACCTGATGGCCGAGTACACCTAGGACGCGCCGCCCCCGTGCCCGGGGTGGTCAGGGCGCCCGCGGTGTCCAGGCGTCCGCCGTGGCGATGTCGGCGTCCAGGCCGCCGGGCAGGCCGTCCCCGGCGATCCGGGCGTTGCTCGTGTACTGCCAGATCGACCAGCCGTCGTACCCCTCCCACGGGCCGACCTTCGGCAGGGACTGCGGGATGCGCCCGTTGTTCGTGCCCCACGAGGCGACCCACAGGCGCGCGATCCCGGCGACGGGCGTCCAGACGAAGCTGCCGGTGTCGGGGTCGACCTTCATGGTGGCGTTCGCGCTCATGTAGACGTAGAGGTTGGCGTGGTAGCCGTCCCTGGTCAGCAGGGACTTCACCGTGGTCAGGAACTCGGCGGCCTCCGCCGGTCGCCACGCGCGGAGCTTCACGGTGTAGGTCTTGCCCTTGGACGTCTTGGTCCAGGCGTGGCCCTTCTCCACGTCGAGCACCAGCGGGTCGGTGCTGGACGTCGTGTAGTGGCCGTCACGCTTCAGCCAGGTGACGAACTGCCGTGCGGAGGCGGCCGGGGTGTAGCCGCCGGCGAACAGGTCGGCCTTCGTCGTGTCGATCGCGTCGATCCAGCCGTTGAACCAGTAGTGGCCCAGCGAGAGCTTCCCGGCCGACAGCTTGTCCGCGAGCACGGCGTACGCGCAGTCCTGCGTCACCGGCTTGGCCCCGGTCTTCTTCGTCTTGTTGGTGCACGCTTCGGTGTAGGACTGCCGGATCGGACGGGCGCCGCTGCCGTTGCGCAGCAGGGCGAAGCCGTCGGTTCCCGCCCAGGCCGCGATCGCGGAGGTCTTCACGCGCCCGGCCGGCGTGTACTGGTAGGCCGACATGTCGACGCCCTGCCGCAGGCCGGTGAGCCCGAAGGCGGTCTCCGCGTCCCTGGCCGGGGTCTTCGTGGGCAGGAGGACGGTGAGCGTGGCCGGGGCGGACGTCGCCGAGCCGAGGCTGCCGCGGACCACCACCCGGAACTGGGTCCCGCTCTTCCAGGTGGCCGCCTTCGCCACGTAGGTGGACTTCGTCGCCTTGGCGATCGCCTTCCAGGTTCCGGAAGAACCCGCTCGCTGCTGCCAGGCGTAGGTCAGCCTGCTGCCCTGCGCCACGACGGCGAAGGTGGCCGACGTCCGGGTGCCGTAGCGGCCGATCGCGGCGTCCGCCGGACCGGTGAGGATGGCCGTCGTCACCGGCGCAGCGGGAGTGGCCGCCTGGGGCGCGCGGGTGCCGGCCGGCTCGCTGGCGGCGCCGGACGGGGCGACGAGCGCGCACGCGGCCACCGTGAGGGCGGCCACGCCGACGGCGACGGCCAGGGACAGGCGCTTCGTTGCTGCGGTCACGGCACGGCTTTCGTCCGGGGAAGGCGGGCGCTGCCATGGTAACCGCTGGGCCCCGGCGTCAGCGGGAGGGCCGCCCGGAGGCGTCGCCCGTCCCCTCCTTGGCACTCACCGGCTCATCCGGGTCCGTGCCGCTCGGCGTGACCGGCGTGGGTTCCTCGCCCTCGGCCGCGGCGAACCGGGCCAGCAGCAGGCCGTCGGCTGTACGGAGCTCGAGCAGGCCGTCGTGGATGTCGAACCGGCGGGTGTCGTCGAGGGCGGTGGTGAAGGCCCGTTGCTGGTCGACGTCGCAGCCGATCTCCGTCATCGCGCCGATCGTGAGGGCGAGCCGGTCGCCGTCCGCCACCCACGTGCCGCGCAGGCCGTTGCACGGGTCGCCGCCGGAGAAGCTGCCGTCGTCGGCGAAGGCGAGGTGGGGCACCGCGTCGGGTGCCGGCCTGGCCGGGACGCCGCGCAGCCACAGCGCGTTCCAGCGCGGTCCGGCGAGATCGGCGGCAGTGGCAGCTGCAAGGACGGTGGTCGGCGCCCCTGCGGGTCGTGCCGGCTCGGACGGGACGCTCCCGCCGCGCCCGGCGAGCGCCCACGCCCCCAGGCCACCGGCGAGCAGCAGCGCGGCCGCGGCGGCGAGCCAGCGGTACGCACCCCGTCGCTGCCGGGGGGCCGCAGCGAGCGGGCTCCCCGACGGCACGGGCAACGTCATCGTGTCGACCCGGCGCCACCCGTCCCGGAGGTCCTGCCCAGCGTCGTCCATCGTTGCCCTCCTCCTCACCGCCCGACCGCCGGAGCCGGACCGGGGCTGACCCGTGCCGGACGGCGGTGCGCCCGCGTGGATCCGCCGTCGCACACCCTCAAGACGTCCGGTGGGGGCGGTTTCGTTGCACCCCGGCGGGGATTGCCGGGGGAACCCGGGCGGCCTAGCATCGCCGGATGGTCGCTCCCACCCCGTACGTGCACTTCCCGGGCACCGCCCGCGACGCCCTCGGCTTCTACGCCGGCGTCTTCGGCGGCGAGGTCGAGCTCAACACCTTCGCCGAGTTCGGCCGCACGGACGGCCCCGCGGACGCGGTCGCGCACGGCGGGCTGACCGGCGGGCCGGTCAGCCTGTTCTGCGCGGACGCCGCGGGCGAGGAGCGCCCGCTGCGGTGCGAAGGCCTCATGCTGTCGCTGCTGGGCACGGCGGAGCCGGCAACGCTCCGGGCCTGGTTCGCCGGCCTCGCGCGCGGCGGCCGGGTGGTGGACGACCTCCAGGAACGGCCGTGGGGAGCGTGGGACGGTCAGGTCGTCGACCGCTACGGGCTGCACTGGCTGATCGGCTTCGAGCCCTGAGCGGACCAGCGACCCCGGCCGGCGGACGCTACAGCAGCGCGCGGATGTCGGCCGCGATGTCCTCGGGGATCACCGTCGGGGCGTAGCGCCGGACAACCCTGCCCTCGCGGTCGAGCAGGAACTTGGTGAAGTTCCAGGTGATCAGGTCGCCGAGCAGGCCGCCCTTCTCGGAGCGCAGCCAGGTGAACAGCGGGTGGGCCGACGGGCCGTTCACGTCCACCTTCGAGAACATGGGGAAGCTGACGCCGTAGTTCAGCCGGCAGAACTCCGCGGTCTGCGCGTCGTCGTCGAACTCCTGGTTCGCGAACTGGTCGCACGGGAACCCGAGCACCACGAGGCCGCGGTCCCGGTACTCGTCGTAGAGGCGCTCGAGCCCGGTGAACTGCGGTGTCAGTCCGCACTTCGACGCCGTGTTCACGACCAGAACCACCTTGCCGAGGTAGTCGGCCAGGCGCTGGTCCTGGCCGGTGATGGTGCGGGCTTCGAAGTCCTGCAGGGTGGTCACGGAACCTCCGTTTGCGTGCGAGTGGGTGCTCGCCCCACCCAACCCGGCCCGGCCACGCGGTATTCCCGGCGCCGGGGGCGCGGGCTCAGCCCACGCAGAGGCAGAAGGGGTGCCCCGCCGGGTCGAGGAAGACCCGGAACGTCTCGCCCGGCTGGTGCCCGGCGAGCGTCGCCCCGAGGGCGAGCACCGCCTGCTCCCCCGCGTCGAGGTCGTCGACCATGATGTCGAGGTGGGACTGCTGGGGCTGCTCCTGGCCGGGCCACTGCGGGGCCCGGTAGTCCTCGACCTGCTGGAAGCAGATCACCTGCCCGTAGTCCGCCCTCACCTCCGCCCAGCCGGGCTCCGCCTGGACCGGCCAGTCCAGGACCGCCCCGTAGAACCCCGCCAGCCGTTCGGGGTCGGGACAGTCGATCACACACTGGGATAACGTCCGATAGCCATGCCCACGAGCGTAGGCGGGCCCACTGACACGACCCCGCGCACGGCACCGCGCCCTGCACCGTCGTGCCGGCGCCCGTGGGTCCGCGACCAGGTCAGGACGGCAACGCGTGACGCGCCCGGTCCAGCCGTGCGGACGCGGCCCGCTCCTGCGCGGCAGCGTCCGCACGGTCGTCCTCGGCCGCGGCGAGCTCACGCCGCGCCGCGGTGAGCGCGGCCTCCAGCCCCTCGATCCTCGCCCGCAACTCGCCTACCGTGGATTCGGCCGCCGCGCGCCGGGCGGTGGCCGCTCCGCTCGCCGCGGACGCGTCCGCCCACTCCCGCTCCGCCGCCTCCCTGCGGACGCGCTCGGCCTCCTCGCGGGCGCGCCGGGCCGCGGCCAGGTCGACCGGGGCGTCACCGGCCCCACCCGACGGCTCGGGAGCCGCGGCGGCGGGCGGGACGTCACCGAACCCGCCGTAGGCGTAGGGCCGGTCCACGCGTCCCTGCTCGACCAGCACCGCGACCGCCGGGTCGGCCAGCGCTGCGGCAAGGGTGGTACGCACCTCGTCCAGGGCCGCAGGCGTGGCCACCGTCCCCTGCCCGGCCATCAGGGCGGTCAGGTCGCGGACCACCTCCGCGACCAGGGGACCCCGGCGGCGCGCCAGGTCGCGGAGGGCGGGGACGTCGCCGTCGGCCTGCGCACGGCGCAGCAGGCCGCCGAGCTCGAGCACGGCGCCCAGGGACGACAGGTCCGCCCGGGCGCCGGTGTTGAGGTACCACGCGCCCAGCGTGGGTCGCCGCAGCGCCTTGATCCGCGCCGCCGCGGCCCGGTCTCCCCGGGTGCGCGCCTGCGCGGCGAGCGCGTCGCGGCGGGCGACGAACTCCGCCGGCGGTCCGGCGTACAGCTCCTCGGCCGCCTCGTCCGGCCCGGTCGCCTCGCTCACCCGCCCATCATGCCCTCCCCCGCCCACGGTGCGCGGCGGCCGGAGCCGGGGTTATGTTCGAGTCGGCACGTCCGCGGGGTAACGGCGGGGTGCCGCGGGGCGGTCCCAGGCGGAGGGAGACGCGATGCGCACCGTGGGTGTCGAGGAGGAGTTCCTGCTGGTCGACCTGGCCGGTGTGCCGGTCGGGGTGGCGACGGCCGCGGCGGAGGCGGCTCCGGTGGAGCTGGAGCTGATGCAGCAGATGCTGGAGACCGGCACCCAGCCCTGCCTCGCCGCCGACGACCTCGCCGGGCAGCTCGCCCACCGCCGCCGGTCGGCAGCGCTGGCCGCCACCGAGGTCGGAGCCCGGCTGGTGGCCGTCGGCACGTCCCCGCTGCCCGGTGCGCCGACGATCACCCCGAACCCCCGCTACGAGCGGATGACCGAGGCCTTCGGCCTGACCGCGCGCGAGCAGCTGACCTGCGGGTGCCATGTGCACGTCGAGGTGTCCGACGACGAGGAGGGCGTGGCCGTCATCGACCGGCTCGGCCCGTGGCTGCCGTGCCTGCTTGCGCTCAGCGCGAACTCCCCGTTCTGGCAGGGCGTCGACACCGGCTACGCCAGCTACCGCTCACAGGTCTGGCGCCGGTGGCCCACCGCCGGACCGGCCGGTCCGTTCGGCTCGGCGCGGGCCTACGCCGATACCGTGGACGGTCTGCTGGCCACCGGGGCAGCCCTCGACCCCGCGATGGTCTACTTCGACGCGCGCCTGTCGCGCAACTTCCCCACCGTGGAGGTGCGGATCGCCGACGTCTGCCTGCGGCAGGCCGACGCGCTGCTGCTGGCCGTCCTCGTCCGTGCCCTCGTCGAGACGGCGGCGAGGGACGCCCTCGCGGGAGCCGCCGCACCCGGCACCCGGCTCGAACTGCTGCGCGCGGCGTCGTGGCGGGCCGGCCGCCACGGGCTCGGAGACACCCTCGTGTCACCGGCCACCGGACGGACCGCCACGGCAGCGGCGGTGGTGGAGGCCCTGCTCGTCCACGTGCGCCCCGTGCTCGCAGAGCAGGGTGAGTGGGACCTCGTCCGCGAGTTGTGGTCGGAGCTGCGACAGCGCGGGACCGGGTCGGACGAACAGCGGCGCCGGGCGCCCGCCGGACTGGCCGAGGTGGTCTCGCAGGCGGCGGAGGCCACGCTGGTTGGGAGCGGGCGCGGATAATGCGAACGTGATCTCGATCTCGCTCGCCCAGAGCCTCGACCGTGCCGGGCTGCGGTGGCGTCCGCGCGCCGGCGACCGGTTCACCCTGCGCACCGCAGAGGTGCGCGGGGAGGTCTTCACGGTCGCCGACATGGTCGTGGAGGCCCGGGAGTACCCCACCGGGACGCTGCTCGCCTTCAACGGCACCACCGAGTGGGCGCTGGACTCCGTCCAGCTCGACCAGGCGCTGTGGCTACCGCGGGAGGACCAGCTGAGGGAGCTGCTCGGGGCGGCGTTCCTCAGCCTGGCCCGCGCGGTCACCGGGGAGTACCAGGTGCTCGCGCAGATCCCTGGCGGGCCCGAGCGGCTCTTCGTCGCGGACGACGCCTCCGACGCCTACGCCGCCGCGGTGCTCGCCCTGGTGCGCGCCGCGCTGTAGCGCCTGCGGCCTCTGCTCAGGCGGTGGTCTCCGCCGCCTCGACCACGCTGTGGCGGCGCACTGCCGACCCGAGGGCGAGGAAGAGGAGCACGAAGCCGGCGGTCACCAGCATGTGCCCGAGGCCCGCGACGCCGGCGATGGCGGCCGACGAGGGCTGGCCGAGCACCGTGAGGATGCCGTGCCAGGTCATCATCGCCGCGGTGAGCGCCACGCCGGCGTTGTACGTCCAGAAGAACCAGGTGAAGCGCCGGTCGGCCGACAGCCCCATCGTCTTCTCCAGGGCCAGCACGATGAGCATCACCAGGGTCCCCAGCGCGAGCAGGTGGGTGTGAACGAAGCCGAGCTGGGTCGCGGTGCCCTCCGGGAAGCCGTTGAGCTTGGTGAACTCCCGGTAGAACAGCCCGGACGCGAGTCCCGTGGCGAGGTAGGTGGCGGCGGCGATGAACAGCTTGCGCATGGAGGTCCTTCTGGTCGACGTGGAGCCGGGAACACCGCCATGTTACCGACACTGTGTCGAAAACCAAGGAGGGGCATACTTGCCGGGTGCCACGGATCTCGGCCGCGACCGTCGCGGAGCACCGCGCGACCCAGCGCCGCGCCCTGCTGCGCGCGGCGGCCGGCCTGGTCGAGTCCGGCGGCGTGGCCGCGGTCACGCCGACCGCCGTCGCCGAGCGCGCCGGCATGGCGCGCACCAGCGTGTACGACTACTTCGACACGCGCGAGGACCTGCTCGTGGCCGTCGCCCTCGATGCCTTCGAGGGGTGGAGCCGCGACCTGGCGGCGTCCCTCGACGGCGTGCCTGCCGGGCTGCCCCGGCTTCGGCGCTACATCGAGGCGACGATGGAGATGGCCGCGGACGGGCGTCACGGGCTGGCCACCACGCTGCGGTTCGCCGACCTCGGCGCTCACCGCGCGGAGGAGGTCGCCGCGCTCCACGACGCCCTCCAGGAGCCGCTGCCGGCCATCCTCGCCGAGGCAGGGGTGGACGACCCGGCCGGCGTCACCCCCTACGTCCAGGCCCTGATCAGCACGGCCATGGCCCGGGTGTCCCGGGGCGAGGACGCCCGACGGGCGGCCCACCGCGTCCACGACCTCCTGGTCAGCGGGCTGCCCCTCCTGCCCACCGGCGCCTGAGCGCCCCACCGCGGGTTTCGGCGCGCTGGACGGGCCCTGCCCGGCGTCCCCGCCTCTCGGTGCGGGTTTCGGCGCGCCCAGAGGCCCGAATTGGGGGCCGGAGCGCTCCGAAACCCGCGGTGACAGCGCGGACGGCCTGACGGGGGCCCGGGTGCGGCCGGAAACCCGCGGCGGGCTACACCACCAGTTCGGTCTCCGAGCGCGGGAGGAGGATCGGGCCGCTGAAGTCGTTCATGATGCCGGCGAGCCGGAAGGCGCGCTCGTCGGTGTACAGCTGCTCGAGGCTCATCGGCCGGCCGTCCGGGCCGGACAGGGGGATCCGCCAGTTCGGGTACTCGGTGCTCGTGCCGGGCTGGTTCTGCGTCCGGCGATCGCCCACTGCGTCGGTGAGGGACGCGCAGAGCACCCGCGACGGCGTGGCGACGAGGTAGCGGTGCAGCGCCTGGACGATGTCCTCCGTCGTGGCCGGGTCCGCGGTGAGGAAGCCGCGCTCGCGCAGGGTCTGGAGGTAGGTCGCGCGGTCGTGCTCCGCCGCCGCCAGCTCGGTCTCCAGCGACTCGGTGAGCAGCCCCAGCTCGTGCTGGAGACGGATGTGGTCCCCGGCCAGGTAGCCCGCCGTGGGCGGCAGGTCGTGGGTGGTCACCGACGCCAGGCAGTACTCGCGCCACTGCTCCGGCGCCAGCGGACGGCCGTCACCGTCGCGCTCGAACCACGCGATCGACGTGCCGAGGATGCCGCGATCACGCAGGTAGGTGCGCACCCACGGCTCGACCACGCCGAGGTCCTCGCCCACCACCAGCGCGCCGGCCCGGTGGGCCTCCAGCGCGAGGATGCCGACCATCGCCTCGTGGTTGTAGCGGACGTAGGCACCCTGGCCCGGGCCGAGGCCCTTGGGGATCCACCACAGCCGGAACATCCCCATGATGTGGTCGACCCGGATGCCCCCGGAGTGCCGGAGGATGCCGGCCACCATGTTGCGGAACGGCGCGTAGGACAGGTCGTCGAGACGGTCCGGACGCCACGGCGCCTGCCCCCAGTCCTGGCCCGCCTGGTTGAACGGGTCCGGCGGGGCGCCCACGCCGATGCCGTCGGCGAACAGGTTGCCGAAGGTCCAGGCCTCCGCGCTCCACGGGCTCACGCCGACCGCGAGGTCGTTCATGATCCCGATGCGCATGCCGGCGTCCGTCGCCGCCGACTGCGCCGCGCGCAGCTGGTTGTCCGCGACCCATTGGAGCCAGGCGTAGAAGATGATCTGTTCGACGTGCTGCTGGGCGAACAGCGCCACCGTCGGGGAGGACGGACGCCGCAGTTCTGCCGGCCACTCGCGCCAGTCCCCGCCGAAGCGGGTGACCAGCGCCGACCACGTGGCGAACTGGGTGAGGCTGCGTCCCTCGCGACGCCAGAAGTCGTTGAACGCCATCCGGCGGACGGGACGCAGGCCGTGCTCGTAGATGACCCGCAGGGCCTCGATCTTCGCCTCCCACACCTCGTTGCGACAGATCAGGCTCTCGCCCGCCAGGTCCTTCCTCAGCCGGCTCTTCAGGTGCGCGATCCGGGCCCGCGACTTCTCGTCCAGCTCGGCGAACTCCGGGATCAGCTCCGGACGGATGTAGAGCGGGTTCACGTAGCGCCGAGAGGTCGGCAGGTACGGCGACGCCTCGAGCGGCGGCTCCGGCTGGGCGGCGTGCAGCGGGTTCACCAGCACGAAGCCGGCGAAGTGCTGGGTGGCCGACCAGGTCGCCAGGTCGGCGAGGTCCGCGAGGTCGCCGACGCCCCAGGAGTCGGCCGAGGTGACGCTGTACAGCTGCGCTGCGTAGCCCCACGCCCGCTTCTCCCCCATCGACGGGGGGAAGCCGAGGAACGCGGGGCTGACCACGAGCGTCGACTCCGACTGCCCCGCCTCCGTGGTGGCCTGGAGCCGGTGGTAGCCCAGGGGGAGGTCCGCGGGCAGTTCGAAGGACGCCTGCCCGGTGAGCACACCGTCGATCCAGCGCGGCGGCTCGTCGTCGCGCACCTGCGGCACGTCGCGGAAGCCGCCCTCCTCCAGGCGCACCGCGACCCGCACCCAGTTGCCCTCGGGCAGGTGCACCTGCACGGTGCGCGGCGTGCCCTGCTCCATCACCACGCAGGGCGGCAGCAGGCGGGTCCACGGGCGCTGGCGCAGCGCCTCCAGCGACGTCCTGGCGTGCTCGGGGTCGGACGCGTCCACGTCCATGGCGGCGAGGATGGCGATCACCGTCTCGTCCGTCACCTCGGTGTGACGGCCCTTCCAGTCCCAGAACTCGGTGGCGATCCCGAAAGCGGCCGCGAGTTCGGCCAGGAACGGATTGGAGAGAGCCATGTCGTGCGGCACGCCTTCGTGGGAGCGGACGGGTCGGTTAACGATACTGCCCCGCCGCTCAGCTCCCCTCGAACGGCGCGAGCAGCCGCCGCAGCAGTCCGGCGAGGGCGTCCCGCTCGGCCGGTTCGACGACCGCCAGCACCCTGCGCTCGAAGGCCAGGAGGTCGGCCAGCGCGCCCTCGACGCGCTCGCGTCCCTCGTCGGTGAGCCGCACCAGCACGCCCCGCCGGTCGTCGGCGTTGGGCTGGCGCACCACCAGTCCGCGGGCCTCGAGCCGGTTCACCCGGTTGGTCATCGTGCCGGACGTCGACAAGGTGGCCCGGATCAGCTCGCCCGGCGACAGCTCGTAGGGACGCCCCTGGCGCCGCAGCGCGGCCAGCACGTCGAACTCCCACCCCTCGAGCCCGTGGGCGCCGAACGCCTCGCTGCGCGCGCGGTCGAGGTGCCTGGCGAGGCGGCTCAGCCGCGACAGGCTGCCCAGCGGCGTGACGTCCACGCCGGGCAGCTCCCGCGCCCACGCGGCGAGGATCAGGTCGACCTCGTCAGCCACCGCACCCCCTCGGGATATCTCGACATCGAGACTTTATCGCCTGTGGGCGCGTCGCACACCGGTCCGCTCAGCGGGTCGTGGAGTGGTTCTCCACCGGTCCGATGCGCACGGACGCCGCGACCGAGGTGGCGGCGAGCAGCGCCATCGCGGTGAGTGCCCCACCGAAGCCGAGCGCGCTGTTGCCCGAGGTCAGCCCGAGGACGAACAGGGTGCCGGCCAGGCCGGCGCCGATGCTGTTGCCGAGCGCCTCGCTGACCTGGAGGGACGAGGTGTTGCGACCGATGGCGACCGGCTCCGACAACTGCATGACGGCCAGCGACGTGCTCGACAGCGCGAGCCCCATGCCCAGCCCGCCGAACAACCAGCCCGCGACGGCGGCCACCAGGAGCCGTCCGGGCAGCCAGCCGGACGCGGCCACCAGCAGCAGGCCCGCGGTCGTGCTCAGCGTCCCGGCGAGGATGATCCGGTCGCGCCGCAGCCGCAGCCACGGCCGCGACTGGAGCCAGGCACCGGCCATCCAGCCGACCGAGCCGACGATCAGCACCGAACCGGCCCAGTCCAGCGGCAGGTGCTCGGCCTGCACCAGCATCAGCGGGAGGAACGCCTGCCCGCCCGCGAACGCCCCCGCGCTCAGCGCGCGGACGCCGAGGACCGCGTCCAGGCCGCGTCCCGCCGGGCGGAAGCCGGCCGGGAGCAGCGGGGGCAGCGCCCACCACAACAGGCCGGCGCCGAGGGCCAGCCACAGCAGCGACCACCAGTCGATGCGCTGCCCGGCGAGCTGGAGGGCGCCCGCCCCCGCAGCGGCCAGCGCGGCCCAGAGCAGGAGCCGAGGGGCGACGCCCGCGCCGTGGTGGGGCGGCAGGTGCACCCTGCGCAGGGGTCCGGCGATCAGGCTGCCGCCGATCGCCATCAGCGGCAGCACCGACCAGAACACCCAGTGCCACGACAGGGCGGTGGTCAGCCACGCCGCGACCGGCGGCCCGACGAAGGAGGGCACCATCCAGGCAGCGGAGAAGCCGGTGATCACCAGGGCGCGCTCGCGCTCGTCGAACACGCGGGCGACGAGGACCATCACGGTGAGGTTCATGGTGCCGCCACCGAGGCCCTGGATGAACCGTCCGGCCAGCAGCACCGGCATCGTGGGCGCCAGCGCGGACACCACCAGCCCGACGGCGAACACCGCGAAGCCCACCACCATCGGCGGCTTGGGGCCGAAGCGGTCGCTGAAGCGCCCGGCCGCCACCGTGGCGAAGGTGCTCGCCAGCATGAAGGCGCTGAAGGTCCACGCGTACAGGTCGAGGTCGCCGAGGTCGGCAGCGGCGGCCGGCATGGCCGTGGCCACCGCCATCGCCTCGAAGGCGACCGCGCCGACGCTGAGCAGCAGCCCGATGGTGAGCCCGCGGCGGGACGTGCGCGCCGGCGCGTCCGCCACCCGCTCCGCCTCACCCATCGCCACGCCCTCCTGCCGAACAGCGGACCAGTCTCTCACGAACCGCCGGGGGCGCGACCGTGCCGGCCTTGGGTAGGTTGGGACGTAGCGGATGCTGTCACGAGGAGGGCCCCATGACCACCGAGAACCCGCAGGTGACCACGATCGTCAAGGAGCGCACCGATGTGCGCCCGGACCTGCGGCCCGAGGAGGGCGACCACGAACGCTTCTCCCACTACGTGCCGAAGGCCAAGCTGACCGAGGCGATGGTGATGGGCACGCCGGTGATCGCCCTGTGCGGCAAGGTGTGGGTGCCCTCCCGCAACCCCGACCGCTACCCGGTCTGCCCGGAGTGCAAGGAGATCTGGCAGTCGCTGCGTCCCGGCGGGGACGGCGAGGAGTAGCCCGGCTCAGGCCCTGGCGGGGAGGATCTCCAGCCGGGGGTACTCCGGCTTCCACATGCGCTGGTAGATGTCGTTGATCGGATTGGTCATCGGCCGGCGCGCCAGCCCTTGGCGCTCCGCGGTCTCCGCGACCGCCTTCGCCACCGTGGCCGCCACCACCCGCAGGTCGCTCATCGAGGGCAGCAGGGACGCCCCTGGCCGGTACTCGTTCATCAGGCCCGCCAGGGCGTCGGCCGCGGCGTAGATCATCTCGTCGCTCACCCGGGTCGCCCGCACCACGGAGACGCCCAGGCCCAGGCCGGGGAAGATCAGTGCGTTGTTGGCCTGCGCGATGGTGTGGTAGGTCTCGCCGTGCCGGATGGTGCCGAACGGGCTGCCGGTGGCGATCAGGGCGCGCCCGTCGGTCCAGGCCAGCACGTCGGCCGGGTGGGCCTCGCTGCGGCTGGTCGGGTTCGACAACGGCATGATGATCGGCCGCTCGCAGTGCGCGGCCATCGTGGTCACGACCTCCTCGCTGAAGGCGCCGTGGCGGGCGGAGGTGCCGATCAGGATGGTGGGCCGCACCTCGCGGACGACCTCCTCCAGCGTGATCCGGTGGGGGTCGGCGACGGTCCAGCCCGCCACCTCCGCGCGGGTGCGCGCGTAGGGACGCTGGAAGTCCCGCACGCCCTCGCTGTCCTCGACCACCAGCCCCCGGCTGTTCAGGGTGTAGAACGCGGCGTGGGTGTCCTCCGGCGGCGTCCCTGCCCGGGCCATCGCCTCCCGGATCAGGTCGGCGATCCCGACCCCGGCCGTGCCGGCGCCGTGGATCACCACCCGGTGCTGCGGCAGCGGCACACCGGTCAGCCGGACGGCGGCCAGCACCGCGGCGAGGACGACCGCGGCCGTGCCCTGGATGTCGTCGTTGAACGTGCAGATGCTGCCGGAGTAGCGCTGGAGGATGCGGTGCGCGTTGCCGGCCCCGAAGTCCTCCCAGTGCAGCATCGCGTTCGGGAAGAGCCGGGTGACGGTCTGCACGAACAGCTCGATGAACGCGTCGTAGCGCTCCCCGCGCACCCGCGCGTGCCGCTCGCCGAGGTACAGGTCGCTGTTCAGCAGGCCGAGGTTGTCCGTGCCCACGTCGAGGACGACGGGGATCGCGCGGCGGGGGTGGATGCCCGCGGCCGCGGTGTACACGCCGAGCTTGCCGACGGCGATCTGGAAACCGCCGATGCCCTGGTCGCCGATGCCGAGGATGCCCTCGGAGTCGGTCACCACCACCAGGTCGACGTCGTCGGCGTCCATCTCGAAGTCCATCAGCGACCGCTCGACCTGCTCGGGGTGGTCGATGGAGAGGAAGACCCCGCGGGCGCCGGTGTACTCGTGGCTGAACCGCTCGATCGCCTCGCCGATCGTCGGGGTGTAGATGATCGGCAGCATCTCCTCCAGGTGCTCGCTGAGCAGCCGGTAGAACAGCACCTCGTTGCGGTCGCGCAACTGGGCGAGCTGGATGAACTTGGCCAGGGGCGACGGGGAGCGCAGGTACTGCGCGTAGGAGCGGCGCATCTGCTCCTCGATCGTGGTCACGCGGCTCGGCAGGAGCCCGGAGAGTCCCAGCTGCTCCCGCTCCTGGATCGTGAACGCGGTGCCACGGTTGGCCATCGGGTGCACCAGGATCAGCCGGCCGCGCGCGCTGACCTGGAGCACCGCCTCCCGCGACGTGGTGTCGAGGGTGAAGTCGAGCTGTCGCATGCTGGCCCCTTCCGCGGCGGATCCCTGCCAGGGGCAGCCTAGGGCCTGGGCCGCGGGAGGCGCGTCCGCGGCACCCCTAGGATGTGGGGCATGGCATCGAAGACGCTGATCGTCCTGCGGCACGCCAAGTCGTCCTGGCAGACCGCGGAGGCGGACCTGCGCCGCCCGCTCTCCGAGCGCGGCGAGCGGGACGCCGTGGCCGCGGGCAAGGTCCTCGCCGGGTACGACCTCGACGTCGTCCTGGCCTCGACGGCGACCCGGGTCCAGCAGACCTGGGCGGGGGCCGTGGACGGCGGCGCCAGCTGCGCGGACGTCCGGGTCTCCGAGCTCATCTACCACGCCTGGCCCGGGGAACTCCTCTCGGAGCTGCGCGAGCTGGACGAGACCGTCCACACCGCGCTGCTGATCGGTCACCAGCCCACGCTCGGCGACCTGGTGACCAGCCTCGCCAAGCCGTCGGCCCTTGCCGAGCGCGTGCAGGCCAAGTACCCGACGGCCGGGCTGGCCGTGCTCACCTACCGCGGCGCGTGGAAGACCCTCGCCGACGGCAAGGCCACCCTGAAGCGCTTCGAGGTGCCCCGGGGCTGAGCCCGGGCCTCAGTACCGGTAGTTCTCCGCCTTGAACGGGCCCTCGGCCGGCACGCCGAGGTAGTCGGCCTGCTCGGGCGACAACTCGGTGAGGCGCACCCCCAGGGCGTCGAGGTGCAGCCGGGCGACGTACTCGTCCAGCTGCTTGGGCAGCGTGTACACGCCCACCGGGTAGGTCTCGGGCCGGGTGAAGAGCTCCAGCTGCGCCAGGACCTGGTTGGTGAACGACGTGCTCATCACGAAGCTCGGGTGCCCGGTGGCGTTGCCGAGGTTCAGCAGGCGCCCCTCGCTGAGCACGATGATCGCGTGGCCGTCCGGGAAGTTCCAGCGGTCGACCTGCGGCTTGACCGGCGTCCGGGTGACGCCCTCGAGCGCCTCCAGCCCGGCCATGTCGATCTCGTTGTCGAAGTGGCCGATGTTGCCCACGATCGCCAGGTGCTTCATCCGCGACATCTGGTCCGCGGTGATGACGTGGACGCAGCCGGTGGCCGTGATGAAGATGTCCGCGGTGCCGATCACGTCCTCCAGCGTCGCGACCTGGTAGCCGTCCATGGACGCCTGGAGCGCGCAGATCGGGTCGACCTCGGTCACGACGACCCGGGCGCCCTGCCCGGACAGCGCGGCCGCGCAGCCCTTCCCGACGTCGCCGTAGCCGCACACGACGGCGAGCTTGCCGCCGATCAGCACGTCGGTGGCGCGGTTGATGCCGTCGATGAGGGAGTGCCGGATGCCGTAGCGGTTGTCGAACTTGCTCTTGGTGACCGAGTCGTTGACGTTGATGGCCGGGAACAGCAGCGAGTTGTTGCGGGCCATCTCGTAGAGCCGGTGGACGCCGGTGGTGGTCTCCTCCGTCACCCCGAAGATGCTGTTCGCGATACCCACCCAGTCGAGCTGGGACTGACGCAGCGTGGCCAGCACCACCTGGTACTCGGCCGAGTCGGACGCGGACGCCTCCGGCACGGCGCCGGCCTTGGCGAACTCGACGCCCTTGTGCACCAGGAGCGTGGCGTCGCCGCCGTCGTCGAGGATCATGTTGGGCCGGCGGTCGCCCCAGTCGAGGATCCGCTCGGTGGCCGCCCAGTACTCCGCCAGCGTCTCGCCCTTCCAGGCGAACACGGGCACGCCCCTGGGGTCGTCGGGAGTGCCGTCCGGACCCACGACGACCGCCGCGGCCGCCTCGTCCTGGGTGGAGAAGATGTTGCAGGACGCCCAGCGCACCTCCGCGCCGAGGGCGACCAGGGTCTCGATCAGCACGGCCGTCTGGACGGTCATGTGAAGGGAGCCGGCGATCCGGGCGCCGCGCAGCGGCCGGCTGTCGCCGTAGCGCCGCCGCAGCGCCATCAGGCCGGGCATCTCGTGCTCGGCGAGGGTGATCTGCTCACGCCCGAAGGCGGCCAGGTTCAGGTCAGCAACCGTGTAGTCCACGAGGGGTCAGACTACGCGACGCCCGCGAGGGGCCCACAACCGGCCCTTCCCGGAGTGCCCGCCCCGCGGTCAGCCGGCGCTCGTGCCGGTGGCCGGCGCGGCGTCCCCCGCGGTGCCCCGCTCGATGTCCGGTTCCAGGTACAGCGCGGTCACCTGGGGGTTCGCCGCGCGGATCGCCACCTCGGCGTTGTCGATCACCTCGGCCACGCGGGCGGCGGACTCCGTGGGCTCGACGGCGATCTTCGCCGCCACCAGCACCTCGTCCGGCCCCAGGTGCAGGGTCTTGAGGTGGATCACCCGCTGGACGCCGGCCGCGGAGGCCAGCGACGCGGTGATCGCCGACACGGCCTCGGGCGTGGCCGACTCCCCCAGCAGCAGGGAGCGCGTCTCGATCGCGAGGGTGATCGCCACGATGATCAGCAGGACGCCGATCAGCGAGGTGCCGACGACGTCCCAGACACCGTTGTGGGTGACCAGCGTGAGTCCGACGCCGAGCAGCGCGAAGAGCAGGCCGAGCAGCGCGGCGAAGTCCTCCAGCAGGATCACCGGCAGGTCGGGCGACTTCGACGTCCGGATGAACCGCGGCCAGGACTGCGTCCCCTTCAACGGCAGGGACTCCCGGATGGCGGTGCGGAAGCTGAACCCCTCCGCGACGATGGCCGCGCCCAGCACCACCAGCGGCACCCACCACCAGCCGCCCTCGAGCAGCTCGTTGGGGACGCCGTGCAGCACTTCCTCGAGCTTGTGGAACGCCTCGTAGAGGGCGAACAGGCCGCCCAGGCTGAACAGGATCACCGACACGAGGAACGCGCTGATAAACGGGGCCCGCCCGTAGCCGAACGGGTGCTCGTCTGTGGCCTCGCGCTGGGCCACCCTGCCGCCGCGGAGCAGCAGGATCTGGTTGCCGGTGTCGGCGACGGAGTGCACGCCCTCGGCGAGCATCGACGCGGCGCCGGTCAGTGCCCAGGCGCCGAACTTGGTGGCCGCGATGAAGGCATTCGCCGTCAGGGCCGCGATGATCGCCCTGGTCCCGCCATGACTGCTCACGGGGTCACATCCTGCCAGAGAGGTGGGCGGGGGCCCACCGTCTCGGACCGGTCGGTGCGCGGGGGCGCAGGCTCACGCCCGGCCGAGGCCCACCTGCAGGTACGCCGCGGCGAACAGGCCCTGCTGGAGCACCGTCGCGTACCGCTCGACGGCCGTCCCCGCCTGGTGGGAGAGGTTCGACACCAGCACGTCCTGGGCGAGCGCGGTGGAGCGCAGCCGCACGCGCTCCTCTGCGGCGTGCTCGTCGTCCATGCCGTCGTCCACCAGCACCAGGCCGGGGCGCTGCTCGGCGCCGGTCTCCTCGAAGGGGTCCGCGAACGGGTCGCGCGGCGGCACCTCGGTCAGCAGCGGCAGCAGCGCGCCGGCGTCCGCGGAGAGCACGATGCGGCCGCTCGCCGAGCGCAGGGCCTCCGCGATGCGGCGGCTGGCCCGCGCGGCGAGGATCGAGCCGCCCCACACCATCGGCTTGGCGTCGGCGAGTTCCAGCGCCACGGCCTTCGCGGGGTTCTGGGTCGCGTCGAGCAGCAGCGGGGTGGACGGCGACGCGGACTGGCGGGCGAGCACCGAGTCCTGGGGGCACACCACCAGCAGCCGGCACCCGCGGCGGACCGCCTCGAAGGCGGCGGCGAGGCTCACCTTGTCGCCCCCGCCCATCACCACGACGATGTCGAGCGGCCCGACCCAGCCCGGCAGGCCCAGGCGCGGCCAGGCCACCAGCGGCACCGGGCACGTGGGTTCGAGGACGGCGCGCAGCAGGCGGGCCTCCGGCCCGAAGGTGATCAGTGCGCGGGGACGCTCGTCGGCGTCCAGCGCGGCCAGGGGGCCCTCCGCGGAGACGGCCTCGCGACGCACCCGCGCCCCGGCCTCCGCCAGCGGCCGCAGCAGGTGGTCGGCGGCCCGGAGGGCGTCGGGATCCTCCAGCCGGGAGTCGTCGAACTCGTACATCGCGCTCAGCCGGCGGTGCCGGGCCGCCGGGCTTCGTCGACGAGGAGGATCGGGATGCCGTCGCGCACCGGGTAGGCCAGCCCGCAGTCGGGGCCCGTGCAGGCCAGTTCGGAGGCCTCGTAGTCCCAGGCGAGGGTGGCGTGGCAGGCGGGGCAGACCAGAAGCTCGAGGACTTCTGCGGGCAGGTCGCTCATGACCGGTCCTTTCGGATGATCGACAGTGCTTCGTCACGCAGGGCCGCGACGGTACCGGCGTCCCTCGCCTCGACGTTGAGCCGCAGCAGCGGCTCGGTGTTCGACTCGCGGACGCTCACCCACCAGTCAACGCTGGTGACCAGCAGCCCGTCCACCCAGCTCACCTCCCCGCGCCCGGCGAACGCCTCCGCGACCTCGGCCATGGCGGCCTTCGGGTCGCTGACCGTGCTGTTGATCTCGCCGGACGCCGCGTACTGCGGCAGCTCGGCGGCGAGGGCGGACATCGGGCGTCCCGACCGGCCCACCAGCGCGAGCACGTGGAGCGCGGCCAGCATGCCGGTGTCGGCACCCCAGAAGTCGCGGAAGTAGTAGTGCGCGGAGTGCTCACCGCCGAAGATCGCGTGGTGGGCGGCCATCACCGCCTTCATCTTCGTGTGGCCGACGGCGCTCGTGGCGAGTGTCCCGCCGGCGGCGGCCACCACCTCGCCGACCGTCCGGGAGGTGATGGTGTTCACCACGATCGTCCCGCCGGGCTCGCGCGCGAGCTCGGCCCGGGCGATCAGCGCGGTGACCACGGAGGGGCTCACCACCTCTCCCCGCTCGTCGATGATGAAGCAGCGGTCGGCGTCGCCGTCGAAGACGAGGGCGAGGTCGGCCCCGTGCTCACGGACGGCGCGCTGGGCGTCCACCAGGTTCTCCGGCTCGAGCGGGTTCGGCGGGTGGTTGGGGAAACTGCCGTCGAGGTCGGTGTAGAGCCCGATGATCTCCACGTCCAGCGGGCCGAGCACAGCGGGGGTGGTGTAGCCGGCCATGCCGTTGCCCGCGTCCACCACCACGGTGAGGCGCCGCAGGCCGGACAGGTCGACCAGGCCGTGCAGGTGGGCGGCGTAGGCGCCGAGCAGGTCGTCCTCGCGATACCCGCCGGGCCGGGCGACGGGGGGTAGTTCAACGTAGGACAGTTCGGTGATCCGGGCCATCAGCTCCGGGGTGATCGGCGCAGCGTCCGGCAGGCAGAACTTCACGCCGTTGTACGCGGCGGGGTTGTGGGACGCGGTGAACTGCACGCCCGGGAGGTGGGTGTGCCCCGAGGCGAACCACAGGCCGTCGGTGCTGGCCAGCCCGACGTCGAGGACGCTTGCACCCTGGCCGCGGGCCCCCTCGGCGAAGGCGAGGCTGAGTTCGCGGCCGCCGGCACGCATGTCGCGGCCCATCACGAACTCGCGTCCCTCGAGCCCGAAGGCTGCGGCGAAGGCCGCGCCGATGGCGCGGGCACCGTCGAGGTCCCACTCCGGATGCTCGCCGCTGATGACTCCGCGGATGTCGTTGGCCTTGAATACCTGGGGCTGGATCACGCTGGTGAGCCTACCTGCCGGGGTCCCGCCGGGCCGCTCGCTCGCGCGCCGGACACTGGCAGGGGGAGGCTCAGTCGTCCTCGGGGTCGGCGAGCACGGCCAGGTGTCCCTTGCGCCGGGTGACCGCGGGCTGCACCGGTTCGGGCGGGCTGTCGGCCAGCCCTGCGCGGCGCACGGCGTCGGCCAGTGCCATCAGGTCGTCGGTGGACGCGCGCGGGCTGTCCAGGTCGCCCGGGAGCCGGATCACCTCCCAGCCACGGGGCACGCTGAGCCCGCGGGAGTGGGTGCGGCACAGGTCGTAGGTGCCCGGCTCGGTGCGCAGGGCCAGCGGCCCGACCACGGCCGTGGAGTCCGCGTAGACGAAGGTCAGCGTGGCCACGGCGGCCTCGGTGCACGCGGTCCGCGAGCAGCGCCGGTTGATCACGACGCCACGTTACCGTCGGGCCTGCGCGGTTCCCGGGAGCCGCGGCGGTGTGGCGAACCGCCTGCCACCGGCCGCCCCGCGGCTGGGTAGGGTGGCCCCATGAGGCGAAGGGAGCGACACGGACGCGGCCTGCGCGGCCCCCTGGCCGCCCCCAACCCGTTCACCGGGGCGCCCGTCCCGCTGCGGCAGCACACGCGTGGTGCGGAGTTCTTCACCGCCTGCGTGCGCGCGTCCGTCGCCCGCACCGCACGGTCGTGCCCGCGGTCGCTCGTCGGGATCGACGTCGGCTTCGAGGAGGTCCCGGGCAACCTCGACGGCTGGCAGAGCGCCCGTGTGCCGCTCGCCGCGGCCGTGCCGGCCGGCCCCGGCCGCAACGGCCAGGTGGTGCTGTTCCGCCGTCCGCTGGAGCACCGGGCGACGTCGCGCTCGGAGCTGCGCCGGCTGGTGCACCGGGCACTTCTGGAGCAGCTGTCGGCGCTCACCGGCATCCCCGTGGACGAGCTCGACCCGTCCGCCGGTGACCCGGACGACGAGGACTGACGCCACTGGTCGGCCCGGGGGTCAGCTGCCCGCGTGCGGGTCGAAGACCACCGGCACCTCTGTACGGTTGCCCCCGGCCGCGAGGTCCAGCACGGCGAGGCCGCGGACCTTGCCCAGCTTCTCGGTGCTGACGATCGCCCCGCGCAGGTCGCCGGCGGCCGTCTGCACGCGCACCACCGTCGCGGCCGCCTTCGGCAGCGGCACCTCGAGGATCGCGCCGGCGGGGACCGTGACGTCCGTCGGGGCGCCGGGCTCCGCTCCGGTTCCCGTGGCGAGCGTCACCACGGCGTCGGACGCCCCCGGGTTGGCGAGCTGGAGGACGGTGGCCGCCCCGCGTCCCAGCGCGACCGGCCACACCGAATCCTGCGGCAGCGGCGGCAGCGCGGCGGTGTACGCGGGGTCGCGGCGGGCGTCGCCGCCACCGGTGTCGAGCCACACCGCCGCGGCCACCGGCTGCGTCGCGGTGATCCGCAGCGCCGCCGGGCGCGCGTCCAGGCCCGCCTGGAGGTCGACGGTGCGCGTCGTCTCCGGCGGCACCTCCACCTGCTCGACGCCGACGAGGTCTGCCGGGCCGTCGGTGGTGAGGCTGCTGACGGCGACGGTCGCGGTGCGGTCGCCCGGGTTCGTCAGCACCAGCGAGCGGGTGCCCTCGCCCGAGGGGATCCCTGGCACGACCAGGTCGGTGGCCGGCGCGACGGTCGCGGGGAGCCAGTCGGCGCCGAGCGGCACGTCCAGCTGCCAGGTGCGCTGTCGGACGAAGGCGGCGACGCGGCCGTCGCCGCTGCTCACCCGCAGCGTGATCGGCCCGGGGACGCGGTCGAGGCCTCCCAGCGAGATCGTCTCGACGGCGTTGCCGTCCACCAGCACGCCGCGCGGGGCCGTGATCCGTCCGTCGGCCCCGTAGGCGAGCACGTCCACCGACGCCTGGGAGCCGTCGAGGTTGGCGACCACGACCTCCGACTGCGCGATGGTGCGGATGTCCGCACCGGCGAACCAGTGGTCGGTCGACGGCGCGAGGCAGGCCGCGGCCGAGAGCCCGCGGTCGGGACCCGTGGCCGCGGCGACGACCGTGGTGGCGCCGAAGGGTGCCGGCATCAGCGCCGACACGCGCACCGGGGCACCGGGGGCGTCCACCACGTGCAGCCCGGAGGCGTCCGTGGCCTTCGCCGGGTCGGTGACCGGGGCGGTGCGCAGGCCGGGCCCGGTCGCCGTGGCGGCGACCCGCACCGCGCCCGTTGCCGAGGCGAAGCCGGGGCAGACGACGGACGACCGCGTCTCTGTCGCCGCGAAAGGAGTCTCCGGAAGCGGCGGGGGGCCGGCGAGCGCCGAGGCGGTGGTCGCCAGGGCGAGGACGGCCACGACGGCGCCGGGCCCGATCCAGCGGTTCACGACGCACCTCCCGCGGCGCGGCGCGGGCCGCTGTCCTCACTCCGGCGCCGCACCGACGGCGCGGCCATGATCGCCAGCAGGACGAGGCCGGCCAGTTGCACCCACAGCCACCACGCCGCGCCGTCGCGCAGCCGGTAGTCCAGGGGGCCGGACGCGGCGCCCACGGCGAACTGCGTCCCCGGCTCGCCACCGGGGGCCCGCTCCAGCCGGCTGGCGCCGACGCTCACCTCCCACCGGTCGTCCGGGGGCTCGGCGAGGCGCAGCAGCCGGTCGGGGGCGCCCGGCGCGACCACCGCGCCCTGCCCCACCGGCACCCTCGACTCCTGGCCGGTGACGACCGCGATCGCCGAGTCGGGCACCGGCCACACGAACTGGGTGGCGTCACCGGTGCCCAGGCCGAGGCCGGGCACGCTGTTGATCGCCAGCCGCTGGCCTGCGTCCCCACCGGTGAGGGTCACGTACGACACGCCGAGGGTGACGAGGTCGGGCAGCAGCTGGTCGTCCGCGCTGTCGCCGACGAGCCGCGCGGCCACCGAGGCGGCCAGCTGCTTGGCGGCAGGGTCTCCGCCGAAGGCCGTGCCGCGCTCGGCGTCGCCGAGCCGGGCGAAGTCGCCCTCGAGCAGGGCCCAGCGCACCGTCCCCTCCCCGGCGACGAGGGCGAGCGTGCGACCCGGGGTGTCGGAGAGCTGGGCGTTGCGGACGAAGGCCGGCACCCCGCCGACCGGCTGGCGCGTCACCCCCACCTGTCCCGCGACCACCCACCAGCCGGCACCGAGCAGCATCGCCGCGACGCAGACGACCGCGAGCCCGAGGCTGGCCAGGTGGCGGACGCCGAGGTCGTGGCCCTGGAGCTCGGTGGCGATCCCGTCGAGACCAGCGCTCGCGGCCAGCACCAGCGCCCCGACCAGGGCCAGCTGCCATTCCAGCGCCTGCGGGCGCACCCAGGCGCCGGGCGGCACCTCGACGACCAGCCGGGTGAGGCCGAGCGCCACGAGGCCGGCAGCGCCCGCCCCCAGCAGTGCCCGGCCCGAGACCCCGGGACGGCGGACGGCGCCGGCGACGGCCGCGATCCACAAGACGGTGAAGAAGGCGAGGGAGAGCCACAGCGGCGGCGAGCCGGCCAGGGTGCGGCCGAGCAGGACGTCCCACGGCTCCACCGCCGCGGACGGCGCGAGCTGGGCCTCGATGCCGGTGAGCAGGCGTCCCGGGTAGCGCAGGACGGTGGGCCCCCACGGACCGACGAGCAGCAGCAGCGGCGCGGCGAGCACCACGCCCCACTGCGCCCACGCGCGGGCGCGGCGCGCAGGAAGCGCGGTGAGGAGTGCTGCGGCGAGCCCCACCGCCCAGAACGCAGGGACGAGGGCACAGGCCAGCAGCATCCAGAAGGCGACCGCGCCGGCGCGACGCCAGCTCCACCCACCGTCCGCGAGCCACAGCCAGCAGCTGTACCCCAGCATGGGCAGCAGGACGGAGGTGGCGGCCAGCCCGAAGGCGCCGGCGTTCAGCCCTCCGAGGAGGGCCGGCGCGAGCGCGTACCCGAGCGCGCCGAGACCGGCGAGCCTCCGGTCGGCGACCACCTGTCGCAGCAGCCGGAAGGCCATCAGCCAGGCCAGCGGCACGGCCAGCAGGAACGTGGCGGTGACCAGCCACTCCGGGCGCCCGAGGGTGACCAGCGAGAACAGCGACGCCAGGCCGGCCCACGGCGCGCCGGAGACGTGCGCCGACCCTGGCACCGGGGACAGGTAGGAGGCCAGCAGGCCGGTCCAGTCGTCCGGCGCGGCGAGCAGCTGCGGCCCGGTGAGCGAGCCCGTGCCGAACACCGTCCGGGCAGCAGCGAGCGCTGCGGCGCAGAGCACCAGCACGCCGGTGGCGGCGAGCGGCAGCCGGTAGCGCACGTCGCCGGTGGCGGCGAAGTCGTCGCCGGTCATCTCGTCCAGGCTCACCCCGCTGCCGCGACCGGTGAAGGTCTGCACCCACTCCACCAGGCGCGCGGCGACCTGCTCGGCCCCCCGCTGCACCCCGGCCCACCGGCCCGGACGCAGCCGGCGGGTCGCCTGGCGGGCCGCGGGCGTGATCGGCAGTGCGGCCAGCCGGTCGGTCACCGAGTGCCGCAGGCTGCGTCCCCCCAGCCAGCGTCCGAGGCCCCGCACCTCCTCGGAGGCCCGTTCCGGGTCCTTGCCGAGCAGGTAGCCCAGGGCGGTGAGCAGGGTCACCACGACGAGGCGCGCGGAGGTGAGCCAGCGCCGCGCCGCGCGCGTGTTGCCCGCGACGAGCGCGAGACCCGCGGCACGCTCGTCCGCCGGGTCGTCGGCGCGGGAGTGGTCCACCACATGCGCCTCGGGGTCGGCCAGTACGCGGTAGCCGGCGAGGTTCGCCCGCCAGCCGAGATCGAGGCCCTGGTGGCTGCGGGGAAGCTCGGGGTTGAGCCCGCCGAGGAAGCGCCAGGCGTCCCCGCGCACCAGCAGCCCGCCCAGCGGGACGCCGAGCGCGGGCACCGCGCCGAGCTGGCCCTGGTAGAGCTCCCCGGGTTCGGTGAGCGGACGCAGCCGCCCGCTGCCGCTGATGGTCTGGGCCCAGTCGCGCACCAGCGTCCCCGCCCCACGACGCCGCGGCTCGATCAGCAACGCCCCCACGACGGCGGCCGACGGATCGCGCCGCACGCGCTCGAGCAGGGCGGCGAGGGCACCGGGAGCGGGCTCGGTCTCGTCCGGGAGGAGCCAGAACCAGTCGCCGTCCGCATCGGGGGCGAGGTCGTCCACCACGTCCTCGACGACGACGTCCGAGGCCTCCACCGCCGCCCGGCAGCGGGCCGCGGACGGCTCACCGGCGACGGGGAGGATCGCCGCCACGACGTGGAAGGCGCTGTAGTCGGCGGGAGCCTCGTGGTCGATGGTGTGCAACCAGGCCCAGGGGTCCTCACCGGACTCGACACTGCCCTCGCTCACGCACACCCTTTCCGGAAGATCGGCTCGACCGGAGGCACAGCCTACCGCCGGGGCACGGGCACGCCCCCGGGACGGGTCAGATCGCGCGCTTCTTGAGGCGGCGGCGCTCGCGCTCGCTGAGCCCGCCCCAGATGCCGAACCGCTCATCGTTGGACAGGGCGTACTCGAGGCACTCGGACCGGACGTCGCAGGAGAGGCAGACCTTCTTGGCCTCCCGCGTGGAACCGCCCTTCTCGGGGAAGAAGGCCTCCGGATCCGTCTGGGCGCAGAGAGCGCGGTCCTGCCAGCCGAGGACGCCCTCGGCGTCCGGCTCCGTGACCAGGAACAGTTCCTGCATGCGACCAACTCCTCGACCCAGCCCGCCCGAAAAAGCGCGAACTACTTGAAGAGAATTACACGCCTGTCATTCACGATAAGTCAACCCCGGTGGGCTACCATTCGGCCCCCGGTCGCCCGGTCCCCCGAACGGGGGACCCCGGCCGCGTTCACTGCCCCGCGGGCTCGTCCCGGGCCGCCGGTGCGGCCTCGTCGCGGAAGATCGGGGCCTCCTCGCCGGACGGCATCCGGGTCGCCCCCGGCGCGCCGGCGGCAGCCTCGTCCGCGGTGCGCCACACGGCGCCGGCGGCCTCGCCACGCTGCCAGGTGGTGCGCGGCTCGGTCGCCGCAGGGAGCTCGCCGGCCGTGTCCTCCGCCTCCTCCGGCGCAGGCAGCGCGAGCGGCGCGGTGTCGATGCGCCCCGCGTTCACCCCGCTCAGCAGCACCCACAGCGAGCCCGCGGCGATGCCCTTCAGGATCAGGTCGAGCAGCGCGCCCACGATCTCCAGCACGCGCCCCAGCGCGTTGTCCGCGGCCGCCGCGCCGAGTGCGTAGCTGACCAGCGTCAGAATCACCCCGATGGTCAGCACCCACGCCGCCACCAGGGTGAGCGTGCGGGCGTGCCGGGTCGCGGGGGCGATGAAGAAGCACGTGCAGACGAGGACGATCACGGCGACCAGCAGTGAGATGTTCATCAGCGAGCCGCCGATGGCCTGGAACGCCTCGAACGGCGGGACGGCCTGCTGCACCTGGAGCACCAGCTGCACGATCCCGAGGACCAGGTTGGCCGCGACGAGCGCGATCAGGATCCAGGCCAGTGGCTCGCGGATCCGCTTCAGGTTCTCGATCATGCTCAGGTTCCTCCCAGGGGTGCACCGGCCAGCCTAGCCAGCCGGGCGCCTGCGGTCGCTCCGCCCGCTACCGGCCGGACGTCCCGCTCACGCGAACTGCGGCCCGGCCTGCAGCGTGACCGCGGCGACCAGTTCCTTGATCCGCTCGGCGTCCTCCGCGCGTGCCACCAGCGTCGCGGACGGCGTCCGCACGACCACGAGCCCGCTCACGCCGAGCAGCGCGACCACCGAGCCGTCGTCGTCGTTGACCACGACGTTGTCCGCGGCGTCGATCGACACGCTCAGTCCCGACACGGCGTTCCCCGCGGCGTCGGTGCCAAGGATCTCGGCCAGGCTCTGGTAGCCGCCGACGTCACGCCAGGAGACCGGCAGCGCGACCGCTGCGACGTGCGCGCTGCCGTGGCCGGCCGACACCGGCTCCATCACGCCGTAGTCGACGGAGGTCCTGGCGAGGCCGGGGAAGATCTGCGCGAGCCGGTCGGGGTGCTCGGCGAGCTCCGTGATCGACGCGTGGGTGGCGGGGAGCAGCAGCCGCAGCTGCTCCAGCAGGGTGGCCGCACGCCACACGAACATGCCGGAGTTCCACCAGTACTCGCCGGAGGCGAGGTACCCCTCTGCCACCTCGCGCGCGGGCTTCTCGGCGAAGTCGAGCACGGCATGGGCACCCTCGAAGCCGGGCAGGGCCGCCCCGCGGTGCAGGTAGCCGTAGCCGGTGTGCGGGCTGGTCGGCACCACGCCGAGGGTGACGAGCACGGACGGGTCCGCCTCGGCCACGGCGTAGGCGGTGTCGAGGCAGCCGGCGAACACGTCCACCGGCTCGATCACCTGGTCGGCGGAGACCTGCGCGATCACCGCGTCCGGGTCGAGCCGGTGCAGGACGGCCGCGGGCCAGGCGACGGCGTTGAGCGAGTCGCGTCCCACCGGCTCGCCGAGGATGTTGCCCGCGGGCAGTTCCGGGAGTTGCGCGGCGACCACGTCGGCGTACGCAGCCCCGGTGACCACCCACACCCGCTCGGCGGGGACGGAGGCCAGCGAGCGCTCGAAGGCGAGCCGCAGCAGGCTCTTCCCGCCGACCAGCGGCAGCAGCTGCTTGGGCGTTCCCTGCCGGGACAGCGGCCACAACCGCGTCCCGGACCCACCGGCCATGATCACGACATATCGCACGCCTCGAGGGTAGGGCACGCCTACCATGACCGGGTGGCAGGTACTCCGGTGGGTGAGAATCCCGTGGTCAGCGCGCTCTCCCGACGGGCGAGGGGCGGGGGCTCCGACCCGCTGCTCACCTGGTACCGCCCCGAGTCCGGCGCGCGCACCGAGCTGAGCGTGCGCACGGTCGCCAACTGGGTGGACAAGACGGCCAACCTCCTGGAGGAGCTCGGTGCGGAGGGTGCGGTCGCCGGCCCGGTGAGCGCAGCCCACCCCGGCCACTGGATGAGCCTGGTGTGGCCGCTGGCGGCCTGGCAGCGGGGACTGGCCTACGTCGCCGGAGCGCCGGACGCCACGTGCGAGGTGGTGGTCACCGGCCCCGAGGACCCCCGCGCACACGCCGGGCTGACCACCCTCGCCTGCTCGCTGCACCCCCTCGGCTTGGGCCTGCGCGGGCCGGTTGACGGCGTCCTCGACTTCAGCACGGAGGCACTCGCCCAGCCCGACGCGCACGCCGCCGTGGCCGTGCCCGCGTCCGCCCTCGCCTGGTCCGGCGACGGGAGTGCCCGCAGCCACGGCGACACCGGCCTCGTCGCGCCGCAGGCCGGACGCGTGCTGGTGCGCCCGTCGACCGCGTGGGAGACGCTGGCCTCCGCGCTCCTCGGGCCGGTGCTCGGCGGCGGCTCCGCGGTCGTGGTGGAGGGCCCGGTGGAGCCGGACGCGCTGGCACGGATCGTCGCTGCCGAGCGGACCACCGGCGCGGTGGCATGATGACCAGCGCCACTCCCCTACCCGACGGAGGCCGCATGCTCTCGCGCCGCACCCTGCTCACCCGCGTGGGGCTGGCGACCGCCGGCGCGGGCGCCGCGTCCCTGCTCGCCGCGTGCGGCGGGCCGTCCATCGCCCGCCCGACCGCCTCCCCGACCGGGTCCCTGCCCGACCAGCTGGACGACGTGCTCGCCACGATCGCCGACGGCAACCAGGCGTTCGGGGTGTACGTCGAGGACGTCCGCAGCGGCGGCACCTACAGCTTCCACGGCGACTACGCCAGCCAGAGCGCGTCCATGGCCAAGCCGATGATCGTGTGCATGGCACTGCGCAAGGCGCGCGCCGACGGCGGGACGCTGAGTCCCGAGAACGTCGCACACGCGCAGAAGGCCATCCGCAACTCCGACAACGACGCGGCCACGGCGCTGTGGACCTACGCCGGCTACCAGGGCTACCAGTCGCTGGCCGACGAGCTCGGCATGACCCACACCCACCTGGACGAGAAGAAGTCCGACCAGTGGAGCTGGACCTGGACGACCCCGCAGGACCAGGTGCTGCTCGCGCGGACCCTCGCCACGGGCGGCTCCACGGCCCTGACCGACGACGAGTGCCGGTTCGTGTGGGACCTCATGAGCCAGGTGCAGGACGACCAGGCCTGGGGGGTCGGCAAGCCCCGGTCCGCGACCGTGTCGGCCCACCTCAAGAACGGCTGGGTCCAGTTCCAGTCCACCGACAACCTGTGGGCGGTGAACTCGATGGGCGGCGTCCAGGGCGACGGTCGCGACTACCGGATGGCCGTGATGACCCGGGTGGCCGACTTCCCGACCGGCCGCGAGGTCACCAGCGAGGTCGGCTCCTGGGTGTTCTCGATCCTGGGATCGGGCAAGCTCTGAGCCCACCCCGCATCCCGGGCCGCGGGCCGGGGCGGGTCAGCCGCTGACCCTGCAAACGCTGTCGAGGTTGTCGGTGTTGGTCTTGCTGGGCTTGCCGCTCTTCGTCCCTGTCGGCTTCGGTGACGCGGTGCCGTCAGCCGGCGCGGAGGTGGACGCGGACGCGGTCGGCGCGGCGTCCGCGGCCTCGGACTCGGCGATCCGGTCCTTCACCACGGAGCGGATCTTGGCGAAGTCCGGATCCATCGGGACGACCAGTGGCGGGGTGAAGCTGACAGAGGCCATCGGCAGGCTCTTGCCCTTCACGGCAAGGTCGAGCAGCGTGCCCAGCTCCGAGGTCGGCACGTTGGTGGCGACGATCTGCTCGCCGGCCGCGGCGATGTCCTGGAACTTGGTGAGCACCGTCGTCGGGTTGAGCTGGCGCAGCATGGCGTTCATCACGCACTTCTGGCGGATCATCCGCTCGTAGTCGGTGGAGTACTCCCGCGAGCGGGCGAACCACAGGGCGTGGAAGCCGTCGAGCTTGACGTTCTTGCCGGGCTCGATCCAGTCGTAGACGCCCTTCGGGCCGTGCAGGCTGCCGATCGGCACACGCTTGCCGATGTCGAGCCGGATGCCGCCGACAGCGTTGATCAGCTGCTGGAAGCCCTTCAGGTCGATCATCGCCCAGTAGTTGATCTTCAGCCCGAGAGTCTCCTCGATCACGCCCCTGGTGGCCTCGACGCCGGGGTACTTCACGCCGGGGAACAGCTTCTTGTTCTGCACGGCGAGGGTGTAGACGCCGTTCAGCATGCAGGCGTCGGCGAGGTTCTTGACGTGGCAGAAGTAGCCGTTCGGGTACTTCGCGTGCAGAGGGGAGTCCGCGGGGAACGGGGCGTGCTGCATGTTGCGCGGGAGGCTGAACAGCACCGTCCGGCCGGTCTCGGCGTCGATGCTCGCGACCGTCATGGAGTCCGGGCGGAGGCCGGTGCGGTCGGCGCCCGCGTCCCCGCCGAGCAGCAGGACGTTGATCCGTCCGTTCTGCACCTGGGACGTGCCGCCGCCACCGAACACGTTGCCGAAGAGCTTGGCCTGGGTGCCGAACGCGGAGGACGCCGTCCAGGCGATCGTGCCGCTGGTGAGCGCGAGCGCGAGGGCCACGATTCCGGAGACCCACCGTCCGGCCGTCGACAGGTGGCGGGGGTTGGCCAGCCACCACGCGTCCAGGAGCAGCAGGATCCAGCCGGCACCGAGCACGGGGGCGACCCACTGCAGGACGGTGAGCGTGACCGGGTTGGCGTAGAGGCCGATGAGCAGCGCGCGGGCGGGCGTGAGCAGGAGCAGCGCGAGCACCAGCACCGCGACCACGATCGCCAGCCAGGTGCGGACCGCGACACGGCCGAGGCGGCGCTTGCCGACCGCCAGCTGGGCGGAGCCCGGCAGCACGACCGTCATGCCCATCAGCACGAGGGAGCGGCGCAATGCGACGCCCTGGCTGCGACGCAGCGGGGACGGCAGTGCCACGCCGGGCTGTGCTGTCGTGGCCATGGAACTCCTGCGGGGAAGGCGAGCGGGCTCCGTCCAGTATTACCGGCCCCACCCAGCGCTCCCGTCAGCCGCGCCGCCGAGCCGCCTCTTCCGGCCGCCCGGGCCCGCCGTCCGGGGCGCCGCCGCTCCCCCGTCTCACCAGCCCCACCCGCCGCGCCGCTCCCCCGCCCCACCAGCCCCCGCCGTGCCGCTCCCCGTCCCACCAGCCCCACCCGTGCCGCTCC
>Ga0102832_1000898_pt1 | contig 30444 bp, 30 predicted proteins | sample EBPBio282013_DNA_FD_88942 | JGI IMG/M metagenome (GOLD analysis project Ga0102832, IMG submission 88942) | Wastewater treatment Type I Accumulibacter community from EBPR Bioreactor in Madison, WI, USA - Reactor 2_5/28/2013_ DNA (Illumina Assembly) | ecosystem: Engineered > Bioreactor > EBPR >... | reverse complement strand
CCACTCTCCCCGCCCACCGGATCGACCAGGATGCGAGGACCGCGGGCTTCCGCATGATGCGCAGGATCGCCGACGCCAAGCCGATGGACGCCTATCGCGACGAGGAATTCTCGCCCGGTCCGTCGGTACAGACCGACGAGGAGATCCTGACGTGGATCCGCAACAACTCGCAGACCGCCTATCACCCGATCGGCACCTGCCGCATGGGCCCCGAGGGCCAGAACACCGTGGTCGACGACAAGCTCAGGGTCCACGGCATCCAGGGGCTGCGCATCGCCGACGCCTCGATCTTCCCCACCATGCCCTCGGGCAACACCAACGCCCCGTCGATCATGGTCGGCGAGAAGATGGCCGATATCCTGAAGGGCGCGGCCTAGAGAGGAAAAAAACTCCGTCGTCCTGAGCGCAGCGAAGGACCTAACGGAGCGACCGGAGGACTCCGTTGCCAGCGTGAGATCCTTCGCTGCGCTCAGGATGACAAGAGTTGAATACCGCTAAACCACCACCGGCTTGCCGCTGATCAGTGCGGTGCCGATCATCGCGGCGACCAGCTTGCCGTCGGCGCGCACCACATCGATGCGGTAGTTCGAGGCCTTGCTGGAGCGCGAGATCTCGACCGCGGTGGCGGTCAGGACTTCGCCGAGGCGTACCGCGGCGCTGTAGACAATGTGGGCGTCGATGCTGCCCGAGACAACGCCCTGCGAGTTGCAGGCGAAGCCGAAGGCCGCGTCCGCCAGGGTGAAGGTCAAGCCACCGTGACCGACGCCGTTGAAATTCAGGTGTCGCTCTTCGAGGATGATGCGCGTCACCGCCCGGCCGAGCGACGCTTCGACCAGCTCGATGCCGAGGCCGCGGGCGAACGTGTCGCGCCGCGCGAGAGCCGCAACATCGATCACTCGGCGGCCTGCCGGAGCGGTGGACTGGCCGATGCGATGGCCGCCAAGGTTTTCGACAAGGTCTCTCCCTCAGGATCGGCAAGCGCTGCCACCCTAGCATTGGCGACGGCATCGGCTGCGGTTCTCGGCGCCATGCGGCCGACCAGCGCGGGAGCGATCACCTCGTCGGAGATGCGGCGATAGTTGCCCAGCCCGCGTCTGTAGGTGTCGCCATATCCCTTGATGAGCCGCGCCAGCTCGGCGATCTCGCGCGCCAGATCGCCGCCGAGCCGCGAGGCGGCACGAATCTGTTCCAGCCACCGCTCGATCTCGGCCTGCTCCTCGACATAGCGGAACGTGCGCGGGCGCCACCAGCGCAGGCCAGCAACCAGACGCAGGCGGGCGAAGCCCAGGATGGTCGTCGTCCGCACATGCATGGAGAAATAGGTCTTGCCCAGCCGGCCGGTGCGTTCACCCCAGGCGAGCAGACGACGGGCGAGGCCCGGAGGCAGCACCGCGGCGATCTCTTCGATGCCGGGCTTGAAGTGCTCCGTGATCGCGAGCGGTTCGTGGTCCTTGGCGCGCACTTCGGACCGAACCCGCGCCACCCGCTCCGCCGACGTCTTGGCCTGGGCAACCCGGATCACATCCTCGAACGACATGCGGACCGCGAGATGCCGCGCAGTTTCTCGCAGGAGATCGGCCGAGCCCAATGCGTGGATCGTGTCCAGTCGGTCGAGATAGAGCGTCGCGTACTGCCGATCCTGATAGCCCGTGAGGCGGCGAATCCCCTCCTCCACGATGTCGAGGCTCGACGCCGGATAGGTCCGGCGCGCCCGCTCGATCAGGTCTTCGACACCCTGCGCCGCAGCCTGACGCTTGCGATGCTCGCGCACGGCCTGCTCCAGTTCGCCGCGCGCATGGCCGCGCCCGAAGGCAAAGGCGGCGAGATTGGTGTCGACCGACTTGCCGGCATGGCGGATCGCCGCCTCGAAGGCGCTATCGGCGATCGGCAGCTTGCCCGAACCGGCCAGCGCGCCCAGCAGCACGGCATTGATCACGCCGCCCGATTCTTCGGCCGCCTGATCCATATCGAACAGGATCTGTTCCTTGCTGCGTTCCTTCACGGCGCGCAGCAGGCGTCCGACATCGAAGCTGCCATCGCCCATCGCCATGCGCTCGCCAATCGCCAATACGCGATGAGTCGAAGCAATCAGGGTCGTGCGATCCGGCGTCACGAAGCCGTTGAAGATCATGCGGCCGGCTTCCAGCAGCTCGGTCGCCAGCGCGACGTCGACCTCGCCCATCGCCGGATTGAGCGCCAGCACGAACCGGGATGCGCCGCCGGCCGGCATCACCTCAACATAGTAGGTGGTGGCGCCGGTGCGCTGCGCGACACCCGGGATCTGCGTCGCCTGAACGCCAAGCCCGCGGCTCTGCGCCGCCGACACGATCCAGTCGCACAGCACGCCGCCGCCATCGCCGCCCAGCGCGCCGACCAGGATCGTGACCGGTCTACTCACCCGCCATCATCCCGATCGCGGCGCCGCGGACCTTCGCCTTCAGGCGGTCCCACCAGGTCGGGTTCTGCACGATCTCGGCCTTGTAGAAGGACGGGCACAGCACGGCGGCGTCGGCGACCTCGCCGCACAGGCCGCAGCCGACGCAGCCATTGTTGACCGAGGCCACCGGGTCGCTGCGCAGCGGGTCGGGGCTGGGCTTGACCACCAGCGACGGGCAGCCCGACAGCCGGATGCAGGAATGGTCGCCCGTGCAGACCTCGTCGTCGACGCCGTAGCGCGCGCGCACCACGCGCTCGCCGCGCTTCAGCTGGGCGGCGACCTGCGGCCGGATCCGCCGCTGGCGGGCCAGCTGGCACTCGCCGTCGGCCACGATCACCTTCAGGCCATTGTCGTCGCTGCGCATCGCCTCGCGCAGCGTCGCCAGCATGGTGGCGACGTTGTAGGTCCGCACGGTGCGCAGCCACTTGACGCCCATGGCCCGGAGCGTGGCGGCGATGTCCGATGTCGTCTCGCCGTCGCGCCGGTTGCCCGAGGTGTTGGGGATGAACTGCGCGCCGGTCGCCGAGGTGTAGCCGTTCTGCATCACCACCAGCACGCGGTCGCCGCGGTTGAACATCGCCGAGGCGACGCCGCTCAATAGGCCGTTGTGCCAGAAGCCACCGTCGCCCATCACCGAGATGGTCCGCTTCTGCATCACCGGCGCCACCGCGCCGGCGGCGGCCAGCGACATGCCGAATCCCAGGATCGAGTTGCCGAGGTTGAACGGCGCCAGCGTGGCGAACGAGTGACAGCCGATGTCGCTCGAGATGTGAACCTTGCCGACCTCGCGCTCCAGCAGCTTGATCGCCGAGAAGACCGGCCGCTCGGGACAGCCGACGCAGAAGCCGGGCGGCCGTAGCGGCAGCGGCCCGCCGAGCAGGCGCTGCGCCTCGGCACGGCCGGCGCGCGCCGCCTCGAAGCGTTCGCGCGGCCGCGACAGGTCGATGTCGTTGGCCGACTGCGACAGGAACTTCAGCAGGCCCTCGGTCACCAGCTCGGCGGTGTACTCGCCGGCCATCGCCAGGACGTCCTTGCCGTAGAGACGCGTGGAGACGTCGTGCTTGCGCAGGATGGCGTGCAACGCCTGCTCGATGTAGTCGGGCGCGCCCTCCTCGACCACCAGCACGGCGCGCTTGCCGCGGCAGAACTCGACGACCTGGTCCGGCACCAGCGGGTGCGTGACGTTCAGCACCAGCGTCGGCACCTCGCCCTCGACCTCCAGCCGGTCGAGGCCGCGCAGCAGGACGTTGGCGATGCCGCCCTGCACGATGATGCCGAGATCGGACCGCCGGCCGGGCAGCAGCTCGTTGAGGCCGCGCTCGACGATGAAGCGCTCGGCGGCCGGCTGGCGGACCTCGACCTTGAGCTTCTCCTGCACGTAGGTCGAGGGCGGGTGCGAGATGCGGGAATAGTCGTGCGCCGCCGGCTCGGCCAGCCGCGCGTTGCGCGAGATCGGCGGCGCGCGGTTGTCCTTCGCGACGAACTCGCCCGTGACGTGGCAGGCGCGGATGCGCAGCTCCATCATCACCGGCGTGTTGGTCGCCTCCGACAGTTCGAAGGCCTGCTCGGTGCAGCGCACGATGGTCGCGAGGTTGGGCCGCGGGTCCATCAGCCAGACCGACGACTTCAGCGCGAAGGCGTGCGCCCGCTCCTGGATGACCGACGCGCCCTCGCCGTAGTCCTCGCCGACCACGATCAGCGCGCCGCCGATCACGCCGGGCGAGGCGAGGTTGGACAGCGCGTCGGCGGCGACGTTGGTGCCGACGATCGACTTCCAGGTGACGCAGCCGCGGATCGGGTAGTTGATCGAGGCGCCGAGCAGCGCCGCGGCCGAGGATTCGTTGGTGCAGGTCTCGAGGTGGACGCCGAGCTCGTCGAGCAGGTCCTGCGATTCGACCAGCACGTCGACGAGGTGCGAGACCGGCGCGCCCTGGTAGCCGCCGACATAGGCGACGCCCGACTGCAGGATCGCCTTGGTGACCGCGAGGATGCCCTCGCCGCGGAACACCTCGCCGTCGCCGAGCCGCAGCGCCCGGACTTCCTCGGCGAAGGACCGCTCGGGATTGGTGCGTTGGACGGCGGGGACCGGGGGAACCGGGCGATCCTGGCGGGCCGGCTGGTCGAGCATGCGACGCAGTATACGCGCTTGGCCCCTACGCGTAACGCCGCGGCCGGCGACGATCCCGCTTGCTGTCCCGCACCCCGGCCGCGCGGGCCCGCCGGACCAGTTCCCGGAACGGCACCAGCAGGCGCTCGCGCACCGTGTCGTCGTGCTCCAGCACCGACAGGGCCAGCCCCACCGCCTCCAGCGTCGAGACCGCGTCGGGCCGCGCCTCCCGCCGCAGATTTCCGTACAGCGAACGCTCCTGCGGCACGACCACCAGCCGGCGCAGGCGGGTCAGCCAGGCGTTGCGCCACCACAGGGCCTTGGCCTGGGCCCAGTTGCCGTCGAGCGCCACGATGCCCTTGAGCCCCACCAGCCCGGCCGCCTGGTCGGCCAGCGCCTCGCCCTTGCGGTCGAGCGCGACCAGCGGCGGGCTGCCCGGCGGGCGGTCGCCCAGCCGACCGCTGCCGAGGTAGAGCACACCCCATTGACGGGGGTCGGGGGCGGCCTGTTCAGTAGCGGCATGAGCCGCATGACCGAGGTTGCGCCACGACAGGCCGACCGTTACCCGGGCCGACGACAGGCACCGCTCGACCATGCGGGCCGTGCCCAGCACGCGGTCCTGCTCCTGCGGATGCTGCAGGATCAGGACGGCGACCTTGTTGTCGATCACCGGCGCGTCGGGACAGACGCACAGCGGCTGCGGCCGCCCGCAGGGGCAGGTCGCGGCCGTGGGACTGTCCGGGGCGGCGTCGCTCATGGCTTCCTATAGACCGTCACCATGACCGTGCCCATCGTCACCACCGACAGCGCGACCAAGCTGCCCGCCGGCAGCGACGGCGGCGTCGTGGTCTGCGGCAGCCACGCCGCGGTCTACGCCGCCTACCTGTGCGCCCGGGCGGGGGCCCGCGCTGCGATCCACAACGACGCCGGCATCGGCCGCGACGAGGCCGGCGTCGGCGGCCTCGCCTGGGCCGAGGCCGCGGGCATGGCGATGGCCGCCGTATCGTGCGTCAGCGCGCGCATCGGCGACGGCGAGGACACGCTGCGGCGCGGCATCGTGAGCCGCGTCAACGCCCTGGCGGCGGCCTGCGGCGTGGCGCCGGGCCAGGCCGCCGCGACGGCGGCCCGCCTGCTGCAGGCCGCGCCGTGGCCGCGCCCGCGACCCGCCCCGTTGGCCGAGGGCCGCAGCCTCGCCGGCCGCATCGTCTGCCTCGACTCCTTCTCGATGGCCGGGCCGGCCGACCGCGGCCGGGTGATCGCCAGCGGCAGCCATGGCGGCCGGCTGGCCGGCGAGACCGCCGCGGCGATCGGGCCGGCGCTCGCCCTGTTCAACGATGCCGGGTTCGGCATCGAGCAGGCCGGCGTCGCGGGCCTGCCGGTGCTCGACCGCGCCGGGTTCGCCGGCGCCACCGTCTCGACCCTGTCGGCGCGGATCGGCGACGGCCGCTCGACCCTGCTCGACGGGCAACTGTCGGAGGTCAACGAAACGGCATACCGGCTCGGCGCGCGGCCGGGGCGTTCGGCGCTTGAATTCGCGCTGGCGGTGGCCGAAAACCTGTCCTGAACGAAGAATCGGGGGAACGCCGGGCATGGCCGTCGTCAACGTGAAGTCCGAGATCGCCGGCAATGTCTGGAAGATCCAGCTGAAGCCCGGCGATCGCGTCGAGGCCGACGGCGAGATCATGATCCTCGAGTCGATGAAGATGGAGATCCCGGTGCTCTCGCCCAAGGCCGGGACCATCCGCGAGATCAAGGTCGACGAAGGCGAAGCGATCGGCGAAGGACAGCTCGTCGCCATCCTCGATGCTTAACGGCGCCGTCGCCGGCGAAATCGTCCGTCTCTGGGCACCCGCCAACCTTCGCAAGGTGGCGCCGGGCGTCGCCCTGTGCGCCGTCATCGCCGCCGTCGCCTTCGTCGCCGACAAGTACAGCTTCCTGCGCTTCGGGGCGCTCTGGATCCCGCCGCTGATCCTCACCCTGGTGATCGGCATGGCGCTGCAGCCGCTGTCCAACCGGACCGTGCTGAAGCCCGGCCTCGAGTTCGCCGGCCGCACCCTGCTGCGGGTCGGCGTCGCCCTCTACGGCGCCCGCCTGACTTTCGGCCAGCTGATCGACGGCGGTGCCCTGCCGGTCGTGATCGCCCTGTTCGCGGTCGGCTGCACCATCGTGTTCGGCGCCTGGGTCTCGCGCCTGTTCGGCCTGCACCGCGACTTCGGCCTGCTGACCGGCTGCGCCACCGGCGTGTGCGGCGCGGCGGCCGCGATGGCCGCCTCGGCGGTGCTGCCCAAGCATCCCAACGCCGATCGCGACCTCGCCTTCACCGTGATGGGCGTCAACTTCCTCAGCACCGTGGTGATGGTGATCTACCCGACCCTGCAGCCCGCGCTCGGCTTCTCGACGCACGAGATGGGCGTGTTCCTCGGCGGCGCGATCCACGACGTGGCGCAGGTCGCCGGCGCCGGCCAGACGATGGGGCCGCAGGTCCTGACCGAGGCGATCATCACCAAGCTGCTGCGCGTCGCCTTCCTGCTGCCGGCGATCGCCGGCATCGCCTGGTGGGTCGCGCGCGGCGGCGCCTCGGCGGGCGAGGCCCGGCCGTCGCCGCCGGTATTCCTGTTCGGCTTCCTGGCCCTCGCGGCGCTGAACTCGGTCGGCGTCGTGCCGCCGGCGATCAAGGGCGCGGTGGCCGACATCTCGTCGTTCCTGATCATCACCGCCATCGCCGCGCTCGGCATCAAGACGTCGCTGCTGGCGCTGGCCCGCATCGGCATGGCCCCGGTGATGCTGCTGGTCACCGAGACGGTGTTCATCGGCCTCTTGGTGATCGGCCTGATCTACGGCCTGCGCGGCTTCGGGCTCTAGTCGCGCGACTGCCAGTCTCGTTGCCGTTCTAGTTGCCGGGCTTGGTGCCGGTGGCGCGCACCACCTCGCCCCAGGTGTCGATTTCCTTCTTGATGAACTCGGCGAACTGGATCGGCGTGCCCGGCGCCGGGATCGCGGCGCGGCGCTCGATCTCGCGCACCACCGCCGGGTCCTGCAGCAGCGCCGTCATGTCCTTGTTCACCTTGGCGACGATCTCGAGCGGCGTGTGCGCCGGCGCGGCGATGCCGGACCAGCCGGCGGTGTCGAAGCCCGGCAGCGAGTCGGCGATCGGCGGGATGAAGTCGAGCGGCGCGGCGACGCGGCGCGCCGTGGTGACGGCGAAGGCCTTGACCCGCTTGTCGAGGATGGCCTGCTGCGCCGAGGCGGTGCTGTCCATCATCAGCTTGACGTGGCCGCCCAGCAGGTCGGCCAGCGCCGGTCCACTACCCTTGTAGGGGATGTGCACGATGTCGAGCTTGGCGCGCATCTTGAACAGTTCCATCGCGAGGTGCTGCGACGTGCCCGGCCCGGCCGAGGCATAGGACAGCTGGCCCGGCTCCTTGCGCGCCAGCTCGATCAGCTCGCCCAGCGTGTTGGCCGGGAAGCTGGGGTGCGCGACGATCACCAGCGGCACGAGGAAGATGTTCGAGACCGGCAGGAAGTCGACCAGCGGGCGATACGGCAGGTCGGGGTAGAGGCTCGGGTTGACGCCGAAGGTGCCGCTCGACACCACCATCAGCGTGTAGCCGTCGGGCGCCGCCGCCTTGCCGTACTCGGTCGCCGGGATGCCGCTGCCGCCCGCCTTGTTCTCGACCACGACCTGCTGCTTCCAGACGTCGGTCAGCTTCTCGGCCATCAGGCGGGCGAAGATGTCGGCCGCCTGGCCGGGCGGGAACGGCACGATGAAGCGGACCGGCTTGCTGGGCCACGGCGCCTGCGCCCGGGCAGACGTCCAGAGGGCCGGGGCCGCGAGGGCCGCGCCGGCCAGACCGATGGCATTGCGTCGCGTCGTCTGCCTGCGCATGGCGCGCCTCCCATTCTTATCGTTCAGGGCTTATCGTGACAGGCTGATACCGCCCCCTGACAAGGCCGTCCATGCCCGCCGTTCCCGCCATCGTCGTCGCGCCCGCAACCTCCGCGCGCGATCTCGACGCCATCCGCGACCTGTTCCGCGAGTACGCCGCCTCGCTTGGCTTCTCGCTCGACTACCAGGACTTCGATGCCGAGCTGGCGGCGCTGCCGGGCAAGTACGCGGCCCCGGAGGGCGCCCTGCTGCTGGCCCGCGCCGATGGCGCGGCGGCGGGCTGCGGGGCCTTGCGCCGGTTCGCGCCGGGCATCGCCGAGATGAAGCGGCTGTACGTGCGGCCGTCATTCCGCGCGCACCGCGCGGCGGACGGGCTGTCGATCGGCCGGACGCTCGCCCACCGCCTGGTCGACGCGGCGCGCGCGGCCGGCTACCGCCGTCTCAGGCTCGACACAATCACCGGCAAGATGGACGCCGCGGTGAGCCTCTACCGGTCGATGGGCTTCGTGGAGATCCCGCCCTACTACCCCAGCCCCGTTCCCGGCACCGCCTACATGGAGCTCTCGCTTTGAGCGATCGCTACTTCGAGGATTTCAAGGTCGGCGACCGCTTCGTCAGCGCCAGCCACGTCATGACCGAGGCGGCGATGCTCGACTTCGCCCGCCAGTGGGACCCGCAGCCGTTCCACGTCGATCCCGAGTTCTCGAAGACCTGGACCTATGGCGGGCTGATCGCCTCGGGCCTGCACACCATGTCGGCGACGCTACGCCTGTGGCTCGACCTCGGGATCTTCAAGGCCTGCAGCCTGGGCTCGCCCGGCCTCGGCGAGGTCCAGTTCCCGCGCCCGGTGCGCCCGGGCGACACGATCCACGTCGTCACCGACATCGTCCAGTTGCGCGCCTCGGCGTCGCGGCCCGACCGCGGCATCGCGCGCATCCGGCAGGTCACGGTGAACCAGCGCAACGAGCCGGTGCTGGAGCAGGAAACCACGGTGTTCCTCAAACGCCGCCCCTGAGGCCGGCGCGCCCCGGTCATCGCCAGGCGAAGACCGGCTGCTCGAAGTGATCGACGCGGGTGTCGCGACCGGCCAGCGCGACCTCGCGGAACTGGTACAGCACCGCCGCGGTCGGCGCGTTCACCGTGGCGACCGGCAGCGGCAGCCGGATGATCGGCCGGTCCGATTCCTCGATCGGCAGGATCTCGGGCGAGCCCTCGCGGAACAGTTCGCGGCAGCCGATCCGGTAGGCCGCCGCCACCTCGTCGGGGTTGGGCGTCATGGTCACGCCCGGCGACCACACCACGACCGGCGCGATCAGGTAGCCGGAGCGCGTCGGGTAGTCGTCGAGCGTGCCCAGCACGTCGTCGGTCGAGGCGAGGATGCCCAGCTCCTCGTGGAGTTCGCGCAACGCCGTCTGCTCGATCGTCTCGCCGGCATCGACGCGCCCGCCGGGCAGCGCCCACTGGCCGCCATGGGCGCGCAGCCGCGGCGTGCGCTTGGTCAGCAGGAAGGCCGCCTCGTCCGGCCGCTCGCCCTCGACCACGACGACCGCGACGGCGGCCCGCTTCAGCCCGCCGGCATCGGCGCGGCGACGCAAATCGAACCGGCCCAGCCGCTGGGCGATGGCGTCGCGCAGCGCGTCGTCGAGCCGGAACTCGCTCACTGCAGGGGCCTGCGGAAGGTCCAGACGACGGCCGGCGGCACGTTGCGCCAGATGCGCGGCCCGTGCTCGCCAATCAGGCGGAAGTGCTGGCGGAGGGCGCGCGGCACCGGTGGCGTCGGGCCGTAGGTGAACTGGACCAGCGCGCCGCCGCGCGGCAGCGCCTCGAACACGCCGGTGACGATGCCGTGCACCACGTCGGCCGGCAGGGACAGCAGCGGCAGGCTCGACACCACGGTCGCCACCGGGGCGACGCCGTGTTCCTCGAGCAGGCGCGGCAGGCGGGCGGCATCGCCCTCGACGGTGCGCGGGCCGTGGAAGTGGCGTCGCAGGAAGGTCGCGAACTCGGGGTCGCGCTCGACCAGGACCAGCCGCTCGGGCGGCAGCCCGGCCGCCAGCAGCGCCTTGGTGACCTCGCCAGTGCCGGCGCCCAGTTCGACGACGTAGCCGGGACGGTTGGCGATCTCGGCGCAGGCGGTCTGGGCCATCGCCTCGGCCAGAAGGCGGCCGCTGGGCATCACCGCGCCGGTGGCGAAAGGCCGGCGGAGCCAACGCTTCAGGAAAAGGGCCGTGCCGGCGGGTTCGACCGAACGCATCCGGGCAATGTACCAGCCGGGTCCTGTGGTTAGCTACTGCGCTGGCTGCATCGCCGGGCCGGTCACCGACGGCGGCGGCGGGGCCTCGTAGACCGCCCGCGCATGCCGCATCTGCTCCAGCGCATTGACCAGCGAAACGTAGACCGCCGCGGCGTAGGGCAGCGACTGCACGACCATGAACAGCGCCCACAGCCGGGCCTCGGGGTTGATCGCGCCCAGGGTCGACCACAGCACGATCGCGCCCAGCCACAGCAGCACCGTCAGGATGGCCTCGCCGCGGGCCATGCCGAGCGCCATGCCGAGCGTCGCGCGCTCGTCCATCTTGGGGGTGCGCATGAACGGCAGCCGGCTGGTCGCCAGGCCGTAGATCACGGCGCGGCCGACCGTGTAGGTCAGCGCCAGCCCGGCCAGCGACGCGCCGACGCTCTGGCGGAAGGTGCAGCGCACGCGGTCGAAGTACAGCCCGAACGAGTACAACAGCTTGAACACGAAGATGCCGATCGTCGGCAGGATGAACTCGGCCGGCGGCAGGCCGACCGGCTTGAGGCCGAACAGCGGCGGCACCAGCACGGCGGCCAGCCAGGCAAGGCCGGCCCAGGTGAAGATCAGGTTCAGCGCGTCGGCGAACCACGGCAGCCAGCCGGCGACGAAGTGGTACTTCTGCCAGAAGGTCAGCTTGGTCTCGTTCGACAGCATCTTGCCGGCGTGCGCCTTCATGATCTGCATGGCGCCGTAGGCCCAGCGGAAGCGCTGCTTCTTGTAGCCGGCGAAGTGGTCGGGCGTCAGGCCGTGGCCGAAGCGCTCGCGGCTGTACATCGCGCCGTAGCCCTTCTCCATCAGGCGCAGGCCGAGCTCGGTATCCTCGGTGATGCACCAGGTCGCCCAGCCGTCCATCTCGGTCATGCAGTCGCGGCGGACCAGCGTCATGGTGCCGTGCTGGATGATGGCGTCGTACTCGTTGCGCAGGCACATGCCGATGTCGAAGAAGCCGGCATACTCCCAGTTCAGCATCTCCTTGAACCGGTCGCCGCGCCAGTCGCGGTGGTCCTGCGGCGCCTGCACGTAGGCGATCTTGGGATCGTCGAAGTACGGCACCAGCGCCTTCAGCCAGTCCGGCCGCACCATGTAGTCGCTGTCGATGACGCCGATCACCTTGGCGTCCGGCGCGGTCTGCTCGAGCACGTAGTTCAGGGCACCCGCCTTGAAGCCCTTCATCACGTCGAAGTGGAAGAAGCGGAAGCGCTCGCCGAGCTGCGTGCAGTAGTCCTGGACCGGCCGCCAGACCGCCGGGTCCTTGGTGTTGTTGTCGATGACGATGACCTCGAAGTCCGGGTAGTCGAGCTGGGCCAGCGAATCGAGGGTCTGGCAGACCATCGCCGGCGGCTCGTTGCAGATCGCGAGGTGCAGCGACACCTTGGGCCACACCCGGTCGGCCGGCTGGCGGGCGATCATCTCGGCGGCCGGCAGCGCCTCGCGGCGCCAGCGGCGGCGCCAGATCGTCTCGGCCATCTCCAGCGCCTGGATCAGCGCCATGCCGAGGCTCAGCACCAGGAAGAAGCCGAGGATGGCGTAGCCCACCATCTCCGACATCACCATGTAGGTGCCGGCGGCGACGATCGCGCCGTAGACGACCGCGCTGGTCGACAGCGCGGCGAGGCCGCAGAAGAACACCTGGCCGATGCGGCCGAGGTCGGGCCAGCGCCACAGGAACAGCAGCATCAACGGCAGCGACAGGACCAGCGACCACGCCGCGCCGGCCCACCATTGCGGGTAGGTCTCGATCGGGCCGCTCCACGCGAACTTCTGCTGCCGGTCGGCGTTCCACAGGCCCCAGTAGCCGCCCGCCTTGCCCTCGAGGTCGTAGCTCTTCCACGGCTGGTCGATCGCCTCGACCACGAAGTGCTCGATGTTCTGCGACCTCAGCCACGCCACCATGTCGCGCACGTTGCGCGCCTGCTCGGCCGGGCTGGCGACCTTGACGACGCCGCTGCCGGGGCTGCGGCGCTCGGCGCCGTTCGACGGCCAGCCGACCTCGGTGACGATGATGTTCTTGTTCGGGTAGGCCTGGCGCAGCATGGCGATGCGCGACTTCAGGTAGTCGAGCGCCGACTCGTCGGACTTCTCGTCCCAGTAGGGCAGGATGTGGACGGCGAGGTAGTCGACCTCGCGCGCCAGCTCGGGATAGTGCAGCCAGACGTGCCACGGCTCGGCGGTGCTGACCGGCACCTTGACGTTGCGCTTGACGTTGCGGATCTCGCGGATGAGCTGGGCCGGGCTGGTCGCGTTGGGGTCGCGCAGGTCCTTCTGGCCGTCCCAGCGCAGGATGTTCTCGTTGCCGACCAGCACGCGCTCGACGCTCGGGTTCTGGTTGGCCATGCGGATCAGGGCGCGGGTCTCCTCGCCGTTGACCTCGCCGGCCTCGCGGCCGAACTGCTGCTTGGCCTCGTTGGCGCTGTAGATCCAGGCGCCGGGCACCAGCTTGATGCCGTTGCGCGCGGCGATCTCGGGCATCACCTCGCCGCCGTCCGACGTGCGGTAGGTACGGACGTACTTCACCTTGCCGTTGAGCAGCGCGAAATCCTTCTCGATCTGCTCCTTGCGCGGCTTGACCTGCGGCGGCGGCGCGTCGCTGAAGGCGGTGCGCAGGAAGCTCCACACGCCGCTGGCGCGCGCCTCCAGCGGGTCCTGGTCCTTGGCCCAGGGCGCATAGGTGACGCCGTGCAGCGGCGCCTCGATGTCCGCCGCGGTGACCGTACTGTTGAACGATCGCCACCCCAGCACCGTGGAGAGGACGACGATCAGGAGAACCAGGCCGTTACGCATCATGAACTGGCGATCGCTCCGGGCGCCGCCGCAGGCAGGGGCTGGATGTCGGGATGACGGTCGCATGTCTCGTGCTGATGATGGACATCAACGCAAGGACCTTGCCGGACCGGCTCACGCGACGAGCCGATGACCATGCAGTGGGCTGACCTCTTGGAGGCTTCCTTGCGCCCGATTTCCTCGGCTGCGACCCTTCGCAGCCGATGCGGCGACCGGCCCAATCTATACCGCATGCCCGAGGAAACGGTAAAGACGGCGTGCGCGATGATGGCCAAAATGCCCAAATCAGTGCTGGCATCGGCACGCCGCCTTCGCCAAAACGCCCCATTGTGACCGACACCGATCCCACCGCACTGGCTGCCACCGTCCCCCCCGAACTGGCCGCCACCTACCGGGCGCCCGAGCGCTGCGGTTACCTGGACGCCCCGGGAGCCCGCCTGCGCTGGGCCGCCTGGACCGCCCCCGGGACCACCGCCCGGGGCAGCGTGGTGCTGCTGGGCGGCCGCGGCGAGTTCATCGAGAAGTACGCGACCGAGGTCGTCGGGGAACTGCTCGGCCGTGGCTATTCGGTGTTCGCGCTGGACTGGCGCGGCCAGGGCCTGTCGGACCGTCCGCTGGCGGACCGCGGCAAGGGGCACATCGATCATTTCGACACCTACGTGGCCGACCTGGCGCTGTTCCTCGACCGCGTCGTCGCGCCGGCCGCGCCGCGGCCGGTGCTGGTGCTCGCCCACTCGATGGGCTCCCACATCGCGATGCGGTTCCTCGCCGAGGCCGGGCCGGGCCCGTTCGCCGGCGGCGTGCTGGTCGCGCCGATGACCGCGCTGCGGCGCGAGACCATGCTGCGCTCGGTCCTGATGGTGACGCCGGAAGTCGCCGCGATCGACGAGCGCTACCTGTTCGGCACCGGCCCGTTCGTCGCGCTGGCCCGCGAGTTCGAGGCCAACTTCGTGACCCACGACCAGCGGCGCTACCGCTTCACCGAGCAGTGGTTCGCCGCCGACCCGCGGCTGGCGCTGGGCGGCCCGACGCTGGGCTGGGCCCGCCAGGCCGCCCGCTCGATGACCACGCTCGCCGCGCCCGGCACCCTGGAGCGGATCGAGATCCCCCTGGTGCTGGTCAGTGCCGGCGACGACCCGCTGGTCGATTCGACCAGCCATCCCAAGGTCGCCGCCCGACTGCCCCACGGCCGGCTGGTCACGGTGGCGGGCGCGCTACACGAGGTCATGATGGAGACCGACCCGCTGCGCGCCCAGTTCTGGCAGGCGTTCGACGCGCTGGCCGCGGAGGTCGCATGACCGCCCTCGACATCGCGGTCGTGATCGTGGCCTTCGTGGTCGCGGGGATCGCCAAGGGCGCACTGGGCATGGGCCTGCCACCGGTCGCGCTCGGCATCCTGAGCTTCGCCCTGCCGCTCGAGGCGTCGCTGGCGATCATGGTCATCCCGACCATGCTGAGCAACGTCTGGCAGGCGATCTACGGCGGCGGCTTCCGGCCGCTGATGCGCCGCTTCGGCACCATGGCCGCCGGCTCGGTGGTCGCCCTGATGGGCGTCGCGCTGGTGTTCGGCAAGCTCGGCACGCCCACGGCCGCCGGCTGGGTCGGCGTCGTGCTGGTCGTCTATGCCCTGCTGGCGCTCACCGCCTGGCGCCCGGCCGTGTCACGCCAGGCCGAGCGCTGGGCCAACCCGCTGATCGGCGTGCTGAGCGGCGCGGTGGCCGGCGTCACCGGCGTCGCGGCGGTGCCGTTCCTGCCCTACATGCAGTCGCTCGAGATGGACCGCCACGAGCTGGTCCAGGCGCTGGGCATCATGTTCCTGTTCATCATCGGCGCCCTGATGGCGGCGCTGGCGCTGCAGGGCTCGTTCACGCCGCTGAACCTCGCCGGCGGCATCGGCGCCATCGCCCCGACCTTCCTCGGCGTGTGGCTCGGCCAGAAGGCGCGGCAGCGCATCCCGGCCGAGAAGTTCCGGCTGGTTTTCCTCGTCGGCATGCTGCTGGTCGGCCTGCAAATGAGCCGCGCGCTGGTGTAGTCTCCCGGCCATGCCTCTCGTTGCTCACAAGGTCACCATCTGCGGCATCCCCGAGTTGCCGCAACACTGCGCCGCCGGCGTCACCCACGTGCTGTCGATCATCGATTCCCACGAACCGCGGCCGCCCGCGCTCGACGATTTCGCCGGGATCGAGCACGAGTTGATCCGCTTCGACGACGTCGTGGCGGAATACCCGGGCTTCGAGGCCTGCACCCCGGGCCACATCGAGCAGGTGCTGGCGTTCGGCGAGCGCGTCCATGCGCGGCCCGACGGCCACGTGCTGGTGCATTGCCATGCCGGCATCTCGCGCTCGACCGCGGCGGCGGCCATCCTGATGTGCCAGCACGCGCCGGGCGACGAGGAAGCCGCCTTCCTGAAGCTGCTCGGCCTGCGCAAGCACGGCTGGCCGAACACCCGCATGGTCGAGTTCGCCGACACGCTGCTGCAGCGCGACGGCGCCCTCCTGCGCGGCCTCGACGCCTACCGCCGCGCCCTGCTGGCCGAGAAGCCGCACCTCTCCGAGGTCATCCGCAACATCGGCCGCGGCCACGAGTTGCCGGGCTGACGCCCGGCAGCCCCTGCCCGCTCAGCGCGCCAAGGCGCGCTCAGCGTGCCTTCATCGGCAGGCTGGCGAGGTGGATGCCGGCGTCGACGATCAGGAACTCGCCGGTGATGTTCGAGGCGCTGGTCAGGAAGAACATGACCGCCTCGGCCATCTGCTCGGGCGTGCCGGCCTGGCGCAGCGGCGCGGAGGCTTCCTGGCCGGCCTTCATCTTGTTGTAGTTCTCCTCGCCCATGCCGCCCAGCAGCCAGCGCGTCTGGATGAAGCCCGGGCACACCGTGTTGACGCGCACCGAAGGCGAGAACCAGCGGGCGAGCGTCAGGGTCAGCGTGTTGAGCGCGCCCTTCGAGCAGGCGTAGGGGATCGACGAGCCGACGCCCATCACGCCGGCGATCGACGAGATGTTGACGATCGCGCCGCGGTCCTTCTTTTCCTCCCACTGCTTCTTCATGTGCGGGAAGACGGCGCGGCTCATCATGTAGGGGCCGGTGACGTTGACCCGCAGGATGCGGTCGAAGTCCTCCGGCGTGACGCCATCGAGGTCGCCCTGGTTCTGGAACTTGGTGGTGCCGGCGTTGTTCACCAGCCCGTCGATGCGGCCCCACTTCTTCATCGTCTCGGCGGCCAGCTTGCGGCAGTCGGCGTCCTGGCCCATGTCGGCCTGCACGAGGATTGCCTCGACGCCCTTGGCCTTGACCGCCTCGTAGGTCTCGTCGGCTTCCTTCTTGCTCTTGGTGTAGTTGATCACGACGTTCCAGCCGCGGTCCGCCAGGTCGATCGCGCAGGCCGCGCCGAGCCCCGTCGCCGACCCCGTCACGATCGCCACCTTGTTCGATTTCGCCATTGAGTTCCTCCCCGATGTCAGGTGCGCCTTTCATAGGCTAGGATCGGCCTCCAAGGCAAAACGGCGGGGTCCGGGAAGGCGCATGGCCGATCTGTTTTCGATGAAGAACCGCATCGCGCTGGTCACCGGCGCCTCGCGCGGGCTGGGCCGCGACATGGCGCTGACGCTGGCCGGGGCCGGGGCGCGCGTCCTGTGCGCGGGCCGCAGCGTCAAGGACCTCGACGCCACGGTGCGGATGATCGCGCGCAAGGGCGGCAAGGCGGAAGCCGTGCCGCTCGACGTCACCGACGAGGCCGGCGTGGCCGCCGCGGTCGCCGCACTCGCGAAGCGCCATCGCCGCATCGACGTGCTGGTCAACAATGCCGGCATCATCCATCGCGAGGCGATCGTCGACACCGCCACCGAGACCTACCGCTCGGTGATCGAGACCAACCTGGTGGCGCAGTTCAGGCTGTCCCGCGAGGTCGGGCGCCACATGCTGAAGCAGCGCTACGGCCGCATCGTCAACATCTCCTCGGTGCTGGGCGTGCTCGGCCGCGCCTCGGTCGCCGGCTACGTCTCGGCCAAGCACGGGCTGATCGGCCTGACCAAGAACCTGGCGGTCGAGCTTGGCCCGCACGTCACCGCCAACGCCATCGCGCCGGGCTTCATGCGCACCGAGTTCACCGCCGGCCTGCAGAAGAACGACGCCTTCTCCGGCATGATCGAGCAGCGCACCGCGGCCCATCGCTGGGGTGAACCGAAGGACCTGCGCGGCCCGCTGCTGCTGCTGGCCTCCGACGCCGGCGCCTACATGACCGGGTCGACGCTGGTCGTCGACGGCGGCCTCACGACGATCCTCGCCTGAGATGTCGGCCTCGATCCCGCGCTGGGTCGTCCTGCTGCTGGGCGCCGTGCTGGTGCTGGTCGGCGTCGCCGTCCACCTCGGCTGGCTGCGCGACCCCTCGCTCGCCAAGTCCGACTACATCGGCACCATCGACGTCTCGGCCGCCGACGCGAAGCTCTACCGCGCCGTGCCGTTCGAATGGCGGGTCAACAGCGCCGCCGGCAGCTTCACCGGCAACGACACCGCCTGGGTGCGCATCGACCCGACCGGCGAGCGGCCGGTGCTCTGCGGCTGGCTGCGCCTCGACAAGGCCGGCCAGTCGATCCGCGCCACCCGCTGGCTGAGCGAGGCGCGGCTCAAGGTCGGCGACCTCGCGGTCAGCGCGCTGTTCATCGCCCCGGTCGAGAAGGCACCGGGCGACGGGCTGGCCGCCGGCTGCCTCAGGATCGATGAACCGAATGCCCGTCCCGCCGCCGATGCCGCCCTGCGACTCGAAGGCGGCCCGGTTCGGGAGTAAGTCATGAACAAGAAAATCCGGAGGACCCCATGCCGAGCTTTCGCGAGTCGCGCGATTTCCTGCTGAAGCATCGCACCGACTACGACGCGGCGGTGAAGGGCTTCCGCTGGCCCGAGCCGATCGCCTTCAACTGGGCGATCGACTGGTTCGACGCAGAGCTGGCGCGCCCGGCCAACCGCGACAACGTCGGCCTGTGGATCGTCGACGTCGCGGCCGGCACAGAGACCAAGCGGACGTTCGGCGAACTGTCGCGGCGCTCCAACCAGGTCGCCAACTGGCTGCGCGCCAAGGGGCTCAGGCGCGGCGACCACCTGCTGCTGGTGCTGAACAACGTGGCGCCGCTGTGGGAGATCATGCTGGCGGCGATGAAGCTCGGCGTCGTGGTGATCCCGGCGACCACGCTGCTCACCACCGAGGAGCTGGCCGACCGCGTGAAGCGCGGCCGCGCCCGCATGATCATCACCGACGAGCACCAGGTCGCGAAGTGCGCCGGCCTGCCGAAGGACGGCGTGATCTTCGTCAACACCAGCGAAGCGCCGATCGCCGGCTGGACTCCGCTGGCCGAGGCCTACGCCGCCCCCGACACGTTCAAGGCCGACGGGCCGACCAACGCCGACGACCCGCTGCTGCTGTACTTCACCTCGGGCACCACGGCGCTGCCCAAGCTGGTGCGCCACTCGCACCGCAGCTACCCCGTCGGCGCGCTGTCGACCATGTACTGGCTCGGCCTGCAGCCCGGCGACGTGCACGTCAACATCTCCTCGCCGGGCTGGGCCAAGCATGCCTGGAGCACCTTCTTCGCGCCGTGGAACGCCGGCGCCACGGTGCTGATGATCAACCAGGCGCCGTTCAACGCGGCCGCCCTGCTCGACGTGCTGGTGCGCTGCAAGGTCACGACCTTCTGCGCCCCGCCGACGGTGTGGCGCCTGATGATCCAGGAGGACCTCGCCGCCCGGAAGGTGTCGCTGCGCGAGGTCTGCGGCGCCGGCGAGCCGCTCAACCCCGAGGTCATCAATAAGGTCCACGACGCCTGGGGCCTCACCATCCGCGACGGCTACGGCCAGACCGAGACGACGGCTCAGATCGCCAACTCGCCCGGCCAGAAGGTCAAGGCCGGCGCAATGGGCCGGCCGATGCCCGGCTACACGGTGCGCGTGCTCGACGCCGACGGCATGCCGACCGACGAGGGCGAGATCTGCCTCGACCTCAACGCCGAGCGGCCGGCCGGCCTGATGCAGGGCTACGCCGACGCCGAGGGCAAGCTGTCGGGCGCCAACGACTCGGTCTACCGCACCGGCGACGTCGCCAGCCTCGACGAGGACGGCTACCTGACCTTCGTCGGCCGCGCCGACGACGTCTTCAAGTCGTCCGACTACCGGATCAGCCCGTTCGAGCTGGAGAGCGTGCTGATCGAGCACGAGGCGGTCGCCGAGGCGGCGATCGTGCCGACGCCGGACGACATCCGGCTGAGCGTGCCCAAGGCCTACGTCCTGCTGACCGCCGGCACCCCGGCCTCGAAGGAAACCGCAGCGGCGATCCTCAGGTACACGCACGAGCGGCTGGCGCCGTTCAAGCGCATCCGCCGGCTGGAGTTCGTCAAGGAACTGCCCAAGACGATCTCGGGCAAGATCCGCCGCAACCAGCTGCGCCGCGTCGAGTACCAGGGCAGTGCTGCTGACGTCGTGCGCGGCGTCGAGTTCCACGAGAAGGACGTGCTGGGCTGACCATGGATCCGCACCCCGGAGTCACCGACACCCTCGCCCGCTTCGTCGCCGAGACCCGCGCGGGCGACATCCCCGAGGCGGCGCGCCACGCCGCCAAGCGCGCGCTGCTCAACTTCTTCGCGGTGGCGCTGGCCGGTTGCCGCACCGAGCCGGTCGAACTGGCGCTGGCGACCCTGGCGCCGTTCTCGGGCGGCACGCCCGCCACGGTGATCGGCCGGACCGAGAAGATCGACGCACTGAGCGCGGCGTTCCTGAACGCCGCCGGGGCCAACGTGTTCGACTACTGCGACACCCACCTCGCCACCGTGATCCACCCGACCGCGCCGCTGGCGCCGGCGCTGCTGGCGCTGGCCGAGCTACGCCGGATCGGCGGCGCCGACCTCCTCGCCGCGTTCGTGCTGGGCTTCGAGATCGAGTGCCGGGTCGGCGCGGCGGTGTCGCCGGGCCACTACCCGCGCGGCTGGCACATCACCTCGACCTGCGGCGGCTTCGGCGCCGCGGCCGGCGCCGGCCGCCTGCTCGGCCTCTCTCCACAAGCCCTGGTCTGGGCGCTGGGCACGGCCGCCACGCAGTCGGCCGGCCTGTGCGAGTGCCTCGGCTGGCCGGCCAAGAGCGTCAGCGTCGGCAACGCCGCGCGCGGCGGGCTCCTGTCGGCGCTGCTGGCCGAGAAGGGCTTCTCAGGCCCCGCCGAGCCGATCGCCGGGGCGCAGGGCTGGCTGGCCGCGATGGGCGAGCCGCCGAACTGGGCGGCGCTCACCGACGGGCTGGGCAAGACCTGGGAAGTGACGGTGAACTCGCTGAAGCCCTACCCGGCCGGCTTCGTGATCCACCCGCTGCTCGACCTCGCGCTCGACTGGCGGCGCGACAACCCGACAGTCCCGGTCGACCGCGTGCTGGCACGCGGCAACCCGCTGCTGCTGCAGCGCACCGACCGGCCGGAGATCGCGACGGGCCGCGAGGCGCAGGTCAGCCTGCAGCACGCGGTGGCCGCCGCGCTGGTCACCGGCAAGGCGGGGCTGGAGCAGTTCACCGACGCCTGTGTCGCCGATCCGGCGGTCAAGGCGATGCGGTCGCGTGTCTCGGTGAGCGAGAAGGCTTCGCTGTCGACCATTGCCGCCGAGCTCGACATCGTCACCGCCGACGGCCGTACCCACACGCTCGCGACGCAGGCGGCGCGCGGCTCGTCGGCCAATCCCCAGTCCGACGCCGAGATCGAGCGCAAGCTGATCGACGAGGCCGCGGCCTGGCGGAAAGGCCACGACATCCGCCCGCTGATCGACGCGGTGTGGACGCTGGAACGCTGCGAGGACGTGGCGGCGGTGTTGAAGCTGGCCACCTAAGTTCTGTCATCCCGAGCGCAGCGAGGGACCCTTCACTCCACCGACACCTTCGCGTCGGCCGCGACCGCCTTCCAGGTCGCGATGTCCTTGGCGATGAAGGCGGCGAAAGCCTGCGGCGTGTTGCCGACGACCTGCATCGCCTGGTTGACCAGCAGCTCGCGCGTCGCGGGATCCTGCAGCGCCTTCACGATCTGCTCGTTGAGCAGGGCCACGACGGCCGGCGGCGTCTTCGCCGGGGCGAAGAGCCCGTGCCAGGCCAGCGCCTCGAAGCCCGGGTAGCCGCTCTCGGCCACCGTCGGCACCTCGGGCGCCACCGGCGAGCGCTCGAGGCTGGTGACGGCCAGGGCGCGCAGCTTGCCCGACTTGATGTGCGGCAGGACGCTGATCGGGTCGCCGAACACCACGCTCAGCTGGCCGGCGACGAGGTCGCCGACCGCCAGGGCGGTGCCGCGGTAGGGTACGTGGGTCATCCGGATGCCGGCCTTGGCATCGAACAGCTCGGCCACCAGGTGGTTGGCCGCGCCGACGCCGGTCGAGCCGTAGTTCATCGCGTCGGGCTTCGCCTTGGCCAGCGCCACGAACTCGGCCAGCGTCTTGGCCGGCAGCGCGGCATTGACGACCAGGATGTACGGGTACGCCGTCGTCATGGTGATCGGCGCGAAGTCCTTCACCGGGTCGTAGGGCAGGCTCTTGTAGACCGCGGGATTGATCGAGATCGGTCCCGATTGGCCGAGCAGCAGCGTGTAGCCGTCGGGCTCGGCCTTGGCGACCTGCTCGGTGCCGAGGATCGCGCCGGCACCGCCCTTGTTCTCGATGACCAGTGGCTGGCCGATCGTCTCGCCGACCCGCTTGGCGACGATGCGCGCCACCGAGTCGGCGCCACCGCCGGGCGCGTAGGGCACGACGATCTTGATCGGCCGGGTCGGGAAGTCCGCCGCGTGGGCCGGCCGCAGGGCCAGGCCGCGGCCGGCGCCCAGCGCCGCGACCGTGCCGAGCCCGAGGAGCCGTCGACGGTCGATGCGCATGGCGGGCTCCCTCAGGCGGCGGCCTTGGACGCGGCCTTGATGTTCGAGCGCTTCACGTGGTCGAGGTTGGCGCCCTCGATGCGGATCAGCCGGGTGAGCGTGTCGCGCTTCGGCGAGTGGACGACGCCGACGTCGTAGAAGTGCGCATCGCCCGGGCGCAGCACGTAGCTGTTCACCGGCTCGACCAACGACGGGTTGGCGCCCTCGCCCTTCTTGACGATCTTCCAGTCGGTCATCTCGGTGTCGCCCTCGGCGAGACCGTAGATCGCCCAGCTGGTGCCGTGGTCGTGCGGCTCGCCGTGCGCCGGCTTCTCGTAGACGTGACCGCAGATGCAGAAGCCGAGCTCGGGGTCCTCGTACAGCACCTTGCGCGGCTTGCACTGGTCGGCCGTCAGGTGCTTGGCGACGAAGTCCTTGTCGACCAGCGCCTTGGACACGAGCTTCAGCACGGCCTGCTTGCCGGCGACGCTGGGGTCGGCCTTGAGGGCGGCGCGGATGTCGGTGCCGAGTTGCTCGAGGGTGTAGGACATGGCTTCCTCCGAATGTCGGAGACCCAGTCTATCGCACCCCGGCCGCCCCTGTCGCCAACCGCCGGCCGCGACCGGTTCGCAGGGCGGGAGGCCCGGCCGGGCCTCGTATCGACCGCCCCGATGGTGCGTGTTAGGCCTTTCGTCCCACACAGGAGCATGTCCATGGCTCGTCTCGGCTTCGGCGCCTTCCTCGCCCCGCATCACCCGATCGGCGAGAACCCCACCCTGCAATTCCGTCGCGACCTCAAGTTCGTCGAGCACCTCGACGAGCTGGGCTACGACGAGTTCTGGTGCGGCGAGCACCATTCGTCGGGCTGGGAAACCATCGCCTCGCCCGAGATGTTCCTCGCCGCCGCCGGCGAGCGCACCAAGCGCATCAAGCTGGGCACCGGCGTGATCTCGCTGCCCTACCACCACCCGTACAACGTGGCGCAGCGCATGGTGCAGCTCGACCACATGACCGGCGGCCGCGCGATCTTCGGCTCGGGCCCCGGCGCCCTGCCGTCCGACGCCCACACGCTGGGCATCGACCCGATGCTCCAGCGCGATCGCCAGGACGACGCGATCGACGTCATCCGCCGCCTGATGAGGGGCGAGCGGGTCAGCCGCAAGACCGACTGGTACACGCTGCAGGACGCCGCGCTGCAGCTGCTGCCGCTGCAGGAGGAGATGGAGTTCGTCGTCGCCTCGCAGATCAGCCCGTCGGGCATGACGCTGGCCGGCAAGTACGGCATCGGCATCATCTCGCTGGGCTCGATGTCCGAGCAGGGCCTGCTGTCGCTGCCGACCCAGTGGGGCTTCGCCGAGGAAGCCGCCAAGAAGGCCGGCACCACGGTCAACCGCAAGCAGTGGCGCGTGCTGCTCAACTGGCACATCGCCGAGACCCGCGAGAAGGCGCGCGAGGAGGCCAAGCACGGCCTGATGCGCTGGCACAACGAGTACATCACCGGCACGCTGCAGCGCCCCGGCGCGGTCCCCTTCACCTCGCCCGACGAGGCGGTCGACAAGACCGCCTTCGTGCCGGGCGCCGCCGCCGTGATCGGCACGCCGGACGACCTCGTAAAGCTGATCAAGTCGGTCTACGACAAGAGCGGCGGCTTCGGCACGGTGGTCGGCTTCGTGCACGACTGGGCCAACCCGGAGAACACCTTCCGCAGCTGGGACATGGTCGCCCGCTACGTCATCCCCGAGATCAACGGCTACGTCGCCAAGCTGCGCGAGTCGCAGAAGTACCTGATCGAGAACCGCGCCGTGTTCGACCGTGCCGGCCAGGCCATCATGGCCAAGATCATGGAGAACAAGGTCGCGGCCGAGGCCCTGAAGGTCACCGACTCGCCGCGCTTTGCCGCCGCCAACGCGCAGATCCCGAAGATGGGGAAGGCCTGAGAAAAGGTCCCTCGCTGGCGCTCGGGATGACAAGCAAGGCCTGTCATCCCGAGCGCAGCGAGGGACCCTTCTTCTTCCTCGCTACTCCCCGTCCACGCCAAACGCTGCCCGCATCGCCTTGACGCCTTCCTGGTGCGGCGTCCACAGGCGGCCGCCGACCAGGCCGCCGTCGACCACCAGGTCGTGGCCGTTGATGAAGCTCGATTCGTCCGACGCCAGGAACACCGCGGCGTTGGCGATGTCGTCGACGCTGCCGGCCCGCGGGATCGGCTGGTTCTTCGCCATCCCCGCCTTCATCGCCTCGGCGTAGCCGTCGGCCTTGTCGGGCGGCAGGCCGAGCGCCTTGGCGAAGATGCCGGTGGCGATGCCGCCCGGCGAGATCGAGTTGCAGCGCACGTTCTTCTCGCCCAGCTGCATGGCGGCGCACACCGTGAGGTGGTTCACCGCCGCCTTGGCCGCACCGTAGATCATCGAGGTCGAGTAGCCGGCGCGCCGGCCGGCGACGCTGCCGTTGTTGATGATGCTGCCCGAGCCCTGCTTCATCATCACCGGCGCGGCGTGCTTCATGCCGAGCATCACCGAGCGCACCAGGGTCGCCATCGCCGCGTCGAAGCCCTCGACCGGGATCGTCTCGATGCCGCCCACCGGGGCCGGGCCGCCGGCATTGTTGAACAGGCAGTCGAGCCGGCCCCACTGGGACAGCGCCGCGGCGATCATCGCCTGGACGTCGGCCTCCTGCGTGGCGTCGGCGCGCACGAACAGGCAGCGGTCCTTGCCGACCGCGTCCTCCAGCGACTTGCCCAGCGCCTCGCGCCGGCCGGTCGCCACCACCTTCGCGCCCTCGCGGGCGAAGATCTCGACGGTCCGCCGCCCGATGCCGCTGGTCGCGCCCGTCACGATGGCGACCTTGCCGTCCAACCTGCCCATCTTGCCCCCCTTTGTCGGTTCGATTTTCATGATACACCAAGCCCGACGAGGAGCATTGCATGACCGTGTTGGGAATCATGGGCGGCAGCGGCCTGTACGAGATCGCGGGCCTGAAGAACGCCGCCTGGAAGCGCATCCACTCGCCGTTCGGCGAAACCTCCGACGAGTTCCTGTTCGGCGAACTCGACGGCCAGCAGCTGGTGTTCGTGCCGCGCCACGGCCGTGGCCATCGCCACTCGCCGACCTCGATCAACTACCGCGCCAACATCGACGCCCTGAAGCGGGTCGGCGTCACCGACATCCTGTCGCTGTCGGCCTGCGGCTCGCTGAAGGAGAACCTGCCGCCGGGCCACTTCGTGATCGTCGACCAGTTCATCGACCGCACCTTCGCGCGCGACAAGAGCTTCTTCGGCGACGGGCTGGTGGCGCACGTCTCGATGGCCCACCCGACCTGCAATCGCCTCGCCCACGCGGTGCACGATTGCGCCAGGGCCGCCGGCTATCCGGTGCAGATGGGCGGCACCTACCTCGCGATGGAAGGCCCGCAGTTCTCGAGCCTCGCCGAGTCGCAGCTCTATCGCAGCTGGGGCTGCGACGTGATCGGCATGACCAACATGCCGGAGGCCAAGCTCGCCCGCGAAGCCGAGATCTGTTACGTGACCGTCGCCATGGTCACCGACTTCGACTGCTGGCATCCCGACCATGACCACGTGCAGGTGACCGACATCGTGCGCGTGCTGCACGACAATGCCGAGCGCGCCAAGGCGCTGGTCACCATGGTCGCCCCCAAGCTCAAGGCGTCGCGTCCGGCCCCCTGCCCGTCGGGCTGCGACCGCGCGCTCGAGTTCGCGCTGATCACCCAGCCGCAGGCCCGCGCCCCGGCCATGGTGAAGAAGCTGGAAGCCGTCGCCGGCCGCGTCCTGAAGGGCTAGGCCGCCCTTCAGATCGCGGGCGCGAGGCGGTGCGCGACGCGCGACGCCGCCCGCGCCGCGACCGACAGGAAGGCACGGAAGTCGAGGTGGCTGTCGCGCCCCGCGAGGTCGCTCAGGCAGCGCACGTTGATGACCGGGATATCGTCTCCCCAGCGCTGCGCGACCTGCGCCACCGCGCCGCCCTCCATCTCGACCGCCAGCGCGCCGAACGTTTCCTGCAGGCGGCGGCGCAGCGGCTCGGCATTGACGAAGCAGTCGCCGGTCAGGATCGGGCCGAAATGGATCGCCGGCTGGCGGACCCCGACGCCGACCGCCTCGGGCAGCGGGTCGAGGGCCAGCCCGTCCAGCGCCGCGCGCAGGCGCTGAACCACCGCCTCCGGCACCGCGTAGCCCGGCTCCCAGGATTGCCCCAGCGACGGCCGGCTGCCGGGCTGGATGGCCCAGAAGCCGTCCTCGCGCGACAGGCCGAAATCGTGCTGGGTGTTGCGCGTACCGACCACGACGTCGCCGACGCCCAGCGCCGGGTCGAGGCCGCCGGCGGCGCCGCACAGCAGCAGCGCGCGGCAGCCGAAACGGTCGAGCAGCAGCGAGGTCGCGACCCCGGCATTGACCTTGCCCGCCCCCGATTCGACGAACACCGCCTCGCGGCCGGCGATCTCGCCCGGCCAGAAGGCCAGGCCGCCGATCTCCTCGACCCGGCCGGGCCGGTCCGAGAGGTGCGCGAGTTCCTCGGGCAGGGCCGATATGACCCCGAGACGTGTGTTCGCCATGGCCGGATGGGCTATAACGGCGCCGCTTCCAACGCAATGGCTCCCGTGACCCTTCCCTCCCGCTCGACGCTGCTCGAGGCCTGCACCGCCTTCGCCGACGAGGCCGCCGTCGAGATCATGCGCATCTATGCCGGCGACCTCGGCACCCGCACCAAGGCCGACCGCTCGCCGGTGACCGATGCCGACCAGGCCGCCGAGACCATCATCCTGCGCGGCCTGCGCGCCCTGACGCCCGGCACGCCGGTGGTCGCCGAGGAGGAGATGGCGGGCGGTCACAAGCCGGTGCTCGACGGCGGTCCGTTCTGGCTGGTCGACCCGCTCGACGGCACCAAGGAGTTCATCAAGAGGAACGGCGAGTTCACCGTGAACATCGCCCTGGTCGAGGACGGCCGGTCGACCGTCGGCGTCGTGCTGGCGCCGGCCACCGCCACGTTGTGGCGCGGCGCCGCCGGACTGGGCGCCGAGAAGCGCGAGGGCGACGGGCCCTTCCGCCCGATCCGCACGCGCCGCGCGCCGGCCGGCGGGCTGACCGCCTGCGCCAGCCGCAGCCACAGCATCTACAGCGACCTCGACATCTGGTTCCGCAACAACGGCCTCACCGTCGCCGACCGCGTGCAGGCCGGCTCGTCGCTGAAGTTCTGCCTGATCGCCGAGGGCACGGCCGACATCTACCCGCGCTTCGGCCCGACCAGCGAGTGGGACACCGCGGCCGGCCAGGCGGTGCTGGAAGCCGCCGGCGGCGAGGTCGTGAAGACCGACGGCCGACCGCTGACCTACGGCCACCCGCCGTTCCTCAACCCGCATTTCATCGCCCGAACCCAGGACGCGCGTTGACGAGCGACAGCGGCCGCGTCGATGAAGCCGCCCGGCTGATCCGGGCCGGCGAACTGGTCGCCTTCCCGACCGAGACGGTCTACGGGCTGGGCGGCGACGCCACCAACGAGCGCGCCGTCGCCCGCATTTTCGAGGCCAAGGGCCGGCCCTCGTTCAACCCGCTGATCACCCACGTGCCGGGCGCGGCGGAAGCCCGCGCGCTGGTCCGCTGGAACGACCTCGCCGAGCGGCTGGCCCGCCGCTTCTGGCCGGGCGCGCTGACCCTGGTGCTGCCGCGCGGCCCGGGCTCGCCGATCGCGCTCCTGGTGACCGCCGGCCTCGATAGCGTCGCCATCCGGTCGCCCGACCACCCGTTGGCCCAGGCCCTGCTGCGCGCCGCCGGCCGGCCGATCGCCGCGCCCTCGGCCAACCGCTCGGGCGCCGTCAGCCCGACCCGCGCCGAGCACGTCGCCGAATCGCTGGGCGACCGCGTCAAGCTGATCCTCGACGGCGGCCCTTGCCCGGTCGGCGTCGAATCGACCGTGCTCGACCTCACCACGACGCCGCCGACGCTGCTGCGCCCGGGCGGGGTGACCCGCGAGGCCATCGAGGCCGAGATCGGCCCCGTGGCGCTCAGCGCCGCCCTGCCCGCCGTCGACGCCGCCCGCAAGTCGCCGGGCCAACTCGAGAGCCACTACGCCCCGTCCTGCCCGGTCCGGCTCGGCGCCACCGCCGTGGCCCCGGGCGAGGCGCTGCTGGCGTTCGGCCCACGGCCGCCGGCCGGCGCGCGCCGCACCCTCAACCTCAGCGAGGCGGGCGACCTCGCCGAGGCCGCCGCCAACCTGTTCGCCCACCTGCGGGCGCTCGACGGCCCCGACATCGACGGCATCGCCGTCATGCCCGTTCCCGAGACCGGGCTGGGCCACGCGATCAACGACCGGCTGCGCCGGGCGGCGGCGGATGACGCCACCCGCCCGCGACGCTAGGCTTGCCTGAAAGAGAGAGGAAACATGCCCGATACCTTCACCCCGCCCGTCATCCCGACGACCCCGGTGACCCCCGCCATCCTCGAGTCCCTGCGCGCCATCGTCGGCGACAAGGGACTGATCGTCGACGACGCCGGCAAGGAGCCGTTCGTGCGCGACTGGCGCGGCGTGCTGGCCGGCAATGCCGCCGTCGTCGTGCGCCCGGGCAGCACCGAGGAAGTCTCGAAGGTCGTGAAGCTGTGCCACGACAACGGCATCGCGATCGTGCCGCAGGCCGGCAACACCGGCCTGATGGGCGGCGCCACGCCCTACCCGGCCCATGCCGGCATCGTCCTCTCGGTCGGTCGCATGAACCGCGTGCTCGAGGTCGACACGGTCGGCTACAGCATGACCGTCGAGGCCGGCTGCGTGCTGCAGACCCTGCAGGAGACGGCGGCCAGCCACGACCGCTTCTTCCCGCTCAGCCTCGGCGCCCAGGGCTCTTGCATGATCGGCGGCAACCTGTCGACCAACGCCGGCGGCGTGCAGGTGCTGCGCTACGGCAACGCCCGCAACCTCGTGCTCGGCCTCGAGGTCGTGCTGCCCAACGGCGACATCTGGAACGGCCTGCGTTCGCTCAAGAAGGACAATACCGGCTACGACCTCAAGCACGTCTTCATGGGCGCCGAGGGCACCCTGGGCGTCATCACCCGCGCCGTGCTGAAGCTGTGGCCGGCGCCCAAGGACGTCGCCACCGCGTGGCTCGCCGTGCGCGATCCGAAGGCCGCCATCGAGATCCTGTCCGAGGCCCATTCGGCCTCCGAGGACAACGTCGGCTCGTGCGAGCTGATGAACCGCGCCGGCACCGACATGGTGCTGCGCCACATCCCGAACGTGCAGGACCCGCTCAAGGCCGAGACCGACTGGTTCCTGCTGCTCGAGTGGTCGTCGTCGCGTCCGCGCTCGGACGGCACCGAGGGCATGTCCGAGAAGATGGAGCAGTTCCTCGCCGACCAGATGGAGGCCGGCCGCGTGCTCGACGCGGTGATCGCCCAGAACGAGGCGCAGGCGCGCAACATGTGGGTGATCCGCGAGTCGGTGGCGCCGGCCTCGCGCGCCGAGGGACCGGGCCTCTCCTACGACGTGTCGGTGTCGGTGTCGCGCGTTCCGGCCTTCATCGAACAGGGCATGAAGGCGGTCTACGACATCCTGCCGTCGATCCGGCCCTACCCGCTCGGCCACATCGGCGACGGCAACATCCATTTCTCGTTCATGGGGCCGAAGGGCATGGACCGCGCGACGCTCGGCCAATACTCGCCGGCGATCACCCGCGCGGTCAACGACCTGGTGCGCGACATGGGGGGCTCGATCTCGGCCGAGCACGGCATCGGCATCGAGAAGATCGACGAGCTGGCGCACTACCGCAGCAAGATCGAGCTCGACACGATGCGCTCGATCAAGCGGGCGCTCGACCCGAAGAACATCATGAACCCCGGCAAGATCCTGCGGCTGTGAGCACCTTCGTCGACAGGCTGCGCGACATCGTCGGCGACCGCGGGCTGGTCGTCGACGCCGCCGGCAAGGAACCCTACCTCGGCGACTGGCGCGAGAACTTCATGGGCGCCGCGCTGGCGATCGTGCGTCCGGCCAGCACCGACGAGGTAGCGTCCGTGGTCCGGCTGTGCGCCGCGGAGAAGGTCGCGGTGGTGCCGCAGGGCGGCAACACCGGCATGGTGGGCGGCGC
>Ga0102832_1000894_pt1 | contig 30626 bp, 20 predicted proteins | sample EBPBio282013_DNA_FD_88942 | JGI IMG/M metagenome (GOLD analysis project Ga0102832, IMG submission 88942) | Wastewater treatment Type I Accumulibacter community from EBPR Bioreactor in Madison, WI, USA - Reactor 2_5/28/2013_ DNA (Illumina Assembly) | ecosystem: Engineered > Bioreactor > EBPR >... | reverse complement strand
CGATCGAGCAGGGCCTGGTGCGGGAGGAGCCGAACGGCTCGCGCAACCGCATCCAGACCCCCGTCCTGCTGCGGGCGGCCGAGACCAACGGCTTCGACGCGCTGTTCGGCGGCGCTCGTCGCGACGAGGAGAAGGCGCGTGCCAAGGAGCGGGTCTTCTCGTTCCGCGACGAGTTCGGGCAGTGGGATCCGAAGAACCAGCGCCCCGAACTGTGGACGCTCTACAACGGCCGGGTCAGTTCCGGGGAGAGCATCCGGGTCTTCCCGCTCTCGAACTGGACCGAACTGGACACCTGGGCCTACATCGCCGAAGAGAACCTGCCTCTGCCCAATCTCTACTACGCGAGCGAACGCGAGGTGGTCGAGCGGGGCGGGATGCTGTACGCGGTGAACGAATTCGTCCGGCCGCGAGAGGGGGAGGATGTCTTCACCTGTTCGGTGCGCTACCGCACGATGGGCGACGCCAACCTGACCGCCGCGGTGAGATCGGAAGCCACGACCAACGAGGAGATCGTGGCCGAGATCGCGGCGACCCGGTTCACCGAACGCGGCGCGACCCGGGGCGACGACAAGGTGAGCGAAGCGGCCATGGAGGATCGTAAGAAAGAGGGGTACTTCTGATGGAGGCGGATCTGCTACGGTTCGCGACGGCCGGTAGCGTCGACGATGGGAAGAGCACGCTGATCGGACGCCTGCTCTACGACTCCAAGGGCATCTTCATCGACCAGTTCGAGGCGGTCGAGCGGGTCAGCCAGCAACGCGGCGACGACTACGTCGACCTGGCGCTGCTGACCGACGGGCTGCGCGCCGAGCGCGAACAGGGCATCACGATCGATGTGGCCTACCGGTACTTCGTCACGCCCAAGCGGAAGTTCATCATCGCCGACACCCCGGGCCACCCGCAGTACACCCGGAACATGGTGACGGGTGCCTCCACCGCGGACGCGGCCCTGATCCTGGTGGACGCCCGCAAGGGCCTGACCGAACAGAGCCGCCGGCACGCCTTCCTGGCGACCCTGCTCGGGGTACGGCACCTGGTCGTGTGCGTGAACAAGATGGACCTGGTGGGCTACGACAAGGACGTATTCGACGCCATCGTGGCCGAGTTCAGCGCCTTCGCCGCCCGCCTGAACGTCCACGACCTGGGCTTCATCCCGATCTCGGCCCTGCTGGGCGACAACGTGGTGAAGCGGAGCGCCAACACGCCCTGGTACGACGGCACCTCGCTGCTCTACCACCTGGAGCACCTCCATGTGGCCAGCGATCGCAACCTGGTGGACGTCCGGTTCCCGGTGCAGTACGTGATCCGCCCGCAGCAGGCTCGGGCGCGCGACTACCGGGGCTACGCGGGCACGGTGGCCAGCGGGGTGATCAAGCCCGGGGATGAGATCATGGCCCTGCCCAGCGGCTTCACCTCGACCGTCGCCGCGATCGACAGCCCAACCGGGCCGGTCGATGCCGCGTTCCCACCGATGTCGGTGGTGCTGCGGCTCAACGACGAGATCGACATCTCCCGCGGTGACCTGCTCGTCCGTCCGAACAACCCGGCGACTCCCTCGCAGGATCTCGACCTCAGGGTCTGCTGGATGGACGAGCTGTCCGAGCTGACGCCCGGCCGCACGCTGGCGATCAAGCACACCACCACCTGGGCGCGGGTCAAGGTGAAGGACGTGCTCTACCGCGTCGACATCAACACGCTCCACCGCGACGAGGGCGCCAACTCGCTGAAGCTCAACGACATCGGACGGGTGCGGCTGCGCTGCACCAAGCCGCTGTTCCTGGACGACTACAGCGTCAACCGCTCCACCGGGTCGGTCATCCTGGTGGACGAATCGACGAACCGCACCGTCGGCGCCGGCTTCAACTGACGCCGCAACAAAAGATCAGGCGGCCCTGAGGGCGAGGAGAAGCTCGCTCCCGGGGCCGCCTGATCGGTTCTGGGTTACCGCTTGGGGAACTGCGGCGAGGTCTTGAGCGCCTCGGCGTAGTTCTTGTTCTTCGCACCGCCGGTGAGCCGGTAGGTGTCGGTGCTGTTGAGGGCGGTGTCGAAGTAGGACATGGCCAGGGCGCCGGTGCTCTTCAGCTCCTGGTAGGTGGTGGTGATCCACTTGGGGTTGTCCTTGAAGGCGGCATCGGTGAGGCCGGTCTCGGCCAGCCCCCACGCCACTCCCTTGGACTTCGCCCACGCCGAGATCTTGGAGAAGTAGCGGGGCTTGAGGCTGGGATCGACGGAGGTGCCGTGCTTGGCCGTTCCGTAGAAGCAGTAGACGTCGAAGCCTGCGATATCGACCGTGGTGTTCGGCCAGATGTTCTCGATGCGGTACTTCGATTCGCCGTACCACTCGTGGTAGCCCATCAGGATCACCGAGAAGCCGGCGTTGGGAGCGCCGTTGCGGAGGATCGGGCCCAGCCGCTCCTGCATGGCCTTCCAGTCGGCGATGTTGCCGTCACCTTCGGGCTCGTGGTGGAAGGCAACCCAGACCGGGCCGTTGACGGTCTTGATCTTGGCAGCCAGGTCCTTGGCCCAGGCGTCGCCCTTGCCGTTGGCGATCTCCTTCCAGGTCCCGATCTTCGGGAGCTTGAAGCTCATCCAGGGGATCCGTCCGGCGCTGACATCGGCCTTGGCCAGCCTGATCGCTGAGTCGACCTGATCGGAGCGCCAGTAGGTGCGGCGGACGCCGAGCCGCTGCCCGAGGCTCTTCTCCAGGCTGGCCGGGTCGGTGTTGCTGCCATGGGCGGCTCCGACCAGCGGAGCGCACTTGCCAATGCCACGGGCATTCAGCTTGCAGCCGTCGGACAGCGTGTAGCCGCCGGTCGTCGCAGCCGGCGCGGTGGTCGGCGTCGACGGCTTGGGCGCCGGGGTGGTGGGCTTCGGGGTCGGCTTGGGAGTCGTGGGCTTCGGCGCCGGTGCCTTCGCGGCCGAGCCGGACTTCTGGATCTTCACGATCAGGCGAGGGGCCTTCGAGCCGGTCGCCGAGATCTTGATGCTGCTGCCGCCGAGCTTGTTCGTGAGCCGGAAGGCGGCCCCGCTGCGCAACTGCTTGTCGAGCTTGTCCACGTCGAGGGAGAGCTTGACGGTCTTCTTGGCCTTCGCGGTCTTGCTGGCCTTCGGCTTGCCGGTGAGGAGATCGGGCCGCTTCTTGTAGGTCAGCTTGGTGGCGGACCAGCCCTTCTCGACGGGCGTGGCGACGATCTTGGCCCGCTTCTTCCCGGTCAGCGACTTGACGTGCACCTGCAGGGTGGCCGAGACGATCGACTCCCCGGGCTCAAGCTTGATGGCCGGGAATTGCACGTAGCCGGAGTAGGCCGACTTGCTCGCCCGAGCGGTCGACTTCTTCGGGTAGGCCGTCTTCGGCTTGGACTTGCTGACGTAGGTGACCTTCGTGGCGGCGACCGTTGTGGTCCGCTCGCCGGCGGGGGCGGCAGCCTCGGCAGTGGAGACGGGAATCGTGGTTACAGTGCTGAGCGCCATCGCCAGGCCGGCCAGCAGGCCGAGCGCACGAGCAGGCAGTTTCTTGACTGTCATCGGGGGTAATCGCTTTCAGGTTGGGTCCAGCTTGTGGATTCCGCCCTGGCATGACCCCCCTCATGCCGCCGTTCCCCCCAACGGGTTGACGTTCACCTGAGACAAAACATAACAGATTCTCAGAAAATATGGGAACTCAAGTCCCCCAAACGGGGGACACGAAGCTCAACCCTCTATCACGACTTGGTCGTGGAGCTCTCGGGGACACTCCGACAGCGAGGCTACTGCCAGCGCTTGCGCATCGCCAAGCCCACGTTGGTGTGGGTGGCCGTCAGTCGCTTGCGTGACATGGCAGCCACGATCCGCAGCGCGTGGTCGACCGCCGGTGCGGCCTTGCCGAAGAAGTCCAGATGCTCGTTCTCGCCGACGATGGTGATCACGTCCATCTGGTGCGCGGCCGCCCAGTCGAGCAGCGTCGGCAGCGAGAGGATCTGGTCGTACACGACTCGGTAGGGCCCGTGCCCCGGGGTACCGGCGAGCTTGCGTCCCCGGATTCGGCGTTTGTACTGCACGTGCAGCCAGTGGGGCGTGGTTCTGGCGGCGAAGCTGTAGACGCTGTCCCGATCCGGGGTCTTCAGGATCATCAGCCCACCCGGGCGAAGCGCCTCGTGCATGCGCTCGAGCACGTCCACCGCGCCGTGGATGTGCTCCAGTACGTAGGCGCAGTGCACGAGGTCGTAGGAATCCGGCGGAAGCTCGACGGTGCGCAGGTCGCCGACGATCCAGTGGTCGATATCGCCGCGCTCCTGGGCGCGGAGCCGCAGTGCGTCGGCGTCGCGGTCGACGCCGGTCAACTCTAACCGCATCTCCTCCAGGTCCCACGTCCACATCCGGCCGCAGCCGGCATCGAGGATGCGCAGCGGTCTGCCTTCGTAGAGTTCGGAACGGACGGTCGCGGTCAGCCGCGCATTCATCTCCGAACCCGTCACGGGTTCGATAGAAGCTGCCCTGGTATGTGGCATCGCCCCTCCTCCAAGGTGCCGTGGAGGCCGTGGAGAACTAAGCAAACTTTTCACTTGCCAAGAGGGTTTTGACCTGTTCAGCTGTGGGAATTCTGTGAGATCCGGTTCGCGTGCCCCGGGCGGATCGGGGCGGGGTCAGCGCGTGGTCAGCCAGGTAAGTGCCAGGGCGGTCAGGCTCAGCGTGATCTCGGTGATACCGAGCGCCAGCGGACGGACGGTCCGCCGCTCGGCGATCCTCGGCAGCAGCCACGACCGCACCGTGGTGAGCAGGAAGAAGACCGCCCAGGCCCGGTCCGCCTGCCCGGCGATGGCGAGCCCGGCCACCGCGATCGTCCAGCCGGCGTGCCAGGCGATGGAGGCATTGCGCCAGGCGAGCCGGCCGCGCTCCCGGATCATCGCCTTCACGTGGAATACGGTGCCGCCGAAGTAGCCGAACATCACCGCCGCGACGATCGCCGCCGTCGGCAGCGCGGGATCGTCCACCATCGCGACCGGATCGGGGAACCGCACCACCAGCACCATGACGGCGGCGAGCAGCGTGGTGAGCAGGCCGCCGGCAACGTGCCGTTCCTGGCGTCGCGCGGCCAGCCACAGCGCGACGGCCAACGGCAGAGCGAAGACCGCCAGCCACCACAGCACGGCCGGTCCGGCCAGCCAGACGGTGACCAGGCCGGCGACCAGGGTCGTGGCGCCGTAGGTTGCCAGGGCGGGCAGCCAACGTCCGCGCCTGGCCGGTGCCGATTTGAGCAGCCCTGAGGCGGCGTGGAAGGCGAAGTAGCCGATCACCCAGGTCGCCAGCATGGCCGCGAGGTGAAAGCCCAGCCGGCCGGCCTGCCAGCTCAGGATCACACCGGCCGCGAACGGCACCAGCAACATGGCCCACGCACCGTGCTGGTTTGGCAACCAGCCGGCGGTGCGGGTTCGTTCGGCCATATCGTGCACCGTAGCCGACTCCCCGGTGCGGCGAGGACCAAACTGTCGTTGGCAGGAAGCCGGCGCGCGGCGACGCGCGGTCCGGCCTCCGGGTCGGGGCTGTCGCCGGGTGCCGCGGAGGCTGATCTGGAGGGCTACTGCGCGGCGGCGGAGCGGCGCGAGCGGGTGACGGTGTAGTGACGATCCCGGGCGACGACCCGCGTCGGGCCGACCTGGGAACTCAGGAACAGCAGGTAGGGCAGGTGCGAGTTGAACACGGTCCAGAGCTCGCCGTCCGGGGACAGCGCGGGAATCGCGCTCCGCAGTAGCTCGAAGCCGGGAGTGGAGTCCTTCGTGGTGCCGCGATGGAAGGGCGGGTTGCACACCACCAGCCCGACCGAGGCCGGGGACGCCACCAGTGCGTCCGTGCGCCGTACCTCGACCTGGACGCCGTTCGCCAGCGCGGTCTCCCGCGCGGACGCGCAGGCCGCCCGCGAGACGTCGACGGCGAGGACGTCCCGGCCCTGACGGGCCAGCCAGGTCGCGAGGATGCCCGTGCCGCACCCCAGGTCCACCGCGCGGAGCGCGGCAACGCTGTCCGCCCGACCTTCGCCGTCATCCGCTGGGTCTCCGTCGGCCGGACGGGATTCCCCACGCGGGAATGACGGGAGCGTCTGCTGGAGCGACTGCAGCAGGAGGCGGGTACCGCCGTCCAACCGGTCGGCGGCGAAGGCGCCGGCGTGGCTCACCAGGGTGAGATCGTCCAGCTGGGCGGTGTGCGGCCAGGACAGGCTGCCCGGGATCGGATCCGAGGCGTGCAGCGCCCGTGACTTCTGGCGTCCCAGGCTGGCTCGGACGGTGCCGAAGCTGCGTGCCAGCACCTCGTTCATGCCGCGGGTGAGGTGCTTCTCCCGCCCCCCGGCGAGCAGCCGGACACCGGAGCCGGCGAACGCGGCCACCCGTTGGGCGTAGTCCTCCAGCATGCCGAGGCTCTTGGGGAGCCGCAGCAGGACGAGCGTGACTCCGGCCAGGCCGGTCTCGTCCAGCGCGCCGAGCGGGGCGAAGGTGAGCTCGCGTTCGTCTCGTAGGTCGTCGCAGTAGGCACGGACGGGGTGCCCGCCGGCGTGCAGGTGGTTGGCGAGGGCGGGGTCGTCGATCACCAGGACGAGCGGTTCCGGTGTCGGCGGCCCGGGGGTCTGCTGGGCCTGATCCCCGCCTTCGCGGGGATGACGGTGAGGGGGATCGGGTCGCTGCCGCGGGAGGCTCGCTTCGTCCACCAGGAGGCGGGAGACCGGGTCGAGCGTCACTGGAGCTGTCCGCGTGCCCGCAGTTCGGCGATCAGCTGGGCGTGGAAGTCCTCGTCGATGCGGTACTTCGCCCGGTAGATCAGGTAGCCGATCACGATCAGCACCAGCGGCAGAACCAGCATCACCAGCTTCATCACCAGCAGCCCGCCGGCATCGACGTCGCCGTAGGCCTCGGCGTCGTTGATTCCTGAGACGATCGCTGTGACACCGACGATCGCCGCCGCCAGCGCCGCGCCGACCTTGTTGATGAAGGGCTGCAGGGCGAAGGTGACCGCCACGTTGCGGCGTCCCAGCTTCCAGTGGCCGTAGTCGATGGTGTCGGTGATGAATACCAGCATCAGCAGCACGACGTAGCTCTGCCCGACGAACAGCAGCAGGCCGGCGATCCCGATCGGGAGCATGTTCATCGGCGAGAAGAAGAAGACGATGTAGCCGGCCACGATCATCGCGGTGGCGGCGGTGTACAGCGTCGAACGGCGGAACCGGCGGCGTAGCAGCGGGAAGGAGAGGAAGCCGAGGATCTGCGCGATCCCCAGCACCGCGCCGAAGATGGTGTACATCCCCTCGTCGCCGTAGGCGTACTTGAAGAAGTAGACCCCGAAGCTGGTGGTGGTGATATAGCCGGTCATGAACAGCACCATCGCGATGGCGGTCCACAGCAGTTGGTCGTTCTTCACCACGACGCCGGCGATCTCCCGCAGCGTGGTGCGCTCCTGCTCCACCGCGATCCTGGGCTCCTTCACCCCGATCAGGGTGACGACCTGACCGACCAGCATGATCGCGACCAGCGCGATCGCCAGCACCGTCCAGCCCTGGGTGCGCCCGAAGGTCTGGGTGAGAATGCCCTCGGAGCCGACCAGCGGCACGATCGCGACCACCACCGTGAACAGGCCGATGGTGGCGAAGATCTTCGCCACCGCCCCGATCCGCTCCCGCGCCTTCTGGTCGACCGTGAGCGCCGGCAGCATGGACCAGTAGGGAATGTCGTTGGCCGTCCAGGAAAGGCCCCACAGCAGGTAGACGACCGCGAAGCCGAGCACCCAGCCGGCGCCGCGGATTCCCCAGTCGGTGAACATCACGACGGTGAACAGTCCGGACGCGACCACCCCGGCGGCGATCCATGGCTTGTAGTGCCCCCAGCGGGTGCGGGTGTTGTCGACGATCGAACCCATCACGACGTCCATCACCGCGTCGAACAGCCGGGCCGCCAGGACGAGCACCGACACCCAGCCCAGCTCCCAGTCGGTCAGATCCAGCGCTTCGGTGAGGAACACCAGGAAGTACATGCTGACCAGCGTGTAGACCATGTCGCGGCCCAGCGTCCCGACGCCGAAGGTCCACTTGTTGCGGCGTTCCAGCGGATCGCTCAGCGGTGCGGACGGCCCGGCGCCCGCGGGAGAGCTGGTCATGGCTCGAAGCTACTCCAGAACGGTGGCGGCGAGCGGGATTCCGCGCCCGAAGCCCGAACGGATTGGCGAGACTGGGCACCCGGGCCCGCCCGCGCCGCCCAGAATGGAGGGTATGACTGCGAACCAGAGTGCGGCGATCAACCTTCGACTGGCCCAGGTGGGGATCCACCTGGAGGGCTTCGAGGATTCCGAGGGCGCCCGGCTCGTCGCTCCGATTCTGGCTCGCCAGCGTGAACTGCGGCGTCGCCTGGCCGATCGGCTCTGCGCCGCAGACCAGCGGATCCAGGACTTCCTGGACGACTACCTGGCCGAAACCGGGCTGCAGCCGAAGCTGCCGCGCCGTACCTTCGTGCTGGATGAGCCTGGCCTGGCCCGCGAACTGTCGCTGCCCTACGACCGGGACAGCTTCTCTTCTCCGCTGCTGAGCAGCTACCGGCTGGTCAACGGCGTGCTGCACAACCCGGCCAACGACCGCCGCACCACCGCCGGCGTCTTCCACATCGCCGAGGGCGGTCTGCCGATCCCCGACGACAAGATCGCCGTGGAGAAGGCTGTCTTCGCCCGGCTGCTGGAGCGCGCCTTCGAGCCGCCGGAGGTCGACAAGGTGCTGCCGTACACCGCGCAGCTCAACAAGCCCGCCGCCTGCTTCGTCTCCCTGCTGCTGCGTCCGCTGGTGGCGCCCGAGGTGCCCGGCCACGTCCGTGAGAAGCGCCTCGAGGTGCGCTTCATCGTGCCGGGCGGTCTGGTGGCCAATCTCGACTTCGTCGAGGGAATCTTCGGCAACGGCGGCGACCCCTATCTGCCGGAGAACGACTCCTCGCTGGCCCCGTCGACCTGGACCGGTCATTCCGGCCTGGTCGTCCTCGCTCCCCACCTGACCGCGGTGACGAAGAAGGAGCTCGGCCTGCCGCACATCAGCGAGGCGACCGACCGGCAGCGCCGTGACGGCCAGTGCTGGGAGCACGAGGACGAGCGCTACAACGGCGGCCAGGCCTTCAAGATCTGCGCCCGCGATGAACGTGGGGTCATCGTGACGGTGATCGCGGACAACTACTTCGGCTACTGCAAGAAGGAAGTGAAGACGCAGATCTCCTATTCGGCGAACCTGTTCGGCAACGCCGAGGAGGAGCACGCGGGTGGCGCGCTGGTGTACCCCTCCTACAACCTGGGTCAGGAGTATCACGAGACCTCCTGCGGCGAGGAGTACACCCTGGCCGAGGTGCTGGAGCGCGATCCCGAGCGGTTCCAGCTGCAGCCCGAGGGGCACGCCCTGGATCGCGAGCACTCCCACATCGTGCTGGTGCCCGCGAACGCCTACTACTCGCTGCGCAGCCTGACGGTGTCGTGGACGAACCCGAACGGCTCGCAGGGTTCGCTGCCGCTCCGTGCCGGCACCGCCTACCTGAGCCCGAACGGCTATCGCGTCCACATGGCCCAGGCCGCGGCCGACCGCACCCAGTGGGGCCTGATCGGGACGGCCCCCCGGGTGACCTCCTTCCACAAGCCTGCGACCGTTTCCGGCGGCGGCAAGTCCGAGGTCTCGAAGGCGATCACCGACGCCTTCATCTTCGGCAACGCCTATGCCCCCGACGTGGAGCGGGATCTGGACGAGGTGGCGAAGATCATCGACGGCGACTTCTCCGGCCGGTTCGCCGATCCGGCGGCGAACGGTGTCGACCACCGGCCGATCCTGGCCGACACCCGCTCGATCGGGTCGGTCATCAAGCTGCTCACCCCGTCCGACGAGTTCCATGACGGCTACAACTCCTGGCTGGAGTCGATCCCGCCGCACATCCTCGAGCTCGTCTTCGTGGTGAAACGGTTCTACCGGCCCGAGTGGGGCAGCGACTGGCGGTCGCACTTCACCGTGGGCCGGATCAACGGCCGGCTCGGCAACGCCCTGCGGCTGGACGGCGACAAGATCACCGTCAACATGCTGCGAGTGGGCTTCGAGGCCGACGGCTCCTGGCGACTGTTCGGACTGCGGCACGACTTCGCTCCCGCCATCAAGGTGCAGACCGAGGACGACATCACGGCCTCCACGGTGGTCTCGGGCACCGAACTCGGCCTGGATCCCCATCGCTCCTACAAGCTGGTGGAGAACTGCGAGAGCCTGCTGTTCCAGCGCCCGGACGACGCGATCCACCGCGGCTACGACAAGCAGGCCGAGCGCGACATCGCGACCCCGGGCACCTTCCTGTCCAACTTCCAGCCGTTGACCAGGCCCGAGGTCATCGCGATGCGCGACGACGCGGTGCACTTCAGCCAGTTCACCGAGCCGATGGCGAGGCTCCTCTCGAACTTCGCCGACGCCGAGGACGGCCCGCAGTACGTGGTGAGTTCGGCCAATCCGCGGCTGGTGGACGGTAAGCCGTCCAAGAACCCGCGCTATCTGCAGCAGCGCCCGGACCGAGCCAATGCCGCGCAGACGGCCGTCGCCGAGCTGGCGTCGTACCTGTACCGCCGGGTGGCCACCGACCAGCCGTTGCCGTTGCCGATCGACGTGGTGGCGGCAGGTCGCCGCAACAACCCGCCTGAGCCGGGTGTGCCGCCGCTCTCGGCCTTCAACCCGCTCCACTACATGGAGCTTCCGGAGCTGTTCGCCGAGTACATCTCCTCGATGACCGGCAAGTCGCCGTCCACCACGGGCGCCGGCTCCGAGGGCGCGCTGACGAAGGGCCCGTTCAACGCCCTGCCGGCGATCATCGACCTGAACGCGGCCTTCCTCTCCTATGCGCTGACCGGCTACGACGGCTGGGTCTCCTGCGCCGGCTTCGTCGGGCCGCATGTCCGGGTGGACCACGACATCTCCATGCTGGTGCCGGAGGTCTTCGCCCGGATGACCCCGGCCGAGCGGGACGCTCGCAGCCTGATCGCGGAAGGCTGCCTGGAGCGGCTGGAGGATTTCGAGTACGAGGGCCGCCAGGTGCTGGCCAGCCGGCTCGGCTACCGGATGACCGTCGGGTTCGCCCGCAAGTACTTCGGCCGCATCTTCCTGCACCCGCACGTGGTGTTCACCGAGGAGATGCTGCGTCCCGAGCAGCAGGATCCGGCGGTCTTCGCCGAGTCGGTCGCGGTGACGGTGGCCACCCACGAGCGGGTCGCCCGGGCGTACTTCGACGACGGCACGATCTCGCTCGCGGTGCCGCCGCTCCGCGCCCTGCTGGAGATCATGGCGCACGGCCGCTCGGCCGAGGGCTGGGAGCTGGACTCGCCGGAGTTCCGCGCGCAGTTCACCGCCGAGCACGTGCGGGCGGCGGACTGGTACCGCGCCCGGCTGGATGCCAAGCAGGCCGCCGCCGCGGGACGGGCCACTGCCGGCCTGGCGGCCATCGAGCGGTTCGTCGCCACGCCCGGCAACGAGGAGCCGTCGGAGCGGCTCGGCATGGCGGCCAGGGTGGCGGCGGCCAAGGTCGAGCTCGCCAAGTTCGCCAGCCCCGAGTGGCGCGAGAGCATCGTCGGGACGGTCGGCGGCCAGGGCTTGTGAACCCCTGACCGGCGGCCGCCGGTCAGGGCAGGGTGTCGGTACCGAAGGTGTCGTACCAGTCGCCGGCGAAGGCCGCGACCGCCTGGGTGACGTCCGGAGTGGCCAGCGCCGCCCGGAGCAGTTGGGGCGGCAGGGTGACGGCCTGGGCTCCGGCTTCGAACGCCGCCGAGACCTGCGCGACGTTCTTGAAGGAGGCCGCCATGATCCGGCAGTCGGCACCGTGCCTGTCGATGAAGCCGCTGAGCGACTTGATGGTCGACACGGTGTCGATGTCCAGGCTCTCCATCCGGTTGAAGTAGGGGGCGATGTAGTTGGCGCCCGCCGCGATCGCCAGGATTCCCTGGGCCTTGGAGTAGATGGCGGTCGCGGTCACGCCGATGCCCTCATCGCGCAGCAGGCGCATCGCCTTGATGCCCTGTTCGGTGGTGGGCACCTTCACGTACACCTCGTCGTCCACCATCGCGCGCAGCCGGTGGGCGTCGGCGACGATGCCGGCGGCATCCTGGGCGAGAACCTGGATGTGCAGCGAACGCTCCCGGCCGATCACCTCGCGAATCCGGCGGAAGTGGGGGTAGAGGTCGATCCGGCCCTCGGCCTTGATGATCGTCGGGTTGGTGGTGACGCCGGCGACCGGGTAGATGGGCGTCATCTCCTCGATTGCGGCGAGGTTCGCGGTGTCGAACAGGATCTCCATCGGCTTCTTCCTCCGTTCAGGTCCGCCGCCGGCCAGGCACGGCCGTCCGCGGGTCACGAGATCGCTGTCGCCACGGGGCCGGAAAGCGACTCCATAGCGATCAGCCGCTCCAACCGTAGCACGCAGCCTGTTTCCGTATTGCGATAAACCGCAAGTTCAGCGAAGGGGTAAGCAGTCCCGTCCAACGGGGAATAGGAGCATTAGTGTTCCGATACACGCCTCAGGTATCACGATGTACTACTTGACGTAGTACGCGATACTGCGTAGTCTCTGGTGGTGACGCAGCTTTCGATTGCGTCGCAACCGTAAGTCGGCGACGAACCGGTCGCCCAGGCGACACTCAAGGACGTGTGAATATGAGCGCAGAGCGCCACCTCTTGGCCATCACGGCGTGCCCCTCCGGCGTCGCCCACACCTATATGGCCGCGGAAAACCTGGAACAGGCCGCGGCGCGGCTTGGCTACACCATGAATGTCGAGACCCACGGTCAGATCGGAGTCGAGGGCGAGTTCAAGCCCGAGGACATCGAGCGGGCCGAAGCGGTGATCATCGCAGCGGATTCCAAGGTCTCGCTGGATCGATTCGTCGGCAAGAAGGTCATCGTGACCGGCGTTGCCGAGGGCATCCACAAGCCGGAGGAGCTGATCCAGCGCGGGCTGGCCGCCAGCCCGCTGCAGGGGACCGGCACGCAGACCTCCTCCGCCGACCAGCCCAAGCAGCGCCAGGGGATCTACCGGATCCTGATGAGCGGCGTCTCGCACATGATCCCGTTCGTCGTCGTCGGCGGCCTGCTGATCGCCATCGCCTACGGCATCGGCGGCGTCCCCACCCCCGGCGGCCTGGTGATCCCCGAGGGCTCGATCTGGGAGACCCTGGCCGGCCTGGGTGGCCTCGGCTTCACCCTGATGGTTCCGGTGCTGTCGGGCTACATCGCCTATGCGATCGCCGATCGGCCCGGTCTGGCACCGGGCATGATCACCGGCCTGCTCGCGATGACCCCGGCGCTGTACAACTCCGAGGCCGGCGCTGGCTTCATCGGCGGCATCATCACCGGTCTGATGTCGGGGTACGCGGCTCTGGCCATCAAGCGGATCCCGGTCCACAAGTACCTGGCACCGATCTGGCCGATCATCGTCATCCCGATCGGCAGCTCGTTGCTGGTGGGATTCATCTTCATCTTCGTGCTCGGCGGCCCGATCGCCTTCCTCTTCACCAGCCTCACCGCGTGGCTGGCCGGCATGCAGGGCGTCGCCCCGATCGCTCTCGGCCTGATCCTCGGCGCCATGATCGGTTTCGACATGGGCGGCCCGGTCAACAAGGTGGCCTTCATGTTCGCCGGCGGCCTGATCGCCACCGGCAACTACATGCCGCAGGGCATGACCTCGGTCGCCATCGCAGTGCCGCCGATCGGCATGTTCATCGCCACCCTGATCGCCCGCAAGCTCTACGAGGAGACCGAGCGCCAGAACGGCATCGCAGCGGGCTTCATGGGCTTCTTCGGCATCACCGAGGGTGCGATCCCGTTCGCCGCGGCCCGGCCGCTCGCGGTCATTCCGGCCAACGTGATCGGTGCCGCTGTGGGCGCAGCCCTCGCCGGAGTGCTCGGGGTGCAGAGCCAGGTGATGTGGGGCGGCCTGATCGTCGCCGTGCTGGGTGGCGTCAACCAGCCGATCCTGTTCACGCTGTGTGTCCTGGTCGGTGGCTTCGTCACGGCTCTGATCGCCATCACCTTGATGCGCGTGACCTCGGGCAAGAAGCAGTCGGCGCCGGCGGCCGTGGCGGCCGTGGCCGAGGCGACCCCCTCCGTGGCGGCCCCGTCGGTGGCGTCCGTCGACGCCGCGCCGCTGACCGGTGGCGGTACCGCGACCGCGGTCAAGACCCGGCCCGCCAGCGTGCTGGACTACATCTCCACCGAGACGATCCTGATCGACTCCAAGGCGACCGATCGCGACTCGATGATCCGGGAACTGGTGGCGCTGGGCGTGGGCACCGGGCAGGTGGCCGATGCCGAGGTGGTCTTCCGCAGCGCCCTGGCCCGCGAGGCCCTGATGTCGACCGCCGTCGGCGAGGAGATCGCGATCCCGCACGCCAAGTCGGACGGTGCCGCGCGGCCGATGGTCGCCTTCGCCAAGGCCAACGGCATCGACTGGGGTTCGCCCAGCGGCGACCTGGCCAAGCTGGTGTTCCTGATCTCGGTGCCCGAAGCGGACGCCGGCGACGAGCACCTGCGCATTCTCGCCAAGCTCTCCCGGGCGCTGGCCCGGGCCGCGGTGCGGGACGCCCTCCACGCGGCGGCCACCCCGGCCGAGGTGCTCGAGGTGCTCCGCTCCGCGGTCGACTGACCCGAACGAACAGGGGATGGGGTTCCGGGCGCTCGCCCGGAACCCCATCCCGCTTCCCAGCTTCCGTCCGATCGCGAACCGAACCTCCGGTAGGTTTCTGATTCGTAGGAAGGTGAAGAAAAGGCCATGAGCGACAAGAAGGCCCGCGAGGCCTACATCCTGAACCGCCTGGCGCGGGACGGCTCCTTGTCGGTGGCGGCGCTGTCTCGTGACCTGGGGGTATCCGAGGTCACCATCCGGAGCAACCTGCGGGAGCTGGAGGGACGCGGCCTGCTGCTGCGCACCCACGGCGGCGCGCAGGCCAGCACCTTCCAGTCGGTGCTGGAACGTCAGCGCAACCGGCTCGACGAGAAGGGCCGGATCGCCGCTGCCGCGGCCGCCCTCGTCCGCGACGGCGACTGCCTGATGATCGAGGCCGGGACCACGACCGGGGCGCTCGCCAAGGAGCTGACCGGGCGGCAGGGCCTGCAGATCGTGACCAACTCCACGCTGACCTTCGCCGCGGCGCGCCTCAACAGCGACCTGGGGCTGGTTCTCACCGGCGGAACCTTCCACCACGAATCCGAGTCGATGGTGGGCTCCCGGGCGCTCGCGACGATCGCCGAGTACAACGCCCGGCTCGCCTTCGTCGGCACCGACGGCTTCACCGGTGAGCGCGGGCTGACGACGCAGTTCGCCGAGGGCGCCGACGTCATCCGCGCCATGCACGCCCGGGCGGAGGAGACCTGGCTGCTCGCCGACTCCACCAAGTACGGCCGGGCCGGCTTCGTCAGCGTGCTGCCGCTGGCCGAGGTCGCAGGCGTGGTGACCGATTCCGGGCTCGGCGAGGAGTCCGTGGAAGCCCTCGAAAGCCTGGGAGTACGGGTCATCCTCGCGTAGCGAGGCTGCGCGCTAGGTCGTGACCAGGTTCGATACCCCGTTGGCGCGGGCGAGATCCTCGAACTCGGCCAGCTGGGCCCGGGTGAGCATGCGCGGGTTCTCGTCCGTGTCGAAGACGTAGGTCAGGTGCGGCTGCACGTCGTACTTGGCGGCGGCCAGCGGGTTGTAGTTGAGCAGTTCGTAGCGGACGCCGGGGTGGATGCCCGAGATGAACCGCGCGATTCCCGCGATATTGGCCACGGTGTCGGTGATGCCGGGGATCAGCGGCGTGCGAACCGTGACGTCGTCGCGGCGGTCGCTGCGCAGCAGCGCGGCCAGGTTGGCGAGCACCTGTTCGTTGCCGCGCCCGGTATAGCGCCGGTGCGCCTCGGGATCGATCAGCTTGCAGTCGGCGAAGACGTGATCGACCCAGGGCAGGGCCTCGAACAGGAACTCCTCGCGCACATTCAGCGCGGTCTCGATGGCGGTGTTGATGCCCTCCTCGCGGAGTGCGCGCAGCAGGGCGACCGCGAAGTGCGGCAGGAACAGCGGCTCGCCCCCGGAGACCGTCACGCCGCCGCCCTCGCCGAAGAAGACCCGGTCGCGCTGGGCGATCTCGACGAGTTCCGAGACGGTGTACCGCTTGGCGTCGTAGGCGATGGCGCCGGTCGGGCAGACCCGGGTCAGGGTCTCCCAGTCGGCCTCCGCCGCGGTGTCGACGTGCACAGCGCCGCCGGCGTCCTGGCTGACCGCGTCCCCGCCGGCCTCCAGGCACAGGCCGCAGTCGATGCAGCGGCCCCGGAAGAAGACCGGACGGATCCGCGGGCTGATCGTCTCGGGGTTCTGGCACCAGGCACAGGCCAGGCTGCAGCCCTTCAGGAAGATCGTGGTGCGGATGCCATGGCCGTCATGGGTGGAGAAGCGCCGGATGTCGACGACATTCGCCGCCAACTCCGGGCACTTCTGGGCCTGCTCAGTCACCGCGTACGCGTCCGGGTCACAGATCCTGGGTGGTGCGGGCGATGATCTCGTCCTGCAGGTCGCCGGAGAGCTCGGTGAAATAGGCGGTGTAGCCCGCCACCCGGATCGTCAGGCTGCGGTAGCGATCCGGATCCTGCTTGGCCGCGATCAGGTCTTCGCGGCGCACCACGTTGAACTGGACGTGGGGCACCTCCAGGGCGACGAAGGCCCGCAGGAACTGCGCGAACTTGTCGACGTTGGTCTCCGAATCGAAGAACTCCGGCAGGAACTTCAGGTTCAGCAGGCCGCCGTTCGAGGTGTACTCGTTCGCCATCCGCGATACCGACTGCAGCACCGCCGTGGGCCCGGCCATGTCGCGACCGTAGACCGGGGAGAGGCCGCCGTCGGCCAGGGGAGTGCCGGCCTTGCGCCCGTCCGGCGAGGCGCCGACGTTCTGGCCCATCGGGACGTGCGCCGACACCGTGTACATGCCGGTGTGGTAGCGGCCGCCGCGGATGTTGGTGTAGCCCGCCAGCCGATCGGCGAAGTAGCCTGCCCACTGCTCTCCGAGCTCGTCGACGTAGGCGATGTCGTTGCCGTACTTCGGGGCCTTGTTCAGCATCAGGGCCTGTTCGACCTCGTAGCCGACGAAGTCCGCGCGCAGGGCCTCGAGCATCCGCTCGCGGGAGATCAGGCCGTCGTCGAAGACGAGCTGCTTCAAGGCGGCCAGCGAGTCGGCCAGCGAGGCGACCTGGATCATCTGGATGCCCGAGAGGTCGTAGAGCGCGCCGCCCGCCGTGACGTCCACGCCCGCGGTCAGGCAGTCGTCGATCACCGCCGACAGGAAGGCGGTCGGCAGCACGTCCATGTGGGCGCGCTCGACCACCTCGCAGGCCGCGATCATGGCGTCGATGAAGTGGTCGATCGTCCGGGCGAAGGCGGTCTCCAGCTCGGCCCAGGTGGCGAAGTCGGTCAGCGAGCCGTTGTCCGGGCCGATCCGCTGGCCGGTCTGCAGATCGATGCCGCCGGTGAGGGTGAGTTCGAGCGCCTTGTTCAGGTTGAACATCGCCGCGTCGCTCCAGCCCAGGTTGTTGCCCTGGGTGGTCAGCTCGACGCAGCCCACGATCGCGTAGTCGAGGGCGTCGGCGTGGCTGACGCCGACCGCCTCCAGCGCGGGGATCACCGAGCGGTCGTTGAAGAACTGCGGCATCCCGCTACCGCGGGCCACCACGCGCACCGCCTCCTTCAGCAGCGCCTCGTCGGTGTCGTCGTGGAGGCGCACCGACAGGTTGGGCTGCGGCAGGCCGAGGTGCTTCTGGGCCTGCAGGAAGAGGAAGGACAGCGGGTTGGCGACATCGTTGCCGGCGCGATCCTGACCGCCGACGGCGATGTTGAACCCGATCGGGAAGCCGGCGAAGTACTTCGCGCTGTGGGAGTTGCGCAGGTAGACGACCTGGTTGAACTTCAGGAACAGGCATTCGATGAGTTCGAGAGCGTGCTCCGGGGTGAGTTCGCCGGAGGCGATCCCAGCCTCGTAGTAGGGCAGCAGGGCCAGATCGAGGCGCCCGGGCGAGAACGAGGACGCGTTGGATTCGGTGTGCAGCACGACGAACAGCAGCCAGGTCGCCTGGACGGCCTCGTGGAAGGTCTCGGCCGGACCGGTTGCCAGCTTGCGCATGATCCGGGCCACCTCGCGCAGCTCGGCGGCATCCGCAGGATGGGTCTCGGCCAGCGCGTCGGCCCGCTCGGCATAGCGCAGCGCGAACTCCTGGACGCCCTGCATCGCGATCTCGACCGCGCGGTAGAACTCGGCCTGCTCGCCGGTGGCGGTGGCGCCGCGCACCGAGGCTTCCCGGGCCAGCCCGGCCGGGCCGTGCTGCAGCCACTTGGTGGTGTTCGGGCAGATGTGGCCCTGGGCGTGATCCTTCTGGTTGATCTTGACGACCTTCGCGATCTGGTCGATCTCGGTGCCGTAGCGCTGCCGGATCACGTCCTCCAGCGACACTCCCTGCCAGGCCGGGTAGATCTGCTCGCGGAAGGCGCGAATGGTCTCGGCGTCGACCTCGAAGCGGTCCTGCGGGCGGGTGGGCAGGGTCTCGATCTCGCGATCGATCCAGGAGGCCCCCGCCTCGGGGGTGATCACGCCGGCGCGCACCGACGGCGTCCGGTTGCCCACGATGAGCTCGCCGGGGGTGATGCGGATGGGCAGCTCGCGCAGCGCGGCGGCCAGCGCCAGCGCGCGCTTGACGATCACCGGCTCCTGGGCGTGCTCGCGATAGACGCGGGTCGTGATGAGCGCCTGGTCGGCACAGACCACCCGTGGCTCGGCGAGCATCGCCTCGCGCAGGCGGTCGATCCGCGGCGTGGCGGCGAGGGCTGCCAGGACGGTCGAATCGATGGTCTCGGGAGCTGTCGTCATCACTGGCCTTTCAGTCCGACACGAGCGAGTGTATCGATGTACTAAGCCTACGGCGGCGCCGTAAAGTGGTCAAGCCGTTATTTCATCGTTGCGTGGATTCACGGACGATCAGCGTGCCCGGCAGGGTGAGCCGCTGCCACTCCCGTCCGGGATCCTCGGTGCGCTCGAACAGCAGCTGCATGGCCCGCTGCGCCAGCTGCCCGGCGTGGTGGTCGACCGAGGTCACCGCCGGCTTCACCTCGCCGCTCAGCGGGGTGTTGTCGAAGCTGGCCACCGCCACGTCGCGTCCCGGCTCCAGGCCCTCGGCGCGCAGCAGGCTGATCACCGACAGCAGGTGGGTGTCGTTGTAGGTCACCACGCACTCGGGCCGGCCGCTCCGCAGCGATTCCGCCAGCCCGGCCGCTCCGCCGAGCGCCGGGACGACGTCCCCGCCTCCCAGCCCGTCGGCCAGGCCGGCCAGGCGGTCGTCGAACTGGGCCGAGGCCCGCTCGCCGCCCACCAGGAGGGCCTTGGTGATGCCGGCCTCCCGCAGATGGGTGCCGAGCAGCCGTCCGGAGGCGGTGTTGTCGACGCCGACGTAGTCGGAATCGAGCCCGGGCACCTCGCGCAGCAACTGGACCATGGCGAACGGACGGGGCTCGGCCAGGCAGCGCAGGCCATCGGCCGTCGAGGCCGGCGTCGGCAGCAGGATCAGGCCCCCGATCAGGTGCTCGACCAGGGAGAGGGCGATCTGGGATTCGCGCGCGGGGCTGCCGAAGGAGAAGCCCAGGATGGCGTTGGTGTCGTAGGCGTCCGCCGCCCGGTCGACCGACATCGTGAGCTCGGCGAAGAACGGGTTGCGAATGTCGGTCACCAGCAGGCCGAGCAGGCTCGACCGGCCGTAGCGGACGGCTGTGGCGGCCCGGTTGTACACGTAGCCGAGTTCCAGCATCACCTGGCGCACCCGTTCCTTCGTCGGGGCGGTGATGCGAGGGTGGTCGGCCAGGACCAGCGAGACCGTGGTGCGGGAGACGCCGGCGGCCTCCGCCACGTCGCTGATGGTGGTGCGGCGTGACACCGACCTCACCTTGCTCCGCACCCGGCTCACTGTACTCGTCGGCACCACCCTCGGCGGCCCGGCGCTCCGTGTCGGCAACGCACCGTCGGTCAGGCATCGTCGGCCTTGGATCGGACGTGCTGCCGGGCTTTGCCGCGGGCAGAACATAGACTCCGGAAGGAACCATCGCCGTCCGAGGAGAATCCGCATGCCCAGTTCAGCGCGTCTGCGCCGCCTGCTCTACGGCGGAGTCGGTGTCACCCTGACCCTGGCCCTGGCGGCGTGCAGCGGCGGTGGGGTGACCACCGGCGAGCGGCCCAACCGGCCCACCTCGGTCGTCGAGCCGAACTTCGATCCGCAGACCGATCCGGACGCGCTGGCCATACCGCTCGACTCGCTGCCGGGTTACCACCCGGGGACGCCGGGGACGGACGGCTGGACGTCCGTCCCGATGACCGACACCGACGGCGACGTCAGCTGGCGGATCTGGGACAACGACAACCAGGTGGTGCCCGACTACACCCCGAACGCCACGGTCGCCTTCGGGGCGGCGCAGACCTACACCGAGGTGCCCGGCGTCCTCACCTTCCGCGGCAACCACCAGCGGACGGCGCCCGCTTACGGCACCGCCGACGTCACCCAGAAGAAGCTCGACATCGTCTGGACGCAGGAGATCGGCGAGGCGAGGGGAGACGGCTCCTACTTCCCCGGCGCCGGCTGGACCGGCCAGCCGCTGCTGGTGAACTGGCCGGAGCAGACCCGGCAGGCGATGGGCTTCGAGCCCGAGTTCGCCGACAAGGATCTGGTCGAGGTGCTCTACCCGGTCTTCGAAGGCAAGGTGTACCGGCTCGACCTGGAGACCGGCAAGCAGACCAAACCCCCGATCGACGCCGGCTGCGGCTTCAAGGGCACCGGTTCGGTCGACCCGCGGGGCTACCCACTGCTGTACGCCGGGCAGGGCCTGAACGACATGGACGACGACCTCGACACCGCGGACTGCCCGTTCCGGTACCGGATCTTCGACCTGATCCAGAACAAGGAGGTCTCCGGCTGGTCCGGCGACGACGACCCGGCGCGGCCGCGGAAGGACTGGGGGGCGTTCGACTCGTCCGGCCTGGTGAACGCGGCCTCGGACACCCTGATCGAACCGAGCGAGAACGGGCTGGTCTACAAGGCCAAGCTGAACGCGACGTTCGATCCGGCGGCGAAGACGGTGAGCGTGAACCCCGTCCTGACCAAGCTGGAGTACAAGACCCCGGTCAGCGACACCTTCGGGATCGAATCCTCGGCGGTGGCCTACCGCAATCTGATGTTCGCCTCGGACAACGACGGCAACCTCATCTGTTGGGACGCCACCACGATGCGGATCGTCTGGGCCCGCGACATCGGCGACGACTCCGACGCCTCCATGGTGCTGGAAGAGGCCGCCGACGGCGTCTTCCTCTACCACGGCAACACCCTCGACAACCGCGGGCATGCGGGCGACGACAACTACACCTACCTGCGCAAGATCAACGCGCTGACCGGCGAGCTGGTGTGGGAGCACAAGGTGCCCACCGTCGCGTCCTACCCCAACAACGGTGGCCTGCTGGCCACCCCGGTGCTGGGTCAGGGCGAGATCTCCGACCTCGTGCTCTTCAACGTCTCCAAGACCACCGAGCCGGCGCTGTGCGTGTTCGGCAAGTGCCTGGGCGACTTCGGGGGCGAACTGATCGCCCTCGACAAACTGACCGGGAAGCCGGCCTGGACGCGGTCGCTCGACCGGTACTCCTGGAGTTCCCCCGTGGTGTTCAAGGGAACCGACGGCCACTCCTACGGGGTCTTCGCGGACGCCGGTGGGCTGCTGCACCTGTTCGACCCGAACACCGGCGAGGACTACTCCACTGTGAGCCTGGGCAAGAACGTCGAAGCCTCCCCGGCGATCTACGACGACATGATCGTGGTGGCCTCCTATGACAAGAAGATCTTCGGCATCAAGATCAGCTGACTCGTCTGCGGGGTTCTGGCCCATTACGCTGCCATGGTGCGGCGGTTGCTGAAGATCCTCGGGATCGTGCTGGGTTCGATCGTGGTCGTGTCGTTGGTGGCCACGGTCGGCGTCTACTGGTGGCAGCGGCCGATGTTGCTGACCGGCACCGGCTACGCGGCGCACAACGCCTGCGCGGTCTCGCTGGTCGCGGGACGCGACGACCCCGCCGCCGATCTGCCCGACAACCCGCTGGTACCTGTGCTGGAGACGTCGATCAGCGCGGACGGCGCGCAGAGCGCGGTGCTGGGACGACTCGCCCGCCAGAGCGCCTGGTTCACCCCCGGCTACGGGTGCACGGTCGCCGGCCAGGCACCGTCCCTACCGCCGGCCACCCCGGTGAGCGCCGAGGCCAACCCGTACGCGAACGCCCCGGCTCCCACGCCCTCGGCGGCGGTGCAGGCGGCCCTCGATCACGCCTTCGGTAACGACCTCGACGATGCCGGCCGGAGCGCGCTCGGTACCCGCGGGATCGTCGTGCTCAAGAACGGCAGGCTGGTCGCCGAGCAGTACGCCGACGGTTTCGACGCCGACACGCCGCAGCTCGGCTGGTCGATGACCAAGAGCCTCACCAACCTGCTGGTGGGCCGCCTGGTCGCCAAGGGCGAGGTGAACCTGGACGATGACCGGCTGCGACCGGAATGGACCGACGACCGCGCGTCCATCACCGTTCGAGACCTGCTGCAGATGACCAGCGGCCTGGCCTGGGACGAGACCTACGACCTCGGCACGCCGATCACGCGCATGCTCTATCTGGAGCCCGACATGGGTGGATACGTCGCCTCCCAGCCGCTCGCGCACGAGCCGGGCACCTACCTGCAGTACTCCAGCGGCAGCACCACCCTGCTGTGCTCGATCCTGGCGCCCTCCCGCGGTGGCGCGGACTGGCCCCGGCAGGAGCTGTTCGCCCCGCTCGGGCTGGGCAGCATGACGCTGGAGCCGGATGGCGTCGGCACACCGGTCTGCGGCTCCTACGCCTGGGCGACCCCACGGGATTGGGCCGCGGTCGGCCAGTTCGCGCTGACGGACGGGGTCTGGAACGGCACCCGGTTGCTGCCGGAGGGCTGGATGGCCACCTCGGTCGCCGCCGTCGACGTCGAATCCGAGGAGGAGGGCTACGCCTCGGGCTGGTGGGCCAACCAGCGTGCCGACGGCACCGTGCGCTACGCGGAGCTTCCCGCCGACACCTACTGGGCCAGCGGCCACGACGGCCAATGGCTGGTGGTGGTCCCCTCCGAGCAACTGGTGGTGGCCCGGCTGGGCTTCACCCCCGAGGCCGACGAGCAGGTGGTGGAACTCGTCGCCGAGCTGGTGGACGCGCTGGGCTGATCCGGCGCTGCCGCGAGACTCTCGACGGAAGGCAGCCCGCGGGTTCACCATGAGCTATGACGACGAAGTACCTGCTCATCGGGGGTGGCACGGCCACCGCCCGCGCGGTGGAGGGCATCCGCGAACACGACGCCGAGGGCACGATCACCGTGGTGACCGCCGAACCGCACCTGCCCTACGATCGTCCGCCGTTGTCGAAGGGCGTCCTGCTCGGGGCGGACGATCCCTCCGCAGCCCTGCCGCACGATGAGGCCTGGTACCGCGAGAACCGGGTCGAACTCCGGCTGGGCGATCCGGTCGCGAGCATCGACCTGGACGCACGCGCGGCCACCCTGATCAGCGGCGAACGGCTGGAATGGGAGCGACTGCTGCTGGCGACCGGCTCCTCCGTGCGCCACCTGGAGGTTCCCGGTGCGGAGCTGCCCGGGGTGTTCTCGCTGCGCACCCTGGAGGATTCGCTCGCCCTGCTCGACCGGTTCAAGGAAGGCGGCCGGGTGGCGATCGTCGGCGCGGGCTGGATCGGGCTCGAGGTGGCTGCCGCGGCGCGCAGCCACGGCTGCTCCGTGGTGGTGATCGAACCGCAGCAGGTGCCGCTGCTGGGGGTGATGGGGGAGCGGATCGGCGGCTGGTTCGCCGAACTGCACCGCTCGCACGGCGTCGACTTCCGCTTCGGTGCCGGTGTCGCGGCGATCGACGGAACCGAGGCCGCCACCGGCCTGACCCTCACCGACGGCACTCGGGTGCGTGCGGGCACGGTGGTGGTCGGCGTCGGGATCCGTCCGAACACCACCCTTGCCGAGGCGGCGGGCCTGGACGTCGACAATGGCATCGTCACCGACGAGGCGCTGCGTGCCTCGCGTCCGGGGGTCTGGGCGGCCGGCGACGTGGCCAACTGGCGGAACCGCGCGCTGGATGCCCGGCTGCGGGTCGAGCACTGGGCGAACGCCTACGACGGCGGGCTGGCCGCCGGGCGCTCGATGGCCGGCACGGAGGTGGTCTACGACCCGTTGCCCTTCTTCTATTCCGACCAGTACGACGCCGGCCTGGAATACACCGGCTATGTGCCACGGGGTACCGAGACCGAGGTCGTGCTGCGCGGTGACCCCGAGACCGGCGCCTTCATGGCCTTCTGGGTGGTTCCCGAGGGCGAGGGGGTGCGGGTGCTGGCCGGCATGCACGTCAACACCTGGGACACCGTCGACGCGATCATCGCGCTGATCCGCGCCGATCACCCGATCGACCGCGAGCGGCTGGCCGATCCGGCGGTGGCGCTGGACGACCTGCCCGTCCCCTGAGTCTCGAGGAGCGCTCGCATCGGTTGTCGGGAGGTGAACCTCGTCCTCGGTGACGCCAGGGCAGATCGTCCCGGGTGCCTGGCCGGCGGATCGGCGATCCTGGTGACAGAGCATGCCCCGGGGCCAGGTGTACGCTCCGAAGGGTGGGCGAGACACCGGTATTTGCACACCCTCCGTGGGCGTACGTGTTCGTCGACGGCGCGGACGATTCCCACCCGGGGTACCTCAGGGTCCGGGAGGGTGACGGTCGCCCGGGCGCGGTGATCCTGGCGGTCCGGGACGGTCAGATCGCCATGGTGGAGGTCTATCGCAGGCCGCTGGGGCGCTCCCTCCTCGAACTTCCGCGGGGCTACCGGGACGACGGCGAGACCGTCGAACAGGCCGCGTGTCGCGAACTCGCCGAGGAGACCGGGCTGTCGGTGTCCGCCGAGCGTCTGATCGCCCTGGGAGCGGTGGCGCCCAACGGGGGCGTCCTGGAGTCCGTCGTCGAGTTGTTCATGGTCGTCGTGCCCGACGGCGCCGGCCCGTTGTCTCCGGCCGATCGGGAAGTCGGCTCGGCCCGGTGGATGCCGGTCGCTGAGGTGCTGCGGATGGCTTCGGAGGGGGTCATCATCGACTCCTTCACGTTGGCGACCCTGCTGCGTGCCCTCACCCGCGGTCTTCTGCCCGGAGAAAGCATCGATGCCTAGGGTCGCCCGCACGAACGACAGGGTGCTGCTCGCGGAGTTCGACAGCACTCAGCAACGGGCGGGGATGTCCGGGCCGGGTTGGCTGGCCGATCTCCAGAACAGCGACAGCGCGATTCTCCGGGAGGCACTCGGAAAGCTCCGTCTGGAGGCGCTGCTGTCGGAGAGGATCGTCGTCACGGACGCGCAGGCGCTCGATGGCCGGCTGTTCCTGGGGCTCGCGTCGTCCGGCCTGCTGAAGAAGCTGCGCACCGATCCGGAACAGCCGTTGCCGATCGAGTTGCGGGCGCGCGCCGCGACGGTGAAGGCGACGGTCGCCGCGATGCACCAACCCGGATCCGGCCTGGGCTTCCAGTCGTCCTTCCTCACCAACGGCGATCGGGTGGCCCGGGAGATGACGAGGTCGGTGCATCGGAAGCGACAGCCGTACTCGCGCAAGGGCATTCTCACCTGCCTGGGACGCTCCGGAGCCGCGGACGATGAGCTGGAGGCTCTTGCCGAGGGCTGGGCGAAACTGGCCGAACTCACCGAGGCGAAGGTGCTGCCGCTGCGGACCTGGGCACAGAGCCGTCCCTGGTCGGAGGCTGCGGAACTCTCGGACAGGTTCCTGCCGGTCTCGGTGCTCGCTGCGGCCTTCGCCCAGGACGAGGCTGAGGCGGCCTTCATGCATGACCTGGGAAGGGAGACGAAGCGGAGCGTGTTCCTCGACCGCCTCGATCGCTGGGAAGGGCGGAGCGACGTCGCCGAGAAGCTCGGATTCTGGTTCTCCGAGCGGTACAACCGCACCATCGCCTTCCAGCACCATGCCGACTACCGCAGCATCCACAGCGACCCGAAGGACGGCATCCACTTCAGCGAATCGGAGCGGTTCATCGGAGGCCGCCGCGCGACCGAGATCCAGCTGCCCAGAGGCTTCCTCGAACGCCTCGGCGAGCTCACCACCGACGAATGGCAGCGGGGCTACTCCCAGGTGAAGAACCCGGGCGCCAAGAGCAGCATCGTCGCCTGGTGGAAGTACGGGGACACCGGCAGCCTCCAGCGATCGCTCGATCATCTCGTGGGTGAGTGGGGTGTCTCCGAGTCGGATCCCTCGCAGTCGACCCAGCGCACCCGGCCGAGGTTCGCTCCCGTCATCACCTTCGGTGCCAGCCTTCTCGCGCCGGTCGCTGCGCTCCCGCTCGAGCCCGACCTGCTCGGCTACGTCGCCACCGTGCTGCTCACGCTGGGCATGACCGTCCCCCAATGGCTGATGACGCAGAGCACCGAGACCACGTGCGCGGTGACCGACTACCTGGACGACGTCGCGACCAGCTGAACGCCGCCGGGGTGAGCGGGTTCAGCGTTTGCGGGCGGTCCCGAGCATGTCGCGCAGGATCTGGCCCCCGGTACGGAGCACCTGGTCGCGGAAGGTGGCCGAGCCCAGGGTCTTCTCCACCCAGGACTTCTCCTGGCGGGTGGAGCGGGAAGGCGTGGCACGGCGCTCCTCGCGGGCCTGCGCCGCCTCCTCCTTCTCCCGCAGGGAGGCCTCGGTCTTCTGCTGCTTCTCATAGGCCTTGGCCTCGGTCTCCCGCTGGGCGGCCTCGATGCCGGCCTGGAGTTTCGCGGCCAGGATCTCGTAGGCGGATTCCCGGTCGATCTCCGCGCCGTAGCGGGTCATCATCGCCGAACTGGCGATCCCGGCCGCCATCCACTCCGGGTTCATCGGATCCATGGAGGCCTGCGGCGCGCGCATCCGCGTCCAGGCCACCGGGGTCGGGGCGCCGTCCGGGTTCAGCACGGTGACCACGGCCTCGCCGATGCCCAGCGACTGCAGGGTCTGCTCCAGGTCGTAGGCCGACTTCGGGTAGGTCTGGACGGTCGCCCGCAGCGCCTTCGCGTCGTTGGGGGTGTGTGCCCGCAGCTGGTGCTGGACGCGCGAGCCGAGCTGGGCGAGCACCTCCTCGGGCACGTCCTTGGGCGTCTGGGTGACGAAGAACACCCCGACCCCCTTCGACCGGATCAGCCGCACGGTCTGCGCGATCGCGTTCAGGAAGGCCTTCGAGGCGCCGTTGAACAGCAGGTGCGCCTCGTCGAAGAAGAACACCAGCTTGGGACGGTCGAGGTCGCCCACCTCGGGCAGCTCGCTGAACAGGTCGGCCAGCAGCCACATCAGGAAGGTGGAGAAGATCGCCGGCCGGTCCTGCAGGTTCGGCAGCTCCAGCAGCGAGATGACGCCCCGTCCGTCCGCGGTGGTGCGGATCAGGTCGGCGGTGTTGAACTCGGGTTCGCCGAAGAACTCCCCGGCTCCTTGAGCCTCCAGGGTGATGATGTTGCGCAGGATGACGCCGACCGTGGTCGAGGACACCCCGCCGATCGTCTTCAGTTCGGCCTTGCCCTGGTCGGAGGTCAGGTAGTTCAGGACGGCCCGCAGATCCTCCAGATCGAGCAGCGCCAGGCCGTTGCTGTCGGCGTAGTGGAAGACCAGGCCGAGGGTGGATTCCTGGGTCTGGTTGAGCTCCAGCACCTTGGACAGCAGGATCGGCCCGAAGCTGGACACCGTCGCTCGCAGCGGGACGCCAAGCCCCTGCCCGCCCAGCGCGTAGAACTCGGTGGGCGCGCCCTGGGGCTGCCAGTCCTGCCCGATCTTGGTGGTGCGGGCCAGCAGCTTCTCGTTGGGAGTGCCGGGGATCGCGATGCCGGAGAGGTCGCCCTTGATGTCGGCGGCGAAGACCGCGACCCCGGCGGCCGAGATCTGCTCGGCCAGCACCTGCAGGGTCTTGGTCTTGCCGGTGCCGGTGGCGCCGGCCACCAGGCCATGCCGGTTGAGCATCGACAGCGAGATGCGCACCTTCGCCTCGGGGATGGGAGCGCCGTCCTCCATCAGCACGCCGAGTTCGATCGCCGGCTCGCTGAAGGTGTAGCCGTCGATGATCTTCTGAGCCCACTCCGAGTACCCGGGCGTGGTGTCGCCGGCCTGCGGCGGCCCCGCGGATTCCGGCGCGGAAGGAGCTGTCGTTTCCGGCGGGACGGGCGGCTGCGTCATGCCGGAAGCCTGCCACAGGCGGTCACCCCGCGCACCCCCTCGGCACCGCGACGCAGGCACGGTGCTACCGACGCGGGCTCAGCCGTCCGGCCGGGCTCGTGGCCGTCCGTCGATCGGCCGCGTCGGCTCACCCGAGACGCTCGAAGAGACGCACCGCCGGGCAGACGGTATCCTTGAGCACAGACAGGGGAGCGCCGTAGGGGCGCTGAGAGTGCGGCAACGCAGACCCTCGAACCTGATCCGGCTAGCACCGGCGTAGGGAGTCGAGTATCTCCTCGGCAGGCAGCCGAGCCCTCCATCACAAGGAGGAATAGATGTTCAAGCCACTGGCAGTCGCTGCGGGCGCGCTCGCCGTGCTGCTCACCGGGTGCGCCGGAGTGAGCGGCCAGGTTACCCAGCCGCCCACCAACGACCCCACCGCGCCGGCCGAAACCACACCGCCGACCGAGAGCAAGACCCTCACCGTCCTCACCCACGACAGCTTCTACCTGCCGGAGGAGACCCTGGCCGCCTTCGCCGAGGCCACCGGCTACGAGGTGGTGCCGGTGGCGCCCGGGGACGGCGGCAGCCTGGTCAACCAGCTGATCCTCACCAAGGACGCCCCGCTGGGCGACGCGGTCTTCGGCATCGACAACACCTTCGCCGGCCGCGCGATCGACGCCGGCGTGCTCGCGCCGTACACCTCGCCGGCGCTCCCCGAAGGGGCGGCGGCACTGGCCGAGGACGGTGCCGGCTTCCTCACCCCGATCGACTATGGCGACGTCTGCCTCAACGCCGATCTCGGCTGGTTCGAGGCCAAGGGGCTGGCCGTCCCGCAGACTCTGGACGACCTGGTCAAGCCGGAATACGCCGACCTGCTGGTGGTCTCGAACCCGGCCTCCTCCACCCCCGGGCTGGCCTTCCTGATCGCCACCGTGGCGGCCAAGGGCGACGGTTACCTCGACTACTGGAAGCAGCTGAAGGACAACGGCGTGAAGGTGGTGCCGGGCTGGACGGAGGCCTACACCGTCGAGTTCTCCGGCTCGGCCGGGAAGGGACCGCGTCCGCTGGTGCTCTCCTACGCGAGTTCCCCGGCTTCCGAGCTGGGTGACGACGGCAAGCCTCGCACCGGCAACCTGCCGCAGACCTGCCTGCGCCAGGTGGAGTACGCCGGCGTGATCGCCGGTGCCCAGAACGAGGTCGGTGCCCGGAAGTTCGTGGACTGGCTGCTCAGCCCCGAGGTCCAGGCCCAGATCCCCGCCTCGATGTGGATGTACCCGGCCGATCCGTCTGCCCCGCTGCCCGACGAGTGGGCCCAGTTCGGCACCTCGGTCGAGGAGCCCTGGCACGTCCCGGCCACGACCATCGCCGCCGACCGGGAAACCTGGATCCGCGACTGGACCACCACCGTCATCGGATGACCCCGTGAACCCGACCCATGACCCGGCCTCGTGACTACGTCCCCGTGGCCCCGGCTCCGTACCCCGGCCTCGTGGGACCCGGCCCTGTGGACCCGGCCCCGTGGCTCCGGCTCTGTGGACCCGGCCCTGTGGACCCGGCCCCGTGGCTCCGGCTCTGTGGCCCCGGCCTCGTGAACTCCGTCCCGTGAACCCCACGCCAGCCCTCAACCCGCCCGGCTCCCGCAGAAACCGGGTGATTCGGGCTGCCTGCCCGCACTATCCAGGCGGGAGGGCTGGTTTGCCCGGTTTGTGTGGGGGAGTGGGGATCGGGTTGTGGCCGGCTGTGGAGGTTCAGGAGGCTGGTCGTCCGCCGCGCGGGCGTGACCGTCTCCGCAGAAACCGGGTGGTTGAGGCTGTCTGCCTGGACTATCCAGGCGGGAGGGCTGGTTTGCCCGGTTTGTGCGGGGGAGTGGGGAACGGACTGTGGCCGGCTGTGGAAGTTCAGGAGGCCGGCCGGCCGCGGGGCGGACGTGTCCCTCTCCGCAGAAACCGGGCGGTTAGGGGCGGGTGCCTGCACTATCCAGGCGGGGAGGCCGGATTGCCCGGTTTGTGCGGGAGGTGGGCGCGGTGACCGTGTTCGGCCAGGCACGCCGGGGGCTGGGCGGATCGCCCTGGGTCTGGGCGTTGGCTGCCGTCATTCCGCTGGGGTTCCTGGTGGTGTTCTTCGCCTGGCCGGTGGCGGCGCTGGTCACCCGTGGTTTCCTGGACGAGACCGGTGCCTTCAGCCTGGCCGGGGTTCAGTCGGTGCTGGCGTCCCCGCGGACCTGGCGGATCGTCGGGCAGACCCTCGCCCAGGCGGCAGCCGGCACGGTGGTCACGGTGCTGCTCGGCGTCCCCGGTGCCCATCTGCTCTACCGTCGCCGTTTCCCCGGACGACGGTTGCTGCGCGCGCTGGTGGCCGTCCCGTTCGTGCTGCCG
>Ga0102832_1000892_pt1 | contig 30701 bp, 26 predicted proteins | sample EBPBio282013_DNA_FD_88942 | JGI IMG/M metagenome (GOLD analysis project Ga0102832, IMG submission 88942) | Wastewater treatment Type I Accumulibacter community from EBPR Bioreactor in Madison, WI, USA - Reactor 2_5/28/2013_ DNA (Illumina Assembly) | ecosystem: Engineered > Bioreactor > EBPR >... | reverse complement strand
CCCGATCCGCGGCCTGCTGACGACGAACCACCACACACCTCTCGATCGAGGTGTTGCGACCACCAGTTGAATCCGCCCTTCCAGCGGGAGTCCGTGTGGCAGGAAGTCAATCGCCAGTGCACAGGAACCACGAAGAGCCGGCTGCGCTGGAAGGAGGATCGGTTCCGGGCCTTCTCACTCGCCCTACCGCCGATCCCCGAGCAGCGGCGCATCGTGGACCTGATCGGCGCCCTCGACGACGCCATTACCGCCGCTCAGACGAGCCTCGCGACATGTCGTTCGACGTGGTCCCTCGCGCTCTCCCAGTTCGACTCCGACGCGCCGACGGCGCCGCTGCACGACTTGTTCGCCCACATCATCGGCGGCGCTTGGGGTGATGCTCCTGGCGCGAGCGACACGGCTGTGCTCGCTCTGGGACCGAAGTCGTACGCGGGGCGGATCAGCGTCGATGCAAGTGCGGCCGCGCCAAGGTCGTTGTCGGCGGCCAGGGCGGCCGAACGAGTGCTCCGGGACGGGGACATCGTGCTGGAGAGGTCCGGTGGGTCGCCGACTCAGCCGGTCGGCCGTGTCATCCGGATGGAAGGGAACTCCCCCTCGAACATCGTGCCGTCGGACTTCCAGCGGCTCCTGCGCCCGGCTCCTGCTACGGCTGACCCCGCCTATGTCTTCTGGAAGATGTGGTTGAACTACGAGCTCGGCGCGCCGCTTCCCTTCCAGAAGGCGACCACGAGCATCCGCAACCTGAACATCCCGGCCTACCTCGCGAACGTGCGTATCGCTCTCCCCGACCGGACAGAGCAGATGCGGTTCGTGCAGCTGGCGGAGTCCTTCGCGGATGCCGCCGAGAAGCAAGCGGGCCTAGCGAACCGGCTCACCGAACTGCGGGCCGATCTCCTCACCGCGCTCCTCTCCGGCGAGCACGAGATCCCCGAGTCCTACGACGAACTGATGGAGGTGGCGTCATGACGAGCGCGTGGGTGGTCCGGGGCGGCGGCCGCGGCGAGCACGAGCAGTGGAATCTGGAACACGGTCGGGCGACGATCGGCTGGGCGCCGATCGGCGACCTGTCGGTCTGCTCGTCCCGCGAAGAGGTGAAGGCGCTGGTCAGCGCGGCGTACCCGGGCAACTCCCCGGCCAGCCAGGGGATGCAGGCCGGTCAGCTGTGGGCCTTCCGGCACTCGATCCAGACGGGCGATCTGGTGGTGATGCCCCTGAAGAACCGGCAGGGCTACGTGGCACTGGGTCGCTGCACGGGCGGCTACGGCCACGACCCGTCCGCGGATCAGAACAGGCGGCACTTCCTCCCGGTGGAGTGGCAGCCCGAGCCGGTGTCGAAGACGGTTCTCAAGGATGACCTGCTGGCGACCCTGAACGGGATGATGACCGTGTTCGCACCGTCCCGGAACGGTGCGGCGGGACGGCTTGAGAAGGTTTGGGCGACGGGCATCGATCCGGGTCAGGCCGGCTCGCCGGCGGTGGCGCCGCCGGCGTCCCCGGTGGAGGCCGACGTCGTGAACGACCCGCCGACCGTACCTTCGCTGGAGGCGATCCGCGACCGCATCCGGACCCGGATCGTCGAGAACTTCGGCGGCCACAAGCTCACCGGTCTGGTCGCGGACGTCCTGACCGCGCTGGGCTACGGGTGCGAGGTGTCCCCACCCGGCCCGGACGGTGGCATCGACATTCGTGCCGGCCGTGGTCCGCTGGGGCTGGACACGCTGACGATCGTCGAGGTGAAGTCACAGCCCAGCCCCGTCGACGTGTTCGTGGTCCGCGGCCTGCACAGCGCGATCGGGCGGACCGGCGCGACCCAGGGGCTGCTGGTCGCGATGGGCGGCCTGAACGCGCCCGCCCGCAAGGAGTGGCTCGACCTGCGCAGCACCATCCAGGTGTGGGATTCCGAAGTGCTGCTGGAGAAGTTGTTCGAGACGTATCCCCGTTTGTCGGAGGCCACTCGGGCAGCGTTGCCGCTGAAGCAGGCGTGGGTACTCGACGACGAGTCGGAGAGCTAGTGACATGCCCGGGATGAACGAACACAACTCGGTGCAGCAGCCCTTGGTGGAGGAGCTGGTGCGGCTGGGCTGGTCCTACGTCTCGGGCAAGGATCTCGATCGTGAGCACGAGCAGGTGTTCGTCGAGTCGGAGGTGGCGGCGGCGCTGGCCCGGCTGAACCCGGACGTGGCCGAATCGCCGTCCCGGGCGTCCGAGATCGTGAAGCAGCTGCGGACGCTGACGTTCGCGGTCGACGACGAGGGGCTGGTGGAGACCAACCGGGACGCGGCCCGTTGGTTGCGTGGCCTGCAGGCGCACAAGTTCGTGGGCGCGGACAGCTTCGGTCCCGTCCGGCTGATCGACTTCGAGGACTTCGCCAACAATCGGTTCGTGGTGTCGGACGAGGTGTCCTACGGCTCGCCGGGGGCGAAGGCGCGGCTCGACATCGTGCTGTTCGTGAACGGGCTGCCGTTGGTGGTCGGGGAGACGAAGACGGCGTTCACGCAGAAGGTGTCCTGGCTGACCGCGGCGAACGAGGTGGTCGACCACTACGAGGCGAAGTACGCGCCGTTCTTCACCACGAACGTGTTCAGCTTCGCCACCGAGGGCCGCGAGTTGATGTACGGCGCGACCGGTGCGCCGGTCGAGCACTGGATGACTGCCGGGCCGGCGAAGGAACATCCGCTGTTGGCCGATGTGCTGGAGGCGGCCCGGTGGCTGCTGGCCCCGTCCACGGTGCTGAAGCTGCTGTCGTCCTACACGCTGTTCGAGACGCCGGACGACAACTCTGGCGCGGCGTCGCTGCGGAAGCTGATCGCCCGCTACATGCAGTTCGACGCGGTCGAGCTGATGGTGGCCCGGGCACATGCCGGTCAGTCGCGGCGAGGGCTCATCTACCACACCCAGGGGTCGGGCAAGACGCTGGCGATGGTGTTCGCCGCCGGCCAGCTCCTGCAGGACCCGAAACTGGCGAACCCGACGATCGTTCTGGTCGCGGACCGGGTCGAGCTGGTCCGCAACTCCTGGGATCAGTTCCGGACGACCAGCATGCCGAGGCTGCTGGCTCCGTCCACCGCGCGGGAGCTGCACGGGCTGCTGGGCCGGCAGGACCGGCGCGGGCTGGTGTTCACCACCGTCCACAAGTTCGCCGGCGCGATGGCCGACCTGAACACGCGCAGCAACATCGTCGTGCTGGTGGACGAGGCGCACCGCACCCAGGAGGGCAACCTGGGCCTGACGATGCGGGCGGCACTGCCGAACGCGCTGTTCTTCGCGTTCACCGGCACGCCGATCGCCGAACTCGACCGGAACACGTTCGCCACGTTCGGCGATGACAGTGATCCGAAGCGGACGCTGCACGCATACACCTCCGACCAGTCGATCGCCGACGGCATGACCGTCCCCATCCATGTCGACCCGCGGCTGGTCACCTTCCAGCTCGACCGGCAGGCTGTCGACGAGGCGTTCGACCAACTCACGCAGGCCGAGGACCTGGACGACGACCAGGCCGAGGTGTTGGCCCGACGCGCGTCGCGGGTGGACGTGATCTTCGCCAACCCTGCCCGGGTCGAGGCCGTCTGCGCCGACATCGTCGACCACTTCTACGCAGTCGTCGACCCGCTCGGGGAGAAGGCGCAGATCGTCGTGTACGACCGGGCCGCCTGCGTGGCCTACCACACCAAGCTGACCGAGCTGCTGGCGACGTGGGCGGCGTCCGGACACCCGCTGGACGAGGCGGCGGTGGTGATGTCGGTGACCGGCGGCAAGGACGAGGACGAGGGGTGGGCCGTCCACCGACGGACCGAGACGCAGGAGGCCGAGCTGCTGAAGCGGTTCCGCACGCACGGCGACCCGCTGAAGTTCCTGGTCGTGACGGCACGGCTGGGCACCGGCTTCAACGCGCCGATCGAGGGGGCACTGTACCTGGACAAGCCGCTCAAGGACCACACCCTGTTCCAGACGATCACCCGGACGAACCGGACGTGGCGCAACCCCGAGACCGGGCAGGAGAAGCGGTACGGGCTGGTCATCGACTATGTCGGGCTCGGGTCTGGGTTCGCGCGGGCGATGGCGCCGGCCAACGGTGACCAGGACCCACGCAGCGTCGAGGTCGACGGGCTGATCGACCAGTTCGAGGCGGAACTGGCCACCACCATGCGCTGGTTCGCCGGGATCGACCCCACCACGATCGGCTCGACGACGCTCCTGGATGCGCAGCAGCGGATCGCGAAGGACGCGGACCGGGAGGCGTTCACGACCAGCTTCCTGATGCTCGAAGGCATCTGGGAAGCCTGCGCGCCGCACCTGCGTTTGGCGCCGCACCAGTCGGCATACCGGTTCCTGGCCAAGATCTATGCGTCCATCGCACCGGTCGGGCCACGCGCTGACCTGGTCTGGCAACGACTCGGCGCGAAGACCCTCGACATCGTGTTCGAGCATATGAGCGACGTGAGGGTCACCCACACCAACGCGGTCGTCGTCGCCGACGCCGACACAATCCACCGGCTCGAAGAAGAAGGGCTGCTCCCCGGGCTCGAAGACGTGGAGCACCAGACTGCCGCAGAGGTGCTCGACACGATCTATGCGCGGCTGAAGAAGCGCCTCGACGGACCGAACGGGGATCACCCGGTCTACCGGTCACTGGCCGAACGACTCGAAGACCTCCGCGCTCGCACCCTCGCCGACGCCCAGCAATCCATCGACTGGCTCCGGGACGCCTTCACTGTCGCCCGCGACCTGACCGCCGCAGAAAAGGCCGACGACGACGCCGGCGTTGCGGGCCTCGACCTGCTCCCGGACCCAAACCTGTTCGCACTCACCCAGATCTTCCGCGAGTATGCGCCGCCGGACACGCCGGTGCTGATCGAGCGTGTCGTCGCCGAGGTGGACGCCATCGTCAAAGAGGTCACCGCCGGCAACAGCGGCTGGGCATCCACACAGAAGGGCGACCGCGCCGTCCGGCGTGAGGTCCGCAACACCCTGCGCACCTACGGCCTGCACACCGTCGACGGTCTCTTCGAGCGCGCTTACAACTACATCGCCGAGCACTACTGAGGGGTCGAAGGTGGTCATGAGTCGCGGACATGTTGGAGGTCTCGCCACGGACCAGTTGCTTGCCCACGAGCCTGACATCGGCGCTTTGCTCAACCCGACGACAGGGCGCGCGCTCGCGCAGGCGCTGGACCAACCCCGACAGTGGCGGCTTCGGAAGGTTGACAGCATCCGTCTCATGGAAGGCCGGTTCGGTCGGCGGCGGATCTCGGTCGACATTCTGCCGCCGCCAGATCCCGCCCTCGCCTACTTCCCGGAGGACCGCAGTAGAAGGCGGATCGAGCGAGTCTCTGGACCGGTGCTGGTCCCCATTGCCATGATGGCCAAGGAACCGCTCCGAGCCTTCGATCTGGCGCTATCAAGCGGCGACGCCCTCCCGATGCTCAGCCGGGCCGACAACGCACGCGCCGCAGCGTCTGCCGTGCTCTACGAGATCGGTGGCGCGGCCGCGTTCGACGATCCAGGTCTTGTCGATGCGGTGATGGCCGTCGTTGACGGTTCGCGGAGCGAAGCACAACGGGTAGCCGGTGACCTGCTTCGGCTTGGCACATACGGAGGTCGCCGCGTGTTACACCCCAAGGACCTGAGCAGCCTGGCGGACGCGCTCATCCAGGAACTCGCCACCCAGTTCCTCGCCGTCGCGCTCATGCCCGCCCAGCTCGCTGGCACTCGCTGCCTGGTCAAGTACTCCTACCACTGGGACTGCACCTTCGAGGTCCCAGGCAGAAGGGCTCGTCTCCTGCTCGGGGCGGGCGGCTATGTGGACACTGCGCTTGACATTGAAATGCCGGGAGCCTCGGGCTACGACTCGTACCACATTGAAGTGCACATCGCTCCAGGGCTGGAGAGCGGTGGGCTGTTCCTGCCGAGTGCAGCGAGTGCCGGTAGCGGCGGCTCTGCCTTGCCGGCAGAGCAAGTCACCCAGGACGACGACGTCGCTGTAGTAGCTCACGCAGTCGCCCGATACCGGGAAGAGCCTGACGGTCCAGCTCGGCTGCTCATGCGTTTGCCAGCAGATGGCCTGCGGCGAACTGCGGCATGGGTGACCGGGCTAACGGCGCTTATCTTCGGCATCGTGGGATTCCTTCCGGGGATCCTCACCAGGCTGCTAGAGCAGCAAGGGAGTGGCAGCGCCCTGCTGCTTGGAGCGCCGGCGATCGTGATCAGCTTCCTGAACCGCGCTGGGGAGAACTCGATCGCTTCGACCCTTCTTGCGCCACTTAGGGGCTTCATGTGGATCTGCGTGGCCGCGTTCTCGCTTGCGGCGGCGGTGATCGTGACGCACCCAGATGAGTGGTTCATGCTCGTCTTCTGGTCAGCCTGGGCCGGAGTCGCCGCCATCATGTGCGGCTTCATCCTCGTCGGCTACATTGTCAGTGGTAGGCGCCACAGTGGTTAGCGAGAGGAGGCGGCATGGCATCACAGGTAACTCCTAGCCACTCCGCAGGCGCGTCGAAGTCCGTCGGCAGGATCTCTTCTGCTGAGGGCGGCTACGTCGTGCGCGGATCCCGCTCAGGGACCTTCGTGCAGTCAAGGGCCTCACAGGAGTCGTCCAAGGTGGGGCATCCCCGCTCGTCCTGAGCTGAGCCTGCAAGCTGCGGCCCAACGGTCCTCCATCCGCGCTTGTGCCCGCGAACGAGAACTCCACTCGATCTGTCGATCCGGGTCGCCGAGAGTGGCTGCGGACGGTCGGCGTAACTGGGGAAGGTGCGCCTGTGGCTGAGCTGCAGTGCCTCGCTCACGGTGGGTCTTCCCTGCGCTGTTTGAACCGATCAGCACGGAGAATCGACCAGGTATCTTCGCGTCCAGCGTCGTGCCGGCGGTCGCACGGAACCCCTGTACTCGCAACCTGCTCAGATGCATCGTCTTCAGTTCCCGTTGGGAGATGTGCAGGGCGGACGAGACTGAGGCGGGCCGAGAGTTGCCTTGGGCGTTTGTCGATCGCCACCCTCGGTTGCTGACGAACCAGAAGCTGTTGCCCGACCGCTGCGCGTGACCTTTCAAGGGTTGCCCGTGTTATTCGGCCCCGGGTAGGCCGAGTCTCACCAAGCGCCGCGTTTTGGGTCGAAGATCACGTCGTAACGGATGACCTCCAAGATCGGACCGCGGTTGTTGGCGTCCACAAGGATCACGATGTTGCCGCCAGCGGCTCTAGCGCTAGGCACGATGACTCCGCCGAGGCCAAGCCAGGCCGCGGCCTCTCCGATCGCCTGACAGGCCGTGAAATCGTCATCCTCAACATCCGGGTCGGATAGCCCCAAACGATCGAGAATCCCGTTCCCAGTGAGGTCGACGACATCGTCAGCTTCGAGGTGGCATTCGTACACCACGCGTTTGGCTACTGGGCGAAGCGGTTGAATGTCGATCGCGTGTTGGCCCTCAGCGATGCAGGTGTCTCTTTCGAGGGAAGCGTAGATGGCGGCGACTCCCGGTGGATTCCATCGTGCGCCACGGGTGTTGACCCGATCCGGAGGTATGTCGTTGAACATGTGGCGCCATACCGTCCCGGCGAACGGCGTCGCAGGGAGGTGCTCGAGGGCTTCGATCAGCCGGGCGTCGACCATGTCGTGCTATACCACCGCGCCGTCGTCGAGTTGAGCGATGAGCGCAAGAACCTCGTCACTCGCTCCCTCTGACACGAGTTCCGCCGGGGTTCGCCCCTTGAGTAACCGGTGCCGGCTGAAGAGCCACATCCGAGCTTCTTCAGGCTCGTAGTAGTCCGCGAGCTGTGTGGCGAGCCACTCGAGCGCCAACAAGCCCTGGAGCTTGGTCGGCTGTGGATCAACGTGTCCTTGCTGCCAGCGCGAGACGGTCTGAGCTGACGTCCCCAGCAAGGCCGCAATCTCGCGAGCATTCACGCCTGCGTGGCTCTTGATTGATTCGAGACGGCCTGCGACGGCGGTGCCCATCTCCTGCCTCCTTCCCTCAAGTGCATCGATTGCGCTTTCATGCGGACCGGCGAAGGCGTCGTCCGGTCGGTGTCCGGCTCACCGTGAACTGGGGGTGATTCTCCAGTTCGGCGCCCAAGACGCTGCGCCGTTGATCGAGAACCTTCCGCGCTGACGCGAGGGCGGGCTCGTACTCAGCGGCCCGTACGGCGCGGTCGCTAGCCGGCCTCAGGAAGTCCTCCATGTAGATGCCGGGACGTAGGCTGTCAGGAACTGTGGAGAGGCCCGCGACCTCGAGTGCACGCGCGTGCACGAAGTGCTCGCGGTACTTCCCGATGGTGTCTCGCCAACCTCGCTTGCAGCAGTCCGAGTTCTGACATCCGTGAACCGACTTCATTCCCGGCCGATTGAGCAACTCGATCGCCTTGGTCCGCGCGAGCAAGACGCCGAGTTGATGCAGGTAGACCCTTGCCTCGGAGTTGAACTTCCCGTCCTTCTCCTTCGGGCTGGTCAGGGGACCGAAGTCGGTGCGCTCGAACTTGGTGACACCCGACTCGACAGCGCCGAGCGCTCCGAAGGCCATCAGCGCAACACCGACGGCCCCAGTGTGCTCGCCCACTAGCGGGACGCCGAACTGGTGCAGATCGCGGCACGCCTCAAGGTAGCGGCGCAGCGCGAGCGGTCCGGCCGTAGTCCCGAAGGGGTGGACACGGAGCCAAACTGAGTCGATGGGGAGCTTCGTGATTCTTGCTGCGACGCGACTGCGCTGGTCTGGATCGTTGAAGGTGGCGCTGGTGGTGGCGAGCCGATAGTAGATCGGCACGTCCTTCAGTCCTCGGGCGTCCAGTTCCGCGCGGAGCGACGCGGTTAGCTGCTCGTCGATGCTGAGCCATGGATCCGCAGCGGAGCTGAGGATGTGGCTCGGTGCTAGGACAGCGGTGTGCTTCTGTGTCGCGACGTGGTCGGCGATCGCGGACGTGATCTGACGAATCGTGATGCTGTTCAGCATGCTTGGGTTGTGAGGAGCACCGGCGCTCCAAGCCAGGTCCGAGACCCCGCTCATGGACAGTCCCCCTACGGTCGACAGCTCCAAGGCGAGCGGATCCAGAACGGTCTCGATGCCAACCCGGCGGGCCTCTTCGAACAAGTCGATCTGACCGACGTCCAGGACAGGTGACGCGACGAGCCCGGAGCCGACTGGTCGACCTCCGGTGAGCATGTCCGTCAAGAACCCGTGATCGCCGCGGCCCACGCGTAGGTAGCCAGCAAGCGGATCCGGGACGGGTCGGATTGGCCGGGGTGTGATAGACATCCTTACCTCCTTTGTGATAAACATACCAATGAACAGAACTCTTCGCAAGAGTGTTGCGCGCCGTGCGAGCTGCGGCGTCTGCGAGGACACATCGCGTGCCTGGGCGGCCTTCGTAGGTCCCACACAGTGGAAGACCTATGGAAGGGCCGCGACGTAGTTCCAGACGGTGGGCGCCACGATGGGTGCGAGTACGGCCAAGACCCAGGGACGCCAACCGGTAACCCACCACTGAACGAACTCGCGCAACCACGCGGTTGCCTGCGAAGCGCCTGCGACGGACTCGACGGTTCGCATCAGCCGGTCGACAGCGTCGATGCGCGCGACCTGCCCGATCCGATACAGGTCAATTGCGCAGGCGATCGCCGCATAGGCGCCAGCCACAGCGGCGACGTAGCCAACGATGGGCCAGACGAACTGCTGGAGGTAGTCGAAGCCGTTTGAGCTGGACTGCCACTCGCTCGTCGAAGCGAGCGATACCCCGACCATCCCGCCGTACACCGCGCCCACCGTGAACATGAATGCCGCCCAGGTCGCCTTCGCGAAGCTAAAGAGGCGTGCAGCGAGCGCGGATGTCTCGCTGATCTTCCTCGGCGGAGGCATCAGGGCGGTCACAGTTAGCATGCACGCCAAGCCCACCAGGAAGGTACTGGTCAGGTAGATGGCAAGGGCCGCTCCGCTGCGCAAGCCAACTCCTAGGAAGATCGCCAGCCCCACCCACATCGTGGGCAATCCTCTGCTCGGTGCCAATGCGAGCGCCAGCCGACTGCTTCGGCGGGTCGGCGCACCGTTTGTGTCCTGAAGTTCTTCTGGAACGCTCATGATGGAGCGATCCTGTCAGGCCGCACCGACACTCAACTGTCTCGCCCCAACGCACCCAGCAAGGACGGGAGAACGCAGCCGTCATCCTTCCGCCGTGGAGGCGATCCTGACCGTTGTCTAGAGACGATCGTCTGCCGAGTGATGCCGTCTTCCGACTTGGTTTGCGACTCCAGCCGTGCGGCTACCTTCAATCACGGCGGACACGTTCTCGGCGATGGCGGCCAGGTAGTCGACGTCGGCACGTTGGTAGCGCAGAGCCGTCTTTGAGGAGGTATGTCCGCCGATGGCTTGGACGGCCTTGAGGTTGCCGCCGGAGAGCCGGTAGCTCCAGGTGAGGCCGGTGACACGGGTGCCGTGGAAGATGTAACCGCCCTGGTCGGTGAGGAGCTCCCGGACGCGCTCGGCCTCGTCGCTCTCGGGCTCCCCGGTGGCGGCGGTGAGCTTGGTTGCTTCGGCTTCGAGGTCCGCTGCAGCCTGGTTGCAGGCCTTCTTGAACGTCTTGAGCCAGGCCGCGGAGCGGATCGGGGCCCCGTCGGAGGCTCGCCAGAACAGCAGTCCGGATCGCCCGATCTGGGTGTGGTCGCGCAGGTGGGTCCTGATGGCGTCGACGAGCGCAGTGGGGATCACGAGGGTGCGTGTCGCGATGCCTTTGCGGGCGGTCTTCACGGGGCCGATGTCGACCTTGCCTTCGGCTTCCTTCACCGAGCGGGAAACGGTCACTGTCGGCGGGTTGGCGCTGAGCTGGAAGTCGCGGCGCTGGAGCGCGCGGACTTCGCCGGAGCGCATTCCGAGTACGCCGCCGAGTAGAACACCGAGCCGCAGCCGTTCGGGCATGGCGTCGGCGACCAGGAACAACACCGGTATGGGCAGTGGCGGCACGTCGCGTTCCCGGGAAACCTGGGCTTGAGCCGCAGCCTTCACCTTGACGGGGTTGACGTCGATGAGTTCGTCCTCGACCGCGGCGTTCATGATCGCCCTCAGCAGGTCGTACGCCTGCCGGCAGGACGACTCGCGGGTCTTCACTGGCAGGCTCTGCCACCACACTCGAACTTGGGCTCGGGTGAGTTCGGTGATCCGGATGTCGCCGAGGCCGTAGGGGATGACTGGCTTGCCCTTCGTCATCCCCCGCCGGTTCGACGTGGCCGGTTCGCCCAGGACGTAGTACTTCAGGATCTGCTTGTACCGGTCGCGTGAGGCGCCGGCGAGGTCGTCGCGGTCGACGTACTGCCGTCCGTAGCTTTCGATGGTCGGCATCGCTTCGGCGGCCCGCTTGGCGCGCTCCGCTTCGATGCGTTCCTGCTCGTGCTGCTGATGGCGCTCAAACGGGGGAGTCCAGATGCCGCGGTCGATGAGTTCGCGTTCCCGGCCAAGCCACGCCCAGGCGTCTCCTTTGGAGTCGAAGGTCGACAACGCCGTGAAGCGGATCCCCTTGGTGACGCCCCAAACGCCGCCGTGCACGTAAGACGCCTGGTAACGGCCGGACGGCTGGATCTGCCGGACCTTGCCCCAGCTCCGCTTGCTCTCGGTCATCTACTTGACCTGGCGAGGCTGCGCATCTCGTATCTCCTTACCCCGAGTCGGACCCCGGTTTCATGCCCCCAAACTGCCTCGAAAGTCCGCGAGCGTTCATAGGAATAACTGCGCAAGACTGTGCCGCCAGCGAGTGAACCACCTAGTCAGACCACCAATGTACGCTCCTGGCTAGGGCGAGGCAACCACCGGTGTCGAGACTTCGAATCTCGTATCCTCCGCCCTCTCGAAACCGGCTCTGACTAGGCTAAATAGCCTGTCAGGGCCGGTTCTGCATCGGGGCCGTGCTTTTATCGTGCTTTTGTGGCGGAAAGTGCTGTTGGCCGTCCCTGCCCGCCCGCGCCTCCGTGTGCGGTGCGTAGAGGAAGGTGCACGCCGGGTACCCAGACCGTTGCGAGGGTCCTTGATAAGCAGGAGTCGCCAGTCGGGACACCTTGCTCGGGGCGCAGCTCGATGAGCCCAGTGACTCGCGGTCTCCTGAAGGGGTCCGCGCAGTGCGAGCGCACTGCGCACTGGGCCCGTGTCGGTGGCCTGCCGAAACTCGAGCACGTCCATACCCGCACGGCAGCCCGCCTCGACTGCCCATTGAGCACCCATCTATCGCTTTGTATCCGTCCGACTCGAGGTGACAGGGGAACTGACCTTGGTCCCCGACTTCGTCGCAGGCGACCTTCGGTCAGGTGGGTCTGTCACCGACACCGGCCCGATCGGCGCAACCTGTAGCCGTTCGCTACCGCCACGGCATGGACGGCGTCAGAGGAGAGATCGAGGTGGCGGCAACCCGTTGCTAGAGACCGAGGGGCAGCAGGTCGGACGAGGGAGCCTGCGTGTGGTACTGGATGCCGCGGGGAGACAGCACCTGTTCGATTGCCGAAACCATGCCTCCCACGAGTCCGGCGTCGCGCCTGAGTGAGCTGTGGACGATGGCCAGGTTCCGTGTTGCGAGAGGCTGGGCCTGTTGGTAGACCACCGAACGGATCTGGGCAAGGAAATCCTCAGTGCACTCGGTGATCTCGCCGCTGACCACGATCCGGGCAGGATTGCAGAAGTTGACGAAGTCGGCGATCACCTGTCCGACGTGGACGGCTACCCGACGTACCACGTCGACCGCCTGGGCGTCGGCTCGCGTCAGCAACTCCATCACCTCTGCGGGCGTGACATCGACGCCGCGGACCGCCGACACCTTGCGCGAGATCGCCGTGATCGACGCGACCGACTCCAGGCAACCGCGTCGTCCGCAGGCGCACAGGCTGTCCGGCTCGGCCGGCACCCTGACATGGCCGATGTCCCCGGCGGCCCCTTCGGCGCCGTGGAGGAGCATCCCGGCCTCGGTGACGAATCCGCAGCCGACTCCCCAGTCGACGTTGATCATCAGCAGTGGTACGTGCGCGCCGCGGAAGCTGCGCGCCTCGCCCAGGGTCATGAGGTTCACGTCGTTGTCCACGACGACGTCGCAGCGGAACCGTTCGGCCATCGCATGGCAGACGCCGAATCCGTCCCAGCCGGGCATGTGCGGCGGGCGCACCGCGTACCCCAGCTTGGCGTCGACAGGTCCAGGAAGCCCCACCGAGATGGCCAGCGCATCCTCACGGGTGAATCCCTGCGACTTCAGCAACTGGTCGAGGCGTTCGGCCACGGCTCCCAGGACTGCTTCCGGGCCGTCCTCGATGGGGATGGTCACGATGTCGTCCGCGATCACGTCCTTGTTCAGGGTGGCGATCGCCACGCGACAGTTCTGGTGGCGCACCTCCGCGATCAGAACCACCCGGTTCGGGGAGATCTTGAACATCTGGGCAGGGCGACCGCGCAGCTCGGGCCCGCCCACGCCACCGTCCTCGACCAGCCCGCAGTCGATCAACACCTCGAGGTGCCCATCGATCGTGGATCTGGCCAGGCCTGTGGCGGCCACGATCTCACGACGGCTCATCAGTCCCTTGTCGGCGATCATGCGCCCGATGACGCTACGCGCCGCGTGCACGTTCGGCGCCAGATTGGGGTCCGCCTTGAGCAGCTGGACCTCCGTCCACAGAGTCCCCACTGCGGCCCCCTTCCCGGGCTCGCCAGCGAGAGACGGCGTCGCCCGCGTAGCAATAGTCTCGTCAGCGGCAGACTATCGGCTCCAGCTCGCGGAACTCAAAGTCTTCTTGCCCGAACTGTGCTGGATATATGTCGTGAAGAGCATAACTGTGGCCCCTACACAGCCCTGCGGCACCCATCTAGTGTGTCTGCCATGAATAACGGCAACGGTGCTGGGGGCGAAGAGGCCTTGAGCTCTGCATCCACGGCGGATGTCCGCTTGGCGATCCGAGGCGTGTCGAAGGCCTTCCTGGGAGTCCAGGCTCTCAACCGGGTGAGCTTCGATGTCGGCGCCGGCGAGGTGCTCGCGCTGATCGGCGAGAACGGTGCCGGCAAGTCGACGATCATCAAGATCCTGGCCGGAGCGCAGGGGCCGGACGAAGGCGCAGTGCTCATCGATGGCCGCGGAGTGAACCTCTCCAGCCCGGCCGAGGCCGAGCGACATGGCATCGCGACGGTCTATCAGGAGATGAGCCTGTTCCCCGACCTCTCGGTCGCGGAGAACCTCACCTTCGACGGACAGAAGGGCTCGGCGATCATCCATTGGCGGCAGGCCCGACAGGAGGCGACCCGCCTGCTCGCGGACCTCGGCCTCTCCTTCGACGTCACCCAACGGGTCCGGAACCTGAGCGTCGCCGAGAAGCAGATGGTCGAGATCGCCAAGGCACTGCGGCAAAACGCGCGGATCCTCATCCTGGACGAGCCGACAGCCGTTCTCGGCGGCGATGACGTCGACAAGCTCCTCGCTCTCGTGAAGGACCTGAAGCGGCGCGGTGTCAGCGTGATCTTCGTGTCTCATCGCCTCGACGAAGTGTTCGGACTCGCTGACAAGTACGTCGTGTTGAGGGACGGAGTCGTCACCGGCACCGGTAACATCGCCGAGACCAGCCACGACGAGCTCGTCTCGCTGATGGTGGGCCGCCAGTGGGTCCGTCCAGAGCGTGCGAGTGGACGGGAGGCCGGCGCCCCGATCCTCACCGTGAGCCATCTCAGCCGCGCAGGGGTGCTCCACGACATCTCGTTCGAGGTGCGCGCAGGCGAGGTGCTGGGCATCGCGGGCCTGCGCGGCGCCGGCCGCACCGAAGTGGCCCGCGCGATCTTCGGGGCTGATCCGATCACTTCCGGCGAGGTGGTCGTGAGCGGCGAGGAGCGTCCACCCTCCAGCCCCATCGCCGCGATTCGCTCGGGAATCGGACTCGTCCCCGAGGAGCGCAAGTCGGCCGGCCTGTTCACGAACCTGTCGACCATGGCCAACATCCCGATTGTCAAGACCATGAAGAACCGCCGTGCGTGGGTGAGCCCGCGCCACGACCGTGGAACCGCGTTGAAGTACAAGGAGACGCTTCGGATCAAGGTCGCCGACGTGGCCGCGCCGGTCGCTTCGCTCTCCGGCGGCAACCAGCAGAAGGTCGTCCTGGCGAAGTGGCTCGAGGCCGGGGTGCGCGTGCTCATCCTCGACGAGCCGACGCGGGGCATCGACATCGGTGCCAAGCAGGAGATCTACCAGCAGATCAACAAGCTGTGCGCCGCAGGCATCGCCGTCATCGTGATTTCGTCCGAACTCCCCGAGGTCCTCTCCCTCAGTGACCGGATCCTGGTCATGCACGGAGGTGCCATTCAGGCAGAACTGGACGGTCCAACCGCTACAGAAGAACGAATCATGTACCACGCCGTCGGAGGAGCACGCTCATGACGCTCAAGTCCCAACCGACCACCAGCGCCGCCGCGCTGACGGTGGGCCCCACGCCGCTCTCGAGGCTGACCAGGAACCTCGTCCCGCTGGGTGTGGGGGTGATCCTGGTGGTGGCGGTAGCCGTCCTGGTGCCCAACTTCTTCCAGTTGAGCAACATCCTGAACGTGGGCAGGCAGGCGGCAATCGTCGGAGTCATTGCCATCGGTGTCACGTTCGTCATCCTGACGGCTGGCATCGACCTCTCGGTGGGAGCGATCCTCGCCGTGTCCGGCGTGACCATGGCCCTCCTCATCAACAGCGGGACCCCGGCCCCGCTCGCGATCCTCGCGGCGCTGTTCGCGGGCTTGGCCATCGGCACCATCAATGGGCTCGGTGCCGCATTCCTACACATCCAGCCCTTCATCATGACCTTGGCGACGATGGTGGCAGTTCAGGGGCTTTCGCTCAGGCTCACAAGCGGCGGTCCGATCCAGTTCAGCAACGACGACGCCATCTTCATGGTCATGGGCAAGTCGCAGATCCTCGGCCTCCCATCTCCGTTCGTGATCTTCGTCTTCGTGTCCATCTTGGGCATCCTGGCTCTCAGGTACCTCGCCTTCGGGAGGAGCTTGTACGCCATTGGTGGCAGCTTTGAGGCGGCCCGGCTCTCGGGTGTGCCCACCCGACGCACGCTGGTCATCGCCTATGGAATCAGCGGCGTGTGTGCGGCCCTCGCTGGCGTCATGACCGCCTCGCGCCTCGGCACCGGAGATCCTGTCGCGGGCAGTTTGTCCAACCTCGACGCGATCACCGCCGTGGTCATTGGCGGCACGAGCCTCCTGGGTGGACGCGGCGGGGCGGTGGGCACCGTGTTCGGCGCGCTGCTGCTTGCCGTTCTATCGAATATCATGAATCTCGTTGGAATTTCTCCCTTCGATCAGCAAATCGTGAAGGGGGTCGTGATCATCGCGGCGGTCCTCATCACTGGAGACAACTTGAGGCAGATTCTGAAACGGAGAACGGTGAGCTGATCTCTGAGCCGGCGCGTGAAGACCGCCGCCCAAGATCGACTGTTCTACAGAAAACTCGAGACACCAAACCCAAGAACGTTAAGAACTCCCGAGTCCCCTCGGGAGCCGGCACACCATACCCTTTGCGGGTCTATTGAGAGGGAAATGCTATGCAATGGAACAGCAAGGTCCGGCGCGCTGCGGCCGTTGGATCATCACTCTTGGCGGCCGTTGTACTCGCCGCCTGTAGTACAAACTCGGCACCGACGGGCTCTGCTTCGGCGGACGCCGGAGCGGGCAAGCCTGAGGGCAGCATCTACTGCGGGGAGAAGTGCCAGGCGCAGTTGCAGCTCGCCGCTGCCCCTTCCTCGATCTCCTGCAGCGTGGGCGTCTCGTGGAACAGCGCCTCCCATCCGTACGGAGCGAAGCACACCCAGCAGATCCCCAAGTACGCTGCCCAGTTCTTCCCGGGGATGAAGGTCACGGTCGCCGACGCCCAGGGTGACGGTGGTAAGCAGTCCGGCCAGGTTGACGACATGATCGCGCAGAAGATCAATGTCCTCGTGGTGTCACCCGCCGACGCTGCCGGCCTCTCGGACGCGGTCCAGAGGGCGGAGGCGGCCGGAATCAAGGTGATCGCGGCCGATCGCAACGTCGAGACGGAGGTCTCTACCTACATCGGCTCCGACAACGTCGAGGCCGGCAAGGTGGCTGGGCAGGCGCTCGTGAAGGCTCTCAACAACCAGGGCACTGTCGTCGAGCTGGCCGGCAGCCTGGGAGCATCCCCCACGATCGACCGGGGCAAGGGGTTCCGCGAGGCGCTGGCGTCCTCCGGAGTCAAGATCATCGCGACCCAGACCGCCAACTACGACCACGCCCAGGGCCTGAAGGTGATGGAGGACTTCCTGCAGCGTTTCGGCAAGGGCCAGATCAACGCGGTCTTCGCGCACAACGACCAGATGTCGTTCGGCGCCATCCAGGCGATCGAGGAGGCGGGGCGTGCCGACGAGATCAAGGTCTTCGGCATCGACGGCGAGTCCGGCGCACTGAAGGACATCCAGGCAGGCACCTACACCGCGACGGTCGGCTACCCGGCAGTCGTGCAGGAGACCGTCCTCGCCGCCGCCAAGCTCTGCGCCGGCGAGTCCATCGACAAGCGAATCGTCCTCGACTCCACCCTGATCGACAAGTCGAACGTCGACCGCTACCTCAGCAACCCCCCCCAGTGATGTGCGCAAAGCGCACTGAAGCTCACTTCGAAAGGAACATCACATGAAGCTCTCCTACAACACTTGGGCCTATTCCAGCTTCTTCGTCTGGGTGCCCGCCTACACGCTGGACGACACGATCGCGCGGATCGCGAAGATCGGGTACGACGGCATCGAGATCGGCGCGGCCGCACCCCACGCCTACCCACCGCACCTCTCGGCTGATCGGAGGGCGCAGATCAAGGACCTGCTGCAGCAGCACGACCTCAAGCTGTCGAGCATGCTGCCGGCGCCGTCCGGAGGGCCGGGGAACAACCCGGCATCGCCGTACATCGAGGAGCGGCGCGCGACCGTCGAGCATTACAAGGAGCTCGCCGAGATGGTGGCCCTCTGGGGTGGCAAGACCCTGATCTACCTCCCGGGCTGGACCATCTTCGGTACGTCCCGGCGGCAGGCATGGGCTTGGAGTCGCGAGGTCCTCACCGAGGTGGCCGACTCGATCGCCCACACCGGCGTCACGCTGGTGATCGAGCCGACGACCCACGACACGAACCTGTGTGTGAGCGCCGACGACGCCATCGAGCTGATGCAGGACGTGAACCGTCCTAACGTCAAGCTCATGTTCGACACGTTCCACGTGCTGTGGAACCACGAGGTGATGACGGACTACGCCTACAAGATGGGCGCGGACCTCAAGCACATCCACATGTCGGACAACGACCGGCTTCCCCCGGGCCGTGGCGTCGGCGACTGGCCGGCGTTGATCGATGCCCTGCTGGACATCGAGTTCGACGGCTACCTCACCATGGAGACCGGTTTCCATCGGCGCGGCATCGAGCCCGACGAGGATGCGCGGGTTTCGCTCGAGTTCCTCCGTCCCTTGGTGGCCGAGCGCGAAGCGCTTCGGGGCATCAAGCCCAACAGCAAGTAGCCCACCCGCCGCGGCGCTGCCCGAGTCCTCAGGGGGCGAGCCAGATCAGGTTCGCCCCCCGGGGGCCCGCCAGTCGCGGCTCGCTCGGAAAGGAGTCCGCCCTATGGGCGAGAAGGTCAGAGTAGGAATCGTCGGGTTGGAGTTCGGCGCGGAGTTCATCCCGATCTACCAGCAGCACCCGGACGCCGACATGTACGCGATCTGTCAGCGGACGCGGTCGCACCTGGACGAGATCGGCGACGCGTACGGCGTCGAGCGCCGCTACACGAGCTACGAGGAAATGCTGGCGAATCCCTCCATCGACGTCATCCACATCAACACGCCGCTCCAGCACCATGCCGATCACGTCGTGGCCGCTCTGGAGGCCGGCAAGCATGTCGGCTGCACCATCCCGATGGCGACGTCGGTGGAGGACTGCCGCCGCATCGTCGAGGCGCAACGGCGGACCGGGCAGGTCTACATGATGATGGAGACGACGGTCTACAGCAGGGAGTTCCTGTTTGTGCAGGATCTGTACCGCAGCGGCAAGCTCGGGAAGCTCCAGTTCTTGAGGGCTTCCCACCACCAGGACATGACGGGCTGGCCGTCGTACTGGGACGGGATGCCACCTATGTACAACGCGACGCACGCCATCAGTCCGACGCTCGCTCTGGGTGGCCACCAGGCGGAGTACGTGCAATGCCTCGGGTCGGGTACGGTGTTCGAATCCATGAAGGATGCGTACGGCTCTCCGTTCGCGATCGAGTCCACCCACATCAAGTTCCTGAATCGGGACTTGGGAGCCGAGGTCACACGACACCTGTGGGCGGTCGCACGGGAGTACCGAGAGAGCTTCGATGCCTACGGTGCAGTTCGTTCCTTCGAGTGGGCGCAGACCGCCGGAGGTGAGCACATCGTGTACCTGGGTGAGCAGGCGGTCCCCATCGAGGTGCCCGACTTCGCGAGCCGGCTGCCCGAGCCGATCCAACGTTTCACCCGGGCCGGCGTGTACACAGACGACGGCGAATCGCAGCATCGCTCCTTCGTCCAGGGCGGAGGCCATGGTGGCTCTCACCCTCACTTGGCCGATCGCCTGATCAGGTCCGTGCTGGGGGAAGTTGATGCGTTCCCCAACGCGGTGCAAGCAGCAAACATCACCTGCGCCGGAATCCTCTCCCACGCCTCTGCCCTGCGCGGAGGTGAGCGGATGTATCTGCCGGACTGGACCCTGTCCGACCTTCCGCCGTTCGAAGTCGCCCTGGCGGAGGACGTGCGACCGGCATGGCGTGACGAGGTGTCACCACTCGGGGACACCGCAGTGGAAACTAACTAAGGAGAATCAAGAATGGGACGCTTCGACGGCAAGGTTGCTTTCATCACTGGAGCTGGCCGCGGGCAGGGTCGCAATCACGCGCTCGCGCTAGCCGGCGAGGGAGCCGACCTGGCACTTGTGGACCTGGGTTCGGCGGGGCGAGTCGAGTTCCCTGCCTACAGGACCTCAACGAGTGACGATCTCGCTGAGACCAAGGCGATGGTCGAGGAGTTGGGCCGGCGCGCTCTGACGTACGAGGTCGATGTCCGCGATTTCGCAGGGCTCAAGGACGCAGCGGATGAGACGGCTGCCACGCTTGGTGGTATCGACTACGTCGTTGCCAATGCCGGAATCTCCGACGGCTTCTTCCCGATCTGGGACCTCCCGGTCGAGAACTGGCAGGGAATGATCGACATCAACCTCAGCGGGGTGTTCTACACGTGCAAGGCGACCGTGCCGCATGTGCGTGCACGCGGCGAGGGCGGCTCGATCGTCCTCGTGGGTTCGGTCGCCGCCATCCGTGGCTACGGCTGGATGACGCACTACACGGCGGCCAAGTTCGGCGTGCGTGGTCTGGCGGTCGCGCTCGCCAAGGAGCTCGCGCCCGAGTACATCCGCGTGAACTCCGTGCACCCCGGGGCCATTCAGACCGACATGACTGAGGCGATGGTCTACCTCGGCGACAAGACGATGGACGAGCTCCTACAGCAGTTCCGCGACCAGCAGCTCTTGGGCCGCAACATTGAGAAGCGCGATTCGACGGCCGCAGTGCTCTGGCTGCTCTCCGACGAGTCCCGCTTCATGACAGCGCAGGAGTTCATCGTCGACGGTGGCGAGAGCAAGAAGTAGGCGCTGCCGGGCGGACGACACTGTCCGCCCGGCCCGCGGCCCGTCGCGCACGGGCTCCAGATGATCGAGAAAGGCAGTACTGATGGGCAACACCTGGTTTGAGACCGTCAACGAGGCGCAGCGGCGCGCAGAAAGACGACTGCCCCGCTCCGTGTACAAGGCTCTGCTCGCCGGATCTGAGCGCGGGGAGACCGTCCGGGACAACGTGGATGCCTTCTCCGAGCTCGGCTTCGCCCCGCACATAGTGAACCTCCCGACCGAGCACGATCTCTCGACGGTCGTGATGGGCCAGGAGTTGTCGATGCCGGTGATCATCTCTCCCACCGGGGCTCAGGCCGTTCATCCCGAGGGTGAGGTTGCGGTGGCCAGGGCTTCGGCGAACCGCGGCATCGCCATGAGCATGGCGTGCTTGGGGGTCAAGCCGATCGAGGAGGTGATCGCCCAGAACCCCAAGACGTTCTTCCAGACCTACTGGGCGGGCTCTCGAGACGCCATCAAGAGCCGGATCGAGCGCGCGCGGGCAGCGGGTGCCGTCGGGCTGATCGTCACCCTCGACTGGTCATTCTCCAACGGGCGTGACTGGGGCAGCCCCAAGATCCCGTCGAAGCTGGACCTCAAGGCCATGGCGTCGTTCGCCCCGGAGGTCGTCCTCGGTGGCAAGTTCCGGTACCTGTGGGACATCGCCAAGTCCGGCCATCTGCCGGAACTCTCGGTTCCCAACATGGCGCTGCCCGATGCTCCGGCGCCCGGCTTCTTCGAGGCGTACGGCGAATGGATGCAGACGCCTCAGCCGACCTGGGAGGACATCGCTTGGCTGCGCGAGGAATGGGGAGGGCCCTTCCTGGTGAAGGGCATCACTCGCGTGGATGACGCGAAGGCCGCCATTGATGCCGGAGCGACAGCGATCTCGGTGTCCAACCACGGAGGCAACAACCTCGACAGCACGCCGGCCACGATCCGGCTGCTCCCCGCCATCGTGGACGCAGTCGGCGACCAAGTGGAGGTGCTCATGGACGGAGGCGTGCGTCGTGGCAGTGACATCGCCAAGGCACTGGCCATGGGTGCCCGCGCGGTCCTCATCGGCCGCGCGTCGCTGTGGGGGTTGGCTGCCAACGGCCAGGCCGGCGTGGAGAACGTACTCGACGTTCTTCGCGGCGGCCTGGACTCGGCACTGATGGGTCTGCGCAGGTCGTCGGTGCAACAGCTCAACCGCGACGATCTGGTCATCCCGGAGGGCTTCACCCGCAGGGCCGGCGCCTAGCGTGCGTGCCCCGGCGCCGTCCGATTTCGACCGGTTGTTGGCGAAGAGGGCGTCGAGTTCACGCGGCCAGAGGCGCAAGATGTACCTACAACGAACAGGAAGGAACCACTCATGGAGAGCACCGAACTCGTCATCGACGAGGCCGTCGAGGAAGTCGACGAGACCCTGATCGAGGAGGACGACATCCTCGTCGAGGAGGTCTCGATCGACGGAATGTGCGGGGTCTACTGATGACCACGGCGCGCCGGGAAGAGGCATCACAGGTCGGCCCGGGCAACTCGGACGAGCTGTGGATGCTCAACCGGCGCGCCGTCATGCGCGAGGAGGCCAGCGGTGGACTCCTGTATGACTTCGGGAGCCGCCGTCTGGCGTCCCTTCGGGATGTCGCCACGTATCGGGTGCTGCAGGAGTTATCCGCAGGCGCGACCTTCGACGGCGCCATCTCTGCGGCGGGCGTCCCGTCGGATCAGGCGGGACTCCAGCGCAAGACCCTGGCGCAGCTCGCGGCGGCGGGGTTCCTGGTGCCTGGCGGAGACGCCAGCAGCGCGAGCGTCCGCCCCACGACCGCCCGGGGCGCCGTGCCGGAGTCACCCGCCGGCTCGTCCACTCGTCGGAAGGCGTCGTCCCTGGTTCGCTTCGAGGCAGGTCTGTCGGCACCGATCTGTCTCACCTGGGAGCTGACGTACGCCTGCAACCTCAACTGCGTCCACTGCCTGTCATCCTCCGGACGCCGGGACCCGCGTGAACTGAGCACGCGGGAGTGCGAGGCAGTGATCGACGAACTCCAGCGCATGCGAGTCTTCTACATCAACATCGGAGGTGGCGAGCCAACCGTCCGGCCCGACTTCTGGCACCTGATCGACTACTCCGTCGCCCACGACGTGGGGGTCAAGTTCTCCACAAACGGAGTCCTGCTGGACAAGGCTCGTGCCCGACGGCTGGCCGCGAACGACTACGTGGACGTCCAGGTGTCGCTGGACGGTGCGACTGCGGAGGTGAACGATCGCATCCGCGGTGCGGGATCGTACGCAACGGCACTGCGGGCGTTGGAGAACCTGAACGACGCGGGCTTCCAGAACGCCAAGCTCTCGGTCGTGGTGACACGCGAGAACGTCGGCCAACTCGACGAACTGAAGGGCATCGCGGATCGCTACGGGGCGACCCTTCGACTGACCAGGCTGCGTCCGGCCGGCCGTGGCGCGGACGTCTGGGACCAACTCCACCTTCTGCCCGACCAACAGCGACGGTTGTACGACTGGCTCGTCGAGGCAGGCGAGAACGTGCTCACGGGCGACTCGTTCTTCCATCTGTCAGCGCTGGGCACCCGTCTGCCAGGCATGAACCTCTGTGGCGCCGGACGGGTGGTTTGCCTGATCGACCCCGTGGGTGATGTGTACGCGTGCCCCTTCGCCGTTCACCCCACGTTCCGGGCCGGGAACCTCCGCGACCACGAAGGACTGGCCCAAATCTGGGCCGAGTCGGCCACCTTCCAGCAGCTTCGTGCTCCGCAGGAGACCGGACTCTGCGGAAGCTGCCCAGCGTTCGACGTCTGCCGCGGCGGCTGCATGGCTGCCAAGTTCTTCACCGGCCGACGCCTCGACGATCCCGACCCCGAGTGTGCGCTCGGCCACGGAGACTCGGTGGCGTCTCGACGCACGGGTCCCCGTCCCGAGCCCGATGATTCGCACTCGCGGCGCCCTCGCGCCTCCCGGACGCTGCTGCCCATCAACCCGGTAAGGAAGACCGCCACCGCCTGCGACCCAAATCCGCTCGCGGGGCTCAAGTTCGAAACCGTGGTGTAGTCGATGACGAGGTCCGTCCCCGCGAGTGAGCGGCTGCTCGCCAGAGCGACCACGCGCGAGGTCGCCCACGGTGGACGCGTCTTCATACCCATCGGGTCGACAGAGCAGCACGGCCCGCACCTGCCGCTCGACACCGACACCCGGATCGCCGCGGCAGTTGCTGATCGAGTCGCCGGACTGGCCGACCAGGAGGGATCATGGGTCGGACCTGCGATCCCGTACGGGGCCAGCGGTGAACACCAGAGCTTCTCGGGCACGGCCTCCATCGGAACGGCCGCACTCCAACTGACGATCCTGGAGCTCGTGCGGTCGGTGCAGTCCTGGGCGGGTCAGGTCGTCCTGGTCAACGGCCATGGAGGAAACGTGGAGGCGGTCGTCGCGGCCGTGGGCCAACTCCGTCGGGAGGGGCACGACGTCGCTTGGGTCCCCTGCAAGGCCCCCGGAGCGGACGCCCATGCAGGTCATACCGAAACCTCGATCCTTCTCCACCTGGCTCCAGAACTGGTCCGGATCGATCGGCTCGAAGCCGGGAACACCAAGAGACTCCAGGACATCTACCCCGCGCTGGTCGCAGGAGGCGTGTCGGCGGTGTCGTCCAACGGCGTTCTGGGCGACCCGCGCGGCGCGAACCGGGAGGCCGGTGCGGCGCTCTTCGAAGCGATAATTCTCGACGTGGAGAGCCGCATCGCGACCGGCTGCGTCGACAGCCGGGGGACGATGGTGCGATGAACCGGCAGGAATCAGCAAGACGGGTCGCACTCGTCACGGGTGCGGCGCGCGGGATCGGGGCGGCAACGGCGATCCGGCTGGCGCGAAGTGGCTATGTGGTGTTGGCGATGGATGCCTGCGGGTCGCGCGAGTACCGACCGATCGGCCACACCGTGCCGCCGCCCACCCCGGACGACCTCTTCCGCATGGCCGCCGAGGCAGGTTCGCACTGTGAACCGCACGTGGTCGATGTGGCGGACGCCGCAGCCGTGCGCTCCGCCGTCGATGCGGCCGTGGCCACGCATGGTCGACTGGACGTGGTGGTATGTGCCGCGGCGGTCATCGACGGGGGAGCGCCCCTGTGGGAAACCCCGGACAAGGTACTCAGAGAGCTCATGGACGTCGACGTCCACGGCGTGTGGAACACAGCGGTAGCAGCCCTACCGCACCTGATCGCAGGACCTTCGCCGCACGAGGCGCGTTTCATCGCGATCGCGTCAGCTGCGGGACATCGTGGACTGTTCCACCTCACTGCCTACGCGATGGCGAAACACGCCGTCGTGGGCCTCGTGCGCGGTCTGCAAGCCGACCTCGTGGCTACAGGGGTCGTGGCCATCGCCGTCTCACCAGGATCGACAGATACCGCGATGCTGGAGGCGACCGGGCAGTTGTATGGCCTGGACCCGGCAGACTTCGCCGGCCACCACTCGATCCGGCGGCTCCTCAGCGTCGACGATCTGGCCGCCACAGTCGAGTTCTGTTGTTCGCCAGCCGCCGCCGCCCTGGCTGGCTCGGTGGTGCATGCGGACGGCGGTTTCGCGTGAGCGACCGGCTCGGCAGCATTCGGGGGCGGGGCACCCGCCTGAGGGTCGATGCAGGTGTTCGGGCGCTGAGCCCGGACGTCCTCCTGGGAGGGTCGCCTCAGCGGCTGATTCGGTTTCGCGCCGGCACGTCGATGGGGACCAGACTGGCTGCTGCGGAGAGCGTCTCGGCTGCCGGGCTCGCGCCGCGCACGCTCCGCAGGCTCCTCGACGCAGGACTACTGCACCCGGCTCCGACGACACTCGGGATCGTCACCGACGACCGGCTCACAGTCGTCATCCCAATCCACGATCGGGCCGACCTGCTGGATCGCGTCCTGACGGCGCTCGGCAGGCGCTTCCGGGTGCTGGTGGTGGACGACGCGTCGTCCGATCCCCACCAGCTCGACGAAGTCGCGGCCCGCCACCGAGCGGAGATCCTCCATCTCGCCGTCAACGTGGGGCCCGGTGGGGCGCGCAATGCCGGCCTGGCCAGGGTGGAGACGGACTTTGTCGCCTTCGTCGACTCGGATGTCGTTGCGGCTCCGGAGTCGCTGTCGATGTTGCTTCGCCACTTCGCAGATCCTCAGGTCGCGGCGGTGGCACCGCGTGTTCGCGCGCTTCCCGGCTCAGCCGGCGGGTTCATCGAGCGCTTCGAGGCGCAGCGACCCCCGCTCGACATGGGCGAGTTCCCGGCTCTGGTCCGCCCGGCGAGCCGCGTCGCGTACGTGCCGTCTGCCTGCCTCGTCGCCCGGACAGCGATCACCCGTCCTGGCTTCGACGAGTCGCTGCGGACTGGGGAGGACGTGGACCTCGTCTGGCGTCTGGGTCAGAAGTGGCTCGTTCGCTATGAGCCATCGGTCGAGGTTCGACACAGTTCCCGTCAGCGAGCGCTGGACTGGGTGCGACAGCACTACGGCTATGGGCTGTCCGCCAGCCCCCTGCATGCCCGGCACGGCGACGCAGTCGCTCCCGCACGCATGCCGCGCTGGGCGGGGGTCCTGGTTGCTGCGGTGTGGACGGCAGCGCTTACGTGCGGAGCACGGCGCTCGGGTGACCGGGTCGCGATGGGGGCCCTGGCGGTGGCGCTGGGGGCCGCGGTGGTCGGCCACGCACAGACGCGAGAAACGCTGGGAAGGATCGCGCCGGACGTGCGTGATCACGCCGGACCCCTGACCGCGACCACCGCGACGGTCTCCCTCGAGCAGTCGTTGTCGCTGGTATTGCGTCACTGGGTGCCGCTCTCAGTGATCGGTGGCGTGTTGTCGCCTCGGGTGCGGCTGTTGCTCGGACTGGCTGCGCTGATCAACGCGTGGCGGGCTCATCCGAAGTCTGCGGCCCAGTTCGTCACCGCCCTGCTCGGGAATGCGGTGGTGGAGTCTGCGTACGGGACGGGCGTGTGGAGGGGTGTGCTGCGCGGGCGCGACCTGGGCGCTGTTCTGCCTACCGTCACCGATCGCTCTGACAATCCGACCACCGGGGCCGGTGCGGCCGGGGTCAGTAATGCGTCCGGGTCGTCGGCTTCGCTCCCCAACTGGTTCGAGATGGACGCGAAGGAGCATTTTGAGGCGCATCTCGCGGCGCGCCGGTTCCCGAAGGGCGCTCGGGCGCTGCAGCTGGGCGCCTACACGGGTGACGCGTCCGTGTGGCTGATGGAGAACACGGCGTTCACTTTGACCGATGTCGACACCTGGAGGGGTAGCCACGAGTCAGCGCATGCCGAACTGGACTGGGCCGAGGTCGAGGCGACCTACGACAGGAGGACCGCCCGGTTCCGGGCCGACAGCCACCACGATCCTGATGGCCCGAATCCCCGGATCCTCAAGGTCAAAAGTGCCTCGGCGGAGTTCCTGCGTGAGGAGCGAGCGACCTACAGCTTCGTCTACATCGACGCGGCTCATGACGCGGCGTCCGTGTTGGCCGACGGGATGCTGACGATGCCGCTGCTCGCCAGCGGCTCGATCCTCGCTTTCGACGACTACGCCTGGGACCTGGGAGCGACTCCGCTCGACAACCCCAGAGCCGGAATCGACAAATTCCTCGAGATCTACGGCGACAGGTTCACCACCCTCCAACTTGACACGCAGGTGTGGCTACAGCTCAAGTAACCCCACCGAGATGGCTGGCGGTCGTAGGACTCCTATTGAGCTTGTCGTGAGACGTATTTGCGTTTGCGGTAGCGAGTCCTGCCTGCGGAACTGGCTGCAGTCCCGCGGGCTCAACGTGGCGGTCGGAATCGCGGTCTGGTCTCACGCGGCCGACCGGGCCGCAGATCATCAGCCGCCAAGCCGTCCCTTGCTCGGTGTGGTCGGACCCGCCACGGGTTCACCGTCGCCTGCTCCGGTTCCTCAGCCTCTTCAGGGGGGTGCGGCAGCGCGTCCCTTCCTGACCCGCAGCAACGCCTACGGAGAGGACGTGTACCTCCGGATCGCCCCGGAGCTGTACCTCAAACGCCTTGTCGTGGCCGGTATGGGCAGGGTGTACGAGATCGGCGGGGACTTCCGTAATGGAGGCGCGGACAGGACCCACAACCCCGAGTTCACTGCGATGGAGGCCACGAGCCCGGTGGGGACTATCGAACGATGCAGACGCTGGCGCAGGATCTCGTCGTCCGCGCCGCAGCGGCTGTTCACGCCCCGGCCGGCGTTCAGGCTCGGCTGGTCGACGCCGGGCGAGACGTCATCACCGATCCGTGGCCGGTCGTGCCGGTGTTGCAGGCCGTGTCCCAGGCGGTGGGGGAGCCGGTCGGCCTCGGCACGCCCCCTGACAGGCTCCTCGAGCTCGGTGCCAGGCACGGACACGCTGTATCGGGGCGGCCCGGAGTCCGGCGCGTTGATCGAAGCCCTGTACGGGCACCTCGTCGAAGCCACGACCACGACCCAGAGCGACGCTCATCAAGGGACTTTCGATCCGATCAGTCCTCGCGGCCCCCATCAATCGCGGGGAAGCGGCAGCCGCCCCTGACCCGGCTGCCGATGAGTGACGAACCGGACACGGCACTGTGATGGGCCGCGCTCTGGCCGCAACTGGGGCGATCTCACGATTCAGTGCTTCGTGGTGTGTTCGATGAGGTTGGACACGTTGGCGGCGATGGCGGCGAGGTAGTCGATGTCGGCGCGTTGGTAGCGGAGGGCGGTTTTGGATGAGGTGTGTCCGCCGATGGCTTGGACTGCTTTGAGGTTGCCGCCAGAGAGCCGGTAGCTCCAGGTGAGTCCGGTGACGCGGGTGCCGTGGAAGATGTAGCCACCGTGGTCGGTGAGGAGTTCACGGGCGCGCTGCGACTCTTCGCTCTCGGGCTGCCCGGTGGCGACGGCTTCGGCTTCGAGGTGTGCCGCGACCTTTTGGCAGGCCTTCTTGAACGTCTTGAGCCAGGCGGCGGAGCGGATCGGGCGGCCGTCGGCGGCCCGCCAGAACAACAGCCCGTTGCGTCCGATCTGGGTGTGGTCGCGAAGATGGGACTTCACGGCGTCGACGAGTGCGGCAGGGATGACCAGGGTGCGGCTGGCGATGCCTTTGCGGGCGGTCTTCAGGGTGCCGATCTCGAGCTTGCCCTCGGCCTCCTTGACGGCGCGGGACACGGTGACGGTGGGCATGTCCTGGTTGAGGGTGAAGTCGCGGCGTTGGAGGGCGCGCACTTCGCCGGAGCGCAGGCCGAGCACCCCGCCCAGCAGGACGCCGAGGCGGAGCGGTTCGGGCATGGCGTCGGCGACCCGGAACAGGATCGGGATGGGCAGGGGTGCCAGGTCGCGTTCGCGGGCGACCTGGGCATGGGCGGCGGCCTTGACCTGGACCGGGTTGGTGTCGATGAGTTCGTCCTCGACGGCGGCGTTCATGATCGCCCGGAGCAGGTCGTAGGCCTGCCGGCAGGACGAGTCGCGGGTCTTCACGGGCAGGTTCTGCCACCACAGCCGGACCCGGGCGCGGGTGAGTTCGGTGACGCGGACGTCGCCGATGCCGTAAGGGGTGACCGGCTTTCCCTTGGTCATGCCACGTCGGTTAGACGTGGCCGGGTCGCCGAGGATGTAGTAGGCCAGCAGCTGGCTGTACCGGTCGCGTGACGTGCCGCTCAGGTCGTCGCGCTGGACATAGCGCCGGCCGTAGCTGGCGATGGTGGGCATGGCCTCGGCGGCGCGTCGTGCTCGTTCTGCGTCGATGCGTTCCTGCTCGAGTTGTTGATGACGCTCGAACGGGGGAGTCCAGATCCCGCGGTCGATCAGCTCCCGTTCCCGTCCCAGCCAGGCCCACGCGTCACCCCTCGAATCGAAGGTCGACATCGCGGTGAACCGGACACCCTTGGTGACGCCCCACACACCGCCGTGAACGTAGGACGCCTGGTATCGGCCGGACGGCTGAACCTGCCGGACCTTGCCCCAGCTCCGCTTGCTCTCAGTCATCGCTCCCACCCTGTGCGGCGTGCATCTCGTATCTCATAACCCCAACTCGGATACCCAATCCATGCCCCCGAACTGCCCCGAAACTCCAGGAGCGTTCGTAGGAACAGCTGTGCAGATCGAGGCATCCACGGAATGAAACACCTAGCCAGGAGGCCAATCTACGCCTCTGGCTAGGGGAAAGCAATCATGGCTGTTGCGACTTCGAATCTCGTATCCTCCGCGTTTGGAAAACGGCTCTGACTAGGCTTGATAGCCTGTCAGGGCCGTTTCTGTTTCAAGTCGTTCCCTTAGCGTTCCCTTAGCTAACGGGCGTTCGGCGCAGTCTGCGACCTACAGGGCAACCGTCCTGCGGGCGGCCTCGCTGAGCGTCTGCGGTGAGCCCACGACCCCCACCCTCGCACACCTGCCACCACCAGCCGGCAAGATCGTCTGTCCGGATCGGTCCCTTTCGTGGGCTTAAGGGGGTAGCCAGTCGAGTCGCTGGCGATGCCGATCGAGGAGCCAGCCATGACCATGAGCGCCGCGGGTGTGAAGCCTGAGTTCGTCTCCCTGCAGGAGGCGGCGGTGTTGTACAGCGTGAGTGTCGACCTGCTGCGTCAGCGGATCGCCGCCGGTGAGTTGCCGGCCGTGCACGCCGGACGGCGCCTGATCCGGGTCCGGCTCGACGACCTGAAGCGGGTGTTCCGACCCGTCCCCTCGGTGTACACGCGGTCGCGGCGACGCGCCTCATGACCGGTCATGTGGCGACGATCGAGACGCCGACCCGCGATCGGCCGTTGGTGGTGTACGACCTGCTTGAGCAGATCGCCTGGCTCCAGCTTCACGGCGCCGACCCGGCTGAGATCGAGCGGCTGGCGGAGGAGTATCGGCGGCTGCGGGCGGGACTGTGATGGCCAGCCGGAACCTCACAGATGAGCAACGGGAGGCCGCCGACCAGGCCCGGCGTGAGACGGTCGAGCAGTTGCATGAGCAGTTGGCTGAGGGCATCGCGAACCTGGACGACAAGGACGCCTGGCAGCGGTGGTTGGGTATGGCGTCGAAGCTGCATCGGTACAGCTTCAACAACGTGGTGCTGACGATGATGCAGAAGCCGGACGCGACGATGAT